>Ga0310911_10000025_pt1 | contig 46353 bp, 48 predicted proteins | sample GREbulkMGHF170_FD_203532 | JGI IMG/M metagenome (GOLD analysis project Ga0310911, IMG submission 203532) | Lab enrichment of tropical soil microbial communities from Luquillo Experimental Forest, Puerto Rico - GRE.bulkMG.HF170 | ecosystem: Environmental > Terrestrial > Soil > Tropical forest >... | reverse complement strand
CCGGTCAGCCGGGTGTTGGCCTGGCCCAGCGTGAGCGGGTTGCCCTGGGCCGCGCCGGTACCGGCGGTCGCGCCGCCCGTGGTGAAGTAGGTCAGCGACGGGTTGTTCACCCACGGCGTGGCCGGGGTGACGAAATGGGACGCCGGGAACTTGTAATTCACTACCGCGGAAACGTCCGCGTAGTTGTAGTTGATGCCGCCGCCCAGGGCCTGCCAACACGACCATTCCGCGAAATTGTCGAACCTCATATTGAGGTCGTTGATCTCCCGGAGCACCGCCTGCTCGGCGTTTACCCGGGCAATTTCACCGGGCACGCGCAGCCAGTGCAGCGTGGTGGGCTCGAAGACCTTCTTCTCCCGCAGATAGATAAAGGCAGCCGACTCCTGGCTCCTGCCGAGCCGGGAGATGATGTGCGCCTCGCTGTTCGGGACGTTCGGCTTGGCGACCATCCGCGAGCCCTTGATGACGTCCCATGTCGCGGACGGGAAAGGCCAGGGGGTCTGATCCAGCCGGTTCAGCAGCACCAGCGTTTCGGGGGTGACGAACTTCTCCACGACTCCCCTGAGCACGACCGGCTCTAGGAGGCTGATGTCCGGCATTCCAGGGCTCCCTGCGTAGGCGCTTCGCTGAAGGCAGCGGCACCCGTCAGGGTGCCCGGCCTGCGCCGCCCCCTCGGGGGGAGCCACCTGGCTGGCCTGGCCGCGTGATGGCGGTTACCCGGTCATATCGTCCGGCCCGCGCGGGGCCAGGCCAGCGGGGCGGATCAGGGCCGGGCGGCCACGCCGGCGAACACGAGGAGATCCTCCAGGCCAAACTGCCCCGGGGCCGGGGCGATCGGCGGGACGGGCTGCCACCGCCGGCTGGTCGGGCTGTTGTCGTGCAGCAGCCCGTCCTTGTCCGCGGTCATGGAGCCCAGGAACGAGTCGGCGACCAGCCGGGCTCCGGTCCGGCCCAGGGTCAGCCCGCCGCCCAGCTCCGCCTCCCGCAGGACGTAGAACCACAGCGGCGTGCCGCCCGAGAACCCGGCCGTGATGGCGGCGCTGTCGACGTTGTCCGGCAGCGCGTCCGCGGGGCTGATCACCGTCTCGCCCATCGCCGCGGCGACGTCCTGCCCGCTGGGCAGGCCGTACCGGAAGCCCCTGAGCAGGTTGCGGAACGGCAGCACCGTCGACCCGGACGCCTCGGCGCCGCCGGGGCCGCCGATCGGCAGCGTGAACAGGCCGGAGCTGACCAGGGTGTCGATGAACCGCGGGTTGTTGAAGTGCGCGGCGTTCTCGGGACGCTGCAGCGGCAGCACGAAGTTGCCCCAGTCGATCTGCCTCCCGCTGGGGATCGGGCGGCCTCCGTGCAGGTCAGCGGCAGTCCCGTTGAAGACCTGGAGCTTGCCGGTGCTGACCGTCAGCTCGTAGGCCTTCCTGACCATGCTGTGGCCGAACCTGTAGGCGGCGACCTGCATCTCGACCGGGACCAGCGGCGCGTTCGGGTTGCCGGCCTTGTACAGGCTGGGGATGGACCCGTCGAGCAGGCCGGAGACCACGCCGTCCCCGCAGATGTGCGGCAGGAACTGGTGGATCACGATCCACTGGTAATGCCGGCGCACGGTGGCGGCCACCTGGTCGAAGCCCGCGCCGGGCATGGCGTCGGCCACCGCGTTGTGGAACTTCAGGAACGCGACGTGCACCTGGGCGATGATCTCGTTCTCGTCGTTGCGGTGCTCGACGAGGATCGCGACCCCGGAGCTGTCGCGGGGCAGGTCCCGGACCCCGTTGCCGTTGTCCTCCTGGACCAGCATCCGCACCCCGTCGCTGGCGTAGAGCTGCGGCGAGACCGCCGGCCCGCCACCGTACACGCTGCTCAGGTCAAACCTGAATGATTCCAGGTTGAAGACGATGCTGCCGTCCGGGTCGAGCAGGTTGCCCTGGTTGTCGCGGCCGAAGAACGCGGTCGGCTGCGGCTCGCCGTCCAGGAAGTTGTCGTGGTCGATGAATTGCCCGAGATACGTCAGCGAGCTGCCGAAACTGCCCACCTGGTCCCGGTTTCCCGGCCCGGCGGTGACGTTGGGATCGAGCAGGGTGTTAGCCAGCGCCATCAGCTCGGTGGTGGCGGTGTCGGGGTCCGGGTCCGGCACGAACGGGGGGAGGTCGGGGAACATGAACGCCATCGGGGCGAGCATCTTGCCGCCGGTCGGGACGGGCTGGCCGGGCTGCACCGCGCCAGCCGCGGCCGAGGCGGTGCCGGCCACGGCCCGGCCGCCCCAGGGCAGCAGCGCGACGGTGCCGCCGAGCACGCCAGCTCTGATGAAGGTCCTGCGGGTGAAGTCAGTCATGCCCCCGCTATCGGGCGCGCCGGGCCGCCGGGCAGCCCTCCGGGTTACCGGGAAGTGAACGCGCTCAGGCGGCCTGAAGCAGGGCCAGGAACTCGTCCCCGTTGAGAGACCCTTCTTCGGTTTGTTCGAAAAAGGGCCTCTGAGCTGCGACTAGAAGATGAAAGCATTAACCCCGACCTGGCCGGCCACCGGGTTGCCGTCCATCGGGCTGCCGGGGAACGGCGCCGGGCCCTGCGCGGCGACCGAGCCGCCGTAGGACACGTACCGGGCGCCCAGCTGGGCCAGGATCTGGCCCGTGCCCGAGCCCACGCCCGCCCCGTTGACCACGTTGGTGGTCTCGGTGCCGGACACCACGTTGCCGTTCAGGATGCCGCGGATCACCAGGTTGCCCAGGGAGTCCCCGGCCACCTTGCCGGCCGGGCTGGACGGGTAGGTGATGGTGCCGCCGGCCAGGGTGATGCCGTCCGGGTTGACCCCGTTGGTGTTCGCGTTGTACGCGGCCACCGAGGCGGCGCCCGGGCCGCCCGTGTCGCGGGCATCGCGCAGCACGCCCATGGCCACGCCCCGGCCGTCGGTGGCGGCGGCCTGGTAGACGAAGTACTTGCCGCTGGCGGTGTGCCGGGCGATCACGCAGCCGGTGGGCAGGATGCCCTGGCCAGCGGCCAGGGTGACACCGCGCTGGGTGTACCCGGCCATGGACAGGAGCAGCTCCGCGACCGCCTCGGCGTGGAACTCATCGCCCCAGGGCTGGCCGTACTCGTGGGTCGGCTTCTGGTAGTTGGCCGGGTAGTCGAATTCAACGCTGTCGTTGGCTGGCATCTACCTCACCTCCCCTTCGTGCCGTTCGGCGAGAAGAACTGGCTGTGCACGGCGGTGAGCCGCGCCACCTCCGCGTCGATGTCCTGCTCCTGCTGCTGCGCCCCGTCCGGGCCGGACAGGCCCTCCTGGTTGTTGAGCTTGACCACCGGCTCGTCCGGCAGCAGCGTGAGGAGCATGTCCCGGTCGGTCAGCGCCAGCGTCACGTAGGCGGCCCGCTGCTTGGGCAGCACCCGGCCCGCGGCGATCCAGCCGTCCACCTCGGCCTCGGCCGCAGACTGCCGCAGCGCGGCGATGTCGCCGGCCTGCTTCTTGTTCGAGGCGGCCAGCTCCAGCACCGCGGCCACCACGTCGTCCTGGGAGACCTTCTCGGGCGGCGCGGCCAGCTGCACCGCCCCGGAGGCCTGCAGCGCCTGCACCACCGCGGCGGACAGCGCAGCCGTGTCCGGGGCACCCGGCGGAGCGGCCTGGGCGGCCAGCAGCGCCTCAACGTCGATTCCGTGCCCGTCCTTCAGAGCGGCGAGCAGCTCATCCTTGGTCTGTGGCACGGGCTCCTCCGGGGCTGCGGTGAGTACGACTACCTCGGCTGTGTTATCGTCCGAGGCCGCCAGGACTTCCTTGTAGTCCTCCAGGCCGGTGACGTAGGGCCGGTTGGTGACCGCCACGTGCAGCAGCGCCGGGCCGACCTTCTGGCCGGTGGAGCTGTCGGTGTAGTTGGTGGACAGGAAGGCGCTGGCGCCCAGGTAGGTCTTGCCGAACTGGTCGGCGTCCCGGCGGGCGTCGATGAGCGCGTAGACCTTGCCGGCCCGCTCCCGGATGGCCACGACCTCGCCCAGGTTGGCGGCCGGGCTCTCGACGTGCTCGTTCTTGTCGTTGGCCAGCGGCACCTGGACGATGTCCGCCACGCCCCTGGCGAAGTTGTCGACCATGGACGTCACGAAGGCGTCGTCGATCACGATCTTCGCCCCGGTCTTGGGGTGGATCAGCGTCCCGAGGTTGAGGATGTGCTTCTCGAACAGGCGGCCCTGCACCTTGCGGCTGCGGGCCAGCTCGACCGGGACTTCCGGGACCGGCTGGTACGGCTCGTCGGCCGGGGCCGGGATGATGTAACGCAGGTCATCGCCCATGACCTGGTAATCGGATTCGGCATGCGGGAGGGGCGGCATGCGCCGCCCCTCCCGTTAAAGCAGGCCCAGGTCCTGCAGTGGCTGGCGCCAGCCTACTCCCCGTCGAGCGCGGGCAGGCTCTCGGTGTCCTCGCCCCGGCGCGGCCGGCGCGGCTTGGCCTGCTGCTGGCCGACCAGGTCGGACTCGGGCAGCTCGTCCGCGATGTTCCGCAGGCCCTGCGCGTACGCCGGGCTCTTGGCGTCCGCGGCCCGGGCCGCGGCCCGCAGCGCCTCGGCGGCCTCGTCGAAGTTGCTGTCCCGCAGGAAGCCGAACGCCTGCTGCACGAGCTGCGCCGACTGCGCCAGGCCGGCGTCCGAGAGGAGCCGGGCCGCGTCGTGCAGCTCGATGAACGGGTTGCCGTGCTCGGTCGCCTGCCGGGCCTGGGCGTGCCAGTGCCCGATGCCCTTGAACGGCACCGGCTTGCCGGGCGCCTGCCCCGGCGCGTTCCCGTCTGCCATGGCCCCTCCTTCCTTGACTCAAGTATAGCTTATGGCGGCAGCCTCCAGGCACCGGTGCCGGTCCATGTAAACCCTCATTGGCGAGCCCTCGGGACAGGCCGCACCCCACTTCTCGATGATTCCTTCGGCATGGTTGCAGCCCTGGCAGAGTGCCCCACGGTACCAACGACACCCGTGACAGTGATCAGCGAACAGCCCGCGCTTGGTGGGCAGCTTCCCGCACACCTCGCAGTGAGTCTTCGCCAGGTGCTCAGCCTCCTGCTCCGGGGTCCAAAGCATGCCCCGGGCAATCCGCATACGCCTGGTGTTTAGGTTGACCGGACCCTGAGTCCTGTACGCCTTGTGATAGGCCAGCACGGCCTCACGACGCCCGGGTTCCTCCGCATAGCGCTGACGGCTCCGAGCGTTGCGCCTCTTCTTGTACTCCGGGTCGTTCCGGCGGCGTTCCTGCCGGACTCGATCGTATTCCTGGCGTCCCTCAGTACTAACACGTGGCATACCTGGTATTACGCCCCAGGAGATGGGCTAGGAGACGACTGTGCAGGACCTGGCTGTTCTTCTCGAATATGTGGTGGAAAATATCCGTTACCGTCGGCGAAGTTGTAGGCGCCCCCGATATTCCCAGTGTACGCGCCCAGGGCGTTGGCGTCCTCCAGGCTGCTCGCGATGATGACCGGGTCGAACTCGATGGTGCCCTTCTCGTCGTCGTGGAAGATGCCCAGGTGGTAGCCGGACGCCGCGAGCAGCGGCCCGAACTCCTTCAGCGCCCGGTCCATCGCCCGCTTGAACTGGGCCTCGGTGGACGTCTCCGGGATCTCGATGGTCCGGTAGCCGAACGGCAGCTTGCCGGTGACGGCCCACAGGTTCTCGTTGCCGGACAGCGGCACCCCGGTGTGCGCGTCGATGGTCATGCCGCCCCAGGACTCCTGCGCCGCCGTCCAGGCCTGCTGGACCAGCGCATCCCAGTTGTCGGTCAGGCCGGTCGGCGGGCTGGAGTTAGACAGCATCGAGCCGATCATGTCACGGCCCCGGGTCGCGGTGTCCCAGAACTCGGCGGCCGACACCGGCTTGCTGTCGCCGCGTGCCTCGGCCGCGGTGATGGGCTTGGGGGCCAGCGCGGTAGAGCCCAACTCGGTGCGGATGCCGTGCTCGCGGGCGTACTGCTCCCACCGGGCCCAGTGGTTCTTCATGGCGGTGTACAGGCCCATCGCGCCCTTGGCCTTCTTCTCCCCGGCCGCGGCGGCGGCCCTCGTCCGGGCCTCGTTCAGCTCCTGCTGCCGCAGCCAGGTGATGGCCTGCAGCTCGGACGGGGAGATTTCCTCGCCGTCGCGCTCGGAGATGGTCCGGGCCGCGTTGCGGTACATGTCGGCGACGTGGGAATAGAACGGCTCCTTGCCGATCGGGGCGGACCCCACCTCCTCGTCGGTCAGGTTGCCGCCGCCGGCCACGTTGACCGCGTGCCGGTCGACCACCACCGCGCCGATCGGGTCCCCGGGGTGGTCCAGGCCCTGCTCGCCCAGGTGGGCGAACGCGTGGGTCTTCGGCCCGTTGAACACCTGGTCGTAGTGCTTGCCGGCGAACGCCGCGGTGGACATCGAGGTGTGCGCGGGCAGGAAGATGCCCTCGCCCTTCTGCAGCGGGCGGCCCTCGGCCAGCGCGCGGGCCGCGTTGAACATGTTCAGCGGCCAGCCGGCCTGCGGGGAGTAGGCCGACAGCTGCTTGGCGCCGGCCTCGGCGTCCCCGCCGCCGAGCACCCAGGCCAGCCGGGCCATGTCCGGGTACCAGCGCATCCCCTGGCCCCGGTGCGAGGCGGTGGTGGCGTCGTAGGCGGCGACGATGTTCTTCTCGGAGAAGTCATGCTGCTTGAAGAACGGATGGTCCTCGGGCCGGGCGTAGCCGCCCTTGCGCGGCGGCCGGGCCAGCCGCTCGGGGTTGGGCCGCGCGTAGCCGTGCACCGGCCGCTCGTGCATGGTGCCCTGGCCGACCACCCCCTCGGCGCCCGGGCGCTCCTCGGCGGTCAGCGGCTCGCCGTTCTCCGGCGTCCGGGCCCAGCGCGGCAGGTCGGTCTCGCCCTCGCGGACATCCTCGGCGGCCTCGGCCGCGCGCCCGGCCTGCTGGCCCTTCGCCCAGTTCTCCGCACCCTCCCGGCGCCAGCCGGCCTCGCCGGCGGTGACCCACCGCTGCTGGCCCTTCACCCAGTCCGGGTGGGGTATCCACCAGCGCCTGGCATACGGCCTGACCCACTCGGGCCTTCCTCGCTCGACACGCCGGTACCCGCGGACCTGCGCGAGGGCCAGGTCCGTTTCCTCCTCGCAGACCACCCACCCGGACACGCTCAGGCTATCGGGACCGGCGCCTCCTCCGCCCCGTTGCGGTACTCGGTCAGCCCGGGGATCTCGGCCAGCAGCCCGGCCACCCCGTCCAGGTCCTCCCCGCTCACGGTCAGCCCGCCGGCCCGCATGGACTCAGCGTCCAGCGGGCCGAACTCGAAGTGCTCGCCCCGGTGGTCGCGGGCGTACTCGATCAGCGCGATGGCGGCCAGCGCGTAGGAGACCGAGCTGTCCGCGAACCAGCGCCGGGTGCGGCTAGCCATGCCGCCTCCGGGTAGCAAAGGGGCGCCGCTCCCGCGGCGCCCGTCCCTCTGTAGTCACAGTCCCTCCGACAGCCTCTTCAACACCAGGCTTAGCTCGTGCATAGCGGCCCTCAGGAATGCTAGTTCTGCCTGGTACCTGTCCTCAGGTACCGCGCGTACCTCGGATGCGCTCAGGAAAACGCCAGACGTCCGGTGCTCCGGCCGACGGCGGCGTCCCTGGCTGCCTCCCCTCCGCGCTATTTCCAGCCAGCACCTGCAGAAAGGATGCAGGGGCGGTCCTTGCAGGTCACCATGGTACAGCCGGGGCGGCTGGGTGTAGATGATCCGGCTGCCAGCGCGCCGGCCGAATTTCCGCTCGCCGGCCCCGGACACCACGTACCGGGGCGAGGCCTGCGGCATCCGGGCCGGGCCGCCCAGGTAGGGGGCGAAGCTGGCCCGCAGCGGGATGGCCACCCCGTCCAGCCGGTCACACCAGAAGCAGCAGGACGCGTCCGAGCGGGCCGCCCACCGCTTGAGCACCTCCTGGCCGCTCTCACGCAGCGCGTGGGCGGCCTGCAGCGCGGCCAGCGTCCTGGCGGAGCCCTCCGCCGTCGAGACCGTCATGCGCGCCCTCAGCGCCGCGGAGCGGGCCCAGTCGAGCACCGCCTGGCGGACCGCCGCGGCGCGCTCGGCCGCCGCCTCCATGGCCGGGCTGGCGCCCGGCTCGGTCGCCCCCGGGACGAACGCCCGCTGCCCGACCGAGGCATGCGCCCGGCGGATGCGGACGTGCAGGTGCGGCAGCGCGTCGAAGGTGCGGCCGACGTCGGCCAGCAGCCGCTCCAGCTGGGCGGGGGCCAGGGCGGACGCCGGCGCCCCCAAGTACCAGCCCTGCCGGACCAGCTCCTCGGCGTCCGCCCTGGCCTCGTCCAGCGCCTCGGTGAGCACCGCGGTGACGTCCGGCCGGGCCAGCAGCTGGGCCACGCTGCCGTGCGGGTTGTTCCGGGTCACCAGCTCCAGGTAACCGGCGGCGCTTCCCAGCGCGGCGGCCACCGCCTGCGCTACCCGCGCCCCCAGCTCCGACTCCGCCACGTGCCCCCGAATCGTCCTGCGGCAGCTGCTCGCGCGGCTCCACCAGGTGCCGGTAGGCGTGGAAGGAGATGGTGTCCCCCGGATGCCGGATCAGGTGCCCGCCCAGCTGCGGGTGCACCGCCCAGGCTCCCGCGCGCGGCGGCGCCTCCCGCCACGGCGGGCCGAGCAGCGGGGCGGGCGCCGGGTTGGGGCTCTCCCGGGCCGCCGCGGCGGCCAGCTCGGCCGCGCGCCCGGCGGCGATCTCCTCGACCAGGTCCGCGGCCAGCGCGGCCAGCGCCTCCTCCGCGCTCACGAGCCCCGGCCCTGCAGCTGCGGCGGCCCCGGTCCCGGGCCGCCGCCCAGGCCCGGCCCGCCCGGCGGCGGGGGCGCCATGCCCGGCGGCGGGAACGGAGGCGGCGCGGGAGGCCCCGCCCCCGGCCCGCCAGCCGCCGGGCCCTGACCCGCCCCCGGCGGCATGGGCATCGGCGGCCCGCCCATGGCGCCCTGCTGCGCCATGAGCTTGGCCTGCTGCTCCCGGTCCTTCTTGATCTTGTCGTAGTCGATGTCGAACCCGAAGTCGACCGCCATTCTCTGCTCCAGGTCCAGCATGAACTCGGGCGTGACGTTGGCCTGCATTCCCGCCGCGGCGATCTTATCGAACGTGTCCTGCACCGCCGCCTTCTGCTCGCTGGTCAGCGTGCCCCACTTGAACTCCGGGTATTTCCCGCTGCCGAAATTCCAGTCCACGAACCTCGGGAAGATATACGTGTTGATCATCTCGGCCATCTCCTCCAGGATGCCCTCCAGCATCAGGAAGAAGGTCACGTCGTCCTGCTTGCCGAAATCCACCAGCGTGCTGTCGCCCTGGCCGCCGCCCTGCTCGTTGTCGAACCACTGCGCGAGCACCGACTTGGACATCTGCGAATTGTGGTGGTTGATCAGGCCCAGGAAGTCGAACCGGGCCGCCGCCTCGTTCAGGGTCTGCACGGTCCAGTCCGCCGACGGCACCGCGATGTACTGGGCCAGGCCCAGCTGGCTCAGCGCCGCGATGAAGTGGTCCTTGTCCGCGGCCGGGGCGTTGGGCACCATGGTGCCGATCCGGAGCCCCACCGCGGCCCGCTGCGCCGCCAGGTGGGCGATGTAGTACAGCTTCTCCTTCTTGTCGTAGTGGTAGAACGCCGACTCGAACATCGACACGCCGTAGAACGGGCGCTCGGCCTCCTCGTGCGCGTAATAGAGCGCAGTTTCCCTGGGGAGCTTGACATCAATGGTCCGGCCCTGAAAGAAGGTGCGCTGCCGGAACCCGTTCCACTTCCCCTGGCCGTCGAGCAGGAATGTCAGGGTCTCAGACGGGCGCCAGTCGATTTCCCGGAGGGTGATTTTCCCCTTATTTGGCCCGGTCTTAGGAATCCAGTAGATCATTTCCCAGGCCGAGAACCCGTTGAACAATGCCAGCAGCATCTGCTTGACGAACCGGGAGAAGGAATGCGTCATGCCGCCGGCGTTAGCGGGCAGGAACAGCAGGTCCTTGCAGAACTTGGCCTCGTCCACCCCGCCCACCATGCCGTCGACCGGCACCACGTCGGCGTTCTTGAGGCTGGCCAGCAGCGGCTTGGTCAGCAGCCGGAACAGCGCCCTGGCCTGGCCGTCCCGCCTGCGCATGGTGACCAGCTGGCGGATGGAGACCGGGTCGTCTCTGAAGACTTCCCAGGATTAAGGAGTCCCGGTAGGGCGTGGCAAATGGTAGGAATCGCTAAGAAGTACGGGACACCTACCGCAAAATTCTCTCCTTCAGGAGGTGGTTTCGGAAGAGCCTGCGTCTCAGGCAGGACATATCCTTCCTGACCCTAAACCGAACCCCTGCGTCGTGACTCCCATACCGCCCGGCGGCTGGAGACGTGACTCATAGGAACCTTGCCCTGGTCCTGGGGTACTCATGGGGCATCACCTCCCCTCACACGAGAGAGGCAGCGCCTCGGACAACCTGTTCACCTCCCTCCGTATCGACCCTCAGCAGCGCCTCGACAAAGGAAGCGCTCCGATGGCCGCGGGGCCACGTCAGCGGGCGGGGGGCCGCCAGGCTAGGCAGAGACCTCGGTGAGGTCTCCAGGAGTTGAACCTGGAGTGGAGGAAGCCTGGCGATGGCCGCCCGCGAAGCCGGGCCAGCGGAGAGCCGGGATGCTAGTCAGGTTGGCTATGTCCGCGGGGCAGGGCCCCGCAGGCATAAGAGGGAAGGAAGCGTCCCGATGGCCGCCGGCATTCAGTTGTGTGAGGCAGGCCGGGGGGAGAGCGAACGGGCTAGGTTCCGTATCAGGGGGTGAAGGAAGCCCGCTCATAGCCCCCCGGCCTGTTCAGTTGTAGGTCGTGCCCCGATCCTAAGCCGGGACCAGGCTGCCCAGGTTCTCCAGGGTGAACACCCGGGCGTCCCGCGGCAGCCCCTCCGGCTGCTCGATACCGATGTAGGTCACTTCCGAGCCCTCCGGGGCACCGCCGTCAGCGAACAGCTGCGGCACCATGAAGAACTGGGCCTTGGCCTTGAGGGCCTCAGCGATGTAGCCCACCCGCAGGTACTCGCGCTCCATGATGCCGCGCGCCAGGCCAGCGGTGGTGACCTTGTTGTCCTCGACCTGGGCGCCGCCGAAGAAGTTGAGGGCACCGCGCAGGTACAGGTGCACCCACTTGGCGTACCACTTGCCGTCCTCGCCGCGGTAGAACACCAGCGGCATGGCGGTGCGGTGCTCACCGGCCAGCGCGCCCTTCATCCGCACCGTGCGCGCCTCGAACGGGGCTCCGGCCTGCATGCCCTCGCGGGTCATGAAGCCGAAGAAGTTCTCCTCGACCTCGGAGAAGCCCTCGCCGGAGTACACGTACACCTGCGGGATGACGTAGCCGCGCCGGACGCCCAGCGTGATGTCGATGAACTCGGTGGCGCCGTTGGTGGCGTCGGTGATGTCGCCGGAGTAGACCGCGCCGTCGGCGTGGTAGCTGGTCCAGCTCACGTGCGACATGTTGCCGAACTGCTCGTCGGTGAGCAGCGCGGACAGGTCGAAGTCGGTGCGCTGGGAGCGCTGCTTCCAGTACACGAAGAACCGGAGCAGGTCACCGCCCACCGGGATGACCGAGCCGCGCGGCCACACGCCCAGGCCGTCCGGGGTGCCCTTGCCGCTGAGCGGCAGCGCGGCCCCGGCGATGGCCGGGTCGATGACCAGCGTGCCGGTGTCCGGCAGCCGGCGTAGCACCTCGGCGTCGATGACGCCCAGCACGTCGCGCACGGCGCCCTCGTCCAGCGGCACGCGCGGGTCGCCGGTCACCCAGGCCCGGCCGCGCCGGTTGACGAACACCCGCGGCGCGCCGCCCTTGCGGGCGCGGTTCATCAGGTGCTCGCGCACGCCCAGCAGCACCCGGCCGGACACCCGCGGGGCCGAGGCCTCCAGGTGATACAGCGCGTCCGCCCTCATGCCCGGCCGGGATTCGCGCAGAATCCGGTCCGCGGCACGCCACAGCATGCCCGGCGCGGCCAGCAGCACCCGCGCGGCCAGGTCGGCCCGGCCCGAGCGGAACTCGTACTCGGCCACCGACGCCAGGCTGCGCGCCTGCACCTCGCCGCGGGCCACCGCGAACACCTCGGCCGCGGCCGGGTACTCGTGCGGGTGGATGCGCTCGCCGAGCCGCTTGAACTGCTCAGCCCGCTGCGGGACGTCGCTGCGGCCCACGTGCCGCAGCGCCGCGGCCAGCAGGCGCCGCTGGGCGCGCGGGAACGAGGCGAACTTCGGCGGCGTGGCCAGCGTGACGTCCGAGCCGGACAGCTCGGCGGCCAGCCGCAGCACGTCGGTCGCCGTGCGGACGGACGGGGCGGCGCCCTGGCGGACCCGGACCGCGTTGATGACGGCCAGGTTCTCGGCGACCTTCACCTCCGGCACCGGCATGCCGGTGCACGCGTCGGCCAGCTCGCGCAGCGCGTCCAGGCTCTCGCCGGACAGCGGCACGGCCGAGCCGGCCAGCTCGGCGTACAGCGCCCCGGCCTCGGTGACCTGGTCCTGGCCCAGGTGGATGACGGTCACCCGGTCACCGAGCAGCGGGATCAGCTCGTCGTGCCGGGCCAGCATGTCCTCGTAGCTGTGCTGGTAGGTGCCGTAGCCCGGCAGGCTCAGCAGGTCCACGAAGAACCGCGCCTCGTTGGTCAGCGAGTTGACCGCCACGCCGCCGCGCACTCCCACGCGCTCCCGGACGGCCTGCTCGATCAGGCTCATCCAGAACTCCTCGGTGTCCGGGACGTTGCGCGGGAAGTCGATGAAGTAGGTGTTGTGCTGGCGATGCGCCCCGGACAGCTCGCGGGCCCAGCCGATGACCTGGACGGCCTTGTCGATGACGTAGGCCGGGTGCATCGCGCCGAGCGCGGCCAGCAGGCCGCCGGAGCACTTGAAGCCCAGCGTCATGAGCACGGCGTCGAGCTGGCGGGCCTGCACGGTGCCGTCGCCGTGATGCCCGGCCGGCCGCGTCACGCGGTGCTTCCGGTTGAAGATCAGCTGCTCGATGTCCACGCGGTGCCTCCTGCCCTGCTCTCGTCGTGCTTGTCTGCAGTTAAATCTACGCTTGTACTTGACCCAGGTCAAGACCGACCACAGCGTGAGCATTTCCGATGTACAGCTGGTGCGCTGGTTCTGGGACGAGTACCGCAGGCACCCCGTGCCCGCCGTGGCCATGCTTATCGTACTGCTGGCCGCGCTGGCGGCGGGGGCATTCACCTATGTTGCGCGGTCCGGCAACACCCCGGCGCCGCCCGCCAAGGCCTCGCCCGGGCCGGGCAAGTACCCCGGGCCGCTGCACACGGCCTCCAGGGCCACGCACAGGCCCGCGGCGTCGGTCGCCCCGGTGATAGCCACCCCGGCCCCGTCGGCCGCCTACAGCCCGCTCCCCGCGCCGCCCGGGACCACGTACAGCCCGGTCCCGTCGCCGCGGGCGCCGGGCCCCAGCCCGGAAAAAACGACACCCTCGCCCAGTCTGACGCCGAACCCCCCGGCATCGTCCGGCCCGCCGACGGCATCACCGACGGCATCACCGCCGCCGAGCCTGGTCACCACCCCGGCCAGCCCGCCGCCGAGCAGCCCGGAAACGTTCACCGGATCAGGCGGGACGTGATTACCCGTTCGCCCTGCACCGGACACCTGGCTGCTCTACGCTGCTGCCTCGTGGCCGCAGCCGATATACCAGTCGTGGAACCCGCTCAGCCAGCCCCGGACATTGTCGGCGTGCGCCAGGCGGCCATGGTCGCCGCGGCGCAGTTCTGGGCCGGACGTGACGTCGACGCCAGCCAGGTGCTCGAAACGGCTGCCGCCTGGTCAGCCTGGGTCACGGACTCCCCGCCACCCGCGCCCGTCCCGCCCGCGCCGCCTGCCGCCCACCTGGGCGCCCAGGTAGCCAGGGCCGTGGCGCTCGTGGCCGCGAGCGTGATGCACGAGGGGGAAGGCCCGCTCGATGCAGCCCAGCTCATTGCCCTGGCCAAGCCGCTAACGGCCTGGGCCGTGAGAGCCCCCGCCGCCTCAGTTGCCATCACTATCGAAGGAGACCCCATGCCCCTGACCGTCGACTCGACCAACGCCGTAGCCGTGCTCTCGTTCACGGACGACCACGGGGACCCGGTAGCGCCCCCGGAAGGCACGCTGTCAACTGCCACGTCTGACAACACCGCCATCCTGGGCGTCGGGGCCGCCGTAGCCGGCGCCGACGCGACCACCGGCATCGCCAACATCCAGTTCCCGCTCTCCGCGGTCGCCGCGGGCTCGGCCAACCTGAGCGTTGCCTCCACCGCGGCAGACGGCAGCCCGCTGCTCGGCCCGGACGGCGCCACGCCGATCGCGGACCCCGCGCCGGTCGCCGTCACGGTGAACCCGGGCGCGGCTGCGGCCGAGATGTTCTCCGTCCCCGGCGCCTGACCCGGCATCCCGCACAGGCCGCGCCCGTCGCAGCGGGCGCGGTCGCTTATCTGGCGGCCCCGGCGCGACTCGAACGCGCGCTTACGCCTTAGGAGGGCGTCGTCCTCGTCCACTGGACCACGGGGTCATGGAGAGACACCCGGGAGTCGAACCCGGCTTGCTGCGGTTTTGCGGACCGCATCCCGCGCCGGCGAGATGTGCCTCATAGTGCGCCTGAGAGGAGTCGAACCTCCATCAACGGCTTCGGGGCCGCCATCCTGTCCATTGAACGACAGGCGCTTAGTGACATTGCTGTCACACACTGCTAACGTGCTGAGCGGCGCCGCGGAGCGTGACCCTCGTCATCAGGCGCTCTGATGGGTTACCGAGTCCGAGGTCCGGTTTGCTGGCATCGGCACGGGCCGGTCACGACCGCGGTGCAAAGAGTGGCGGAACCAGGTGCCGACCCTGGCATGCCCGAAAGCGACGGTTTTACAGACCGCTGAGCGCGCCGGCGCTCACTTCCGCCTTGGGGTGACCGGAGGGTACCGACCCCTCTCCAACCGGATTCACAGCCCGGCTCCTCGCCTCTCGAACTCGGCCACCATAGTGGGCAATACAGGACTCGAACCTGTGCACGGCACTGGGTGTGGACCAGCCGCTCTGCCGCTGAGCTAATCGCCCTGAGTGCCCCCTGCGAGATTCGAACTCACATCTGACCGGTTCGTAGCCGGCCGCTCTGTCCGTTGAGCTAAAGAGGCGTGGTCACAGCTGGGTTTGAACCAGCGCACTCCTGCTTGTCGAGCAGGCGCTCTCCCTGGCTGAGCTATGCGACCTAGTTACAAATGGCCAGGCGCGGGTTACCATCCGTGCCATGGCTGGTGCTCTGATCGTGGGCCTGATAGTGGGCCTGTTCATAGGCTTGCGGATCGGCCGCTGGTGGGGCTTCAACAACCTCGGCAACTTCGAGCGCAAAGAGCGCATACGCCGGGCCAAGATCGGCTAGCGGAGACGACGGGATTCGAACCCACGGAGGAGTTACCCTCGGCCGTTTTCGGGACGGCGGCCATAAGCCACTAGGCGACAGCTCCAGGATTGCGGCCAGGCGGTAATCGCGTAACCCAGGTAACGCGGCAGAGTCAACCGTGCGCAGGGAGTCTGTGCAACTGCCGCGGCAAGTGCTAGCGTCATGCGCGATGCCAGGAAACGACTTCGACGCGAGCGGCAGCCCCTACCGAGTGCAGACAGCCGGGCACTGGGCCGAGGGGAAGGCCGTCTACCTGGCCAGGGGCTTCGACCAGATGGCCACGGAGACGGGCCTGCCAGACGGCAGCGCGCTGATCGAGAAGGCCACCGGCCACGGCGCCGACGCCATTGCCCTGGCCAGCGACTGGCAGTTCCGCGAGTGGTTCCAGGCCTGCTACGCGTTCGCCCACCCGGGCCAGGCGCGCCGCCTGGGCGACATCGTGATGTACAACTCGACCGGCATCTTCAGCTGCGAGGCAGGCTGGACCGCCCCGGCCAACCTGAGCGGAGGGTGAGGGATTCGAACCCCCGAGGGCTGACGCCCAACCTGCTTTCCGGGCAGGCGCCATAGGCCTGACTAGGCGAACCCTCCATGGAGGAGCTGGCGGGATTCGAACCCGCGGACGTCTCGCGTCGGCCGGTTAGCAACCGGCTCCTGTGCAGCCACTCCAGGCCACAGCTCCATGGTGTCCAAGGTGGGATTCGAACCCACACATCTACGGGTCTGAGCCGCATGCCTCCTGCCAGTTGGGCTACTCGGACATTGAGCACTTCACACACCCCGCTACCGGGGTTATCCTGCCGGTAATCGCACGCAGGGAGTGACATGGGGATTACCCGTCGCATCATCGCCGCCCTGGCGCTGGCTGCCGGGCTGGCCCTGGCCGCTTCCCCGGCCTCCGCCGGCACGTACCAGTACTACGGCGCAGAAGCCTACAGCGCTCCAGCGAGCGCGTTCGTCCAGTTCAACGCGGCTCACTCCACCATACTGATCAGCATCAAGTCCGGCTACGTGCACTGCCCGGCATACAACGGCGCGCACGTCACCTGGTGCGGGACGGTCGGGAACAACACGAACCACGCGCAGGCCGGGGTCAACTTCACCGCTGGCGGCCGGTCGTACTGGATGCGCGAGGACGTGTACGCCGCGATCTGGTACGGCTCCCTGAAGTGCGACACCCGGGGTAATTCCACGACGTACTTCGTCACCTACTGCGCCGGGGTGGGCAACTGAGCAAGGGGCCTGTTCCTCCGAGTGACCGACGAGATTCGAACTCGCGCTGCAACCTTGGCAAAGTCGCGTGCTACCGCTAGACACTACGGTCACATGGATGCCTGGCCTGAGCAGCCAGGACTTATACCGCACATCCGCCCGGAGGCGGGAAAACCTGGCGCCAGCCCCTGGAGCAAACTTGGGGGTCGGCTGATCGGGACCAGCGCCAGGCGCGAGCAGCATACAGCTTTGAGCCGGCCTGTAGGCCGGGTTCTGTCCCCCTCGCGGGGTGACGGCCATCCATCTAGGCCAGACGTCGCCGCCTGGCTCGTGCGACCTACCAGGCGTCAGCGGGCGGGCCGCCCTCGGCCTTGCGGTCTTGCTCCGGGTGGGGTTTACCTAGCCAGGCCGGTCACCCGGCCTGCTGGTGGTCTCTTACACCGCCGTTTCACCCTTACCCAGCTGCTAACGATCCTGCCTAGCCCGGGGCTTCAATCCGGCGCTAATCCGTCTCAGCTAGAGAGCCATAGGGGGGAGGCGGCCGGACGGAGACCCCGCTCCGCGACCCGTGCCAGGGGTTCCTCCCCGCAGTCGGGAAACAGGGACTCGAACCCCATCTGCCTGCTCCCAAAGCAGGCGCGCTGACCCTTACGCGATTTCCCGTTATGAGGGTGCTCTATCCGGCTGAGCTACCTGCCAGAACCCCTCGCGCCGACCGGACACTAAACGGGGCTTCTTACTGGCAGGGCAGGACTTGAACCCGCATCTCCCTCTCGTCAGGACCCCGGGAGTCGAACCCGGTTTCTCCTCGCTCCGAACGAGGCAGATTACCGTCTTCCTCGATCCTGTCATTGCTGGCTGTCGTGCCTCTGATACCTCGTTCCGGTCCCGTTCGCGACCAGGCCGGACCTTACTTCGGCGCCTGGGCCAGCCAGCTAGCCCGAGTGGAGAAGGACGGATTTGAACCGACGCGAAGACCCCGGGTGCGAACCGGGCGCTCTACCAGGCTGAGCTACATCCCCTTGACCGCAGAGGTGGTCTGGGCGCTTGGCCCGAACCCGGGAGGACGACCGGCCGATTACGACCCGCAGCCGCGGCTAGCGGACCGCCGGCGCCCTACTCTGCACCCCGATCTCTCCTGGTGGAGCCTGCGGGATTTGAACCCGCGGCCTACTGCATGCCATGCAGCCGCTCTACCGAGCTGAGCTAAGGCCCCAGGGGCAGCACCGGGCCGGAGCCCGGAGCCGCCTTGTCCCTGCCGCCATACGGCGGTCAGGGTCGTATGTGAGCAGGCTTGGCAGGCCCGCTCGATGCTCACGCTATGGTCTTGAGAATTTGCAGTTGACATGCGCCCGCTTCGCTCTCGCTCGGCCGACGGTCGCAGGTGAGGAAGGACTCGAACCCTCGATGATGGCGGTTTTGGAATGACTGCAGTCGCCGCTGTGCCACTCACCCATGTGAAGTTGTCCTAGATGCCGAGAGCCGCCCTTTCCGGTGTGTCCCGGGGGCGGCTCCTGGTCTCAGGTCCTGCTGGTCCTTATCCAGGTGCCACCTCGGCGTCCTTGGCGCACTCGGGCAGCGCGATGAACGGGTCTGACCACCCGTGTCGCTGTGCTTGCCTCGTGCCCACCATGACTCCTACGTTATCGGGCTGCCGGGCTGTCCGGCAACCGGGTTTTCTCGTTCACCCCCTACGTTACGCTCTTGCTTGACCGGTGTCAAGCCCGGTTCCTTGACTCGGGGAAAAAATCTGGAAAGATGAAGCCGTGCCTAAGAAACCCACTGCTCAGAAGCCCGCTCCCCCGACGCCGCCGCCCGCCCCGGTGCGAACCGGCCCGCCGCCGATCGCGATCTGCGCGCTCTGCAGCGACGAGATGCCCCCGCCCCAGCTGTCCGGCCACTACGAGCGCGAGCACCCTATCGCGGTAGCTGCGGCGCTGGCAGCGAGCCGCTGACCGTCACGCCGGTCCGGGCGTCGTCGTGGTGCACGCACAGGCAGCCGGTACCGCCGATGTCCTCGGCCCGGCACGCCTGGTGCAGGATCATGGCCGCCGGGCCGGTCTCGCGCAGGGCGGCCAGGCAGGCCTGCGACAGCCCGTACACCGCGGCCCGCTCGCAGGCCAGGTCCAGCTGCCGCCGCATCACCTCCTGGCGCAGCTGCTGCCGCTCCAGCACGGTCATCGACCGCCGGAGCCGCTTCACCGGTAGTAGTCCGGGGACGAGCCCCAGTCGTCCAGGTAGCCCGGTCCCGCCTCCATGCCCGGGCGGTCGACCGGCATGAACCGGTCCGGCTGCATCAGCCGCAGCGGGACCATGCCCAGCGGCGCCAGGCTGATGTCCGGCTCGGGCCCGTAGAACACCGCCTCGCCCAGGTAGGCGCGCTCGCCGGACGGGTCCTCCTGGCCGCCGGCCTCCAGCGCCCCGCAGACCGCGCCGGCCAGCGCGTCGGCCTCGTCCTTGGAGCTGTCGCCCAGGTGGTCAACCTTGCCGTTGGGGAGCCTTGACAATCCCAGCAGCTCGGTGACCACCAGCTCGCGCAGCGGCATGTCCAGGCGGCCCTCGTACATCACGTCCCGCAGCGTCCGCCAGCCCTCCTCGGACACGTCGGTGGAGAACCGGTCGGTCTCGATGCCCTGGGCCTCCAGGATCTGCATCGAGTCCTTGGACTGCCACTGGTCGAAAGTGAACCTGGTGATCGGGAAGCCCATCCGGCGCAGCTCCAGGCACAGCAGCCTGGCCCACCGGATCTGGATCTCCATCGGCGGCACCGCGCCGGGGTTGGAGCTGTAGGACAGCACGAAGTCGACCTTGACCACCGGGCGCCGCTCGGTGAGCCTGACCTCGATCTTGTCCTCCTGCTCGCCGGTCACCACGTGGTCCTGCCAGGTGGCAATGTGCGCCATGGCAAGCCCGGCCCGGTCGCCGGACTGGGCCAGGTCGGCGTGCATCGCGTACAGCGCGCCCTTGACCGGGTAGAAGCCCGGCGCAAAGGTGTACAGCGGGCGCCAGGAGGCCCGCTCGCGCACGTAGTCGACGGCCACCGGCTGCTGGGCCACCTCGCGGCAGCACTCGCGGATGGCGGTCTCGTTGGCGAAGTACGGGTTGACCGCGCGCCGCGGCCTGCACTCGTACTTGGCCTCGGCCAGCGCCGGGTCCTTCTCGTAGTCCTCGCTGAACGCGTGCTTGCCGGGAATGCGCGGGTTGGCGTCCCAGGACGCCAGCGGCCCGCTGACGTAGTACCGGGACCGGTCACCCTTCTCCGCGTTGTCCTGGCGGCCCCGGGCGACGAGCTTCTGGATGGTGCTGCCCAGGTACCGGGGATAGCTGATGTGCATGCACTTGTAGGTCTGCGGGAACCGGGTGGCGGCCGAGGTGCGGAGCATGTCCAGGATGGCCTCGGCCGAGCTGGAGGACTCGCGCTGCCGGTTCGGGGTCAGCCGGGCCAGCTCGGCGTTGGACCGGAACGCGTCGATCTCGTCCGCGATCCCCAGGATGAGGTTGAGGCCCTCCTGGCTGTCCGCCTCGCTGTGCCCGGAGACCGCCTCGATGTTGTGCTCGAACTTGATCGTGTCGAGCAGGGCCGTGGCGCGGCCCTCGCTCCGGCTGCCGCGGCGCTGCCGCTCGGCGGCGTCCAGGATGTCCACGATGCCGGACCGCTGGAACCAGCAGCCGGGCCGGGTGACCGCCCGCCGCATCGGGGTGAAGAAGGCCCGCTGGGCCTGCTTGGAGCTGGACGCCACGTTCAGGCAGTGGATGGAGTCCTGCTCGGGCATCGCGTAGTACTCCTGCGGGCTGCGCAGGCAGAGCAGCAGGTAGCAGACCCGCATCGCCACCATTCTGCACGTGTGGTCCTTGCCGCCGCCTTTGCCCCACTCCAGCTCCAGGAAGTTGACCATCCGGCAGGGCTGCGACCAGTAGCCGCGGACCGCCCGGTCGTCGCTGCCGGCCAGCAGGTCGTAGGTCTCGGCGTAGAACACCCGTTCCGCATGCCGGACGGCCTCGTACTGCACCTCGGACAGCGGCGGGTTGGCCAGATAGCCGCGGTCCTGCACGAACGCGGTCAGCGGGACCGGCTCCTCGGCGAAGACGTCCTGGCTGGCCCGCCTGGACAGCAGCACGTCGGCGTCGGTGGCGCCGGCCAGCAGCAGCGCCGCGGACTGCCCGGCCCGGCTCACATGTAGCCGCGCTGGGCCTTGGACCCGGCCCGGTGCAGCGGCCCGCCGTCGTGGCTGTTGTCGCCGTGGTGCTGGTGGTCGTGGTCGTGCGCGGAGGACTGGAAGTGCGCGTGGGAGTGGGTGCCGGTGAACGGGCCATGGCTCATGGGTATGGCGCCGCCGGCCAGCCTGGCGGCCAGCGCGAGCATCGTGGCGGCGGCCTTCTCCCCGTCGTCGTCCCCGCTGACCTCGATGCCGAGCCGGCGGGCGGCGGCCTTGATCTTGGACTTGATCGAGGCGAGCTGGCCGGAGGAGTACTCGGCCGCGTTGTCGCTGTGGTTTATGTACGAAAGAGCGGCCCTGACGTGGGCTTCAGTATCCAGCGGATAGCGCTTCTTGCCGTCCTTCTGGTAGCCCGGGTCAGCGTAGGTCACGTTCCCGTAGGGCTTCTTCGGGCCGCCCTCGGAGGTCTCCCCGGCCATGGCCACGGTCCAGGTGTCCAGCGCGGTGTCCTCCACCCAGTCGCCCGGCGCGGCGGCCAGCCCGTCCAGCGCGACCATGATGGCCTCGGCCAGCTCGGTCGCCTTGACCCGCCGGTCCGCCTGGGCGCACATCTTGGACGCGCGGGCGGCCGGGACGCCCTTCTTGACCAGCGCCTTGAAGGTGGCATGGCCGGAGTGACCGCCGTCCTCGTCGCCATCCTCGCCGTCATTGTCCTTGTCGTCGTCGCCGTCGCTGTCCGCCAGCAGCGCGAACAGCTCGGCCGCGTTCCCCCAGGCGGCGCCGACCAGCGCCCCGGCGCAGTCCTCGTCGTCGGTCGCGCTGACCGCGGTGAGCCTCGCGAGCTTGTCCAGGGCCGTCGTCATCAGGACCTCCCGGCTAGCGGTTTGCCCTGGGTAATCGACGCAAGCTGGCGGTCAGCCGGGCCGGGCCGGTGCCCGCGTCGGCGGGCCTGGTCTGCCGGTTGTCCTGCTGCCCGACGGTCTTGCCGCCCGCCTCGGTCTTCCGCTCGTGCGGCGCGGTCTTGGTGTTGTTGGTCTGCATGCCGACCGACCTGATCCAGTCGGCCAGCTCGGACTCCAGCGCCAGGGCGCCCACGCTGGCCGCGATGAACTTGGCCTGCAGCAGCCGGTGACTGCCCTGCAGCTTGTGCGCGTCACTCAGGAACCGGGTCGCCTCCTCCAGCTGCCGGGTCACCTTCAGCCGGTCCAGCGGGGACATGGCGGCGATCTCGGCGTGCGCCTTGGGGCTGAGCCGGAACGGGGACGGGCCGCGCTGCTGCTCCAGCGGCACCGCCTGGGTGGTGTCGGACTCGGCCGGGAAGCTGACGTCCTTCCCGGTGACGTACCCGGTCCCGGCCAGCGCGGCGAGGTGGTCGATTGCGCTCATGTCAGCCTCCGTGAACCGGCCGAGCTGGGAGGGGCCGGAGAAGACCCCGTGGAAGAACTTGCGGCGGATGCGGTCCGCCAGGGCGCCCACCTTCTGCTCCAGCGAGCGGTAGGCCTCGGTGCGGCCCCGGCTCTCCCGCATGGAGGTCGTCGAGGAGGACTGCTCGGCGGGCGGGGCCTGGGCGAAGATGTTGGCGGTGAACACGCCGGGGCTGGCGTCGGCCAGCTCGGACTTGTGCGCCGAGTAGATGGCCGTCTGGGCGCTGCGCAGCGCGGTCAGCGCCTCGATCGGGGTGTCCTTCTCCAGCTTGACCGCGGCGGCCTCCAGGAACTTGCGCACGGTGCTGGTCAGGGACACGTCGCCGGCGGGCGGCACCAGGGGCAGCAGCGCCCGGACCTCCGCCGCGGTGGGCAGCTGCACGTCCGGCGGCAGCGGCGGGCTCGGCGCGACGGTGGCCGACGGCTTCTGGTAGAGCCCGTACTGGCGGGCCGGCAGCCCGGTGGCAGACGGCACGCTGTAGGGCTGGGCGCCCGGCGCGGTCACGGTCTGCCCGGCCAGGCCGACCTCGGCGCGCAGCGCGGACACCCGGTCCATCGCCTTGGCCTCGCCGGGGTAGTTGGCGGCCAGGTGCCGCATCAGCTTGGCCAGGTGCTCGGCCGCGCTGTCCATGTGCCCGGTCACGTGCTGCAGGTTGTACCGGCGGTCCTCGTCGGTCTTGGCGCCGCGGAACATGTCCAGGTGCACCTTGGCGTGCGCCACGTTGCCGGCCACCGTGTCGGCCAGGTGCGGGGTGGTCGCCTTGTGCTCCAGGGTGCGGGCCAGCCCGACCGCCCGCCGCGCCTCCAGCAGCTTGTCCAGCGCGGCGGCCTCGCCCGGGTAGTGAGCCCTTATCGTAGCGAAGAACCGGGCGCACTTGGTCAGCGCCTTGTCCAGGTGGCGGTCGGCGTGCTCGGCGTTGAACTCGCGGGTCGCGTCGTCCGCCTTGCGGCCCAGGGTGTCGATGTGCACCCGGGCATGGGACAGGTCCCAGCCGATCTCCTCGACCTCGTGCGCGATGCTGGTCACGTGGTCCAGCGGGGTGGGGCCGTCCGAGCCGAGGTTGCGGACGGCCAGCTCGGCCATGGTGGCGGCCAGCGCGTGACCCTTCTTTGTCCGCGCCTCGGTCTTGGCGTGCTGGGCGTGCGCCCGGGCCCGCTTCTGCTCCCACTCGGCGATGTTCCGCTGCGCCGCGGCCCGGACATCGGGATGGGTGTGCCGGGGCTTGCCGCCCTTCTTCCCGCCAGGGGCGATGCCCTCGGCCCACTTAGCCACGATGCCCTTGGCCACGCCGTAGGCCTTCTCCTTGCCGTACCGGGCCACCAGATGCTTGTAGAGATGCTGGATGTACGCCTAACGGGGGAAGCTGCATCCCCTTCACATGCCAGAGCCCGGGACCTCCCGGCGGCACAGTCGGCTGCGGAACCGTTGACGCCTCAGGCGTCCGCGGGGTCAGCTTGACAACCAGCCGCGGCACGGCCCCCGATTCCTCGGTCGGCTGGCAGTGCCGTTCAACATCCTCCGCACCGCCGCCGTCAACATGGCGGTACCACGGACACTCGCGCAACAGATGCTCATGAGCTTCTGAGTCGGTAGCGTCAACGTCGATAACGGCGGCCAGCTCAAGCAGCTTGTCTAGATGCTCCCCCATCCACATCACCCCCCTCCGCCAGCAAGAAGAGCAGCAGAGGCCTGTCGCTCTTGCGGTGGTTGCACCCGGCACACGATGGCGCCAGATTGGTCCAGTCCGTAGGCCCTCCAGCCGCGAACGGCACGATGTGGTCAACGTGCTCCATCGGAGCCCCGCAGTACGAGCACGGGTCACCTCGGATAATCGTCACGTACTCGGCGGTCTCGCCCGTAACCTGGCTAATTTTGGCCTTTGCCAGGCGCCTAACCTGGTCTTTCTCCCACTTGGACGGGCCAGTTCCCCGAACAGCTCGCACCGGGCCCCCGGCCAGCGGGTCACCGTATTTCTTCCACCGCTGATAATGACCGGCGCACCAGCCACGGCGGTAAAGCGGGCGCTTGCACTCCGGCACAGAGCAGGGCTGGTCCTTCAGGCCGGCCCCGAACTTCTCCATGTAGTGCTCGCGGCACAATCCCTTGGACCGGTAGACGCGCCCACAACCAAGCACGCCGCAGATGCCCTTCCGACCTCGGTGATGGACCTGGATAGGCACATGCGCCAGGACATCTCCGTGGACCTCAAGCCTGCGCTTGTGAGCCTGGCACAGCCCTGCACTCTTAACCGGACGACCGCAGCCCAGAACAAAACACTCCACACTCTGTTCTACGCATCAGCCGGGACGGTCCCGATCGCGCGCATCCCGCGGCCCTGGCTGACTTTCGAGGCGCGCCGATGCACTGGCGGCGACGCCAGCCCGGCAGCCCGTAGCTCCTTCAGCTCCCTGGCTCGGTCGCGCTCCACCGCCATCTGCTCCGGGGTGCGCTTCCTGGAACAAGCACGCGCCGAGAAATGCTGCTCAAAGCTCACTCTGAGCGGCTCACGTGACCGGGCGCTCCTGAGCAACCTCCGTTTGTTGAGATCCGTCAACAGCAAAATTCGAATAGCTATTCGATCTTCCTTCACCACCGCGACGTGATACCGGACACCCTGCCCATCAGGTACGTCCCAGCGGATCGTGACCTCGCCGAGAGCATCGTCGTACATCGCAGTCACGGGGTGACCGACCACTCGTGCTCCCACGAGCGCCAAGGTGCACCTGGTCGCGTCACCGCACACTGCTGTCATGATATCGGCGGGCAAGACCTCAATATCCCGAATGTCCGGCTCCCGCTTGTAACCGTTACCCATACGACTACCATGTCGGCCAGCAGGTGCTACCACAAGACGGACTTTGGTACACACCTCTACACTGAACCCATGACAGCACGCCGAGCAACCGCCTACATCAGCGACGCCACCCAACAGATCATGTCGGAGAACAACCTGAGCCTGAGCGACCTGATCCACATCGGAGCTGACATGGCACATGCTGTCAATGGATGGGGGCCCGAAACCAAGAAGGTCCTCGAACGTATAGCCGACCAGGGCGACGTCGAAGGCAAAGGCTGGATCATCATCGGGCTTCCATGGAGCTATGCCGAACCTAACGCCGGGCCTAATTCCTGGATGGAAGGCCCGATGGACTCGCCAAAGGTCGGCCACATAGAGGCCCAGCTGGACGACATGGTACTTATGACCACAGGACTGCTGTGCAACACCCCGCACGGCGAGTGGTGGATTCCATACAGTTCCATCCAATACGTCCGCCCCGTCGACCGCCGACTAGACCGCTGGCCAACCGCACCAGCAAACCGTGCGCCAGGCGGACGCGAGATTCCTAGCTAGGCCAGGGCGCTCATCAGACCGCGCTCAGCGCCTCGACGAACTTGTCCTGCAGCACGGCGCGCAGCCCGGGCTCGTCGATCTCGCCGAGCACGGCCAGGAAGATGTCCCGGACCTTCTCCGGCGGCAGCCCGTCGGCCCGCGGCCTGCTCTTGGTCCGCACGTCATCCCAGCCCCGGGCGATCTGCTCCCAGGCCAGCAGCGCGTCCTTCTCCTGGCCGGGGTGCTGGTAGCCGCCCTTGTCGCCGTAGCCGACCCGGGACGTCTGCTGGTGCTTGTAGTACCACGCCAGCATGACCGAGGTGCGCATGATCTGGGCCGAGGACATCTCCAGGCCCTCGCACTCCTCCTTGGCCTGGACGTACAGCTGCTGGTAGGAGTCCCGCAGGTCCTGGTCGGTCACCGCCTCCGGGCAGGTGAACAGCGCGTCGAACTTGGTCCAGTCGGTCACGCCCGGCTAATCGTCCGCCCGGGCCAGCTTGCGCAGCAGGAACGCCAGCTCCTGGCCGTCGGTGCGGCGGTCGACCAGCTCGAAGTCGCAGCCCCGGGAGTAGACCGGGCCGTACCGGGCGTGGTACTCCGAGCCCCTGATCCAGTAGTCGAACGTGCGCGGGGTGCAGAACCGCTTGTGCGTCGGGTCGGTGTAGCTGTTCTCGGTCTGCCAGTGGGTGGTGTGGATGATCAGGTGATGCCCGGTCTCCAGGATGCGCCAGCACTCGTTGACGAACTCCAGCGGCCGGTCCACGTGCTCGAAGACGTCGAACGCGCGGATCACCGCGACCGACTCGTCCTCGAACGGCCAGGGGAAGGCGTCCAGGTCGTGCACCACGTCGACGCCGGGCACGCCGACCATGTCGACGTTGACCCAGCCTGGCGTCGGCCGGGCGCCGCAGCCCAGGTTCAGCCGGACCTCGGGCACGGCTCCTCCTCCCGCGGCCGGAACCAGCTGTCCGGGCACTCGCGCCGCCAGACGTAGCCCGGCCAGGTCTCGTCGACGTCGGCCGGCACCAGCTTGACCCCGATGTGCCAGCCCTGCTGCCAGGCCTGGCCGGAGGTGATCAACCGGACGGTGTCCGGGGTGTCCTGCTCCAGGTGGCAGTGCGCGGCCAGCTTGGCCAGGTGCTCGTCCAGGCCGCCCATCCATGACAAGTGCCAGCCGGCATCCGGCACCTGACGGTAGGAGTGCCGGGCGTCCCGCGCGGCGGCCAGGTCGAACTGCAGGCCGCGCAGGTGCTCGACGGTGACCGTCACGCCGGTCGGCTCGGGCACCGGCCACAGCCAGTCGGCCGCGAAGCAGGCCACCCGCTGCATGAGCAGGGCCGGCGGCCTGGCCGCCCACACCGCGGCCGAGGGGATCTCGTCCACGTCGGAGATCAGCACCCGGTCCCCCGGGCCGGCCCGCTCCAGCGCGATCCCGGCCCAGTTCCGCTGCTGGTGCTCGCGGACCCACGGGTCCAGGTCCGGGGCGTCCTCGCGGCCGGGCAGGTTGCCGGACACGTAGACGATCTTCTCCTTCCACCGGGCGAACCGCTCCCGGTTCTCGAAGAAGACCCGCGGCTTGGGGTCACCGCGGTGGGTCACGTCCGCCTCGACCAGGACGTGCCGCCAGACCGGGGAGTCCTCCAGCTCGGTGAGCCGGCACTCCAGCATGTCCAGCTCACCGCGGAACATGAAGCAGTCCCACCACCGCATCGGCTACCCCCACGGCCGGGTCTGGCCCGCGGGGTAGATCCCGGGCCGGATCACGCCCATGCCGTAGGACCCGGGCCGGTTCCCCCAGGTCAGCTCGTGCCGGGCGCAGTAGTCGTCCAGCGCCCGGGCCACCGGGCCGGTCGGCCCCTCTAGCTGCCGGTCCCCGACGTCCCACTCCGTATCGTGCACCAGCGCCACGCCGTCCCGGGTCAGCCGGGGCATGTAGACGGCCAGCTCGGCCAGCACGTGGTCGAAGTCGTGCAGGGTGTCGACGAACAGCACCTGGCAGCGGCGGGGCAGCGCGTCGATCACCGGCCCGGTCAGGTCGTCCCCCCGGATGAAGGTCCAGTCCGGCTCGGCCAGCCAGGACTCCGGGACGCGGGGCTCGTCGACGTCGACCGACCACAGCTTGCCCTGCACCTCGATGGCGCCGGCCAGCAGCGCGCAGGTGGACACCCCGGTCCGCACCCCCAGCTCGATGACCCGGGGCCGCCGGTAGCCGATGACGGTCTTGTACATGAACTCCAGGTGACCCCGGATGTCGGACCAGGCGCCGAGCCGCTCCATGTAGTCCTCAGCCACGCTCACGGCCCACCGCCTTCCGCGCCTTGTCCACGTCGCTGCCGCTGATGACCATCCCGGCCTCGTCCACCTGGCCCTGCAGCCAGCGCTCGAACGCGGCCTGGTCAGCCGCCCAGTATGGCATGCTCTCGGCGTACGTGCGGTCGTTTGCCGCTTCCCCGAACACCGCGTGCCGGTGCCGGACGTGCACCCCGTCCAGGTAGGCCAGGCAGCCGGCCAGCCCGCCGAGGTGCTTCCAGACGTCATCGACGAAGTAGTGCCGGCAGCCCGGGTAACACAGCCAGCCCAGCGCCTCCACGATGGCCGCGCTGACCACCGCGCAGGTGGGCAGCCACGCGCCCTGGTGCATGTCGTTGGGGTAGGCGATGCCGCCGCCGATGCGGTCCAGGGCGCCGGCCAGGTCGGCGTCGTAGCCCTGGGTCTCCGGCTCGTGGTCGTCCCCGATCGAGCCGTAGTACTCGTACTGCCCCTCGAACGTGCCGACCAGCTTGTTGGTCCAGCCGGTCAGCGTGTCCCGCTCCCGGAACAGCCACTTGACCCGGGGCCCGGCCGCCAGGGCCTCGGCCACCTGCAGGTAGGCCGGGCCGGCCGGGTCGTCGTGGTCGATGCCGATGGCGAAGTCGGTCTCGGCGGCGGCCAGCTCCAGCCCCCGGCTGAGCAGGACGCCCAGCCGCTCCGGCCGACCGCGGGTGGGGACCGCCCACAGCAGCCTGCGCACTAGCCGGTCCTGATCCCGGAGTCCTCCAGGGCCTGGATCACCGCGGCGTCCTTGGCCTCGCGCAGCTTGCGCAGCGCGGCGCTCAGCTCCGGGCCGTCGTTCAGCAGCTCCGTCAGCTCGATCGCGGCGTGCCAGATGACGGTCGACACGTCCAGCGCAATGCCGTCCAGGTTCGGGTTGGGCACCAGCCACTTCATCAGGTGCAGGGTGCTGCTGTGCCGTCCGGCCAGGTCAGGCGCGGCCCTTCGTTGCATGTCTACCGCCCAGTACGTCCGCGAGCTGCTCGATGGAGGCCTGCTGGCCTCCGCCCGGCAGCATCGGCCCCGAGCCCGGGGGCAGCTGGCAGAGGCGCCGGCTGACCATGGCCAGCGCGAGGGTGAGCCCGGCGGCGCGGTCCTCGACCCGGACCCGGGTCTGCAGCCGCCACAGCTCCTCCATGGCGGCCACCGCGCGGGCGGCGCCGAGCCGGTCGGCCAGCCCCTGGCGGGCGGCCAGCGCCAGGCCCCGCGCGGAGATGGCCCCGCCCTGGCTCAGGACGTCCACGTCGGCCAGGCAGCGGACGATCTCGGCCGTGACGTAGGCCGCGTCCCCGTAGGCGCTCAGCGCGGCTCTCAGCGCCGCGTACATGGCCGGGTGATCGCCGTCGGCGGCGGCCTCCAGCAGGCCCGGCGCGAAGTCGGTCTCGCCGGTCAGCTCGCGCCAGGATTCCGCGCTGCCGATGCCCGCGCTGGCCATCTGGTCCAGCTTCATCAGCGCGTCCCGCATCCGGCCGCGGGCGCTCTCGGCGATGGCGGCCAGCAGCTCGTCTTCCGCGTCGATGCCCTCGGCCTGGCGGACCATGACCAGCCGCCTGAGGATGACGTCGGGCTCCAGCGGCCGGAACGGGTAGGGGCTGCACCGGTTCACCGCGGTGACCGGCAGCCGCCCGGGCTGGGTGGTGACCAGCACGAAGATGACCCGCTCCTCGGGCTCTTCCAGCGTCTTGAGCAGCGCGTCGATGCCCGGGCCGGAGGTGCCGTGCGCCTCGTCCAGGATGAACAGCAGGTACTCCCCGCCGGTCCCGTAGCCGGCCCGGGCGCGGATCTCGCGGACCTTGTCCACGGTGCCGTTGCTGGCCGCGTCGACCTCGTGCACGTACGGGTGCCGGCTGTCAGCGACCGCCAGGCAGTCCTCGCAGGCGCCGCACGGCCAGGCCTTAGCCGGGCCCGGGCCGGCCTCGCAGTGCAGCGCCGCGCCGAGGATGCGGGCCATGGTGGTCTTGCCGCAGCCGCTCTCGCCGTAGAACAGCAGCGCGCCGGGCACGGTGCCGCGCTTGGCCATCAGGAACAGCAGCGCGACCGACGGGGACTGTCCGAGCATGTCCCCGAACTGGCGGGGCCGGTACTTGCGGGCCAGGTCAAGCGACATCGGCGGCCCTCTCGCACGCGGCGTGGTCGGCGCACCAGTGCTGCCCGGCGAAGGTGACCCCGCCCGGGCAGACCAGCGCCATGACGGCCAGGCCGCGGGCCAGCGCGTTGAACGCCGCGGCAGTCTCGCCCCGCTTGCCGCCGCGGAACAGGATCACGTCGCCCTTGCTGGCCACGATGTCCGCGGACTCGCGGGCCAGGCCAAGCAGCTCGGCCTCGGGCCTGCCGCCCAGCTCCAGCATCCACATGGGCACCGCGGCCTGCAGCGAGGCCACGAGCACGTCGTCATCCGACAAGGACTTGCCGACGATCATCCCGGCCTCCTGCCGATGCCGCCGAGGAAGGCCTGCCCGGGCGGAGCGGCCTGCTGGGCGGGGACGGCCAGGCCGAGCTGGCACCCGGGGTCCTCGGTGCGCTCCAGCCGGTGCGCCCAGGTGCCGCCGCACTCCCCGCACTCGCGGAAGGTGCAGGTGCCGTCGAACTCCAGCACGGCGGTGCCGGCGCAGGGCGCGTAGATGCAGGGAACCGGCTCGTCCAGCCAGAGCACCAGCTCAGCGGTGCCGGGGTTTTCCACAGCTCTCTCCCCACCTGTTGACGATTGCGCGGCCCGAGGGAAGACCAGGCCGCGTCCGGTAATACGCGGGCCCGGGCGAGCCCGGCGACAATCTGCCCGCCGTCCTCGTCCTTGCACCGGGGGCAGAAGTCCATGTCGAACACTTCGTCCAGCAGCCCGGCCGGGATGCCCCGGCCGCAGCGCAGGCACGCCTGCCCCTCGCCGCGGAAGAAGTCGACCCGGGTGGCGACCTGCCGGGCGGCCCCGATCCAGCTGGGCATCCCGGCCAGGGCGGCGTACGCCTGGTAGGGGCCGAGCCGGCCGCGCAGCAGCATCCGCAGCCTGACCTGGTGCCCGTCGCGGACCGCCCACATGTCCTGCACGTGGTCCTTGGCGTCACCGTCCTCGGGGACCTCGCCCCCGTAGAAGCTCTCTTTGCGGAGCCGGACCGGAATCTTCTCCGCCGCGTCCCAGGCGGCCAGCAGGGCGGCCAGGTCCTCCGGGGCCCGGTCGACCGGCAGCTCCCACAGGCTCAGCGGCCGGACCGGCAGCTGCGCGTCGGCGGGCAGCAGGGCGAACGGCTCCGGCCCGGGGGCCAGCTCCATCCAGGGGGCCAGCTCGCGGCCCATCACCTCGACGATCCACCCGGCGCGGGCCGGGCTGACCCACCGGGTGACGCCGAACTCGATGTACTCGGCCCCGTCGGTGCGGTCCCGGTAGACCATGTTGTCGCTGGCCAGCCGGACGGTGTGCGCGGCGATCGGCGGGCAGCCCCCGATCTCCTCGACGGCCCGGAACGCGGCCCGGCGGATCAGGTGCTGGTAGAACTCGTTGGAGACCATCCGGTGCGCGCGCGGGCGGCTGGTCTTGACCCGGATGCGGCAGGCGACCGTGGAGTGGTCCAGCGGGGTCACCGGGTCGGCGCGCAGGTCCCGCTCCTGCCTGCCGTCCCGGATGTAGTCCCGGCGCAGCTCCAGGTCCTCCCGGCTGCACGCGCCGCAGGTGTTGCCGGCGCAGCCCTCGTCGCACCGCTGCACCCACTCCACGCCGCGGTACTCGCCCTCGCAGTCCTCGTCGTAGGTCTCCGCGTCGGTGTTCTCCAGCAGGTCGACCATGTCCCGGTAGGCCCGCCACATCAGCCCGGCGGACACCCCGGTCTTGATGTGCTCCCAGCCGAACAGGTCCTCCCGGTACCGCTCGCCGAACAGGTCCTCCAGCCCGTTGCGGAACCCGCGCCGGGCCAGCGCCGCGTCCAGCCGCTCGCGCATGTCCTTGGGGAACCCGCCCCAGGAGGCCCGGTCCAGCTCCTCCAGCACGTCGACGATGGCCTCCCCGGCCCGCCGGGACGCCCGCTGGCAGGCCTGGAAGAAGGCGAGCTTGGCCGGGCTGGCCTTGCTGCCCAGCTTCTTGTCGATGTGCAGCTCGCTCAGCTGGGACAGCGCCGCCTGCAGGGTGTAGTCCGGGGCGGTGACCGCGAACCACTGCAGCGGGGTCTGCGCCTCCACGATCAGCGGCGTGTAGGAGAACTGGATGCGCACCCCGCGGGCGTCGGCGCCGAACGACTCGCGGACGTCGGCCAGCCGCCGGCCCAACTCGACCACCCGCATGACGTCGGCGGCCTCCTCGCCGGGCCAGTTGGTGATGAAGTAAATCTTTATCTTCCTGATGCCGCACCTGATAGCGGCGGTGACCGCGCGGACCACCTCGTCGTCGCTGGTGCCCTTGCCAGCCACGTCCCGCAGCCGCTGGCTGCCCGCCTCCAGGCCGAGGGTCAGGCTGTCCTGCCCGGCCGCCTTCAGCAGCCGGGCGAACTCGGCGCCCTCGGAGGTGAAGTCGTCGATCCGCATGGAGCTGGCGTCGATCCAGGGCGTGACCTGCTCCATGATCCCGGCGATCAGCGCCTTGAGCTGGGTGTGCACCGGGGGGTCGGGGGCGACCAGGCTGATGTCCAGCGAGCCCATGTTCAGCCGCCACCGCTTAGCCGAGGCCAGCACGTAGGGCACCGAGCGCTGCCGGTACGGCTTAGTCACCCAGCTCAGCTTGCAGAAGCTGCACCAGCAGGTGCAGCCGCGGCCCACCTCGACGTCGCCGGAGCCCATGCCCGGGTCGGAGTACAGCAGCGGGGACCGGGTGAACGGCGCGATGGCGTTCAGGTCGCGCACCTGGCGGGCGCGATGCGTCAGCCCCAGCGACGAGGCCATCCCGGAGACCATCAGGGTGGTCTCGGGCAGCCCGCGGTCCTGGTACTTGTAGGTGAACTCGGTGAACCGGGGGAAGTAGACGTGCGGGAACTGGCGGGCCAGCCGCTCGTAGCAGCCGAGCCGGTCCCCGGCCCAGGCGCCGTCCGCTTTCATTGACGCGATGACAGCGCAGAAGTCGCTGATCCCGCCGGGGTTGCCCGGCTCGTCCTCGACCTCGCCCAGCCAGAAGCAGTCCAGCATCGGGGAGATGAACTCGGGCGCGCTGTAAGCCTGCCCGCCGGCCATGACCATGGGGTAGTCGGCGGCCTGCTCCTGGCGGTCCCGCCAGCGCAGCGGCACCCCGCTCATGGCCAGGGTCTTGGCGTAGTTCATCGCCAGCACCGGGTAGCTGACCGAGGTGCCGACCACGTCGAAGTCGGTCAGCTGGTGCCGGGTCTCGATGCCCCAGGCGGGCAGCCCGGCCCGCTCCAGGATGCCCAGGTCGCGCGGGGTGGCGGGCAGGTACCACCGGTCCGCCAGCCAGGACGGGTCGCCGTCGTTGATTCCCCAGTACACGACCGGGATGGCCATGTTGCCCGCGGCCTGCTCATACGGCCAGGAAGCGGCCATCAGCCAGCGGACCGCGGACCTGGACTTCCACAGTAGCGCCCGGTCAAACCCCGACTCGGCCAGCACGGTGTTCGGCTCGTCGCCGAGAAACTGCATCGGGCCGTCCATCAGGGCGAGATTCTCCCCGTCGCCGGCCTCCAGCCAGCGGCCGATGAACTCAGGAGTCCGGCTCGTCATCAGGTCGCTTCTCCATCACGTAGATCACCTGCAGCTGCGGCTGGCCGAACTCCACCGAGCGCCGGATCTCCGCGCACGCCTCGGCAGCAGACATGCCCTTCGGCAGCTGCAGGGTCAGCAGGACCGCCAGTTCCACTCACTCGACTTCGGCTTCGGTGACCCGGGTCACCAGGTCCGGCCCGAGCGACAGCCGGACCCGGCTGTCCGCGTACCGGCCCAGCTCCGGCTGGTGGGTGACGATGAGATGCTGCACCCCGGTCTCGGTGGCCACCTGTTGCAGGAACTCGGCCATGGCCGGCACGAGGTCCTCGGACAGCCAGGTGAACGGCTCGTCCAGGACCAGCATCCGCCGGACGTCCGGGGTGAGCAGCAGCACCACCAGGCGGAGCACGTAGCCGACCACCGCGGCCAGCCCGCCGCCGTGCGAGTCGAGCACCGGCCGCTCGGTGACCGCCCCGTCCCGCTCGGTCCGGATCAGCAGCCGCAGCACCGCCTGCCCGCCGACCTCGTCCGGCACCACCAGGAACGACAGGTGCGGCCCGAACACGGCCTGCAGCGCCCGGGTGACCAGGCCCTCGACCTGGCCGCGGGCGGTCTCCTGGGCCTGCTCCCCGATCGAGGTAAGCAGCGAGCCGACCTTATCGTACAGCTCCAGCTGCGCGGTCAGGGCCGCCACCTCGGCCTCGGCGGCCTTGCCGGCCTCGGCCACCTGCTGGGCCCGCCCGGCCTGCCGGTCCAGGTGCTGGCGCTGGCCGCGGACCGCCGCGGCCAGCTCGCTAACGCTGCTTCCCGCCATGGCGGTACGGCCGGGTGCGGTTGTAGGCCATCTTGCGCGTGTACTCGGCCTGCAGGTCGACGCCGTAGAACTCGCAGAGCTGGGCGAGGAACATCAAGATGGTGCCGAACTGGCGGCGCCAGGTCCAGCCGCCGCGGTCGCCCTCCTCATCAGGCCAGTCGTCCGCGTCATGCGCCATGGACGCCTTGGCGATCATGACGTGCAGGATGTCCATGTTGGTGAGGAACGAGCCGCTGATGCTGTAGCGGCCAGCGTGCCGGGATGCCTCGGCGGCCAGGTTGACGCCGAACAGCTCGCTGTCGTCCAGCAGCCGGATGAGCAGGTCGGCAAACTCGCTGCCGACGCCCTCGGGCTTGCTGGCATCCAGCGCCAGCTGGTTCCCGGTCACCTTGCCGGTCATGTCGGTCATGTCCCAGTGCCGCCAGGCGGACCCGGCCTCGGAGACCTCCTCGTGCAGCAGGGCCATGCAGTCGGCGAAGACCGGGGGGTCCTCGCGCCAGCCCATGGCGTGGCAGTACCGGTCGACCTCAGCCTGCATCTCGGGCAGCGGCCAGAACTGAATGATTGCGCTCATGGTGGTTCATACGTCCCAGCCGCGCTTCCGCAGTGCCAGGACCATCGCGCCGAACTCCTCGATGGCGCGGCGCACCGCGGTGAGCGTCTCCTCGTCCGGCAGGTACGGCCCGTCCCGCACGATGGCGACGTTGACCGCCCGCACGCCCTTCTCCGACAGCTCGGTGTCATAGGTGACCGGAGTGCCCTCGGCCAGCTCCTCCTGGCTGGTGCCCGGGGCCAGGCCCCGGACGTGCACGAACACGTCAGCGCCGCCCTCATCGGGAGTGATGAAGCCGAACCCGCGGCCGGAGTTGTACCGTCTTATCTGCCCGCTGCTCACCGGGGGCTCCTCAGTAGCCGAGGTGCTGCGGCAGCATCTGCGGGATGACCCCGTAGACGCCGGCGGCCTCGTCGGCCAGCAGCAGGTGCGAGCGCTGGCGGCCGGGGTCCCTGCCGACCCGGAACCGGCAGGAGGCGGCCGGGTGGACGTCGAGCATCGCGTACAGGAAGCCGCCGTTGACGATGAGCTGGCGTGGCCCGCCGCCCCAGGTCGCGCCGATGGTCTCCCGGGCGCCGTTGTCGTCCTTGTCCCGGGCCACCAGGGTCAGGCGGCCCGCCTCCAGCTCCAGCGCGATGGCGGAGGTCTCGGCGTCGGCGTTGATCCGGACCCGGCGGATGGCGGCCAGCAGCTCGGCCTTGTCCGCCTCCAGCTCCAGCTCGTTGGCCCGCGCGGCGGCCAGGTGCTTGTCGCTGAGCGCGAACTCCTTGCCGTGCTTGAGCACGGCCAGGGTGACCGGGCCGAGCCGGAACGCCAGCGCGCCCTCGGTCTGCCCGGCCGCGGCGCTCTCCTCGGCCCCGGCGGCCAGCAGCTTGCACAGGTCGTCGAGCACCGAGGCGGGGATGCCGCAGGGGAACGGGAAGCCGGGCACCGGGGCGCGGGCGAACTGGCCGCTGTCCCACGCCGAGGCGCACATGACCTTGCCCCACGCGGCGATGCCGACCTGGGTGTACTGCGGGCGGCCGGTGTCCTTGCCGACCGCGTGCCGCACGACGGACAGCGCGCCGAGCAGTTCCTTGCGGCCGACCGGCTCGAAGGCCACCCCGGCCAGGTCGAGCAGCACCGGGTACCGGGTGCCGGGCGGCAGCTTCAGCGTCCAGCTGGCGGCGCCGGCGGTCACGGTCGCGTGATTCCGCTTCACCGCCACGGTGACGTCGCCGTCCGGCGCCTCGGCCAGCAGCGCGCGAAGCTTGCGGGCGGGCAGGTAGAACACGCCCTCGCCCTGGGTGGTCACCGAGGCGGTCTCGGCCCACACGGTCTGCACCATGTTGGTGCCGGCCAGCTGCAGCCAGCCGGCCCGGACGGTGACCTGGAAGCAGCCGAACACCTCCTGGATCAGGTGCCCGGTGGGGATGACGACGACGGCCTGGTCGACCAGCCGGGCCAGCGCGAACCGGCGGACGGTGAAGGACAGCTCGCCGTAGTCGACCTCAGCCATTGCCGCCCGCCCCGGCCAGCTCGGCGCGGACCTTCGCCAGCTCGGCGGCCAGCTGCTCTTCCAGCCCGGCCAGCAGCTCCTCGGCCTCCTCGCCGGGCGCCACGCCGAACTCGGACTGCAGCGCCTCGGCGGCGGCCCCCTCCCGGGCCTCGGCCTGCTCCAGCCGGTGCTGGGCGCGGGCCCCGGCGGCCTGCGCCTCGGCAATCTGCCCGCGCAGCGCGGCCACCTGCTCCTCGATGCTCGGCATTTACCGGATCACCCTCCGCCTATTAACCGCGAACCGCTGATCTTCTCCCATCAGCGGACCTCCTGCATCCTGATACGTCCGGCCGCGAACGAGATCAGAAACCGTTCGCTGAGAGACAGAGAACTCCAGCGCCAGCTCACGCTGCAGCCCACCTCCGCCTGAATACCTGACCCTGATGAGACGTGCTTGCTCGTTAGTCAGCTTCGCTAGCGAATTACGCTCACCGGGCTGCTGCTGAATCAACCGCGCCCGCCCGCGCTCAATGCACTCCCGGACATTCTGCAGCTGCGTCCCCTCGTGCACATGCGACGGATTAAGAGCATTGCAGCACAAGGTGAAATCACAGCCGTGCAGGCCATGCGGGTCTGGCCAGCGGCCATAGACGAGAGCGAACGCAACACAGTGCGCCGGACGGTTACACCGTTTCGCGACACCGAGCTGCCCGGCCTGCAACCGGAACTGACCGTAACGCCCGTGCGCTGCCAGCCACGGCCAGCACTCGCCATATCCCCGGCGGTCCACCTTCTGCCAGAAGCGCTCCTCAAGCGACAATGCTGACACGGCCCCTCCCCCCACGGACAGTCCACGCTGGGCAGGCGTGCGAGACCTCGCACCACTGGCAGTAGTCACCGGGACGAGGGTCCAGGCGGCCGGCCAGGATGTCGGACGCGGCCCGCTCGATCCGGGCGCCCATCTCCCGGATGGCCGCCGGGGTGATGGTGACCGGCAGCACCCGCTGGTCGCACATCGGCTGGATCAGCCCGGCCATGGCCGGCCAGCGGCCCAGCGCCTCGGCGCCGGAGGCGCGCACCGCGATGGCGTAGAAGACCAGCTGGGCGACCACCTTGCGCCAGTACTCGTTGTTCCGGGTGGCCTTGAGGTCCCACACCGCGATCCGGCCGCGGTTGTCGAACACGAGCAGGTCGATCTCGCCGACCAGCCGCACCGCGATGCCGTGCACCTCGAAGGGAATGTCGAACCGGTACGCCGGGGTCCAGCCGAACGGCAGGCAGTACTCGGCCAGGATGGGCTCCAGCCGGGTGACCAGCTGGAGGCAGAAGTCGCGCACCTCGCCCTTGTCAGTCGGTGACCGCCACTTGACGATGCCGTCACCCGTCTCCCGGGCGGTGCGCTCGGACTCATCGAAGATTTCGTCGATGTGCCGGGCCATCCAGCCCAGCTCCTGTTCCTCCATGCCGAGCCAGCGGCGCTGGGCCAGGTCGCACACGTTACCGCCGAAAAAGGACCGGATGTCGGCCACCTTGGCCTTCTTGCGGTCGGCCAGCAGCTGCCCCTTCTGCGGGCACTCGTCATGAACTCGAAGCCGCGACCAGCTCAGCCTCACGGGCCCCTGCTCTACGCCAGTCCTTTCGGGCATCCAGCACCACCTCCTCTCGTCACAAGCCACCACCAAGGACGTCACCGGCCACCGACTGCAGCTTGATGTCGTCTTCCTCATAGAAGGGGTTGATCCCGAGTACCGGCACTCCGGTCTTCTCCTGGATCATGCGAGCTGCCTCGGGCCAGTCCTCGTAGAACAGCACCGGGTCGAATCCACGTTCACGAAGGCTGTTGATGTAGTCCACCTTCAGCACGCCGTTCGGCCGGATGTCGCCGATCTCGCGAAGCACGAGAGCGTCATATTTGACACCATGACCAGACAGCCAGCGCTCAGTCGGGTCCAGAGCCGAGGCGCTACGGCCCGACACTATGTGAATGAGATTATCCGGCCAGGTCAGACGCAAAGAGGTAGCAGTACCTAGCAGCAAAGAATCATCCGGGCAAGCCGCCGAATACGCCTCCCAACTAGAAGCCGGATCGACCATCGGCGACAGGTGCCAGCGATGCCTCGTATGTGCAAGAGTCGAATCCAGATCGCTCAGCACAACCCTTCGCAGCGACCGGCGCACCCACAACTGGATTTCGTCCCGGTACCGCCAAGCCCGCTCCAGCTCGGAATTACACCTGTGACACAGCAAGCCGCGAACGCACCGCCCGCAGGACCGGTTCGGCTCGGGACAGCATGAGTGGTCGTGGTCTATACAGAGCCGCTTACCGCCTTCCTTGGGAGGCCTCCGGCAGATACCGCACCTGCCGCCCTGGGCCTCGAACATCTCCTGCCACTGCGCCGGAGTGATTCCGTACCGGCTGAGCTGATGAATCCAATGCCCGACCGGGTCCTTACTCCGGCAAGACCTGCACTTAGCCCCTCCAGTTGCCGACCGCTCCCTACGCATGCGCTTACCGCACGTACCACACGGGCCATACCAGAACTTAACGCTCTCACCCGAATTGACCCTGGGCACTATGATTTCCTTCCCTCGTGCGCGGCGGCGGTCAGCAGCTCCTCGGCCAGCTCCTCGACGTCGGCGCCGAGCCCCCGCTCCCTGATCTCGGCGATGACGCCCTCGATGCTCAGCCGCGGCAGCGACACCTTGGCCAGGTCGGCCCGGAACGCGTCCAGGCGGCCCGCCCTGGCCGCCTCGGTGGCGGCCTCCTCGGCCAGGAACACCTCGGCCCCCGGCCGGGCGTCCAGCGGCATGAAGCTGAACGCCCCGGTGCTGTCGTCCCACAGCGTGAAGCCGGGGGTGCGGTCCAGGTTGTAGTCATCCAGCGAGCCGCGGGACAGCGCCCCGTAGTTGCAGAAGGTGACCCCGTCCACCTCGAACTCGCCGTGCGGCTCGTGGATGTGCCCGTAGAACACGCTGCCCTGGTTGCCCATCGCGCTGGCCCACCAGGCGGCGGGGGTGTACTCGGCGCCCTCGTAGCGGGGCTCCTGCCCGGGCGGGTAGATGGGCGCGTGCGTGACCACCAGGGCGGGCTGCACCGGCAGCTCCGGGTTCCGCCAGCGGTCCAGCGCGGCCTCGATATGGCCCTCGGACCAGTGCTGCTGCCAGGGCACGCCGTACAGCCAGGCGAACGGATTGCGGTCCTCGAAGGCCCAGCCGCCCAGCCGGGTCAGCCCGGCCTTGTACAGCACGCCGAGCGGCTGGGTGGCGCCGACCGACTGGGGCCGGTCGTGCTGCATGTCGTGGTTGCCGTCCACGGCGAGCACCTTGCACGGGTAGGACTGGATGACCCCGATCAGGTCCATCAGCAGGGCGTGGTCGGTGCGGGACGGCGCCTTGTGGTGGAAGGTGTCGCCGGCCCAGGTGACGGTGACCACGTTCAGCTCGGCGGCCCACCGGGCGGTCTGCTCCAGCAGGCCCAGCAGGTCCGGCCAGTACGTGTCGGTGCACCGCGACGGCGGGCGCCGGGTGGCGTGGATGTCAGCGATCAGCAGATGTAGGCCCACACCCTGTTTATACGGGCGGGGTCTGTCAGACGCCGATGAGTGCCTTCCAGGTGCTGGGGCCGACGACGCCGTCCGTGGCGAGGTGGTAGAACCCCTGGACCGAGACGACGCCGGCCTTGGTGGCCGCGTCGAAGCTGCCGTTGGCATGCACCGCCTTGGCCGGCCCGAGGTTGTTTACCTGCCCGATGACGGCGACCAGGGCCTGGAGGCGGTGCACGTACCACACGTGCCCGGCCCGGTCGATGCTGCCCTGGGAGAGGGTGGGGAGTGCCATGACGGCCTGCTCCGTCCAGTCGGTGACCGGCGGGGCCGGCTGGCTCCCGCCGAAGGCCAGCGCGGCCAGCTGGCTGATGGTGCCGTGGTAGACGCTGCAGTCGCAGCTGCCGATGCCGGGCACCTGGTAGCGGTCAGTGAACTGCCACAGCCGGTGCGCGGCGCCGGGCTCGGCGGACCCGTAGGAAGCCACCCAGTCCACCGGTGCCAGCCCGGTGGACTGGGCGAAGTAGGCCCCGGAATAGCACCAGGGGGTGTCGCCCAGCTCGTTGTGCACGATGCCGGCCCAGGCCTGCCAGCGGCCCCGCTGGCTGCCGCCGCCCTCCTCGATGTCGGCGATGACCTTCTCGCCCTTGTTCAGCCTGCCGACCAGCTGGCACAGCGCGCGGGCCTGCGCGCCGGCGTCCTGCCCGGCCACCACGTACTGGTAGATGCCGACGAACCTGGCCCCGCCGGACCACAGCGCCCGCCGGCGCTCGCCGCCGTACCAGGACCGGTCGTCATGCTGGCTGCCGTACATCGCGCGGATGACGATGGCCTGGGACCAGCGCAGGTACGCGGCGTCGTTGACCGACGGCTGGAACTCGCTGATGTCGGCCAGCAGCACGGTGTTCCCGCTAAACCCGAGCGCGGCGTGCAGCCGGTCGTCGGCGGGATTCTCGGCCGCGGCCCGGCCTGCTCGGAACATGGCGCCTCCCGGAGCGGCTGAGAACGCCTCAGCCCCCCTGAGCGATCGGCCTACGTCACGGGCTGCCCGCACGTCGGGCACGTCCCTGCGGCCACCAGGGCGCCGTGCAGGGCCTTGTGGGCGCCGGCCTCGGCCTGCTCGGCGCCGCGCGCCAGGACGATGTCCACGGTGACCTCGCGGGCGGCGTCGGCATGCTCGTCCAGCAGCGCGGCCAGCCGGTCCCGGCGGGCCAGCAGCTCGTCCAGCGCCGCCGTGGACGGCGGCTCGGCAGCCTGCGCGGCAGCCCGGGCCTGGCGCGCCTGGTCTCCCGACTCGGCCACCCGGGAGACCAGCCCGCGCAGCTGCTCCAGCTGCGCGGCCAGGCCCTGCGCCGTCTCCAGCGCCGCCTCGGCCCGGCCGATGGCCCGGCGCCGGTCCCCGAGCCCGGCGAACTCCTGGGCCTGCTCGCGCAGCTCGGCCAGCCGGGCGTCGGCGCCCTTCAGGTCACGGGCGGCCTGCTTGCGGCGGCGGCCCGCCTCGGCCGCGGCGGCCAGCACCATGGACACGTTGGTCAGGCGGCCGAGCACCGCGGCGACGTCCCGGCCGGACTCGGTCAGCAGGAACGGCGGGTCGGGCTGGCGGGCGATGTTCAGGTCGCCCAGCCGCAGCAGCTCCGAGGCCTCGTCCGGCACCCCGCCCTGGAGCTTGGTGAACTCGGCCGCGGCCGGGGCGCGCGCGCCGGCCACCCCGCCCTGCAGGATGCGGAGCCGGTACGCGTCCTTGCCCCGGGCGGTGGACCGGGTCAGCCGCAGCACCCAGCCCTCGTCCGCCGAGCCCGCGGTCACCGTGCAGGTGGTCATGCCGGTGCTGATGTAGGCGGTGCCGCGCGCGTTGCGGGCCAGCATGACCAGGGCCCGGACCAGGGCGCTCTTGCCGGAGTTGGACGGGCCCTCGATGACGGTCAGCGCGCCCAGCTCAATCCGCGCCTTGCGCAGGCTCTGGTAGCCGGCGATCTCCAGCGCGTCGATCATGCCGCCGCCCCCTGGCTCAGCATGAGCAGCGCGGCGGCCAGGGCGTGCCGCCAGGACGGGGCCGGGCCGCCGACGGTCAGGCCGGGCTTGCGCACCTGCCAGTGCCACACGTCAGTCTTCCAGACCCGCGCTCTCACCGGACCCGCCTCTCCGCGGCCGAGAAGCCCATGCCCCACAGCACCTGGCCGATCCGCATGTCCGCCTCCTGGTCCGCCGGGCCCAGCCGGTCGAACGGCACCAGCCAGGACGGCTTGGGGTCCGGCTGCTCGCGCGCCCAGCCGATCCAGACCCGGCGGACCTCGCGGCCCAGGTCCTCCCGGGTCACGCCCGCGGCCTCCATGGCCTCGAAGATGTCGAACATCAGCCTGCCTCCATCCTGAACGACCAGCCCGGGTACTCCGCCATCCAGCTACTACCGCACTGCGGGCAGACCTGGAACCGCTCCGGGGCCTCCGGGACCTCCTCGACGCTGTCGGCGTCGGCGTCCCAGTACGCCTCGAACTCGGCGCCGCAGCCCGGCCGGGGACACGTCAGGATGGCTCTCAGCACGACGGTCACGGTTTCTAATCTCCTCACCGCGCAAGCTTGAAGAGTTTCTCGTCCTGGCCCTTCCACGGCAGGTCGGTCCGGTCCTTGGGCTTGGTGCAGGACTTGACCGCGCTGGTGCCGTGCCCGCAGACCGCGCAGTGCTTGTCCGGGCCGGTCGGCTCGGCGTCGTGCGGCGCGAAGCCGAGAGCCCGGTAGCCGGACTTGTGCCGGGTGAACGGGGTCACCGTCCACCGGCAGGACCAGTCCACATCCCGGTGCCCGGCCTCGCGCCGTTCGGCGTAATAGGTCTTCCTCATCATGATGACCCGGACCCCGGTCTTCAGCGAGGCGCGTTGCGCGCGCTTGACCGCATGGCGCTCAACGTGCGCCCTGGGCGCCACCGCCACCTGGTCCTTGAGGTACTGCCACAGCACCGCGGCCCAGATGACGATGTCATCCGGCGTGTTCGGCACGGCATCCGGCCGGGCGAACCGCTGGCCGAACGGCACGAACACCGAGTGCGACACGGTCAGGGGCGTGCCCACCTCGCGCATGACCGCGGCGGTCGCCTCGCTCCACAGGTCGTCGCGGTCCTCGGTGCTGGCCCAGCTGGTGATCCGCACCCCGGCCCAGGTCTCCCGGCCCAGCTCGGCGGTCTGGCGGCACCAGGACACGGCCCGGTTCATCAGCGTCCCGCGGCCCTTGGGGGCGTCCAGCAGCAGCGGCTCGTCCAGCCAGACGAACCCGGCGATGTCGTTGCCGTCCAGGTCGGGGATGTCGGCGCTGTCCAGGTGCATGACGTGGTTGCGGGACTTGCGGTAGGTCTCGGTGACCGCGGCGGCCATCTCGGCGGTGACCTGCACGGCGTCGGAGGCGTGCAGCTGCCGGGCCAGCAGCGCCAGCAGCTCGTCCCCGGAGGTGATGCCGACGAGCATGTAGCCCCAGGCGGCGGCCAGCTTCTCGTCCGCCGCCCCGGATATGGCCCGGGCGCCCTCGTCGACGAAGTCCCGGTAGAAGTCCGTCAGCCCCGGGTGCGGGCTCTTCAGCGCCTCGTACAGGCCGGTGCGCATGTCCAGCACCTGGCCGCCGGACAGGCCGCCAGGCGCGGAGCGGATCAGCGGCGGCAGCTCCAGCCGGGGTCGGCGGAGCCGCACTGACTGGCCCTCGGGCTGGGCCAGCCCGGCGTCGCGCATCCGGCCCAGGTCGCGCTTCTCGGCCTCGCTGACCGGGTAGACGGCCGAGCCCGCCGGGATGACGGTGCCCGTGCGCAGCCGGACCGGGGCCTCGGTGCGGCCGACCGACTCCGGTCGGCTACCGGGCCAGCCCTGAGCCTCACCAGGCGTCATATGCCGCCTCCTCGGCCCGGACCCTTTGGTCTGCTTGCGCTGATCCTGGCCGCGGTTCCCGTGCTGGCGCTTACCCTTGGCTTTCCTGCCCATAAGCGCATCATACAGGCATTCTTTACTTGAGTCAAGCTATTGCTTGACACTGGTCAATGCACGTCCTGATACACCAGCCCGCGTCCAATGGTCGACACCTGCTGCTGAGAGATGCCGAACCGAACGGCCAGAATCCGCTGTGACATCGTGCCGAGCAGCCTGCGAAGCTCGCGAACTTGATCGTTGGACAGCTTCGCGTTGGCGGAACGACGCCCCGTTGACCAGGCTGCTGGATTGGTAGCGCGCCCACGCTCAACCATTTCCCGCATGTTGTCTGCCTGAGTCCCCTCGTGCACATGCTCCGGGTTCTCCGCATTACAGCACGGCCGGAAATCACAGCCGTGAAGCGCCTGCGGGTCCGGCCAGCAACCATGCACCAGCCGGTACGCCACCACATGGGCACCGAGCAGACGGTACGCCTCCAAGCCGAGCTGACCAGGCACCAGGCGAAACTGACCGTAACCCTTGGAGCCGAACGAGGCGGTCCAGGGCCAGCACGCCGCTAGCCCTGCACTGCGATCCACCTTGACCCAGAAGCGAGCCTCGACCGACTGCACTCAGTCCTCGCCGACGTCCTCGTAGGACGGCTCTTCCCAGTCAGTCGGCAACATCCTGCGGCACCCGTGCCTGAGCTGCCCGGTGCACCTGGCTCCGACGCTATGAATTATGTGGCCACCGGCAGCCATCAGCTGATCTACCGACCGTCGCCCCAGACCAGGCAGGTTGGCAGCAAGTGTCGTGGCATTCAAAAGATCGTACATGGTGATGTCGCCGCCCGTGTCGGCCATCGTCTCGATCACCGCCATAGCGCGGGCCTTGGGGATGCCGAACTGCTTGAACAGGTCCCTCAGCACCGTCGACACGTCCGGCAGCACCGGCACGGCGGTCAGCTCCTGGACGTGCCCGAAGCCGTCCTCCAGCCCGGCGAAAATCTCGTCGACCGCCTCGGCCATCCAGGCGTAGGCGTCCTCCTCGGTCATGCCCCGGCGGGAGAACGGCTTGGGCCGGTTCGCGATGTCGCGCTGGCCGTTGGTGCAGATGTACCGGAACAGGTACCCGCAGGCCGTGGTCGGCTTGAGACCGATCAGGCTGTTGGTGAACTCCACGCCCAGGCACCAGGCGTCGTCGTCGTACCCGGTGCCCTGGATGTACTGGGCGGCGCCGGGGATGACGATCCGCATCCCGGTGTGCTCCAGGTCGTGCTCGAACTTGTAGTCGACCACGGCCGACGCGGCTGCCGCCGGGCCGTACTTGGCGGCCACCCGGCCCATGACCGTGTCCAGCAGCCCCAGGTTGGAGAACGGCACCGCGGCGGCCCTGGTCTGCGCCACCGCCAGCGGGCACGGCGCCCCGTCCGGGTCCTGGCCCTGGCCGGCGGTGAGCAGCTTGAGCTGCCGCTCGCCCAGGTGCTCGTGCAGCGCCCAGTGCACCGACCGGACCTGCAGCTCGGGGGTCCAGTCGACCTGCAGCTGCTGCGGGATGCGGCTGGTGCTGCCCAGCTGCTGGGCGGCCTGGAAGGTCATCTGGTAGACGCCCTTGTCCGGCACCTCGATCCAGGCGGACGCGGGGTCGGTCAGGTCGCCGTCGGCCCAGCCCTTATCGTACCGCACCCGGACCCGCTGATCCCCGGCCGCGAAGGCCACCCCGGACAGCGGCTCGCTGCCGCCCAGCCGGGCTCTCGCGTCAGCCATCGGGACCATGGTCATGGCGGTCAGGGGAATGCCGGAATAGGTCACGGGGGCCTCCTCGTCACGGGCTCTTCTACCCGGTAATACGGACACGCTTGGAGTCAGCGGGCTGGCCGTCGTCCTCGCTGCTGCCGAGCGGGTCCAGGGCGGGGTCCGCGGGCTCGGCCGCCGCGGGCTCGGCCGCCGCGGGCTCGGCGGCGTGCAGCTCCAGCTCGATCCGCTCGGCCACGTCCGGGTGGTCGCGCAGGTGCTGGGCGGCGTTGTCCTTGCCCTGGCCCAGCTTCTTGCCGTCGTAGGTGTACCAGGCGCCGGACTTGCGGATCACCCGCGCGATCACGCCGAAGTCGATCAGCTCGCGGACCCGGGAGATCCCCTCGGTGTACAGGAAGTCGAACTCGGCCACCTTGAACGGGGGGCGGAGCTTGTTCTTGACCACCTTGACCCGGACCCGGTTGCCGACCGCCTCGCCACCGTCCTTGAGGGTCTCGATGCGGCGCACATCGAGCCGGATGGAGGCGTAGAACTTCAGTGCCTTGCCCCCGGACGTGGTCTCGGGGCTGCCGAAGAGGACGCCGACCTTCTCGCGCAGCTGGTTGATGAAGATTACGGTGGTCTTGGTCTGGCTGCAGCCGCCGGTCAGCTTGCGCAGCCCCTGGGACATCAGCCGGGCCTGCAGGCCCACGTGGGTGTCGCCCATCTCGCCCTCCAGCTCGGCCTTGGGCACGAGCGCGGAGACGCTGTCGACGATGACCAGCTGGACACCGCCGGAGCGGGCCAGCCGGTCGGCCACCTCCAGGCCCTGCTCGCCGAAGTCCGGCTGGTTGACCAGCATGGGGCCGCCGGGGGACCGGGGCCTGGCCGGGTTCCCGATGTCCACGCCGAGCGTCTCGCCCCACTCCGGGTCGAACGAGT
>Ga0310911_10000019_pt1 | contig 53922 bp, 58 predicted proteins | sample GREbulkMGHF170_FD_203532 | JGI IMG/M metagenome (GOLD analysis project Ga0310911, IMG submission 203532) | Lab enrichment of tropical soil microbial communities from Luquillo Experimental Forest, Puerto Rico - GRE.bulkMG.HF170 | ecosystem: Environmental > Terrestrial > Soil > Tropical forest >... | reverse complement strand
GTCGCGGCCAGCGAGCGCGAAGGCACATGAGGCCACAGCACCGATCGCGCCGACCATCAGCATGGCGGACACACCATCGAGTGTGCTCATCAGCACGAGCGCCCCGAGGCAGCCGAATGCGGCACCCGCAAGATCGGCGCCATAGACGAGTCCGACCGGCCAGGGACTACGCGTCAGTGCTAGCGAGATCGCCATCCCGGCGAACACATAGGGCGGAACCAGCAGGGCAATAACCTTGCCCCACAACAGCACTGCCAGCAAAAAGCCCGTGGCCGGATCGATCACCACCGTCGAGATCAGCATCGTCGTCGACAACACGACGACGACAGAAAACGCCGCCGTGATCCAAACCAGATTGGCGAACAGCCGTTCGGGCGCAAAAAACATTGGATTGAAATAGACGATCAGCGAGCCGGCAGTCATGCCGAACATCGCCATGCTGATCGCGAAAAACGCAAGATGATAGAAGCTGATGACCGACAGAATGCGCGTCTCCATGATCTGCAGCATCAGAACGCACATGCAGACCAGGAAGAGACCCGCGAGGAATTGCACCTTCTTTGTCACCAGCGGTGGCCTCCAAGAGCCGAACACGACGCGCACTATGGCACATCGACTGCCGCCGCGGTGACGTTTGGCCGTGTCAGCGGTCCCGCCACGACCGCGGTGCTAGCGAACGCCGTTCCTGGCCTTGCCGGTTTTGGCGTGGCGCTGTTGATCGGACATTTCGATAAGTCCGACCAATGTCCGCTTTTTCCCCCAAAAGCGGACAACATGCCGGGTACCAAGCCAACACAACTAGCGCGACGCGATGACCATCTTCAGCCACGATGGCAGCACGAATGGTAGCGATCTAACCGCGGCCTAATTCGGGAACTGAAAGGCCTCTAAATTTCCCAATTTTGAACTCGGCCCAGTCTCAAACGAATGTTTGAAATTCAAACCATCGTTTGAATACGGGCGAGGTCCCCATGTGGTTATCACGCGAGACGAGTCAACCCTTTCAAAAGCAGGTTTGGAGGCAACCCGATCCCTGTCCAAGCTGTGGCCGGACCATGCAGCTCACTAAAAGCACCGGCGGGATTGCTGACATCCGAAGCTACGGCTGCGCTGAATGTGGACTCTGGACCATTGAAGAATGCCGACGAACAGCTACTGCGGGCGAACGGCTGCCCTGGGATTCCATGCCCGCTTAATCCGCCGTGAGGCGGCGATGTTGCACTCGCGAAGTGCATTCACATCGCCGCCCCCGCTGACGCGAATCCTCAACTTTAACTCTCACCCCCTAACGAGAAGAATGAGGTCCCTACTATGAAGTACCGGGTCTTACTCGCAGCCATTGCGAGAGTGATGCTCATTTCGCCGTCCACCGCCTATGCCCAGGGAGTACCCGACGGAATCGCTCATGGCGCATACGTTGGAAGCAATACGGCAGGTCCGATTGGTGCTGTTGTAGGTGGCGCGGTCGGGGGAATCGTAGGCGGCTTTGAGGGTGCGCTCGGGATCGGTCCACAGTATGTGGCTTATCCGGTTGGAACGGGTTCTCCTGTTCACTATCGCGCATATCGCCTGAGACATTCGTATCGTCATGTTCGCCCGCACTACAACGGGTGAAATCATTCGACAAAACTCACGCAGCAATCTTCATTTCACAAATGCGCCGTTGATGTCCGCTTTACCCCCAAAAGCGGACATTGGAACTCAGCCGTGCTATTTCCGCTTTGTGCCAAAAGCGGACATGCGCCGCTTCATCCGATCATCTCGTCGGGGCCAAAATCGGCAAGCCGATGCGGAAAATTGAACCGCGCGGATGGGCCGGCAACGCGGTAAGTTCTCCGGAGTGTCGGACAATGATCATCCGGCAAAGGGCAAGCCCCAACCCCATCCCATGGGACTTCGTGGTAACGAACGCATCGAAGATGCTTTCCGCCTGATCTGGGTCGATCCCGGGGCCCGAATCCTGTACCGCCACGACGATTTTATCGCCGCCACCTCCGCTGCTGATTTGCAGAACCCGATGATCATTTTTGTCTGTCTGCATTGCCTCAATTGCGTTGCGGACCAGATTGAGGAGGACCTCCTCTAACTGGCCTTTGTGACCGGTAACTTTCGGCAAATCTTCCGATAGCCGGACGCTGGTTAAAATCCCGTGATCGTCTAAATCTCCCTGAACAGTCGATAGCACGCCTCGGATCAGCTCGTTTACATCGATGGGCTCGTACCCCGCATCGCCTTTCCCGAACAAAGCTCGGATGTTGTCAAAAACCTGACTTGCTCGGTGGCTGTCGCTGATCATCCAGTTTAAGGATGACCGTATTTCCTCGACGTTGGGTGGCATATGTTCGAGAAACCGCAGGGCCGCGCCGCCGTGCGTTGCGATGCTCGCAAGAGGCTGCCTCACCTCGTGGGAAATTGATGCTGCCATCGCTTCCAGGTTCATGAGCTTGTTGTTTCGTTCACGCTGCAGCTCCGCTACCGAGCGGTCGAGCTGGTTTGTGCGTTGACGCAGTTCGGCAATCAGCCGCGTATTTTCAATAGCGATGACGGCCTGGTCCGCAAAGTTCTGAACGATCTCGATCTGTTTGTCCGTGAACGGGCGAACAGTAAGTCTCATCAGCGAAATGACACCGATAGGATAACCGTCGCGCAGCAGTGGAACGCAGAGGCAGGTGCGATATCCGATCTTCCGTTGCGCTTCGTGAAGCGTGTATTCGGGATCAGCCAGCACGTCTGCGACCTGCACTGGCTTTGCCTCTATAGCCACACGCCCCAAAACGCTGCCCCGGCCAGGCTCAAAGACAACTCTGCCAACGGTTTCGTTGTAACTAGCGGGACCACCATATGTCGCGAAGGAACGAAAATACGCGCGATTTGGGAGCAGGGCCGCCTGATCCGCATCGCAAAGCTTTGCGGCCAATTCAACCGCGGTATCGAGCACAGCCTGCAAATCGAATGCTGAACGGCTGATGATCTTTAGCACATCGGCGGCAGCGGTTTGCTGTCGCAGTGTCTCCCGCAATTCACGAAGTAACTGCGCATTTTGGATTGCGACAACAGCTTGGGCGGCAAAATTCTGAACAATTTCGACCTGTTTATCGGCGAAGGGCCGGACCTCCTTGCGACCGACTACGAACGAACCAATCAGTTCGCTATCTTTCAGCAGTGGCACCGCAAGCATCGTTCTGATACCGCCAATTTCCACGGCCGCAACAGCCGGCGGGTTGTGTTCAATGTAAGCCTGATCCGTGGCTAAATCTGCGATGTGAACAAGCTTCCCGGTCGCCAGCATACGGCCGCTGGGAGAGTACTGGAGCGGCCTATAAGGCGACTGCTCACGCAGTTCGACGAACGCCTGCGGAATATTGTGTGTTGCGACGAGATGCAAAGCGTCGCCATCCCAGCGACGGATAATACCGTTGTCGGCATCGCAGAGCCGAACGGCACTCGCCAAGATACTGGCAAAAACCGGCTGGGGATCGCCGAATGAGCTGCTGATGAGCCTGAGCACCTCTGTAGTCGCACGCTGCTGTTCAGCTATCGTGCTCATCTCGCGGGCAAGAGGCTCGATCTCAGTCTCATGTCCGAGGGTGCGCGATATGCGCCGGCGCTGGGTTATTGAACCGTGACGACGCTTTTGCGTGGCGGGTTTGCGAAGTCGCGTTTTGGCTGACCTGCCGACTGATTTAGAACGTCGTCGCATCTTGTTCCCTGCTTGCTGGCGAAGGAGCTGCTCTTTCTGATCACTGCATATCAATCATATTATACCGAAGTATAGGCTCCACCTGCACTTCCGATTAGGAAACGCAGACAAAGCACAATAGTGGTCGTGCCGGAGCGCGTACTAGCCTTCTCCTACAACAATCGCGCTGAAGATTGCGGGGAAGGCGGGACATGATCAAGTTTCTAACGGTCGGCATTGCGGCCACGATACTTTTAGGTGTCTTGCTCAATGTCCTCGGAACGGAAAGCGAGGTGAGGGCGAGTTCGTCACAAGTCGCTACAAAGGGTGATCGGCTCGACAAACAGCCGAATGAACCTTTGTGCGGCGACTGGCCCTTCTACCACCACGCCTGCCTGCGTGATCTGAAAAATTCAGACGGCCATGCGCGAAAAGTTCGCGTCAAATCGCAGGCCAATCGCCGGCACCCGACGTTTCTAACTTTCTTATCAAGATAAGCACAATCAGGATGTGCGACGGGGGAGCAATGTCAAAATTTGATAACAGCCAATTCATGCAGCAGGTCGCTTGCGACCGAAACCTACGACCTGGCCGAAGCGTCCTGCGCAGGGCATCTGGCTATAGTCTCAACAAAATAGTCGCAGCCGGTCTTTTGAGCTCCTTCATTGCAGGCACCATTTGCGCGTTAACGGGCCCGGTTACTGCCAACAACGCAGCCGTTGCTGCCACTTCAGTCAACCGGTCCAATAAGACTGACCGACTAAGGATAATCCAGCGCGCTGAGCATAATTCTAGTTCAGCGAAAACGGCGATCTCTTCCAAGCACACGCCGCCCGGCTGCGAGCGGGCTTTTAGTCCGTTCGCCGACCCGGGGAGACCTAACTTGCTCAACTACTGCGTCACGTGATCTGAACAGCAAGAATATCTTGGCAGAGTCTCCGCCATGACAGTGATCGCTTCCGGAAAAAATATCGATCGTGGGATGCTCGGTTCACTTGCAGCGTTCGCCCTTTACGCAGCCTCACTAAATTTCGCAGCGACACCGACTATGGCGCTGCCAAACTACGATGGGCTTTGGAGCGTGTTGATTGTGACCGAAAAGGGCGACTGCGATCGCGGCTACCGTTATCCAATCCGCACTACGCGCGGCACACTCAGTAATGCTGGCAACACTGTGTTCGCCATCGCGGGCAAAGTCGGCCCGACCGGTCTCCTCCGAGTGACCGTAAGTCACGGCAACACGAGCGCGAATGGCCTCGGGCAGCTTGCCGGCAATACGGGCAGCGGGTCCTGGAACAGCAATTCCTGCTCGGGCACGTGGACGGCCGAGCGTCGCGGCTCGTGAAACATGAGTATCTAAAAGCCGATTTATGCAAGCCGAATTGTACGCGTTGGATCTTTTGCGGGAAACTTCAATGGGGTCAAACAGAAACTACATTAATCCCGATCTTTCGACGCTCACAGTGACGATCGCACATTCTCAGATCACAGTAACGTTGGCGGTTGCGCAACGCTTTCCAGCTGGCTTCGTCGTCCTTCAATGGATCGCAGCCGAAGGCCACCACGCCAAGCGATCCCATCTTTGTTAACCCTTGAACAGTGCCGAGGCCGGTCGGCCACTCATGTCCGCTTTGGGTCAAAAGCAGACATCGGATTGCCGCCCGCCCATGTCCGTTTTACCCCCAAAAGCGGACATCGTTCGGCACGGTGGCAATGTCCGATTTGTGTGCCAAAAGCAGACATTCTGCGCTGCGGCAATCCCGAGCTGTTCAATCCGCAGTTTGCATAGCTTGATAAACGCGGCGTAGTGCTCCGCCGTGCCGATGATCGCCATAATCCCTCCCGTCCGGCAAAACCCTTCCCGGCCTATTCCTCATCCTCCATTGGATTTGGCGCCGTCTCTACCGCGCCGACAGGCGCAGGCTGATGCTCTATGACTTTCGGCTCATTGGCCAATAGCCGCTCATAACGCGCTAAACCAATCTCGCCAAAAGTCGCAAGTAACTCCGATCTCGGCACACCTATCGCCTTTAGCCGCCGCAAATCTTCAACCGCAGCCTTCGTATGATCCTCCACCTTCACCTCCACGTTCATATCCACTTGCGTCCGTTCGCCAAAACCAAAACGCGACAACATCGAAAGCACCGCCTTCGCATGATCACGGTGCTTGGAATCCAAAACCAAAGCCCGCGCCGCCGACACAGCGTGCGGGAGAATACCGAAGAAGTGCGACCGACAAACTTCTTGAAGCGCCTCAACCACACGCTCACGATGCATCATCTTGCTGGCGGTAACATGCAACCCCTTCTTGGACTTGCCTCCGAAGCCCGCGAATCGTAGGGCCGAACTCGCATTGCTCGCTAGTCCCGTCGCGAGCGCATACACGAAGACACGCTCGCGCTCAGTGCACAGCAACATCTTCGGACCGAGTTCGCACACTCAGAAAATAAACTCTGACGGCTTGCTCGCGTTATCTGAACTCAGACAAGGGTAACTTCCCTTCGCCGGTCGCTCACTTCTCCGGCTTGCTCACTTCTCCAGCTTGCTCACCTTTCCACCTCGCCGCCGCTGTCGGCCCAATCCTTGAAGCCGCCGAGGTTGTAAACGTGCTCATAACCCATGTCTTTGAGCGTCTTGCCGCTCAAAGCCGCGCGTCCGCCGGAGCCGCAATAAACGATCACGTTCTTGTCCTTGACGAAATTCTTGTCGTGCGAGGGCGAGTCGGGATCGGCGCGAAATTCCAGCAAACCGCGCGGAACATGCACGGCGCTGGCGACTTTGCCGCTCTTTTCCACTTCCGTTGCATCGCGCACATCAACCACGAGCGTATTTCCTTGCGCCATCATCTCCCGCGCTTGCGCCGGCGTGATCCGCGGCACCGCCGCATTGGCGGCATTCATCATTTCTTTCAAGTTGGTCGCCACGTGTCCTCCTCAGGCAATGTCAGCCGTTTCAGCCCTCATACAGATATGCGCCGAAGCCCGTTTCGCCAGCGGCCGGCTGCGCTCGATCAGTTTTGAACACAGTCACGATGGAAGCGGCAGCGTCACGACAACGATCGCGTTTTCCTCCGGATCAGGAGCGATGTGAAAGTCGAGCCAGCAAAGACCGTGCCTTTTCAGAGTGCACTAGAATGGAGTATTCAGCGGTGCGATACTCGGAATCCGCGTGGACGCGCACGACGCAAACATGGAAGAAATAAATTCATTTGAGAATGTAGGTGTTCTCACTTTCGTGAGCAACGCACAACAGATAAAATTTTCACTTTGTAGGTCTTGCTTTGTTATGATTTTGAAAGCGTAGAAGATTTTGCGCCGGTGGCGCGTGATGGGCCAAGCTAACGATTACGTAAAGGTTGCATTCGATCTCATCGACGACCTGGATCGCTTGACCGAGGTCGATAAGGTGATGACTCGCGTTTCGGCGACCTTGGCCGATTTTGGCTACACATCGTTTCTAATAACGGGTGTGCCTGAGCCGCCACAGCGGCTTGAGCCTTATATTTTGCTCAACGGTTGGCCCAAGGGCTGGACCGAGCACTACACCAGATCAAACTACTACGCAGACGATCCAGTGGCAGCGTGGTGTCGCCGCACGGTGAATCCCTTCGAATGGTCGCAAGCGCCATTCGATCCCGTGCGCTCGCCGCGCGCCGCCGAGGTCATGGCCGTCGCTCGAGAATTCGGCTTCAATAAAGGGTTCCTCGTTCCTATTGTTCGTAGCACGGGATTTCAGGCCTGCGTCACGATGGCCGGCGAGCGACCCGACTTCGAACCAAGGGCGAAGCGCGCGCTTCACCTCATCAGCATGTACGCACATGCACGTTGTACTGCGCTGATGGGTTGCGAGCCCGATGGTCAGCGTCGGCGTGTTCTAAGCGAACGCGAGCGCGACGTACTCGCATGGGCAGCCGAAGGCAAATCCAGCTGGGAAATTGCGACCATTCTCGGCGTCACCGAGCGCACCGTAAACTGGCACGTTGAGCAATCGAAGAAAAAATTGGATGCCGTGACGCGAACTCAGGCCGTGATAAAGGCGCTTCGGTCGGGCGAGATTTAAGCCGTCAACTGGCAGAGGTAGCTTCGATGGACAAAGGAAGCGACATCTATGCTTTTCGGCGCGCACATGCGGTCGCTCAAGCGATCCGGCTAGGCAAAATTTCCTTGTGAAAAATCAATGTGTCGGCTGTCTATCCTAGATTCCTAGGATAGCAGGGCTAGTAGTCTTTAGGGCTCAAATGGTTATCGACGACTCAAAATTGTGGCTTAGGCCCTTCGCCTAGGCAGAATTTCAGGCTGTCAACTGGCAGTTCTGACAGTCGTCTAATCAAGCAAAAATGCTTTTGCTCCGTGGTGAATACCGCGAGGGGCAAAGGCATGATCCATGTGATCACGAGCGACAATCGGCACCTTTACGAGCCCGAATTGTTGGCCCATTTTCGATTACGCCATGAGATCTATGTCGTGGAGCGAAACTGGACCAATCTAGCCAGCCCTGACGGATTGGAGCGCGACCAATTCGATAATAACGACGCCACCTATATCCTGGCGAGCGAGAACGGCCAAATCATAGGAGGTTCGCGCCTTGTGCCCACAACGCGGCCGCATCTGCTCAGCGAAGTGTTTCCGCATCTTGCAGTTGTTCGCGGTTTACCAAGGGCGGTTGATATCTATGAGTGGACGCGAATGTTTGTCATCAAGGGCCGGCGCGAGGGTCGGACGATGGGCGGGCAGACCCGGGGAATGGTGATATGCGGCGTGCTCGAACACTGCCTCGATAATGATATCACCGGCCTAACGGCTCTCATTGAGATGTTTTGGCTACCGCTATTCCACTCCATGGGGTGGAATCTGACCCCCCTCGGACTTCCCGAACTGATAAATGGAGAATGGTCGATCGCGGTCAAAATGGCAATTAACGAGAACACCCTCGCATCGACACGCGCATTTCATGACAGCGCCGAGCGTGTGCGCGTCTCCGTACAACGCAGCTTAGTCACGGGAGCTACTGCGTGACTCAGATCATAAAAATGAATATTCGTTCGATGTCAGCCGATAAGGCCAAACGCGTCCGCTACATCCGCGACATGAGCCGCGAAATGGCAAAAATGGCCAACGGCGCCTCTTTGGATTTACTCGCTTATTTGCTTCATCTTGTCGTCGCAGAAGCGGAGAGTCTGAGCAGCGACTCCGAACTCACAGCCGGCCCAGAGAATTCTCTGCAAAACTAGGCGCGCTTTAGCAGCGTCCCATTTGCGTCACTAGCGCTAGCGTGGCACAACTGCCGAGGAGCCGTGCGGCTCCTTGGGGATGCAACTGTCATGAATGAACTGAAGCATGACAATAATGCGAAAATGGCTTTTACAGTCAAACCTGAAGAAAGCTTAGAACTGTTAAAGACTTTCTTGATAGTAGAGGACCCGAAGCTGCGCGCCGATATCGTTTCAACGGTCAAACAGATGGCGCGCGTTCAACCGAAAAGCTAGCCTGATTTTTTACGTGCCTCAGTCCGTCAGGCAGACGACTCGGTTCGGCTTGATTTAGCGGTTCAGCGGCAGCGTCACGACAACGACCTCGTTTTCCTCCGGGTCAGGAGCGATGTGAAAGCCGAGCTGCCGGCACATTTGCAGCATGGTCCTGTTCTCATGCAGCACCTGGCCGCAAATCGATTCCAATCCTTCCGCGCGTGCGTATTCGATCATCAGCTCCATCAACAGCCAGCCGAGACCGTGCCCTTTCAGATCGGAGCGAACCAGGATGGCGTATTCGCCGCTTCGATATTCGGAATCGGCGTGGATGCGCACCACGCCGAGCATCCGCCCGGTCGCGGCTTGTAGCGCGATGAACGCCATGGCGCGCGCGTAATCGATCTGGGTGAATCGAGCGATGAAAGGGTGAGTAAATTCCTTCACCGGCGCGAAGAAGCGAAGCCGTAAATCGTCCTGCGTCACGGCGGACAGGAACGCCGGATAGAGAGCCTCGTCCTCCGGCCGGATGGGGCGAATGAATATTTCGCTGCCGTCCGGCAAAGCGAGGTGGCGCTCCCAGGCTTTTGGATAGGGCCGGATCGCAAAGCGCGGATTGCCCGAAGCCGGGCCGGGACGGCGCTCTCGACGCATGGCGAGCGCAATACGGGCGTCCACCGCGATGACGCCGGTTTCGTCGGCCAATACCGGATTGAGATCGATTTCGCGAATTTCCGGGAAGTCCGCGGCGAGCTGTGACAGCTTGACCAAAAGGAGCGCGATCGAAGGTTCATCGGCGGCCGGCACATTGCGATAGGCCTTGAGAATACGCGCGACGCGAGTGCGCGCGATGAGTCCGCGGGCAAGCGCAAGATCGAGCGGCGGCAGAGCCAGCGCTTTGTCGTCGATCGCCTCCACGGCCGTGCCGCCGTGGCCAAATACAATGACTGGGCCGAAGGTCGGATCGTCGGCGACGCCGACAATGAGCTCGCGCGCCTTGGGTCGCACCACCATTGGAAATACCGTCACACCGGCAATGCGCGCGTCCGGTTTGGCGGCGCGCGCCCGGCTCAAGATGTCGGCCGCCGCCTGACGCACCGCCGTTTCGGTCGTGAGATTGAGCTTGACGCCGCCGACTTCCGATTTGTGCACGATATCGGGCGACTGGATTTTCAGGACGACCGCGTCACCTCTGGCGAGGTGTGGCCGTGCCGCCGCAGCGGCTTCGTCCGCTTCGCGCGCGAGGCTTGCCGGCGTGACGGCGATACCGTAGGCGGAGAGCACTTTAGAGATCGCGATCGGTTCGAGCCAGACATATTGGGTTTCGCCGCCCTCGCGCAGCGCCGCGTCGATAATCGGGCGTACGGCGCGCTCATCCGGCGCAAAATCTTGCGGTAGGCTTGGCGGCGCCGCCATCAGCTGCCGGCGGGACTCGCGGTATTGCACCAGGTGCATGAAGCCGGCGACGGCGTCGGTTTCGGCGGCGTAGTCGGGTATCCCCGCGTCATCGAAAGTTTCCGCAACGTGTTCGTCGCCGCCTACCCAGACCGCGAATACCGGTTTCGGCAAAAAGCCTTTCTGCCGATGTTGCTTGGTCGCGGCGACCACCGCGTGCGCAGCATCGCTGGCCGAGGTCAGCGCGGTTGGGACATTCATGACCAGAACGGCGTCGTTCGCGTCATCTTCGAGCAAATTCATAAGCGCCACGGCGTAGCGTTGCGCGTCGGCATCGCCGGCAATGTCGACGGGATTGGCGCGCGACCAGATCGGCGGCAGCGCGGCATCGAGCGCCTTCATCGTCGCCGGCGAAATCTCGGCCAATGCGCCGCCGAGATCGGCCAAACGATCGACAGCGAGCACGCCGATGCCGCCGCCATTGGTCAAAATCGCCAGGCGGTTTCCGGCGAGCGCGGTTACATGACCCAGCGTTTCGGCGGCGGCGAACAGTTCGTCGAGATCAAGTGCGCGAATGAAGCCGGCACGGCGAATCGCGGCATCATAGACGGCGTCCGATCCGGCGAGCGCGCCGGTATGCGTCATCGCCGCCTTGGCGCCGGCGGCGTGGCGTCCGGATTTGACAACCAGCACCGGTTTGGCGCGCGCCGCAGCGCGCGCCGCCGACATGAATTTACGCGCGTCCTTGACCGACTCGATGTAGAGCAGAATCGCGCGCGTGCCGCGGTCAAGGGCGAAGTGATCGAGCAGGTCGGCAAAATCGACATCGACGCTGTCGCCGATCGAGACAATCGCGGAGAAACCAATGCCGTGCAACGCGGCCCATTCCACGAGTCCGGTCGCGATCGCGCCTGATTGCGAAATGACACAGAGATCGCCAGGCCGCGGCGTCGAAGCGGCGAAGCTGGCGTTGAGATTTGCGGGCGGCGCCATCACGCCGAGACAATTGGGGCCGACCAGCCGCATACCGGCGGCGCGCGCGGCTTGCTCGCATTCGCCGGCAATCGATCCGGGCCCGTGTCCGAGACCGGCGGTCAAGATGATGGCGGCGGCGGTTTCCTTCCCGCGGCGCGCACGACCGACGCCACAGCTGGCGGCGGCACGGCGATGACGGCGACGTCCGGCGTGCCCGGGAGCGCGTCATAGGACTTGACCGCGGTAATGCCCTCGATCCTGTCGTAGTGCGGATTGACGAGATGGACGGTGCCGGCGAACTTGCCGCTATGCAGATTTTTCAAGACCGCGCGGCCGGGTGAAGTGTCACGCGGACTACCGCCGACCACGGCGATGGAGCGCGGCGCGAACAGCCTGTCGAGTCGATAGGTCGACATGTGCCTTCAGCTCCGATGCCTTCGAGGCAGATACTTTCGGGTCAATGGCGCAAAGTCCGCTCAAACATATTGCTTGCGCGCAAAGGACGAAACGCCGCTTTGGTGGCCACCTTTGTGACCGACGTAGCGCGGCCGCGCGGACAAGCTTCATCGTTCTCGCGATGCGTCTCACTCTTCACCCCCTCCTGGAGGGGGAGGTCGCGAGCGGAGCGAGCGGGAGGGGGTGAACACGACCTTGCCGTTCGCATCGTGCTCAAAACAACTCCCCCATCCCGCGCATCTGCGGTGCGATAGCCGATGCTTCGCATCGGCGTTGCTTGAACAGTACGGCCCTCCAGGGGAGGGTGAGTGATATTGTTCTCGCGGCGCGTGTGAGCGCCCGAGTTATGCCACGCCACTGTTCAGACTCGTCACCACCGGACTTGATCAGGTGGTCCATGCTGAGATGCAGCCTACGAGCGCCGGTGGAAGCGCTTCGTGAGCGTGACTTCTGCATGGATGCCCGGGTCAAGCCCGGGCATGACGGAGAAGGGAAAGAACGAAAAAAGATTCGGAGGCGAAACGCCGACAGACGCAACGGTCGTTCGCCGTGCCGTACGGGCACGGCCGCGCCTCCATACGGGAGGCGCACATCTATCGGCGTTCCACCACGGTTCTTGCTTAGGCGACCGAACGCCACCGCTCAGCTTCAGTCCGCGCTACCTGGGATGGGGCCCGTAAGCGGGCGTTACCCGCAAACCGGTCCGTCTCAGTACAGCGAAGCTCCTCGCAGACCGGTCGTATTGCCGGTCGGGCGGGTACCCGAAGCCGCCCGGGAGCGGGTTGCAAGTCCGCCCGCGGGCACCGCACTCGCCCTCGCAGCCCGGAATGCCTCCAGGCCGCGACCGAACATCGGGCGAGATTCGGAGCTATATGTAACCGAAATGGGGACGAATGTCAACGATGCAGTGACATAAATTTGTCGGTGACAGTCCGTCATGGCCGGGCTTGTCCCGGCCATCCACGTCTTGAAGGCCGCAACCAAAGACGCGGATGCTCGGCATAGGCGAGCGAAGCGACGCCGTTCTTCGAACGGCTATGGCCGGGCATGACGATTGAGTAGTTTTCGTAGGGTGGGCTGAGCGTAGCGAAGCCCACGTCTTAATCGATGACGGCGATGATAAACGTGGGCACGGCGCGCTGCCTTAGCCGACCCTACGCTTCTACTTGAGTCCATCAACCGTTTGTCGGCGTGGGGTTTCATCGCGCGCGCCACCCTGCAAATAACGCCGCTGGATCGCATTGGAGCGCGCGTGCCAGCTTCTCGATATTGTCAACGGATACGTTACGTTCTGCCCGCTCGATTGAGCCAACGTAAGTCCGGTGAAGCCCGGCCTCATCTGCCAAAGCTTCCTGGCTAATTCTCCTTCCGTTGCGGAGCTGGCGTATGTTCTTGGCCAGCACACTGCGAAGACTCGAATTGCCCCCGACCATGGGACTCGATGGGTGCAGCCGCACTTAAACCTGGCAGAATTATTTCCCGCCGTGGCGCGCCGTGCATGAAATCAGCATCGTATATGTCCGCGCCGCGCTCGCGATGTCCGCCGTCTTCGTCTCACCGGCAGGTTCGGCGGTCTGATAAGGCACGGCGCCGTTGTCGAGAAAATCGCGCAGTGCCCCGGTCTTGATGGCAAAATTGATATTTTCGGGGATATCGCCCGTGGCCTTGGCAATCCGCAGCGCATTCAGCTTGGCGGTGACCACGCCGACAATATTGCCACTGGTGTCGTGCAAGGGCCCGCCGCTGTTGCCCGGTTGAACCGGCGCGCTGATCTGTAGGAAGCGGGTGTCGTTATGCACCCCCGCCAAGGAGCTGATGATGCCTGTCGTCACCGTCAGGTCGGAAGTGAGCAGGCCGTGCAGCGGGTAACCGATTGCGACCACCTGATCGCCGGAGTTCACGGCGCTGGCGCGGATCGTGGCGATATCTTTCTCTTTGAATTTTTTGGTTCCTTGCAGCAGCGCAAGGTCGTTTTCTTCGTCGGTGGAAACGACGCGCAATTTCACCGGCGCCTGCCCGGCGAGATTGCCGTGGATATCACCGACGCAGTCGGCGACGACGTGATTGTTGGTGACGATATGCGCATTCTTACTGACGACAAAACCGCTTCCCGAGACTTCAACCAGTTTTCCTGAGTCGGACGAGGTGTCCGGTGTCTCTTCTTCCGATTTCGCGGAGGCTTTCGCCGCCGACGGCTTTGGCTTTGGATTGGAAAAATCGCCGGCCGAGGCGATGCCGTTGGTGTTGATTTTATCGACGCAATATTCGATCGCCGCGATAACGTTGCCGGCTGCGTTTAGGTCGAATTGCAGCGTTTGTTTGCTCGCGGTGGCGACGAGCTGATGGGATTTGCGAAATGCGTTCAGTGCCGCACTGGGCAAAACTCCCAGGACGACTTTTTTCGGTCCGGCAGTCGCGGCAATCTCGTACTTCGCCTGGTCATCGAATGTCAGAGCGAGCGACAGCGATTCGCCATCGCGAACACGCGAGGACGGGTCAATTACGCCAACGATCCAGGTGTGGTCGGCATTTTGCAGGAGGACGAGCGCGGAGCCGGTGTCAAATTTGGCGACCGCAGTGCAGTGGGAAAACGCTCCCTTCTCGGTCGTGTAGGCGGCGCCCTGCCATTTGCCAACGCGAATAATGCCGAATGGACCTCCAGCGAAACTTGTTGCGCAGAACGCGATGCTAAGAAGCGCCACAGCAAACAAACGCGACACGATCGTCATGGCAATTTTCCTCCCGCCCCTCAGTTGGCGGGAGTAATGCTATCATGGGTTGTGTCGCCGATTGAATGGATGAGGCTGCAGTCACCATTTCGCGTTGGTTTGTTGTTTGAGCATGGTCTATTCCGAAAACAAGAATCCACCCTCGGATCGTGGTCCGAGGGCAGGCTTTTTCCGGATCATGTTCTAGCCGACCTCGCTCTTACGCCTTAGGCGGCACCTTCAGCTTCAAAAGCTTATCGGCGGTGGCATGGGTGAGCTTTGCCATGTCGGCCGGCGCCAGCGCGATGCGATCGAGGAATTTTCGGCCGGCGATATTCGGCGCATAGGGATAATCGACCGAGAACATGATGCGGTCGATACCGAAGGTTAAAAGCGCGGCAAGGAGCGGCGGCGCGTCGAAAATGCCGCTGGTGGTGAGCCAGACCTGATCGAGAATGGCGCGGGTGATCGGCCGCTTCAGGTGACCGATATCGTGCTTAAACACTTGATCGATGCGCGCCATCATCATCGGCAGCATTTCGCCCATGTGGCCGACGATCAAACGCAGCCGTGGATGCTTGTCGAGCGTGCCGGCGACCGCCATGCGCAAAAGATGCACTGCCGTTTCCGAATGCCAGCCCCAACCGGCGGTCTCGAGCACACGGTCGGCGCCGTCCGGTAGACCAGAAAAATAGGCTTGCCGGATCGGCTCCGGCGGGATGTGCGGATGAATGTAGATCGGCACGTCAAGCTCTGCCGCGGCGGCAAGCAGGCCGTCAAAGCTCGCGTGATCGAGGAAGCGGCCTTCGGTCGTGCCATTGACCATTGCACCGACGAAGCCGAGTTCTTTGACCGCACGCTTGAGCTCGACCGCGGCTGCGTCAGGACTTTGCAGGGGCAAACTGGCGAAGCCGGCGAAGCGGTCGGGGTGGCGCGCGATTGCCGCAGCCAGATGATCGTTGAGCTCACGGGCGAGCGCGACACCGTCGGCGCCGGGAAGCAAATCAGGGCCTGGGCCGCTATTGGAAAGCACCTGCACGGTGATGCCGGTCTCGTCCATTGACTTGAGCCTGGCCGCGCCGATTTCGGGCAACAGCTCCAACGGATTTGGCGCGCCCGGCGTTAGATTGCGCGGCCGATAACCGCGACGGCTAATGATATCTTTGGCGATGCGCTGACTGAGCGAGGGCACGGCGAAGTGCTCCTCAAGGGCAACGGTACGCATGGACGATTTCCTCCCCGGCGTTGCGACGGCCGGACATTAAGCGCCGCGCGCCAAGCGCGGTGTTCCGGCAGAGCGGCCTTGTCGCATCCCCATTCGCCGAGCGCAACAGTTCGGCTGACTTTGTTGATCGAGCCATGAGCAAGTAATTTCCAAGCAATTTGCAAGCAATTTGGCAGCGATGAAGCGATGAAAACAGAGGATTCTATTTATTAAGACATTTGCGGAACTGTCATAATCGATGCCATGATGGCCTTGCAGACGCCCGGGCATACCGCTAAAAAGCTCTCATCGAGCTTTCGGCCGAATGACTCGGCCTTGCAGCGACTAAATAAGCGCGCCTGACTGACGATCTTTCACCAAAATCTCGAGCGAACCGAGCCGGGCACAATCGCGCGGCTCACATCTACATGTCTATGAGGAGAGACTCGTGAACAACGGCACCGTGAAGTGGTTCAACGCGCAGAAGGGTTATGGATTCATTCAACCCGAAGGCGGCGGCAAGGACATCTTTGTCCATATCAGCGCCGTCGAGCGCGCCGGTCTCCGCGAGCTGAGGGAAGGCCAGCGTGTTTCCTTCGAAGTCGTGGTGGACCGCAAGACCGGCAAGTCGGCCGCTGAGAACCTTAAAGCGATGTAACACGCGACGCGGTCGTAATTCGATCGCGCTTGAAAATGCGGCCCCGGATTGCGGCATGCGATCCGGGGTTTTTGTTTTCGGGTCACTCGTCATTGCGAGGAGCGATGAGTCCGCCGAAGCAATCCAGGATTTTTTCGCTAGTTTCTGGATTGCTTCGCGGAGCTTGTCATCGGGCCGGCCACTTCGGGCCGGATCCGTTGGCTCGCAATGACGAATTTCGAAGTTGAAATTCCTCCGCCGTACGTTGCTCGACGCAATGACTGCAGTGCCGCTTATATCAAAGTCAGGTAAATCAAAACCGCGTTCAGCGCGACCACAAGCACGGTGGCGAAGATCGCCAAAGCGCGCGTCAAGCCGCTATTGGTGAATGCGCCCATCACGTCGGTCCTGCTGGTGAAAATGACAAGCGAGATCATCGGCAGCGGCAGTGCGATGCTTAACACGACTTGGCTAAGCACCAAGGCACGGGTCGGCTCGGCGCCGAGCGCAATGACGGCGAAAGCCGGAATCATCGTCACCAGCCGGCGCAGCCAAAGCGGGATGCGGAATCCGACAAAGCCTTGCATGATCATTTGCCCGGCCATGGTTCCGACGGTCGATGCCGAAATGCCCGAGGCAATCAGCGACACCAGGAAGATTCCAGCCGCGGCCGCGCCAAGAAGCGGCGTGAGCGTGTGATAGGCCGTTTCAATTTGCGCCACTTCGGGGTGGCCGGCATGAAAGGCGCTCGAGGCCATCATCACCATGGCCATATTGACGAGACCGGCCATGCTGAGCGCAATGACGACCTCGCGGTTCGAAAATCTCAAGACCATGCGGCGGTCATTGTCGTCGCGGACCGGAATCCGGGCTTGCGTCAAGCCCGAATGGAGGTAGATCGCGTGCGGCATGACGGTCGCGCCGATGATGCCGACCGCCAGCAACAGCGCTTCGCTGTCGGCGAGTTGCGGCGTCACCGTGTGAAAGGCCGCCGCGCTCCAATCGATCGGCGCGTTGAACATCTCAACGATATAACAAATGCAGATCAGGCCGACGATCGCGCCGATCACGAGTTCAAGCGGCCGAAAGCCGAATTGCTCGCACATCAACAGGCCGTAGGTGATCGCCGCCGTCGCCGCCATTCCGGCAAGGAGCGGGATGTGCAGCAGCAATGACAGACCGATGGCGCCGCCGAGGAATTCGGCGAGGTCGGTTGCCATCGCCGCGATCTCGCTGACCCCCCACATCGCTAACACGACCGGACGGGGAAAGTGGTCGCGGCACAGCTCGGGCAAGTTTCGGCCGGTGACGATGCCGAGCTTGGCTGAAAGCGCCTGAAACAGCATCGCGATGACATTGGCGAGCAGTACCACCCACAGCAGCTCATAGCCGTATTTCGCGCCGGCCTGGATGTTAGTCGCGAAATTTCCCGGATCCATGTAGGCGATCGAAGCGATGATCGCCGGGCCGCCAAACGCGATGGCGGTGCGAATCCTGCCAGAGTCGCCGGCCAGCACCTGCTGCGCGTGCGCAAGGGTTCGCACGGTCAGCGATTGTCGCGCCGGCCGTTCAAAAGCTGATGGATTAGCCGTCGCGTCTTGCCGCATCTTCCCTTCGACTCGCGCGCCGCTGAAGCCGTTACTGCAAAATGTAGCTCAAGCTACAGTCTAAGTGCGGCGTTGTCTTAGGTCAATGGCTCATATTGTAGCCGAGGCTACATTTTGACACGGCAAGAATATTATGATCGGGGAGAGGGCCAAGGCCGTTTTGGGCGAAAAACCTATGGGCAAGCTTCCGGCGGAAGGAACCCAGGCGCGCCGCTTCGGCAAAACGCGCTCGGCGCAATCGACCGCGCTGCACGAGGATTATGTCGAGCTGATCGCCGACCTGCTTGAGGGCGAAGGTGAGGCGAGGCCGACCGATATTGCGCGCCGGCTGGGCGTTTCTCATGCCACCGCGATCAAATCGATTGCGCGGCTTAAGCGCGCAGGGTTGGCGACCGCGCGTCCTTACCGGGGGGTGTTTCTGACCGAAAAGGGCCGGGCGCTTGCGGAGCGGGTGCGGCTGCGCCACCGGCTGGTGGTCGATGTGCTCCGGGCGCTCGGGGTTTCGAGCGAAGCGGCCGAAGCCGATGCCGAGGGCATCGAGCACTACGTGTCCGAGCACACGCTCAAGGCGTTCGCGCAGTTTCTCAAGTCGCGAGGGTGATCTTGCCTGTATTTGCGCGCAAGAACTTCACTCACGCAGCGTGTGCGGCGAGCACCTCGGCTATGCCGTCGACCACTTCCTCGATCATGGCCTTATCGTCGCCTTCGCCCATGATGCGAATGACCGGCTCCGTGCCGGACGGGCGCACCACCAAGCGGCCATGGCCGTCAAGCCTGTTCTCGGCGTCGGCGATGGCATTGCGGACCTTGGAATTCTCAAGCGGCTTGCCGCTGCGATAACGGACGTTGCGCATGACTTGCGGCAGCGGCTCGAACCGGTGACAGGCTTCCGAGACCGGCTTGTTCTTCTTCTTGACCACCGCGAGCAGTTGTAATGCGGCGACGAAACCATCTCCCGTCGTGGTAAAATTCGACAGGATGATGTGGCCCGACTGTTCGCCGCCAACATTGTAACCGTGCTCGCGCATATATTCGAGCACATAGCGGTCGCCGACCGGCGTGCGGATGAAGGATAGATTGATCGATTGCAAATGCCGCTCGAGACCGAGATTGGACATCACCGTGCCGATGATGCCCGGCTTGGTCAGAAGGCGATCCTCCGCCCAGCTTTCCGCGATCACCGCCAAGAGCTGATCGCCGTCAACCAGATGGCCGCGCTCGTCCGCGATCACCACCCGATCGGCGTCGCCGTCCAGCGCAATGCCGATATCCGCGCGCATCTCGCGAACCTTCCGGCACATCGTCTCCGGCGCCGTCGAGCCGCAGTCGCGATTGATGTTGAAACCGTCCGGCTCGACGCCGATCGAAACCACGTCGGCGCCGAGCTCCCATAGCGCATCGGGTGCGACCCGATAGGCGGCGCCGTTGGCGCAATCGATGACGACACGCAAGCCATCGAGCGAGAGATTCCGCGGCATGGTGCGCTTGGCGAATTCGATATAGCGGTCGTGTACGCCGTCGATGCGCTTTGCCCGGCCAAGCTCGCCGCTCTTGGCAAGTCGCTTGGTCATCTCGGCATCCATTAGCGCCTCGATCTTGGATTCGACTTCGTCCGATAGCTTGTAGCCGTCCGGTCCAAACAGCTTGATGCCGTTGTCGTCGTAAGGATTGTGCGAGGCCGAGATCATCACGCCGAGATCGGCGCGCATCGATCGCGTCAACATGGCGACGGCGGGCGTCGGCATCGGACCGAGCAAGAGCACGTCCATCCCGACCGAAGTGAAGCCGGCGACCAGCGCGGTCTCAATCATGTAGCCAGACAAGCGCGTATCCTTGCCAATGACGACCCGATGGCGGTGATCGCCGCGGCGGAACAGGAGCCCCGCCGCTTGCCCCGCCTTCAACGCCAATTCCGGCGTAATCACGCCATTTGCGCGACCGCGAATCCCGTCGGTGCCGAAATATTTGCGAACCATGTTGGGCGGCCCCACCCGCTTTATCTCCGGCCGGGATATTAGCCGCTTCTGGTCGCGGCCGGTTCAAAAAATATTCGCTAATTTTACCTTTCTCGGCAATGCGGCATTCAGCTCAAGGGCCCCATCAAATCAAGGGCATAGCGGAGAATCTCGTTTAACGCCCTTGCACCTCGTGCTTGTCGTGGACGCTCGGCGACGGTTGTACGACCGAAACCGGGTCTGAAGCCGGAAAGGTCTCTTCCAGGCCAAGCTCGAGGGCCTCCTCAAGCTTTTCGTCCCGCCGCGCTCCACCCTCGCGATGTTTACCGCTGCGATGCTTGCCGTGGCGATCCATGCTTCGGAATCCTTGTCGCGACCGTACTGGAAATCCTTGAAATTGGCATCCCGTCCAATCGCTCACCGTGGCGCTTTGCGGTTTTCGTTCCGGCGGCTAGGCGAGCAGCTGTTGGCAAAGGCTTGGGCGCAGTCGGCCGCTTTAAGATAACCCTTTTACAGGGTGCGTGTTCCTCTGGGGTTTGCCCGTTAAGAAGCGGTTGCCTTGTGCTATCAAGACGACCACAAGAGCGCTGGGAATCGTATGAGCGCCATCACTTGCATCGAGGACTTGCGGCAGCTTGCACATCGCAAGGTGCCGCGCGCCTTTATCGATTACGCCGAATCCGGATCCTATGGCGAACAGACACTGCGTGCCAATCGCGCCGATCTCGAGCGCATCGCCTTACGCCAGCGTATCCTATGCGACGTCTGCAACCGCAGCACCAAGACGACCATACTGGGCGAACCCGTAGCGCTGCCGCTGGCGCTGGCGCCGATCGGGCTATGCGGAATGCAGCACGGCGACGGTGAAATTCTCGCCTGCCGAGCGGCGCATGACGCCGGCATTCCATTCACGCTTTCGACCATGTCGATCTGTTCGATCGAAGACGTCGCCGGCGCCGTCGAAAAGCCGTTCTGGTTCCAGCTCTACGTCATGAAAGATCGCGGTTACATCCGCGCCTTGATCGAACGCGCTGCCGCCGCCAAATGCAGCGCGCTCGTTCTCACTGTGGATTTGCAAGTCATTGGCCAGCGCCACCGCGATATTAAGAACGGCATGACCGTGCCGCCCGAGATCCGGATCAAGAACATAATCGACATCGCTACCAAACCAGCATGGCTGCTGAGCATCGCTCGCGGCAAGCGCAAGACGTTCGGCAATATTGCCGGCCATTATCCGGGCATGAGCGGCGTGACCGTCTTGTCGAAATGGATCGCAGAGCAGTTCGATCCGAGCTTGAGCTGGAAAGACGTCGAATGGATCAAAAGCCTGTGGCCGGGCAAGCTCATTCTCAAAGGCATTCTCGATGTCGAGGATGCCCGCATTGCGGTTAAGACCGGCGCGGCGGCGTTGGTCGTATCCAATCATGGCGGCCGTCAGCTCGACGGCGCGCCGTCATCGATCTCGGTCTTGCCGGCGGTCGCCGATGCAGTCGGGACCGACATCGAGGTCATGTTCGACGGCGGCATCCGCTCGGGACAAGACATCGCGCGAGCGCTGGCATATGGCGCGCGGTCCTGCATGAGCGGCCGCGCCTATGTTTATGGGCTTGGCGCCGCGGGGCAGGCGGGTGTCGCGCGCGCCATCGAAATCATGCGCAACGAGCTCGACGTTACGATGGGGCTGATGGGCGTGACGCGGGTTGCCGACATCAATCGCGGCAACGTCGCCGAGTGGCGAATCCGTCAACCTTATGAAAAGGTATAGTGTGATAGTTAACCAATGAGGCGGGGCCGGCTCTGCCGACGCCCGCCGTCAATCGAGTGCCCGCTGGAGCGTTAGCGAAGGCAGGCGGCATGCGGGGTGGAGGAGGGACGTGATGCGTAAGCTAATCTTGGCGACGGCAATTTTTGCCGGGGCGATTGGGATCTCAACGGCGCACGCCGATACCGTTGGCGCCGTGGCGGGCGCTGGAACCGGCCTCATCGTCGCCGGACCTCCCGGCGCGGTAGTCGGCGGCGTTGTCGGCGCCGTCTGGGGCAAGCCGTTCTGGGGACCCTCGATCAGCAGAGGTCATTGCTGGACCGACAGCGATTTTCATCGCCATTGCAACAGGCATTGGTAAGCCACTCGCCAATCGTTCCACTAGAGGCTTCGGCGCGGGCGCCCGCGGGAACAGCTACTCTTCCCGGTACCCGTATGTCGGCACATTGCCGGTCGCGCCGTAATACTTGTATGGCAGGAATTTCCCCGACATCGAGATTTTGACGCGATCGCCTTTGGGGTCGGGCTGACGCTCCATCGCCAGATCGAAGTCGATCGCCGACATGATGCCGTCGCCGAACTCCTCCTCGATTAGAACTTTCAATGCCGGGCCGTTGACCATCACCAGCTCATAAAACCGATAGATCAGCGGATCGGTCGGCGGCATTGGCGAACCGCGATGCGGCACCTCATTGAGCAGCACCTGTTCGGTTTTGCTCAGTCCAAACAATTCTGACGCTTTTGCCGCTTGCGGCTTGCTGAGTTTCATCTGGCCGAGAATGGCGCCGGTGATGAGAACCGGCGACATGCCGCCGATCTCGGCGCAAATATGTTTCCAGGTCCAGCCATTTTCGCGTTTGATGCCGAGCAGCTTTTCGGTGAGTTCGGCTCGTGTCATTGCCGACGTCATGGCACATCTCCTCGCATACAGTGGCTATGCGTTACCACTAGCAAGGGCTGTGCCAGAAAAGCCAGCAACAGGGGTGTTGCAGGAAAGCCGGGCGTTCAGATCTTCGGATTGGCGCAGAGCGGATATGGCCTGCCCGCCGGCAGCGCTCGACCTAGCCCCACTTCGATTTACGGCGGGGAAGCGCCGTCGCGGCCGATATTGATCCGGCTAACGGCGAAACTGCCATCAGCCGTTTTGCCGGTCGCCACCGCGGTAAAGGGGGCGCCCGGCGCGATCGCGCTTAGGTCGGCGACTTCGTAGCGCACGATCGGCACGTTCGGGGTCACGATGATTTTCTTTTCGCCGTCTTGGTATTTGACGGTGACAACCGGCCCGTCCACACCGGACACGCTGGCGTCGACCGTGCCATTGGTCATGGTGGAATTGGGAGCGCCGTCCCAGGGCCTAAATCCCTCGCCGGTACCACGCATCGAATCGGCAAAAATATGAACTTCGATCGCCTTTTGCGAACCGTCGGGTTGCGGCATCGCCCCGCTGCCGATGAACATTCCTGGTTTGATATCCGCAATCGATGCCTCGACCACGGCGACCACCAGCGCCTTGTCGCCGAGATTGAGCTTGATTTCCTCGCCTTTGGTCGATTTAGCCAGTATGTCGCGGCCGTCGACTTTCTCGATCACGCCGCGCAAGCGGGTCGTTTGCGGCTGTGGTGACGCCGGCTGCTGTGCGAGCGCCGCGCCGGCGGCGGCTGCGCCGATCAGCGCAGCCGCGATGAGCAATGGCTTTGTTTTCATCTCATACCCGATTGGGAAAACGCGTCATCGCCACACGCCGTAATCGCCGAATGAAATATTTGGCGCTTCCAACGTGCCGTCTGAAAGTTTTTTCGCGGCGAAAACCGACATCTTTTGTCCGGGCTTGAGGTCAGCGGCGGATTTTCTCGTGGCGGCAGTAATCTGGGTCGCGGGCGTCACCAGGAACTTCTGTTCGCCGTCTTTGTATTTTACGGCGAGAGTCTGGCCCTGCACTCCCGCGACTTGGCTATCGACGGTGGCATTGGTCATCGTGCTGTTAGCCGCAAAATCCCAAGGCCGGTGACCTTCGGCGAGGCCACGCTGGGCTTCCGGGAAGATGAAAACGGCTAGCGCTTTTTGACTGCCGTCGGGCTGCGGCATGCCGGTGACCGCGATGTAAGAGCCGGGTTTCACGTCAGCGAGGGAAGCCTTGACGATTTCGTTCACCGGTGCGTTGTCGGCGAGCTTAACTGTCATCTCAGCGCCATCGCGCGCTTTGACGGTCAGCGTTGTGCCGTCCACTTTCTCGATCGTGGCGCGTACGCGCACGGGCGGCGGAGGCTGTGGCGCGGATTGCTGCATCATACCCTGAGCCAAAGCCGGCTCTTGCACTGGCATGGATGCGGCGAGCAGCAAAGCAACGGCGGTTGCGCTCAAGACTCTCCAGGTCGTCATCGTGATCCTCCTCTCCGCATGCGCGGCTCATTCGCTCAGCGATAAAACCCCAATCGCACCACCTTATTCCTGGGCGGGCGGCTGCAAAACCGACAAGTCCCGCTCCACTAGGCTCCTCAATTCCTTGGTGATTTCCGGCTTCTTGCCGAACCACAAGGTGAACCCGCGCACTGCCTGATGCAAGAGCATGCCGACGCCATCGGCAATGCGCAGGCCACGTCCGCTCGCCTCACGCAATAGCGGCGTGGTCAGTGGCACATAGACGAGGTCAGCAACTACGGCACCGGCAGGCAGGCGTGCAATGTCGAGGACGAGATCGGGCTGGTCTGGCATCCCAAGCTTGGTTGCATTTACCAGGAGATTTGACTCCGTGAGCCAGCGGTCGCGCTCGTCCCACGGCGCCGGACGAACGCGCGCGCCGAAATAATCTTGCAGAGATTGCGCCCGCTGCCGTGTCCGGTTGATGACGACGATTCGATCGGTGCCGCGCTCCAACAAACCGTAGATCACCGCCCGCGCGGCACCGCCGGCGCCGAGCACGACCGCGGTTTTGCCATTGCGATCCCAGCCAGGAGCGCAGGCGTCGAGGTTATGCAAAAAACCTTCAACATCAGTATTGGTGGAGCGCAGCACGCCGTCGAACCACAGGGTATTGGCGGCGCCAACCGCCCGCGCACAATCGTCGGGCAGCGACCAGGCGAGCGCCGCCTCCTTGTGCGGGAAGATGAGATTGGCGCCGACATAGCCGTGCGCTGTGAGTGATTGGATGAAATCGCGAAACCGTTCCGGGGGAACCGCCTCGCGGCGATAGGCGCCAGGGATGTTGTAGGTCTTGAGCCAATAATTATGGATGAGCGGCGAGCGCGAATGTTCGATCGGCCAGCCGATCACGCAAGCGGCGCGCGCGCGCTGGCTCACGCCTCATCCACCACACTGTTGCGCAGCACGCCGATCTCCGGGCTCTCGACTTCGATCGTGTCGCCTGGTTTGAGCCAGACCGGCGGATCGGATTTTGCCGTCTTTTTCACCGGCGTGCCGGTGCAAATGACGTCGCCTGCCTTGAGTGTCATGAAGCTCGTCGTGTAGGCGATGATGTCGGCGAACGAGAAGATCATACTGGCGGTCGTATCCTCCTGGGTTACCTCGCCGTTCTTGCGCACCACAAGATGCAACGGTCTTCCCAGATCGAAATCGGTTTCGATCCATGGGCCGATGGCGCCGGTTGCGTCGAAATTCTTACCTTGGGTGACGTTGAATTGCCCGTGCCGCGTCCAGTCGCGGATGGTTCCTTCGTTGCACAAAGTCAGTCCGGCGATCATTGGCAATGCATGCTCTTTCGGCACGTGTTTGCAGTCCTGCCCGATGACCATGGCGATCTCGCCCTCGTAATCGAGTTGCTCGGAGATTTTCGGCCGCACCAGATTCTGTCCCGATCCGACCAGCGAGTTCGGGGCGCGGTAGAACATGCTCGGATATTTCGGGTTGTTCGTGACGTTATAATCTTGACCGCGATTGGCATAGTTGATGCCGATGCAGAGGATCTTTTCCGGCGTTGCGAGCGGCGGCAGCAGCTCGACTTCGGCGAGCGGCACGTCGGGTCGCACACCGTCTGCCGCCGCTTTGGCCTGATCAACAGCCTTGGCCCGGAACACCTCGGTGAGGCTTTGGAAGCGGTGCAGACGGGGCCGCAAATCCACGATCGCATCGCCGAGGACCGCGCCGAAGCTCGGCCGACCGCGCAACGCATAGCTAGCAAGACGCATAGGTGATGCTCCCCATTCCTCGGGAGCGATGTGTTAAAAGTCGCCGCATCGACCGTCAATGACGATCTCCCTCTTGCCGCTCTGCGGCGAGAGGGTCGGGGGTCCCTCTCCCCGCCGTGCGGCGAGAGGGTCAGGGTGAGGGGGCTTAATCGTATGCGTGGAGCTAACGTAACGAAGACCCGAATAGCAAGGCGTCTTCGTCGCAATTCCACCACCGCTGAAAAGCTTTTATGGAAGTACCTACGCTCGCGATCGCTTGATGGCTTCAAGTTTGTTCGGCAGGAGCCTATTGGACCACACGTTGTGGATTTTGTTTGTCGTCAACGGCGACTCGTCATTGAGGTCGATGGCAGCCAACACGCAATAGGGCGTCGCGACGCTATTCGCGACCGTTGGTTCATTGATCATCGGTACCGGGTTCTTCGCTTTTGGAATAACGAGGTATTGGGAAATATCGAGGGTGTCTGGGAGACAATTCTCACAGCAGCGCTCAGGGACAGGCCGCCTCACCCCAACCCTCTCCCCGTAAACGGGGAGAGGGAGGTAAGCAGAGAGGGGAAATGAAAGCGCTGTTTCTCGATTGCAATGATCAACTGGCGCCGGTCTGGCAAAAGGTTGTGCAGCCCGATGATCCGCCGATCGATGTCAATCGGCGACCCTATCCGCTGGCCGAATTGCCGCGAGTGCTCGAAGGCTACGCCATCTGCATCGACGACCATTCTTATTTGCCAACCGACCTGGTCGAGCGCTGCGATGCGCTCAAGCACGTCGTCTTTCTTGGCACCGGACCGGCAAGCTATATGAATCTCGCCGAGCTCGCCGCGCGCGGCATCAAGGTCCACACCATCAGAAATTACGGTGATACCGCAGTCGCCGAACATACGATTGCGCTGTTGTTTGCCGCCTGCCGCGATATTGCTCGCATGGATCGCGAAGTGCGGGGTGGCACCTGGGTCCCGCACGAAGGCGTTCAGCTCCTCGGCAAGACGCTTGGCGTGATCGGGCTGGGCGGCATCGGCAGCGAGGTTCTGCGTATCGGCCGCGGGCTCGGCATGGAGGTGATCGCCTGGAACCGGTCGCCGCGGCCCGACGCCCCGCTGGTTGCGCTCGACGAACTCTTGGCGCGGTCGGACGTCATCTCGATGAATCTCACGCTCAATGACGAGACCCGCGGCTTCCTCGGTGAAGCCGAGTTCGCGCGCATGAGACCGGGCGTCATCTTCGTCAACACCGCGCGCGCCGCGCTGGTCGACGAGGCCGCGTTCGTTGACGCTTTGACGAGCGGCCGCATCCGCCATGCCGGTCTCGACGTGTTTCACGTCGAGCCGCTTGATCCGCACAACCCGCTGGCGCGCCTCGACAATGTCACGCTGACCGCCCATGCCGCGTTCCGCACGCTGGAGGCGTCAATGACGCTGTTGCGCCGCGCCATCGATATCGTGTGCGATATCGTCACGACAGCATGATCCCGAAAAGCGGACGCCGGTTCTCGGAAAAGATCATGCTAAACAAAAGCCAGTTTAAACATCCTTGCGGCGTGGCGCCTCCGTCGGCCGGATGCTATTGAGGCGCGCAAACCCACGTGTCGGTTTTCCCCATGAGCGAACGCATTTTTGACATTGCGCTGCGCGTCAATGGCGAGGCGGTTCGCGAACGAGTCGAGGCGCGCAAGACGCTCGTCGATTTCCTGCGCGAGGACCTTGGACTGACCGGCACGCATATCGGCTGCGAGCAGGGCGCCTGCGGCGCCTGCACGGTGCTTCTCGATGACGCGGTGGTGCGCGGTTGTCTCGTTCTTGCCGTGCAATGCGACGGCGCCGACGTACAAACCATCGAAGGCATTTCGGATTCCGGCGTCATTGCCGACCTGCAGGACGCGTTTCGGCGGCGCAATGCGCTGCAATGCGGCTTCTGCACGCCCGGCATGCTGATCGGGGCGCAGGAACTTTTGGGGCGCGGCGGGGTGCCTAGCCGTGATATGATCCGTGAACATCTTTCCGGCAATTATTGCCGGTGCACCGGCTACCAGGCGATCGTTGATGCGATCGAATCCGTCGCCCAGATGCGGGTGCGAAAGACAGACGCCTGACCATGGAGGCCTGACCATGAACGAACACGCAACGCCGCAGACGCTGTCCGAGCGCGCCGATGAGCTCGAAGAAAAGATGATGCATGAGCTCGACGAGCGCATTGCCGTCAAGTCGACGCTGTTCCACATCGCCGACGGCAAGGTGGAGATGCCGAGCGGCCCGGCGCTCAAAGCCGCCAATCCTGACAAGTATTTTCTGATGGGCGCCGATCCCCGCCTGCCGAAAATGCCGAAGAAGCCGACGCTGATCGACTTCTTCAACAATCGCTTTGCGTCGCTCAATCATCTTTTGCAAAGCGCAACGCATGCGCTCAAGGGCGGCCACAATGAGAAGGTTATCCTCGCGTGCTTGCTGCACGACATCGGCGTGGCGAGCTTCATTCGCGCCGATCACGGGTATTGGGGCGCGCAGATGATCGAGCCCTATGTCGACGAGGAGGTGAGCTGGGCGGTCCGCACGCACCAGGCGCTGCGCTTCTTTCCTGATCCGTCGGTGGGCTACGAATATCCGGAAATGTACATCAAATATTTCGGCGCCGATTATAAGCCGGAGCCGTACATCGTCGCCGAATACGAGCGCGCACGGAATCACAAATACTACATGACCTCGCGATTGATCTGCGTGAACGACGTCTATTCGTTCGATCCCAACGCCAAGGTCGATCTCAACGACTTTGTCGATATTATCGGCCGCAACTTCCGCCAGCCCGAGGAGGGCCTTGGCTTCGACAATTCGCCGTCCGCCCATATGTGGCGTACGCTGATGTGGCCGACGCGGTTTCTATAAAAGACGCGATCCCAAACACTCGCTTCCTGCCTTCGTCATTGCCGGACTTGATCCGGCAATCCATAGTGACGTGCAGCCGTTCTCATGGAGGCGGCGAGCATTCAGCATGGACCACCGGGTCAAGCCCGGTGGTGACGAAGAAGGGTGCTTGCGCGGGAACGAGCGGATTGTAGCATCGCCGCGATGAAAATCGCCGACGACCAGCCGTCCGGCCTCACCGCGCTCGACCGGCCGAATTCCTATATCGGCCGCTCGGTGCCGCGGCCAAATCTGACGCGGCTCACGCAAGGCCGCGGCCAATATGTCACCGACGTCGTGCTGCCGCGCATGGTGCATGTCGCGTTTGTGCGCTCGCCGCACGCGCATGCGCGGATCGCAAGGATCGACACGCAACAAGCGCGCATGGCTCGCGGCGTCGTCGCCGTCGTCACCGGCGCCGAACTTGGCCAGGTCATCACGCCGTGGGTCGGCGTGCTCACGCATTTGAAGGGCATCAAGTCGGCGCCGCAGCACGCGATCGCTATTGAGCGCGCGTGCTGGCAGGGCGAGGCGGTTTGTGCCGTGGTGGCGAAGAGCCGCGCCGAAGCCGAGGACGCCTGCGCCTTGGTCGAGGTCGACTATGAAGTGCTGCCCGCGGTGACTGATCCGGAAACCGCGCTCGATGCCAAAACGCCGGTGATCCATCCGGAGCTTGGCGACAATCTCACTTTCGAGCGCGTGCTCAATGCCGGCGATGTAGACAAGGGCTTCGCCGAGGCGGACGCAGTGGTCGAGACCACGTTTTTGTTCGGCCGGCACACCGGCGTGACCAACGAGCCACGCGCCATCGTCGCCGACTGGAATGCCGGCGAGCAGCGCCTGACGGTCTATCAGGGCACGCAGGCGCCGCACATGACATTGAATTTGTTCGCCAAACATCTCGGGCTCGAGGAACACCAGATCCGTGTCGTCACCAAGGATGTCGGCGGCTCGTTCGGCATCAAGGTGCACATCTATGCCGATGAGATGGCCACGGTGGCGCTGTCAAAACTGCTCAAGCGGCCGGTCAAATTCGTCGCCGACCGGCTGGAAAGCTTCGTCACCGACATCCACGCGCGCGATCATCGCGTCAACGCCAAGATCGGCGTCAAGCGCGACGGCACGATCACCGCCTTTGCCATCGACGATCTGACCGGAATCGGACCTTATTCCGTGTATCCGCGCACCAGCGGCATCGAGGCCAATCAGATCGTCAATCTGGTCGGCGGTCCCTATACCTGTGCCAATTATCGCGCTTGCGCCCGCGTCGTGTTTCAAAACAAGAACGTGATGTGCCAATACCGCGCCGTCGGCCATCCGATCGCGACCGCGGTGACCGAGGGCCTGGTCGAGCTTGCGGCGGCAAAGATCGGCATGGATGCAGCCGAAATCCGGCGCCGCAATCTGTTCCCCGACGACAAATATCCGGCGGTAAGCGCGGCAGGACTGAAATTCGAGTGCCTGTCGCATCACGCCTCGCTCGACAAGATTTTGCGCATGATGGATTACGACGGCTTGCGCGCCGAACAGGCGCGCTTGCGCAAAGAGAACATCCATCGCGGCATTGGCTTTGCCTCCTTCATCGAGGTCACCAATCCTTCGGCGGCGTTTTATGGAGTCGGCGGTGCGCGCATTTCCTCGCAAGACGGCGCCACGGTGCGGCTCGACGCCACCGGCGCGGTGTTCTGCCATTCCGGCGTTACCGAACAGGGGCAGGGCGCCGAAGCGGTGCTGGCGCAATGTGTCGCGTCGTCGTTCGGCGTGCCGATCGAGCGCGTGCGCGTGGTAACCGGCGACACCGACAACACGCCCTATGGCGGCGGCACCTGGGCGTCGCGCGCCGCCGGCATCGGTGGCGAAGCGGCGTGGCAGGCCGGCAAGGCGCTGCGCGCAAATGTGCTCGCCGCCGCGGCTTCGATCCTTCAAGCCGATCCGCAAGCGCTCGATATTCGGGGCGGCATCGTCGTCGATGCCGATTCCGGCCGGGAGCGCATGCCGCTCGATGAAGTCGCGCGCATCGTCTATTTCCGTCCCGATACGCTGCCGCCGGGCTTTCAGGCGGAATTGATGGCGACGCGGCACTACGTGCCGCGCGCTTATCCATTCGCCTTCACCAATGGCGTGCAGGCCTCATATCTGGAAATCGATATCGGCACCGGCGAGGTGCGCCTGCTCAAGCATTGGTGCGTCGAGGATTGCGGCACGGTGATCAATCCGCAGCTGGTCGATGAGCAGATCCGCGGCGGCATCGTGCAAGGGATCGGCGCTGTGCTGTTCGAACATTGCCTTTATGACGCGCAAGGCCAGATGCTCAATGCCAATATGATGGATTATCTGGTGCCGATGGCCGCCGAAATGCCTGACATCGAAATCGGCCATGTGGTGACGCCGACCGCGGATTCTGAGCTTGGCGCGAAAGGCGCGGGCGAAGCCGGCACCGCCGGCGCGCCGGGCTGCGTGATGAACGCGATCAACGACGCGCTCCGCCCGCTCGGCACCGCGCCGATCACACAAATGCCGATCACGCCCGAGCGTGTGCTGAAAGCGCTTTCTCAAACTTCGGACTAAAAAAGGCGCGAGTGAGTGGGGTGTCGTTCTATTCCCTCCCCCCTTGTGGGGGAGGGTAGGGAGGGGGGTAATTGGGTAGCGTGCAAGCGACGACGCTCGCGACAGTGCCTTTCACCCCCACCCCTAACCCCTCCCCACAATGGGGAGGGGAACAGTGTTTGCGACTGGGAAAATTCAGATGACCTCCTGGAAAGACCAACAAGTCCTCATTGTCGGCGGCGGCATTGGCGGGCTCGCCGCCGCGCTCGCGCTGGCGCGGCAAGGGATTCCTTCGCAGGTCGTCGATCAGGCCGCCGAATTCAAGGAGATCGGCGCCGGCATCCAGCTCGGGCCCAACGTGTTCTGGATGTTCGAAAAGCTCGGCCTGATCGAGTCGATCAGCGCGCTCGCGGTGTTTCCAAACAATCTCGTGATGCTGGATTCGATCACCGGCGAGGAAGTCACGCGCATTTCGCTCGGCGACACGTTCCGCAAAAAATTCCATCATCCTTATGCGTTGATCCATCGCGCCGATTTCCATCGCGTGCTGCTCGATGCCTGCCGCAAATCCAATCTCATCCGGCTCGACGCGTCGCAGAAGATCGTCGAAGTCAAGGAAAGCAATGGCGGAATTGCCGCAAAAACCGCAAACGGCAGGGACTATCGCGGCGCGGCTTTGATCGGCGCCGACGGATTATGGTCGACCATCCGCGAGATCGTGGTCGGGGACGGCAAGCCGAAGCCCGCCGGCCATATCACTTATCGCGCCGTGCCGCCGACGTTCGAAGTGCCGGAACAGTATCGCTGGCGCGACATGACCTTGTGGGCCGGCGAGAAAGTGCATTTCGTGCTTTATCCGCTGCGCACCGGCGAACTTTACAACCTCGTCGCCGTGTTTCATTCCAACCGCTACGAGGAAGGCTGGGATTCTTACGGCGATCCCGCCGAATTGCACGAGCGTTTCGCGCAGACCTGCGCGCCGGTGCGCATGCTTCTCAACAAGATCGACAGTTGGCGCATGTGGGTGCTGTGCGACCGGCCGCCGATCAAAGAATGGAGCCGCGGCCGCATCACGCTTCTCGGCGACGCCGCGCATCCGATGTTGCAATATCTGGGGCAGGGCGCATGCATGGCGGTCGAGGACGCGGTCTGCCTCGCCGACAAAGCAGTCGAGATGAACGGCGATTACGCCGCCGCGTTTCGCGCCTACCAACAGGCGCGCTACTTGCGTACCGGCCGCGTGCAGATCATGGCGCGCGTCTATGGCGAGTTCTATCACGCCTCTGGCGTCGCCAAGGAGCTGCGCAATCTCATGCTCGGCTCGCGCACGCCGGACGACGCCATGGCCGGCATGGAATGGCTCTACGGCGAGCAGAAGGAGCTGATGCGGGGTGGGGCAGCAATCTAGTCTATTCAGCCGATTACGCTGGTTTTTTCACTAGCTCTTCGACCACCCATTCGCCACGCGAAATCATGTAGTTTAGATTCTAATTGGGTCGCTTTATTGTCGTGCAATTTTAGATCTTCGACCAGCAACTCCGTCTTACCGCGAAGGCCAGGATAATCATTGTTCGAAACACGCTCATAGGGCTCAATGTGAATAGAATAAATATCAAAGGGTCTTCCTTTTCGAGCGGTACCTACTCGCATAGTCGGGTGATGTGCAAAAATATTTCTCGTGTGAGACAACTTTACGATTTCATCATGTAGTGGTTTCCATTCGCTATCGTACCTAATCTTTTGTAAAAAACATTTTGACCGCGGTATCGACTAATCGAAGTCGGTTGTTGAATGCGCGACTTGCATAGAAAACAAGTGCAGACTGTTTTTGTTGAAAGCCTGTGGCGTGATGAAAGATTTGGTATAGCCGCCGATCTATGTAGGCCCAAATGGTTACGCAAATTCCCAGCCAACGATAGAATTCGATAGCTTCCGGCGTCTCCATGCTCGGATAAAGACTGATGATAACTGGCTTGGGATTGTCAGACATTGCTCACCTAAGCATGCCCACCCGCATGTAGCCCGCTGCGCGCGACGCCGGCGTTGCTTTCCGAGCGATTAAAATCCGGCCCTGGCGGCGGGCCCCAGATATTGGTCTTGCCCGCGACCCATGTCTTCGGCCGCTGCGGCGTGTCCTGATGCCACGGCCGCGGCTCGAAATAGCCGAGCTCTTCGTCGACCATCTGATCGAGCTCGCAGAATAATTCGATCACCTGATCGTCCGGATTGCGGTGATAGGTGGCGATGTTGTGGCCCGGGCCGTGGCGCAGCGGTCCCCAGATGATCGGGATCTTCTTCTGCCCGAACAGGTCGCATGAATTCTGCAGGTGGATGAAATCCTTGAGCTCGAACGCCATGTGATGCAGCTTGACGGTGCCGCCGCGGATGAAATTCACCGTGTGATGGTCGGTGTTGCAGCGCATAAAGACGAAGAAATCGTCGATCCAGTCGGAGACGCGAAAGCCGAGCACCTTCGAATAGAACTCCGCCGTCTTCTTCGGGTCCTCGACCACGAAGGCGACATGGCCGAGCTTGAGCGGGCCGACGCCATGATGCTGCAGATGCTTGCCGAGATAGCTCCATTCCTTGAACAGCGCGATGGTGGTGCCTTTGAGGTCCTTGAACGTGAGCACTGGGCCGATGCCGGGAATTGAATCGTTGCGCAACTCGCTTTTGATCCCGTCCTTCTCGAGTTCGCGGGCTAGTGCGCCGAAATCCGAATTCGGCGCAACCTCGAACGACAGGCTGGTGCAGCGCTCGGCGGCGCCTTTGTTAATCTGCACGGTGAGGAGCCCGACCTTGCTTGCCATGAAGGCGCGATCCTTCTCGCGCTCGGCGACTATGAGGCCGACCACTTCGGTGTAGTAGTCGATCATCCGTTCCATGTCGGGCGTTTCGAATGTGGCGTGGCCGATGCGCCGGGGCTTGATCATTGTTCGTCTCCAACCTTGTCCCTAGTTTTGCGCTTGGTGTTGTCGGCGTGAATCAACCACTGCGCGGCGGCCAACTCAAGACCACGCTCCCTCTCCCCGCACGCGGGGAGAGGGCAAGATGGCCAAGCACCCGTGACACCTCTCCCCGTCGCACGGGGAGAGGTCGGATTGTGAAAGCAATCCGGGTGAGGGGGCATTCCCGCGATTCTGAGCGCAACGGCTAAGCCCCCTCACTCCCACCCTCTCCCCGCACGCGGGGAGAGGGAGATCGCCGAGATCGACGGTGCCCCCTCACCCTTGCCAAGCCGCTCGGATCGCGGTTTGGTCGCTGGCCAATCAAAGGGAGGGGATGATGGCAAAATCCGCCGGCTATAAACTCGCGACCTATCAGGCAAGCGACGGACCGCGCGCCGGCGTCGTCATCGGCGACCAGGTGTTCGACGCCGCGGCGCTGACCCGCAAACCCGCCTATGCCAGCGTGCTCGGCATTCTTGCCGACTGGCGCGCGGCGGAAGCGGCGTTGCGCAAGGCCGCCGCGAGCGTCGGCAAAGCTTCAGGAAAACGCGGCAGCAAGAGCAAAGGCCGGCCGCTGGCCAAGACCAAATTGCTCGCGCCGGTGCGCTTTCCCTCGGCGATCTATTGCGCTGGCTCGAACTATGCCGACCACGCCGCGGAAATGGCGGCGCGCGATGGCAGGCCGCGGCCGCCCGATCCGCACACGCTGGGGCTTAAGGCCTGGCACTTCATCAAAGCGTCGCGGGCGCTGGCCGATCCCGGAACGCGGGTGAAGATTTCCGGCTATTGCCAACAGATGGATTGGGAGGTCGAGCTTGCGGCCGTGATCGGCCGCGTCGCCAAGGACGTGCCGCAGGACAAAGCGCTCGGCTATGTCGCCGGCTACACCATCGCCAACGATCTTTCGGCGCGCGATCGCGGCCGCCGCGCCAACATGCCCGACGCCTCGCCGTTCAAATGGGACTGGACCAAGCACAAGACCTTCGACGGCTCGTGCCCGCTCGGCCCGTGGATCGTGCCGGCGAGCGATATTGGCGATCCGCAAAAGCTCGGGCTGAAATTATGGGTCAATGGCGTGCTTAAGCAGGATTCCAACACCAGCGAAATGATCTTCACGCTGGCCGAGCAGATCGCGCAATTGTCCGCCGGCATGACGCTGCACCCGGGCGACGTTATTCTCACCGGCACCCCGGCCGGCGTCGGCGCCGGGCGCGGCGAATTTCTCAAGGCCGGCGACGCTGTCAAGCTCTGGATCGAAAAGATTGGCGAGATCGAAAACCGGATGGTGTGAGGGGGGTTAATCGATCGAAACCGAAGCGCGGTTTTGATCCGTTATCCTGAGGTGCGAGCGAAGCGAGCCTCGAAGGATGAACGGCCAACCGAAATCGGTATTCCGATTTCGGACCATAATTGCCCGAGTCGGCAATAGCCGACTTGGCTGCGTCGCCCTTCGAGGGCCGCGGAGCTTGTCATCGGGCCGGCCACTTCGGGCCGGACCCGTTGGCGGCCTCCTCAGGGTGACGGAGAAAAAGCAGGCGCAAGCCGGCAGCATAGCTGGGCATACGCTTTAGCCCGTCGCGCGCGTTGTCGGCTTATGCTAAAACCACGTCGTCGCCCGCGTGACCGGAAATGGTCGGGGCGCGCGTCGAAACCAATAAAGCGAAATGGGATTAGGTTGAATCGCCATTTCGCTTTAGCTTGTAGTTTGAGCATGATCGTTTTCGAAAACCGGTGTCCACTTTTCGGGATCATGCTCCAACAAATAAAAGCCTGAAGCCAATCGGGCGCACAGGACGAAAACCCAAGGTGTGACGCTTATGGCCGAGAAATTTGTGGCGAAACTTGCCGAATTCGAGGACGGCGACCGCCGGATCGTGTTTGTCGGCGACAACGAAATCGGCGTATTTCGGCATGATGGCGAATTCTACGCTTACAGCAATTTCTGCCTGCATCAGGGCGGGCCCGCTTGCGAGGGCCTGACCATCGCTAGGGTGGAAGAGCGATTGCGGCCGGACAAGACCTCGATGGGTCTATATTTCTCCGAAGACGAAATGCATTTCGTCTGCCCCTGGCACGGCATGGAATACGACATGAAGACCGGCGAATGCGTCGCCAATCGCAAGCTGAAGCTGAAGAAATACAAGACGGTGCAAAAGGGGGATGACCTTTATGTCATCGCCTAAGCGCGCGGTGAAAACATCTACAAGTCGCGCAAACGGCAAACACGCCGGCAAGGCAGTGGCGCGCGGCCGAACAAACGTGCCGCCTGCGGCGAAACCAGCCGGCAATGGCGCATCGACTGACGCCAAGCGGCTCGCCGCGATGCTCGAGCGCAGTATCGTCGACGGCAGGCTCGATCTGCTCAGCGCCGATGCGCTGCAAAAGCTGATTGCCGCCGCTTGTCGCGTTTACAGCGCGCGCACCGAGGCTGGCGAGCAATTCACTCCCGTGCCGAAACATTCGATTTCCGCAACCGATGTCATGCTGACCGCGAGCGGCTTGCTGCGCGCCGCCGATCTCGCGGTCTTCGAGCTAGGCATGTGGCAGAGCTGGACAGGACGTTAAATAACGTCATTGCGAGGAGCAACGCGACGAAGCAATCCAGAGTTTAGATTGAGAAAGACTGGATTTCTTCGCTATCGCTCGCAATGACCAAAGGACAAACGAACTAGAACGCCAGGAGGACTCTCATGGATCTCATTGCCGATCGCGGCCGCCGCGTCACTATCGAGGAACTCAACACTAGCCGGCTGCTGGCGCACGCGCGCAAACAGGCGCATGCGCGCAATCTCGACGACGTCCTCATCGTCGACGTCGATGCCCATCATTACGAAAACGAGAATTACGAGGAATTCCTGCCGTACATGGAGAACGACGTGTTGCGGCAGCTCACGATCTCGGGCCGCAAGCGTAACCGCATGAACGTGGCGCCGACCCAGATCGGCTATCAGGACTCAGGCGGGCGAGTGACGCGCTATCTGATGCGTTCGACCGAAAAAACTGATGATCAAGGCTCGCTGCGCGATGTGCAACTCGGCCATCGCTGGATGGACGCAATGAGCGTTGATTATTCCTGTCTGTTCCCGACCGGCATGCTCAATATCGGAATGCATCCGCAAAAAGAAATGGAAGTCGAGCTGTGCTGGGCCTACAACCGCTGGCTCACCGAAAAAGTCATGCCCGAAGCCGACGGGCGTTTTTACTCGATGCTGTGCCTGCCGTTCTCCGATCCAGAAGCGGCGCTCCGCCACGTCGAGACGTTCGGCGACCGCAAGCATGTCGGCGGCTTCATGGTGACGACGGTGCGCTCGCACATGGCCGTCTACGACAACGCCTATATGAAGCTTTATCGGGCGATGGAAGAGCGCGGCCTAGTGCTGTCCTTCCATTCCGGCCCGAACTGGGGCGAGCCAATCTACAAGAGCTGCAATCGCTTCCTCTCTGCGCATGCGCTCGGCTTCACCTGGTATAACATCCTGCAATGCACCAACTGGGTGATCAACGGCATGGGCGAGCGCTTTCCCAAATTGCCGGTCATCTGGATTGAATCCGGCGTTGCTTGGGTGCCGTTCCTGATGCAGCGGCTCGATCACGAATACATGTTGCGGCCATCGGAGGCGCCGCTTCTGAAGAAGAAGCCGTCCGACTATATGCGCGACATGTATTACTCAACGCAGCCGATGGAGATCCAGGATTACGAAGCGATGGAGTGCACCTTCCGCATGATGAATGCCGAGACGCAGCTCCTCTACTCCTCGGACTATCCGCACTGGGACTTCGACCTGCCGTCGACGATCTGGGACCTGCCGTTCTTGTCGGAAAAGGCCAAGCACAACATTCTTGGCGGCACCGCGGCGCGGCTGTTCAAACTGCCGCCGCGCAACGCCAAGCAGAAAGAGAATCTGCAACGCTTCGGCAATTTGGCAGCTGCAGCCTAATTCGACTCCGCATGCGGCTTGCGCAGAAGGAGATCGGCGATGAGACGCTTGGCTTTTGTCCTCGGCTTATTGGTTATTGGTTTCGCAGCGTCCCCGGCGCGCGCCGACTTTGCGGTGGTTCGTTTCCAGGACGGCTGGTGCCGGGTCTGGTGGGACAGCGCCGGCACGCCCTGGGGCGTCGGCTGGGCCAAGATTGCGGTTGGGCTGCCTGATTGGTTTGCCGCTTGGTCAGTGCTTGATGCCGCGCGTGCGCAGGGCGCCTGCCGGTAGTCCTTCGTCATTGCGAGCCAGCCGGTCCGAGCCGAAGTGGCCGGCCCGACGACAAGCTCCACGAAGAATCACTGGATTGCTTTGTCGCCCGCGGCCTCCTCGCAATGACTAGCCCCAAGGTGCCAATTGCGGCACAAGCGCGGCAGTGCCCGCCAAGATTCATACAAGCGTTTAGCTAATTCGTTTATTTCTTCAGGCAATTAGCCGAAGCTTGTGCGATGCACAAAAATGCTGGCCTTTTTGTCATCGAATCGTTATTCAAACGGCTTCCCAAAAAGCGAGGGGACGATTGAGGATGAAGACAGCCGTTTTTGCATGCCTGCTGATCGGGCCGTTGCTTGTGCTTTCCGGTTCCGCCAACGCCATCGATCTTGCCGAGCTCGCCCCATGCAAACCAGCTGCGGCGCGGCTGTGTGATCGCGCGGGCGGCATGACCTGGAACAATCTCCTGCGCTGCGGCGCGACGCTTGCCGCTCACAGTTGGCGCGTCGGCGACGGATGCCGCGCCGTCCTCCGCAGATACGGCCAATTGTAATCGCGCCGCCATCGCAAATTCGGTAAGCGTGCGTGATGCGTAACGTCAGTGAGATGTCTGCGTCCGTGAAGCGTAGCGTGTAGCTTCGTCAGACGTAGCGTTTGCGTAAAAACCCCGGCTAGTGCGCCGGGGTTTTCTTTTTCAGGCGTGCATAATGACGCGGTGCTAAAGCGAGATGATTTTAGGTAGATTCGGTATTTCGCTTTAGCTTGTTATTTGAGCATGATCTTTTCCGAAAACCGGTGTCCACTTTTCGGGATCATGCTTTAACATAACCAACATCAATGGAGGGGTTAGTTCATGGCTGACGATATTCATGAAGTTTACGCCATCCGCTATGGTCGTCATTCGCGCCGGTCGCCGGCCAATTTTATCGACGGCGACCCGCACGACATCCTGCAGCCGCTCGACTTTTTTGTCTGGGCGATCGTCGGTCCATCCGGTGCGATTGTCGTCGACACCGGCTTTGACGAGGCGATGGGCAAAAAACGCCAACGCGAAATGATCAAGCCGGTGCGCGACGGCCTTGCCGCACTCGGCATTGCCGCGGATTCGGTCAAGAACGTCATCATCAGCCATATGCATTACGACCATTGCGGCAATTACGATTTGTTTCCGCAAGCGCGCTATCACTTGCAGGACCGCGAAATGGCTTACGCCACCGGCCGCTGCATGTGCCATCAGGCGCTGCGCGCGCCGTTCGAGGTGGAAGATGTGATCGCCATGGTGCGCAAGGTTTTTTCAGGCCGCGCCACTTTCCACGACGGCGCGAGTGAGGTCGCGCCCGGCATCACCGTGCATCACATCGGCGGTCACTCCAAAGGCTTGCAGTGCGTAAGAGTGAAGACACGCCGCGGCTACGTGGTGCTGGCGGCCGACGCGACGCATCTCTATGCCCATCTCGACGGCGGGCGGGTGTTTCCAATCACCTACAATGTCGAAGAGGTGGTGGAAGGCTACGAGACCTTAAAGCGTCTTGCGACCACGTCCCGGCACGTCGTGCCGGGACACGATCCCTTGGTGTTGCAACGCTACCCGGCAGCCAAAACTGGCCTGGAAGGCTTGGTCGCGCGGCTCGATGCTGACCCGCATTACAACTGACGATCACTGTTCCACACCGTCCGGAACTGTGCGGCTGCGCGATCCCCATTCACCTCTTGCCGGCCAAGGTCCTGCCAGCCAAAGGCATGACGCAACCTGTTGCACATGCAGCGGTTGTCAGAGGTGGGCCAAGTGAAATTGCGACGCTAAACACTCGCGACGCAAAACACTCGCGAAGCAAAACACTTGCAACACAAAACGCTTGCAATTGCTTGCAACACTTTTGGAGGAAATCGAATGGCCAAGCGAAGAAAACGAAGATATTCCCGCGGCGCCGGCGACGAGGTCAGGCGCGAGATGCACCGCTATAAGCGCGGCTCGGCGCGAAGCGGCAGGGGCGGCCGGGCGGGCAAAGTCAAAAGCCGCAAGCAAGCCATTGCCATCGGCCTGTCAAAGGCGCGAGAGAAGGGCAAGAAAGTGCCGCGGAAGAGATAGCGCAGCATTTCACCGCACGCGCTCCTGATTGTGAATCGACCGGCGGACGGCGCTTTTCGGGCCGCTTCCGTCACGTTAGGCTGTCGCGACCGGGGTTTTCTGCAGCCGGGCTCGCGTCGCAAAGCGCTGGACGGTCATGCCGCTGCAACGTCGAAAATTTCTGCGTCTGGCAAGCGCGGCCGCGATTGTGCCCGCAACCACGCGCATTGTTCACGCGCAGGATTATCCGACCCGCCCCGTGCGCATCATCGAGGGCTTTGGCGGCGGCAGTACGCCGGACCTGGTGGCGCGATTGGTTGGGCAGTGGCTGTCCGAGCGTTTGGGTCAGCCGTTCGTGGTCGAGAGTCGCACCGGGGCCGGCGGCAATATCGCCACGCAAGTGGTGGTGAGCTCGGCGCCCGACGGCTACACGCTTTTGACCGTGGTGTCGGCCAACGCGATCAACGCCACACTGTACGAAAAACTCGATTTCGATTTCATCCGCGACATCGTGCCGGTCGCCGGCTTGATCCGGCTGCCGATGGTGCTCCTGGTTAGTCCGTCATTCCCGGCCACAAACTTTTCCGAGTTCGTTGCTTACGCCAAAGCCAATCCAGGCAAGATCAATATTGCCTCGCCCGGTGTCGGTACGCCGATGCATGTGGCCGCGGAGCTATTGAAGCTTCAGGCCGGCATCGATCTCGTTGACGTCGCCTATCGCGGTCCGACGGCAGCCTTCACCGATCTGTTCGGCGGACAAGTCCAAGCCTTCATCATCACACTATCGACCGCGATCGGTTTCGTGCGCGCCGGCAAGGTGCGGGCGCTGGCGGTGACGATCGCAAATCGTTCCGACGTGTTGCCGGAAATTCCTGCCGTTGCCGAATTCCTGCCGGGCTTCGAAGCGAGCGCCTGGGACGGATTCGGCGCACCCAGAGCGACGCCCGGCGCTGTCATCGACAAGCTCAGCGCTAATATCACCGCAGGGCTGGCCGAGCCGCGGCTCAAAGCGCGGATTAGGGAACTGGGTGGCGACACCGAGCCGATGCCGTCGGCGCAATTCAAAAACTTCATCGGCGACGAGATCGAGAAATGGGCTAGGGTCGTGAAGTTTTCAGGCGCAAAAGCGAACTGAAGCGGTACGCAAACAATTGGCGCCGCAGGGGGAGGATCCTATGAAACTGGCGCGCCGGGAGTTTCTAAATCTTGCAGCGTCCGCGGCAGCGCTTTCCGGTGGCGCGGGCTCGGCCGCCGCGGCGCTCTATCCGGATCGGCCGATCCGGCTGGTGCTGCCGTTTCCGCCCGGCGGCGTGTTCGACATTGTCGGCCGGCCCTGGGCCGACAAAGTAAAGGCGAGCCTTGGCTCGGTTTTTGTCGACAATCAACCGGGTGCTGGCGGATCGCTCGCCGCGCAGCTCGTCGCGCACGCACCGGCCGACGGCTACACGATCTTTCTCGGCGCCTCCTCGATCCATCTCACCGAAATGATCTTGCGCGAGCACCCGCTGCTCGATCCGATGAAAGAGTTGACGCCGATATCGACGGTGGCGATCACCTGCTTTGCCGTCGTGGTCAATCCCGCGGTGCCGGTGCATTCACTCGCTGAACTGGTGGATTATGTGAAAGCCAATCCCGGCAAGCTCGCCTTTGGCTCCGCCGGCACCGGGACTTTGAATCATCTCAGCGGCGAACTGTTGAAATCGTTGACCGGCATCACCGACCTGCCGCACGTGCCATATCGCGGTGCCGGCCCCGCAATCGCCGACGCCATTGGCGGCCAGATTCCGATGATCATTCCGGCCATGACCAATCAGGTTCTCGAATTTCACCGCACCGGGAAGCTGCGCTTGTTGGCGATCACTAATCCGACGCGCATTCCGCTCGCGCCCGAAATCCCGACTGCGGTCGAAGCCGGCGTACCGGGTCTTTTCTCGCAACAGGTGCTTGCTTTGTTTGCTCCAGCGGGAACGCCAAAGCCAATCATCGCCCAAATCGACGACGCCAATCATCGCGCCATGGCGGATACCGCCTATCGCCAATCGCTTGTCGATGCTGCGGTCAATCCCGTGCCGGATTGGACCACGGCGCAATTCGACGCGTTCATGACCTCCGAGCTCGCGCGCTGGACGCCTCTGGTCAAGGCGATCGGGGTGCGGCTGGATTAAGTTTTATTTGCCAACAGCCGACGCAGCCGCTGCGGCGTGACCGGCAAAGCACGCACCGCACCCGGAATGCCAATGGCGTCGTCGATGGCGGAGGCGATCGTCGCACCGACCGCAGTGATGCCGCTCTCGCCGGCGCCCTTGATGCCGAGCGGATTGAGCGGCGAAGTGTAGTCCTGGCGTAATAGAACGTCCGGAGCAGAAACTTCGTGCAGCGCCGGGAGGAGATAATCGGCGAACGTCACGGCTAAGGGATCGCCGCGATCGCTGTAGCTGAATTCCTCGAATAGCGCGCCGCCCAGCCCTTGCGCGTAGCCGCCGACAATCTGCCCGTGCACCAGCGCCGGATTGATGGCGCGGCCGATGTCATAGGCGATGCAGTAGCGTTCGATCTCGACGCGTCCGGTCTCGGCGTCGACCCGCACCACGGCGACATGGCTGCCGTAGGGGTAAACCTGATGCTCGGTCTTGAACCAGCCCTCGGCGGCAAGGCCGGGCTCGCGGTCGCCTCTTGCTTTTGCGGTCGGCGCCAAATTCTGCGCAATCGCGCCGAGGCTGATCGAAGGCCCGGGTTTGCCGTCATTGCGCACCACCTCGCCCGCGACGATGTCGAGCGTATCAGGTGAGGTTTGCAGGAGGTCGGCCGCCATCGCGAGTGCTTTGCGCCGCACGTTTAACGCCGCGACGTGGGTCGCGGAAGCGGTCATGACCGTCGCGCGCGAGGCATGCGCGCCAATGCCGAAAGCGATGCGGTCGGTCTGACCGTGGATGACGCGGCAGCGCCGATAATCGACGCCAAGTGCGTCGGCGGCCACCTGCGCCATTACGGTCTCGAACCCTTGCCCGAGCGAGGCGCCGCCGGTCAGCACGTCGACCAAGCCGGACGTGTCGACCGAGATTTTTACCCCGTCGGTCGGACCGAGCCCGCTCTTCTCGACGAACATCGCCAAGCCGATGCCGACGCGTTCGCCGGCGGCTTTGCGCTCATTGACCACAGTATTGAGCGCATCCCAGCCGATCTTGGCGAGAAGCTTGTCGAGCAGACCGGCATAGTCGCCGCTGTCATATTTGATCTCCTCGCCCAGCGCCTCGAGCGGGCGCGGATAAGGCATTTCCTTTGGCCCAATCGTATTCCTTCGGCGCAGCGCGATGCGATTGATTTTGAGCTGATGCGCGATCGCGTCGACCAGCCGTTCGCGAACAAAGGTCGTCTCATATCGTCCGGGCGCACGATAGGTCGCGGCCGGCGTCTTGTTGGTCAGGCGGAAGTGCCCGATCGCGCGATAGGCCGGCACCCGATACGGGCCGGGCAAGATTCCCGCCGTCATGTGTACCACGCGCGCCGCATGGGTGCGCACATAGGCGCCTTGATCGTGAAAATAGCGGTCGTCGATCGCCAGAATCACGCCATTGGCGTCGACCGCGGCGCGGATTTTATGCAACTGCTCACGCGAATGATTGGCGGCGATCAGGTGCTCGCGCCGATCTTCGATCCATTTCACCGGCCGGTTGAAGCGCTTGGCGGCAACACAGACCAGGACGTCCTCGGAATAGAGCTCGCCGCGAACGCCGAAGCCGCCACCGACATGGGATTCGTGAACATGGATCGCGCTTGGCGGAAGCTCGAGCATGCGCGCCAACAGCTCCTGATTGCGGTGCGGCACCTTTGCCGCGCCATGCAGTTCGAGTACGCCGGGTGCGGCATCGTAGCGGCCGATGGCGCCGCGGGTCTCGAGCGGCACGCCGGAATGCCGGCCGATCGTCAATTCCAGTTCGACGATGTGCGCTGCGTCGCGGAATGCCGCCTCGACGTCGCCATAGCCTTGGCGGATCACCGCCGCTTCGCTCGAATGGCCGGCCGAGAATTCGACCGGCGAAGCCACCGCATCGAGAACCGCCGGCAGCTCTTCGACGTCGATCGCGACGAGATCGGCGGCGTCTTCGGCGACGTAGGCGTCGGCAGCGAACACGGCGGCGACGGGATCGCCGACATAGCGCACGCGGTCCTTGGCGAGCACCGGCTGCCGATAGGGGGCGAGTGCCGGGATCGATCCCTCGCGAAAATCGACCGGCGGCACGTCGGCGATGTCATCGGCGGTCCACACCGCGAACACGCCGGGCAATGCGCGCGCGGCGGCGGGGTCGATCGATTTGATGCGTCCATTGGCATGCGCCGAGCGCACGATGCGCATGGTCAGTTGGTGCGGAAAATTGATGTCGCCGGCGAACTGGCCACGTCCGGTGACCAGCGGCGGGTCCTCCAGCCGCGCCACCGATTGCCCGATCCACGGTGCATTCTGAACAGGCGAATTCATGCCGCCGCGCGTTCGAGCGCCCGGCGCGCCACTGCAAGAACGAGATCGCGCCGGAACTCGGCGCTGTTGATAATGTCCTCCATCGGATCGATGGCGGACATGGCTGCTTGGGCTGCGGCGCGGAAGGCTTTGTCGCCCGGCGCGGCGCCGTCAAGCGCACGCTCGGCGTCGGCGATGCGCCGCGGATTGACTTCGGCGCCACCGATGGCAAGCCGCGGCTCGGCAATCTTGCCGCCGTTGAGGCGATAAATGCCGACCGCCGCCGCCAGGGCAAAATCGCCGGCACGGCGACTGAACTCGTAGAAGCCGCAGTGTGCGCCGGCCGGCAAAAGCGGCAGCCGCGCTTCGACCAGAAGCTCATCGTCGCGCAACGCGGTGGTCATGATGCCTTTGAAGAAATCGCGCGCCGCGATGACGCGTTCGCCGCGCGCGCTCTTGGCGACGACTTCGCCATCGAGTGCGGCGAGTACCAGGCACCATTCCGACGCGGGATCGGAATGTGCCAGGCTGCCGCAGAATGTGCCGCGATTGCGGATCGGATAATGCGCGATGTGATGGACCACATCGGTCAAAAGCTTGCCCAGTGGGCCCTCGCAGACCGGTTGATGGAATGCGGCGTGACGAACGCAGGCGCCGATAACGAGCTTGCCGTCGGTGACGGCAACGCGGTTGAGCGCCTCGACGCCATTGATGTCGACGAGGTGCGCGGGCCTGGCGAGCCGGAACGCCATGGTCGGAACGAGACTTTGGCCGCCGGCCAGGACCCGGCCGTCCTCCTCAGCAAATTCGGCGAGCAGCGCCACCGCTTCGTCGATCGTTTTCGGCGCGTGATAGCGGAATGAAGCGGGTTTCATGGTAAATGCATGCACCGTTCAAGCCCTGGAGTCAAAACGCTGGACAACGCAGGACAGACGCCCGACGGCAGAACTCGGCGTTGCAGCCATGCTATATCTGTCCTCTGTCGTCCGTCCTCCGAACATGCGCTTCGACGATATCGGCAACCGTCTCAAAGCGTTTCGGCTCGGCTCGGGGCTCTCCGCCGAGGAGATCGCCGGCAAGCTCGGCATTTCGCGCACCGCGCTGTATCGATTCGAAAAGGGCGAGCTCGCGAAGATCGAGACGTTGGAGAAGCTCGCCGAGCTTCTTGAGGTTTCCGTGCCGACGCTGCTCGGCGTTGGCGTCGAATACATCGCCTCGGCAGTGAGCTATTTCGAGCGTATGCGGCAGATCGAGGAGAGCGCGGAGCACATCATCGTGCTCGCCGGTCCGATTTCTTATGTCCTTGCGTCCGACGGCTTCGACGGCACGCTCGGCGAAGTGTTGCGTGAATCTGTGCCCGAGGCTGTTGCCAAAAACACCAAAGCGCTGGCACAGATCGATGAGCTGATGGCGGTGCTGCACAGCCGCAAGGAAACTTATCGCCGACGCCGCCCGGCAATCGTCAATCTGATCGCCGCCGGCGAAATGCAGCGCTTCCTGCGCAACGGCCTGGTCGGCCGCCTCGATCTTCCCGAGCCGGTGCGGGGTGAGCGCCGGCGCCTCGCTCGCGAAGAGGCCGAGCATTTCATCTCGCTGATGCAAGACGAGCCGATCGGCGTGCAGATCGGCATCGTCCTCGACACGCTGCCACATACGAGCTTCCAGATTTTCCGTCAGCCCGACCGCAAAATCTTGGCGCTAAGCCCGTTCCGCCTCGGCGAGGAGCCGAATATCCGCGTCGGCGTCGCCATGATCACCTCGGCGCCGGAGGCGCTGGCGCTGCACGAGAAGATGGCGCGCGTCTTGTGGTCGAGCGCGCTCAAAGGGCCCGCGGCCGTGCGCTTCATGCGCGGCATGATGGAGACGGTGAAGGACTAAAAGTTGCTGGCGCTCGGCAATTGACGCGACCGGAACGTGAAAACTCCTCCGCAGTTGAGGAAAAAATTTGCGGACTGAGCAACAACACCATATATGGGGCGATGCAACTTGAAGCCGCTTCGATTCGAGTCGAGCGGTATCGGCTGAGGGGACTACCGCTTGCAATGAACATTCACGCGACGCTCGCCGAGGCTGGCGCGCGGCCTCATCTGTTGATGTGTCCGCCGCGCCATTTTGCCGTGACCTACAGCATCAATCCATGGATGGACCCGCAATCGTGGGCCGATCAGGGCGGCAATTTGCATGCTGAGGCGGAGCACCAGTGGGCGGCGCTCTACGATGCGCTGACCGCCGCCGGCGCGCTGGTGGAAACGATCGAACCCGCGCCCGGTCTGCCTGATCTGGTCTTCACCGCCAATGCCGCCGTGGTGCTCGATCGCAAGGTCGTGCTGTCGCGGTTCCGCTATCCGCAACGGCGTAATGAGGAGCCGATATTTGCGGATGGTTTCGCCGTGCTCGCTGCCCGCGGCGTGGTCGACGAGGTTTTGCGCCTACCGGATGGAATCGTGCTCGAAGGCGCAGGCGATTGCATCTGGGATCCCAAGCGGCGCTTATTTTGGCTCGGCTGCGGTTTTCGCTCGGACGCGGCGGCCGCAACTTTCCTCACGCGACAATTCGACCGGCCTTGCCTGAGCTTGCCTCTGGCGCAGGCGAGTTTCTATCACTTGGATACAGCGCTCTGCGCCCTGCCGTGCGGCAGCGTGATGTACTATCCCGACGCGTTCACGCCGGCTGCGCGAGCCGCTATTGAGGCCAATGTCGCACCGGAAGATCACATTACGCTTGATCGCGCCGACGCTGAACGTTTCGCGGCCAACGCGGTCTGCATTCGTAATACGATCGTGCTCTCAGCCTGCAGCAATGCGCTGCGATCGATCTTGCAAGAGCGCGGCTATGCTGTTGTGGAGACGCCGCTGCATGGTTTTTTGCGCAGTGGCGGGTCGGCGTGCTGCTTGACCTTGCGGCTCGATCATCGCTCCGACGTCTTTGGGCGGGCCGTCCGATCTGAGCAAACCGGCGCACGCATGGGTGTCGTGAGACGGAACGCCCAGTCCTCTTACGATTAATCGTTTCTGCCGCTCCGAGGTTTTGGCGGATTGAGCATGCCTGCGGCGACTGTCCACGGCAGCGTCAGCGCGCGGCTTGCTTCGAGCCAGGGCCGCCATGCCATCTGCAAGGCCTGCGCCCAGAACGCGAACGGGTTCGCGGCCTCGAGGAAATGTTCGAAGGCCTCAAACGACGGCATCGCTTGCAGATTGATCGAAAACGCTTCGACCTCGGCATCCCGCGGCTTGCGGTGCACTAACTCAATTTCCAAGCCAGGCAGGCTCGCCGTCGCCCGCGTCGTGTCATTGGCTGAATGGTCGGCCAAGTCTTTCTCCATCCGCTTTCTCCATCCGCTCGACTCGGCCGCTCATATAGCAGCCATCAAGGGCCGGCGGCAGAGCCGCAAGCGGCTTCGACAGGGGGGCTCGGAACTGCGGCTCCCGTGGCCGCGTTGTCAACTGTCGTTCCACCACGATGGAGGATCCGATGTGCTGGGAAATGGATTACCACTGGCTCGCCGAACGAGAAGCGCAGGAAAAACAAAAGCAAAAGCAGCGTGCGCAAGAGCAACGCGCCGATCTCATCGATAAGCTTTTGAGCGAAGCCAACAAGCAGGCCGATCAGCCGGAGGTGCTGCCGGCCAAAGAGACCATTCCGGCGAAATAGCGTCTGAAGTAGCGTCTCTATTCGCCCTTCTCCACAGCTCGGGTGCTCAACCGCACCGCGAGAACGAGATGTGTGCCCCTCCCGCCCATGGCCGTTCGCAGAACGGCAGTCGCTTCGCTCGCCTATGCGTAGCGCATGGTGGGGAGGGGCGTAGGCGGCCTGCGGCCGCCGTACTTGACTAAACGATGCCGATGCGAAGCATCGGTTGGGGGTGGGGACGCTGCGCTTTCATCCCCCACTCCGGCTCATTTCACTGACGTGAAACTCGCCGACCCTCCCCGCCGCTTCGCGGGGGAGGGAAAGCGCAAAGACTTGTATTTGTATTTTTTGCGTCACGCCCGCGCGTAGCGGCCACGGTTGAAGAACCGATCCCTCTGATCTTCGGACGCGGTGTCGCGATTTGATTTGATAGCGCCAACTTTGGCGAGCGCAGCCTTCACCGCGGGCCGCTCGTCGATTGACTTGAACCAACGCGCCAGATTGGGATTGTCCTCCCATTTGACGCCTTGCATGTCGTGGTTGCGCGTCCACGGGAATGTCGCGATATCGGCGATCGAATATTCGTCGCCACCAAGGTAGGGCGAGCGCGCCAGCCGTTTTTCCATGACCTCGTAAAGCCGCTTCACCTCGGTCTGATACCGCGGCATCGAGTTGCTGTTGTCTTTCGGTCCGAACAGCTTGAAATAGGTGAATTGGCCGAACATCGGCCCAACGCCGGTAAGCTGAAACATCAGCCATTGCAGCACGTCGTATTTCTTGACCGTATCCTTGGGGATGAATTTTCCGGTTTTCTCGGCGAGATAGATCAGGATCGCGCCGGACTCGAACACGGTGTAGGGCTTGCCGCCCGGGCCCTCGTGGTCGACGATCACCGGAATTTTCGAGTTTGGATTGATTTTGATGAAATCCGGATTGTACTGCTCGCCCTTCCAAACATCGACGAAGTGCTCCTTATAGGGCAGCTTGGTCTCTTCGAGCATGATGTAGATTTTCTGCACGTTGGGGCTCGTCAACGCATACAGGTCGATCATGGCAATATCCTCGACTTCCGCTTTGGAGATTACGAAGGCGGTGAAACTATCGGGCGCGAATAAAGCCGACAAGGCATGCCTCGACATAGTGGCGTGGCGTAGCGATCACTTGTGTGCGAGCGCCAATCGCGCCTAGGCTTCACGTCGACCGGCAAAAATGCTTACCGCGGAAACGGGATGGGGAGATTGGAATGAGAATTTTGAGCTCGCTAATTGCGGCGCTGGCGCTTGCCTGGGTTGCGGCAACGTCGGTCGGCACAGCCGACGCTGCCGACGACGATTATCCAAATCATCCGGTGCGCTGGCTGGTCGGCTATCCGCCGGGCGGCTCGACCGACATTTGCGCGCGCTTGATCGGACAATATCTATCCGAGCATCTGCATCAGCAATTTGCGGTCGAGAACAAGCCTGGCGCCGGCAATAATCTCGCCACCGAAAGTACCGCCCACGCGCCGCCCGACGGCTATACCGTATTCCTGGTCAACCCCGCCAATGCCATCAATGCCAGCCTCTACAAGAACCTGCCATTCGATTTCATCCGCGACATGACGCCTGTGGCCGGCTTCATCCGCGTGCCGAACGTGATGGAAGTGAACCCGAACGTGCCGGCGCGCACAGTCAGGGAATTCATCGACTACGCCAAGGCCAATCCGGGGAAAGTCAATCTGGCCTCCTCCGGTATTGGCACGTCGGTGCATTTGTCGGGCGCATTGTTCATGATGATGACCGGCGTTGAGCTGGTACACGTGCCATATCGGGGCGCGGCGCCGGCGTTGACGGACATGCTCGCCAATCAGGTACAGGTCATGTTCGATAATTTGCCGTCCTCGATCGGACACATTCAAGGCGGGCGACTACGCGCGCTGGCGGTCACGACGTCAACGCCGTCAAAGGCGTTGCCGGGCGTGCCGACCGTGGCCGAAACCGTGCCGGGTTACGAGGCCAGCGCGTGGTTCGGCATGGCGGTGCCGAAAGGCACGCCGCGTCCGATCATCGACAAGCTCAATCGCGAAATCAATCAAGCGCTCGCCGATCCGGCGATGCAGGCAAAGCTCGCCGACCTCGGCGGCGTTTTAATTCCCGGCACGCCCGAGGATTTCGGCAAAGTGATCGCCGAGGAAACCGCGAAGTGGGCAAAGGTGGTGCAGACCACCGGAGCGACTGCGGAGTAGATTTCTGCGCAAATACGATTCAAGCCGTTGTTTTTCAACGAGTTAATTTCTGCGGCCTAGTCGCTACCCATGACGCTACCCACAAAAGAAAACCCCCGGGCGTCGTGGTGCCGGGGGCTTTTCTGGATCGTCGCCGGGTCAGGCGGCGACCTTCTCCTTGTCACGCGCCTTGATGCGGAGAACCTCGACCTTCGCCCACTCCTCCATGTCGAGCATGGCGTCGGTAAGAATCTGAATGTTGTCCCGGGCGTAAGACTTGATCTCGTCCGCCATTACATCGGCGTCACGATAGTCATCCATCTGCCAAGGGAGACAGATTTCGCCCATACACGGGTCATCCACCCCTTCAAGCTGATACTTCTCAAGAGTGTCCCGCCAGCTAGCTGCGGCTTCTTCGAGTTCAGCAAGCGCGGCTTTCTTTAAGTCTTTGGCGTATCGACTTTCCATAGTGATTATCTCCAAAAATTACGCGGCCGAATCGGCTGCACGCTGATTCAGTCTGATTCAGTTGTGGGGAGTCGAGTCGAATCGACGGAGAATAACTTTTCGTGATTAGCACTAAGTGATAGCGCGGGAATTTTATTCTACCGCAGCGCTACGGCCTCATCCTCAGCGATCACTTTTTCAGTCTGCCCCTCTCCACTCGCAGCTCCCGCAGCCGGTCCATCGCTTTGTCGGATTCGGAATTGCCGAAATCGGCATCCCACTGTTTGCGCTCGTCTACCCGTTTTCGCTCCTGATAATCCTCGACCTCTTTCTCGGTAGGCACGCCGCCGCTTCCCGCCGCCGTGGTCTGTTGCTGACCGCGCGGCCGAGATCGCTCGCTCAATAACGCTAGTAGCGGTAATACGGCACGCGCCCGCGCGAGTAGCGGTAATACGGCAGTGCATTCATGTAGAGCCCATGATAATGGCGGTAGCGAGTGGCATGATGGTAATACGGGCGCTGGCCGGGCAGCCAATCACCATTGATGCTCGAAGTTGAATTGCTGGGATTCGGCTGGGCAGACGCGCTCACTATTGTGGCGGCGTTCAGTAACGCGGCACTTACGGTGCGACCATCTCGAAAACTCCTCCATTTTCACTTCCTGCCCGTCAAACTGACGCGCATGATAATTGTTCCTAGAATTGTCGGGGACCAGACAGAGTTCGGGGATATTCACGCGCGACGAGGCGCGGCGGATTGCGGTGAATATCGCCAAGCTGCGGGAGCTAGCGCGCTAAAACCCTACTGTGGTGAGCTGTTGCACCAGTCGTAAGTGCAATACACCGCAGTGACGACTGTCTGTTCGGCACACGCAGCGCGCTCTAGCGCGTCATCCGAAATATCGAAGGTAAGTATTTGCTCGTCGCCTTCAGCTTGGCTAGTCACCGTATTGTCCATCGCATCTCCCCTATGATGCGTCCACCAAATCACGCCTAGAGAGGTAGACCGTTTTCACGGCTACGGCTGTGACGGGAGGCACACCGAAAGACCAGCTGAAAGCGAGCGCACGCGGGCGTATACTTCTCTGGTCGGACCGGGCGGTGATCTCCAGTCTGGTCCTGACGATGTAAACTTTCCTCGGCGTCGCAACGCATCGTTCAGGGCGACAAGGCAAAGCCGTCGGTTTTGACATTGCCCGACGGCTTTGCTCCGAATCCGCAATGACAACTCGCCGCTTCCCGCCGCCTTGGTCCGTCGAGGATATTGGTGCGGCCTTTGTCGTGCGCGACCAGAGCGGTCAGCAACTCGCCTATGTCTATTTCGAGGATGAGCCGGGGCGGCGATCAGCGGCCAGGTTGCTCACGAAGGACGAGGCGCGAAGGATTGCGGTCAATATGGCGAAGTTGCCGCAGCTGTTGCTCGGTTTTTAAAGCGGTGGCCGCGCCTGCGCCAGCCAGGCAGACCGATTTCGCCGAACGTCCTCGATCTGGGCAATGAGTTCATGGGAATGTGCGAGGCTTTCCTCAATCTGGCGCAATAGCTTTTCCCGTTGGATTTCTGCTGTTAGCGCGAACGCGAGCACCTGCACCATGAGCACCCCCTCAACTTGGCCTCTCCTGCGGCCAATCTACGCCTCTACGAATTAATATGACGTTGCCGGGCACCTGCTCACCAAAGATGAGGCGCGGCGGATTGCTGTGAACTTCGCCAGGTTGCCAGAACTACTGAAGTCGCAGCCTCACTGGCGCTAAGGCAGTCTGCCAGGACGCATCCCTATAAGCCCCCTATACCAACGGCCAAGAAGCCCACACCCGCGCATAATTGAGTTTGACCGCCGCGGCCCTATGCTCTCACCCGTTAGGTGCGCAGCCTTCCCCCGTCCCCCGACGGCTGCGGCCTACTGAGGCAACAGACTTCGACCCCTTGTGCACCCGCACTTGGGGTTTGTTTTTGTGGTGAGGGCACTGCATTTTTTTGATGCGAATCAGCCACGATCCGCCTTAGTTGAAATGCCCACAGTGTCTTTTCAGCACTAGTGGCCGGGTCATCCCGTCGGTTACTGATTTCCCGTTCGTCATGACAAAGGGGGGCGCAATGAAAGTACTCGCTCTACTGACGGCAGCGGCGCTGACTCTCCTTAGCGTCGCGGCCTCCGCACAAACCGGACCGTTCTACGGCAAGGGCAAGGCCCCGCCGCCACCGCCGGTTGCTACCAAAGGCTAGGTGAGTTTCTGGGGGGATGGGGGACCGGCTTCAGGAGGCCGGTCCCTTTCGCTTTTTACTTTCAAGATTGCATTGGCCGCGCGGAGCGCGCCGCCGAGGAGGATTGGGGTCGATCCTAATTGCTGGCGCACAAGGTCAAAAAGAGAAGGCCGCCGAAGCGGCCTCCGCATTATGTTATCGATATCCCCAGTCTTGGTGCGTCCCTCCATAGTAGTCCCACGGACCATGCTGATAGGGCTTACAGACGCCGCCCTGAACTGTCCAACCCGGACGGCAGGGCCATCCACCGCCGCCGTAGTGTCCGCCACCGCCGTAGTAGTTGTAATAGCGGT
>Ga0310911_10000016_pt1 | contig 56571 bp, 52 predicted proteins | sample GREbulkMGHF170_FD_203532 | JGI IMG/M metagenome (GOLD analysis project Ga0310911, IMG submission 203532) | Lab enrichment of tropical soil microbial communities from Luquillo Experimental Forest, Puerto Rico - GRE.bulkMG.HF170 | ecosystem: Environmental > Terrestrial > Soil > Tropical forest >... | reverse complement strand
GAATGTGGGGATGGTAGCCAATTCCCCAGAATTGTTTGGTCGGTTAGCGAACGCTATCCGGTAACAAATTAGAACAGTCTATTACGGAAATTATGCCAGCCCTGGGTGGGTACGCTCACGCAACGCATAACGCAGCCGGATATGGCAAAGCTATGCAACGTCTGTCGGCGGCTGATCCAGTTTCGCCCGCAGAGTATCCAACTTTTTGAGGAACGACTCGATGCTGTTCAATAATTCCTGACGTTCAGCTGGCGTCATTCGCTTGGAGATCATGTCGAGCCACACCAAACTCACTCTTTCTTTTAGATTGTTGATGTCCCGGACAAGCCTTTCTCGTTCAGTGGACATGGGTGTAACGGCCATCTGAGCACAAATTCGCAAACCCCGAGTGGGCGTGGCCCCGGCTCTGGGGGGAGGGTGAGGTCCGGGGCCACTAGCGCGGCCAGGCAACGACGCCCCCCAGCTGGACCGCTCATGTGGCGAGCGGAGCATCTTGCCAGAGCCCGTTCCAGCACCCAGAAGGATGAACGAGCTACTCCGAACGAGCATCGCCGACGAAATGCGGGAAGAACATCGAGCACTAAGCCAGCGCCAGTGCCGCTGCCATAGTCAGTCCAGCCATCAGGGGCCAGTAATCCGGGAAAAGTGCAGAGATTATTAGTATATCCATCGTTGCCTCCTAGGAGCGGCGCGCCCGTGCTGATCTGTTCTTAATTTCTGCGGTCGCTTTACACATCCGCCGGACGAAATCTTGTTTTTTTGAGACAGATGGCTGGTTTCGCGTGCCGCGAAAATGAAAAGGCCGGGGGTATCGGAGGCCCTTCTCCGAAGCAGCTCCCGCAGCTTCGCTATATTGGCCGCGATCCGCCGTCTTATAGTTTGATCAGTCTCAGAATGACCAACAAAATAACCGCGCCGATAAAAGCGTTGATGATCGCTCCGATCACGCCACCGCCGATTGCAACGCCGATACGCGGTAAAAGCCAGCCGGCGATCAGTCCACCGACAATGCCGACGATGATGTTGCCAATCAGCCCATAGCCGCCACCTTTGACAACCATGCCAGCAAGCCAACCGGCGACAGCGCCAACGATCAGCCAAATAATAAGCGCCTTGGCGTTCATCGCTCTTTCCTCGAATGGACGCGGATTGACTCACACTCATATTCGACGACGATTCGCCTATGGGTTTCAATCGCCGCAAGATGGAGGACCAGCGCCGAGAGGCCGCTGAGAAGGAAGCGGCTAAACGGCGTGCGACCGAAGCTCGGGTCCTTGAGGATGCCGAGCGGCTAATCGCAGCCTGGAACGAGCGCCAGGCGAAGCGAATGCCGATGCTGTTCTCGCCGACGATCGGTGCTGCCATCGCGGCGGGCTATTGGTTCCTATGGGTGCGCTGCCCAGCTTGCCGGACGATAAACGCGATTGATTTGCGCACGCTGGACCGTCATCCCGACGCGGCAGTAAGCAGTCTGATCCCCGCGCTGTCGTGCAGATCATGCCGGCCGAATGCACCGTTTGCCGAGTTGGTGCGGCTCTCGCGAACAAGCATCGCCGAAGAAATGCGGGAAGAACATCGCCGTCGCGTGTTGGGCGAGTGAGGCTTCGCGATATTGAAGAAGCCCCGGCTACTGGGTTGGGTGGGTATGGATCGCCGGGGCTTCGTGCGTGTTCCAGGCCGGCAGACCGATCCGGCCCGACAAAACGATAGCTTGGAATGGTATCTGACCAGTTAAAAGCGAAGTTTCCAGTCATATTGGAACGTAAGCACGTCGTCCGACGACGGAGTGCGCCTGACGCGCAAGCCAAGGGGCTGATTATCGACCGCACCGGCCTAGGCGAAATTCCGTGCACAGGCCGACGATTGTGGTGGACGTACGGAAAACGAGTTTTGACCCCGATTCACTGAATCCGGTATTTTGATGCAAATCAGCTAATTCGCCAAAAAGGGGGCTAAATGGGACGCGGGCCGAGTAATTTCAAACGGAGCGACGTTAGACGCGCCATAAAGGCAGTAGAAAGCGCAGGCATCGGCATTGGCCGCATTGAGGTCGAGGGTAGCAAGATAACTATCGTGCCAGCCGACGGCGAGAAGCAAACACAAGCGCAAGACAGCGATTGGGTAGACGCCGCCGAATGACGCGCATCCGGCTAAAGTACGTTCACGAATTCATAGACAGCCGCGGCAAGCCGCGCTGCGTATTCCGGCGCGCGGGATTTCCAAGCGTCACCCTGCGCGGTCTTCCTGGCTCGAAAGAATTCATGGCGGCGTACCAGCAGGCACTTGGTGCTGGCCGGATCGAGATAGGCGCAAGCCGAACGCTACCGGGCACGCTTAATGCCGCGTTGGCCGGCTACTATACGTCGCTTGCGTTTCGTGAGTTGGCGTTGGGAACGCAAAAGCTGCGCCGGCGCATTCTCGAAAGGCTGCGTGTGGCAAACGGCGACCGGCCTATGAGCGGGCTGCGCAAGGAAACCGTCATCGATTGGATGAACAAGCGCACGCCATCGTCGGCGCGACAGTTGGCGAATGCGCTTCGCGGGCTTTTCAAGTTCGCAATGAATACCGATCCGCCGTTCTGTAAGGAGGATCCGACACGCGGCATTCCCATGCCAAGGGTGAGGACTACAGAGCGTCATACGTGGACAGAAGAAGAGATCGCACGATGTGAGGCGCGGCATCCGGTTGGAACGATGGCGCGACTGGCTTTTGATTTGTTCCTCTACACCGGGCAGCGCCGCGGCGATGTAATCAGAATGGGGCGCCAGTATATTCAGAACGGCGTGCTTACGATCACGCAACAGAAAACCAAAACGCGGGTTGAGATTCCGTTGCATCCGAAATTGCAGGCGTCGATTGATGCAACGCCAAACGTGAATATGACTTTCGTCATCAACGCATTCGGCAAGCCATTCACGAACGGCGGCTTCGGCAAGCGCATGAGGAAATGGTGTGATGAGGCCGGCGTGCCGGTCGAATGCTCGGCTCATGGATTGAGAAGGGCGATTTGCCGGCGATTGGTGGAGGCGGGCGCCAACGCCTTCGACATCATGTCCATTACTGGGCATAGGGATTTGAAAGAGGTTGAGCGCTATTGCCGCGACTTCTCACGCCTGCAGCGTGCGCGCACTGCCATAGAACGGATGTGAACACCAGACTGGCTAACATTGAGAAAACTGGCTAACGAAACGGACAAACCCTTGAATGCGTTTGGTTAATTTTGGTCGTGCAAAACGAACTGGTATTCGCACCGCTTGGCGGCATTGGCGAGATCGGGATGAACCTCTCGATCTACGGTTTCGGCGACGATCGCCGGCGGCAATGGATCATCGTCGATTGCGGCGTCTCCTTCGCCTCCGAAGAGCATTTGCCAGGCATCGATCTCATCCTGCCGGACATCCGCTACCTGATCGAAGAGCGCAAAAACATTCTGGCGCTGGTGCTCACCCATGGTCACGAGGACCATATGGGCGCGCTCATCGATCTGTGGCCGCAGCTGAAAGTGCCGATCTATGCCACGCCGTTCACGGCAGCTTTATTCGAGGCCCGGCGCGCCTCTGAGCAAGGCGCGCCGGAAATTCCAGTTCAGGTCGTGCCGGTAGGTGGCCATTTGTCGATCGGTCCCTTCACGATCGATTTCATCAATGTTGCGCATTCGATTCCGGAATCGAATGCGCTCGCGATCGGTACGCCAGTCGGAACGGTGGTGCACACTGGCGACTGGAAAATCGATCCAACGCCGCCAATCGGCGGGGTGACGGACGCTGCCCGATTAACGGCGCTGGGCGACGCGGGCGTGCTGGCGCTTGTTGGCGATTCCACCAATGCGATCCGCGAAGGCCGATCGCCGTCGGAGGCCGACGTCGCCAAAACGCTCGGCGAGCTCATCCGCACCGCGCCGCGACGCGTCGCGGTGACCACCTTCGCCTCCCATGTGGGACGCCTGCGCGCCGTCGCCGATGCCGCGCGCGCGGCGGAGCGCGAAGTAGTCGTAGTCGGCCGCGCCATGGAACGGGTCGTGCAGGTCGCGCGCGAGACCGGTTATCTGGACGGCGTACAGGATTTTCGCGGCGTCGAAAGCTACGGTTATTTGCCGCCGGAAAAGGTCGTTGCGTTATGCACCGGCAGCCAGGGCGAGCCGCGCGCGGCGCTGGCTCGCATTGCCGAGGACGAGCATCCCGAGGTGACGCTGACCCGCGGCGATCGGGTGATTTTCTCGGCGCGTCCGATCCCGGGCAACGAAAAGGCGATCGCCCAGGTCATCAATGGCTTGGTGGCCCAAGGCGTCGAGGTCATTACCGACCGTACTCATCTCGTTCACGTCTCCGGTCATCCCCGGCGCGATGAATTGCGCGACATGATCAAATGGGTGCGGCCGAAAATCCTTATTCCCGCTCATGGCGAGGCGCTGCACCTGGCCGAACATGCGGAGCTCGCTCGCCGCGCTGGCGTTCCGCAGGTCCTGCTGTGCCGCAATGGCGATTTGGTCCGTTTGGCGCCCGACACTGCGGAAATAATCGATGAGCTTCCATCCGGCCGCCTTTACAAGGATGGTTCGCTCCTGATCGAGGCCGATGCGCGCACGGTCGCTGCGCGCCGGCGGCTCGGTTTCTCTGGGGTTGTCTCAGTGGCGATCGCGGTCAACGACAAAGGTGCTTTGGCCGCCTATCCCGAGGTTGAGGTCATCGGGCTGCCGGAAACCGATGCCGCTGGCACGCCGTTGGGAGAGATCGCCCGCCGCGCCGTTGACGAAACCTTCGAAACACTGCCGAAGCCGCGCCGGCGCGATCCGGATGAGCTCGCGGAAAGCCTGCGGCGCGCCGTGCGTGCCGCCATCGCCGAGCGCTGGGGCAAAAAGCCGATTTGCCACGTTCACGTTCTCGTCGTGTAGGATGCAAAGCGCTGCGCTTAAGGAGGCAAAGATTTGATCGGGCGGCTCAACCACGTCGCCATCGCTGTGCGCGATCTCGGCAGGGCCGCCGCGATCTACCGCGACGTGCTCGGCGGTGAGGTTTCGGCCGCCGTGCCGCAACCTGACCACGGCGTGAGCACGGTCTTCATCACATTGCCAAACACCAAGATCGAATTGCTCGAACCGCTGGGGGAGGGGTCGCCGATCGCGAAATTCCTCGAGCGCAATCCGGACGGCGGCATCCATCACATCTGCTACGAAGTCGACGACATTCGCGCCGCGCGCGATGCGCTAAAGGCGGGCGGCGCGCGAGTGCTGGGTGATGGCGAACCGAAGACCGGCGCTCACGGCAAGCCGGTCCTGTTTCTGCACCCCAAAGACTTTTCCGGCGCGCTCATCGAACTCGAACAGGCCTAGGACCCTAAATGCCGGTCGCCACCGCGCTCGCTATCTTTTTTTTGATCTGGTGGGTCGTGCTGTTCGCGGTTCTACCCTGGGGCATCAAGAGCCAGCACGAAGACGAAGATATCGCCCCGGGTACCGATCCCGGCGCACCGACCAAAGCCATGGTCGGATGGAAATTGCTTTGGACAACCGTCGTGGCGATGGCGATCTACGCGATCTGCTATCTCGTTTATGTGGAGCGTTGGATCACCCTCGATGGCTTAATCTCGATTTTCAATAAAGCTCGATAATCCAATTATTTAGTGATGTTTATTAGAAATTTAGTGCAGCGGTCGCACCAAAGAAAAAGCAGGGCCGATAGCCCCGCTTTGAAGATCCTCCAATGACCCGGACGCGAAACCTTTTGTTGGCGCGATCTGCGGGTGGCCCTCCCGAGACTTGGACCTCTTGATTTAGACCTTTATAGGCCACCGGCCCGTTCGCCGCGGTGGTTCGCGATCGACGGACCGGCGACGCATTCCTAGTCGATCTCGCGACCCTTGTCATCAGGCCGTGTCATCAAACTGTGTGACTGACCGCCTCGTGGGCAAATTGGCCGGACTTACGCGTGCTTAGCGGGGCGGAACCCTTGTATTTTCAGCCCGCTTGCGGCTTGACTGCGTGGCGCGATAACACAATTGCGAGAATTCATGCGCCGGTCCCGCTACTTCCTCCCGATTTTGCGTGAATCGCCGAAAGAAGCCGAAATCGCTTCGCACCGCCTCATGCTTCGCGCCGGCATGATGCGTCAGGAGGCGGCCGGCATATACGCCTTCCTGCCACTAGGCTTTCGCGCGCTGCAAAAGATCTGCGCCATCGTGCGCGAAGAGCAGGACCGCTCCGGCGCCATCGAACTGTTGATGCCGACCATCCAGCCCGCCGAACTGTGGCGCGAGAGCGGGCGCTATGAGGCTTACGGCAAGGAGATGCTGCGGATCCGCGATCGCCATGACCGCGAGATGCTCTATGGGCCGACCAACGAGGAAATGATCACCGAGATCTTCCGCAGCTACGTGCGTTCGTACAAGGATTTGCCCCTCAACCTCTATCACATTCAGTGGAAGTTCCGCGATGAAGTGCGGCCGCGTTTCGGGCTGATGCGCGGACGCGAATTCCTGATGAAGGATGCCTATTCCTTCGATCTCGACTTCGCGGGGGCCAAGCACGCCTATAACCGCATGTTCGTCGCCTATTTGCGTACTTTCGCCCGCATGGGCCTGCGATCGATTCCCATGGTTGCCGAAAGCGGGCCGATCGGCGGCAATCTCTCGCATGAATTCATCATTCTCGCCGACACCGGCGAGAGCGAGGTGTTCTGCCACAGCGACTATCTCAATTTTGAAGTGCCCGATCCTGACGTGGATTTCAACGACGTGCCCGGGCTCCAAGCGATCGTCGACAAATGGACCTCGCTTTATGCGGCTACCTCGGAGAAGCACGATGCCGGAGCGTTCGCCAAGCTCGGCGGCAAAGGCATCTCCGCCCGCGGTATCGAGGTCGGGCACATTTTCTATTTCGGCACCAAATATTCCGAGCCGATGAAGGCGGTGGTCACCGGGCCTGACGGGATCGAGCACCCCGTCCATATGGGCTCCTACGGCATCGGCCCAAGCCGGCTGGTTGCCGCCGTCATCGAAGCTTTCCATGACGAGGCTGGCATCAAATGGCCGGAACCGGTTGCGCCTTTCCGGGCGACCATCCTCAATCTCAAGCAGGGTGGGAGCGACACCGACGCTGCCTGCGAGTGGTTGTATGCTGAGCTCAGCGCCAAAGGCGTCGATACGCTCTACGACGATCTCGATGAGCGGCCCGGGGCGAAATTCGCCACCGCCGATCTGATCGGCGTTCCCTGGCAAATCCTTGTCGGGCCGCGCAGCCTCGCCGAAGGCAAAGTGGAGATAAAACATCGCGCCGACGGCAAGCGGGAACTCCTATCCCCAGCTGATGCGGTGGCGCGGCTGACCGCGTGACCCCGAAAAGTGGGGACCGGTTTTCGGGTAAGGTCATGCGCAAGCAAAATTTTGCATGAAGCTGTGCGTGGTGCAGTTTTGACGCGATTTTCTGCGGCTTGAAACCGCCAGAATCGTGTGAAACTCGGGGCGTTAGCGGGGACCCATTTTATGGCCGAGCCGACCGGCACTCATCCCTTTGCCCCTTTCGAGTGGATGCTGTCGCTGCGCTATCTGCGCGCGCGGCGCCGGGAAGGCTTCATTTCGGTGATCGCCGGGTTCTCGTTCCTCGGCATCATGCTCGGCGTGGCAACGTTGATCATCGTGATGGCGGTGATGAACGGCTTTCGCCAGGAACTTCTGTCCAAAATCCTCGGGCTCAACGGTCATCTCCTGATCCAACCGCTCGAATCTCCGCTCACCGACTACGCTGCGGTGGCTGATCGCATTGCCAAGGTCGACGGCGTCTTCCTCGCCGCGCCTTTGGTCGAGGGCCAGGCGCTCGCCTCATCGCCGTTCAACGCGTCCGGCGTGGTGGTGCGCGGCATGCTTGGCGCTGACCTGATGAAGCTGTCGCAAGTCTCGAGCAACATCAAGCAAGGCACGCTCGACGGCTTCGACAATGGTCAGGGCTTGGCAATCGGCCGGCGTCTCGCCGAACAGCTTTCGGTCCGGGCCGGTGACAACCTCACGCTGGTGTCCCCACGCGGCGCGGTGACGCCGATGGGCACGACGCCGCGCATCAAGGCTTACAAGATCGCCGCGGTGTTCGAGATCGGAATGTCGGAATACGATTCCGCCTTTGTGTTCATGCCGCTGACCGAGGCGCAGGCCTATTTCAACCGCGCCGGCGACGTCACCGCGATCGAAATCTATACCAACGATCCCGATCATATCGATCAGTTTCGCCAGCCGGTCACCGATGCCGCGGCGCGCCCGATCTACATGATCGATTGGCGGCAGCGTAACGCCACTTTCTTCAACGCTCTTCAGGTCGAGCGCAACGTGATGTTCCTGATCCTCACGCTCATCGTATTGGTGGCGGCGCTCAATATCGTCTCCGGCCTCATCATGCTGGTGAAGGACAAAGGCAGCGATATCGCAATCCTGCGCACCATGGGCGCCACCCAAGGCGCCATGATGCGGGTATTTCTCATCACCGGCGCCTCGATCGGGGTCGTAGGCACCCTCGTCGGCTTCCTGCTCGGCACTATCGTCTGCCTCAATATTGAGGAAATCCGCCACTTCCTGTCGTGGCTGACCAATACCGAGTTGTTTTCTCCAGAGCTTTATTTCCTGTCGAAACTTCCAGCCGACATGAATTTGAAGGAAACTTTGGCTGTCCTTGTGATGGCGCTCGGCCTATCATTGTTGGCGACGCTGTATCCGTCGTGGCGGGCGGCGCGGCTCGATCCTGTCGAAGCGCTGCGCTACGAGTGATCAGGCGCGATGGATGACACCACAACCATACGCCCGCCCGTGACCGCGTCAGCCAGCGCTAAAGTTCATCCGCTTGTCTTTCTGCACGGCATAAACCGGCAGTTCCATCAGGGCGATTCGACGCTCGACGTCCTCAAAAGCGCCGAACTCGCGGTCTGGCCCGGTCAGTCGGTCGCACTGGTGGCGCCCTCGGGCGCCGGCAAGTCGACGCTTCTACACATTGCCGGCCTCCTCGAACAGCCGGACGCCGGCGAAGTCTATATCGATGCGGTCGCAACCTCGCACCTGTCCGACATTGCACGCACGCGGATCAGGCGCACCGAAATCGGCTTTGTGTATCAATTCCATCATCTGCTGCCGGAATTTTCGGCGCTGGAAAACGTCATGCTGCCGCAGATGATCCGTGGCTTGTCCCGCGCTGAGGCGACAAGCCGCGCCGTCGAGCTCCTAAGCTATCTCGGCCTCAAAGAACGTCTGATGCATCGGCCGGCGGAATTATCCGGCGGCGAACAGCAGCGCGTCGCTATCGCCCGAGCAGTTGCCAACGCGCCGCGCATCCTCCTCGCCGACGAGCCGACCGGCAATCTCGACATGCACACCGCCGACCACGTTTTCGCAACGCTTAATCAGCTGGTGCGCGCGTCGGGGCTGGCCGCGATCATCGCCACCCACAATCTCGACATCGCGGGACAGATGGATCGCCGCGTCACCATCCGCGACGGGCTGGTGGTCGAACTGTCTTAAGGCGCGTCGCGGAAATCAGCGATACACGCGGTGACGGTGATGCCGGGCAAGCAGTGTCTTACCTGTGCCTGACGGCGGCACGTACATCGTGTTGGGTTCACAATAGCCGCCGGCGCCGCTCACCGCCGCGAGGCATTGCTCGTAAGTGTGAAACCCGCAATTGGTGGCCTCTAGCGCCTCGTAAAAGGCGCACCACGGACCATCGGCCTGAGCCGGCGTGATGTTCGCGCTCGTCGCAACCATGATCACCAAAAAGCAGAGCGCCGCTGTCATCGCCGCTCTCATGGCATTTTCCTTTCGCATGAATTTCAAGCAAAACGACCGGCTCGCTCGCTCATCTAGTTGAAGCAGACTTTTGGGGATGATCGGCAACAAGGCCGCGCTATTCCACAAAATGCGGATATTTGCGTCGTCCCGCCCATCCGATCAGCTGTGCAGGGAAAAAGAAGCCAGGGAGTGACCGCAGCGCCACGTCACCATTGGCGACAGATAGCACTCGAATGGCCGTGAAGCAGTCGATCTAAAGCATGATCCCGAAAAGTGGAAACCGGTTTTTCGCATCCGGTCCTGTTTAGCCCCGACCGGAGTGCAATGGACTGATGTGGAAATGTCGGGACAGGCTGTTGCGCAATTCTTCGACCGTATACGGCTTGGGCAGCACTCCGGAGCCCGGCAGGAAGCGCGCCTTCATTCCGTCGGTTATCGCGCGGCCGGTCGTGTAGAGAACTTTCAGTCGCGGCTGCAGCCTGGCTGCTGCCTTTGCCAATTCGATGCCAGCGTGGATATCGCCTTTGAGGTCGAGATCGGTGAACAGGAGTTCGACCGCATCCGAGTTTTGCAGGATAGCGAGCGCACCGGTTGGTGTGCCGGCGGACAGAACTTGGTGACCCTGTTCTTCCAGATAGGATTCGGCCAACACCCGGACCTGATCCTCATCCTCCACGACCAGCACAACCGCCATGCGCGACGCCCCCGGGCCTTTTGCCCCTTGGCTGAACGTCCAATGACTGACTTCGCGACCGGTTCCGCCATTTCAGGATTCACAGTTCGTTAAGTATCGAAGGCACCCACGCCACCGCGGACAAGTGGATGCTTGACCGAGAACAAGGAGTGAACTATGTTCTTTATATGTTCTTCCAGTTGGGTCTTGGTCAGGAGCCGGTCATGGTCCGCTCAGTTTTTGAAGAAGCAGTCGCACTCGCTTCGCTCAGTCTGTTCCTCGCCACGGTAGCGGTCTGGGCGCAGGTGCTTGGGATGCTCTAAGCGCCTTCGTCGTCATGGAGGACGATCCTAGCGTCCGGCGACGTAGCGCGGGGCCTTAGGGCGGCGCTGATTGCGCCCGTAATCCACAAGCGCGCGCCGCCCACGGGTGTCCCAATGGACAGCGTCGTTTGTGATCCCGCATGGTTGTTCGGGCGAGTCGCCATCGCCGTTCCTATCAGAGGCGCGACCAGTTTTTCGAAAAAGCAGAGGATCTCGGGCTCCGCGGACGATATTTGATGCCAGCTGAACCGGCTTTTGTGCATTTGCACGTTCACTCGTCCTATTCGCTCCTTGAAGGCGCGCTGACGATCGCACGCCTCGCCGAGCTCGCAAAAAAAGATCGGCAGCCGGCGCTCGCCTTGACCGACACCGACAATATGTTCGGTGCGCTCGAATTCTCGGAAAAGCTCGCCGGCTCTGGCATTCAGCCAATCGTCGGCTGCGCCTTGGCGGTCGATTTCGGCGACGTGGAAACGCGCAATGTCGAACACAATTGGCCGCGCCTTGTCGTGCTTGCTGCCGACGAAGAGGGCTATCGCAGCCTGATGCGGCTATGCTCGCGCGCGTACCTCGAAACCGGCGCGCAAGAACGCCCGCACATCAAGATTGCGTGGCTTGCCGGCGAAACCGAAGGCTTGATCGCGCTATCCGGCGGACCAAACGGTCCGCTCGACGGCGCCATTGTCGCCGGACAAAATGCAGTGGCGGTCTCGCGCTGCGAAAGACTGCAGGAGCTATTCGGCGATCGTCTCTACATCGAATTGCAGCGCCATGGCATGGCGAGCGAGAAAATTGCGGAGCCGCAGCTCGTCGATCTCGCTTATGCGCGCGGTCTGCCGCTGGTGGCTGCCAACGAGCCGTTCTTCGCCAGCCGCGACGATTACGAAGCGCACGATGCACTCCTGTGCATTGCCGAGGGTAAGCTCATCGCCGACGGCGATCGCCGCCAGTTGACCGCCGAACATCGTTTCAAGACCCGCGCCGAGATAGCGGCTCTGTTTGCGGATTTGCCGGAGACGCTGGCGACGACAGTGGAAATTGCGCAGCGCTGCGTGTTTCGCCCTCATAGCCAGGCGCCGATCCTGCCGCGCTTCGCCTCAGGTCGAAACGAGCGCGCCGCGATGGTGGGCGAAGCCAAAGGTCAGCAGGGTCAAGCGCAAGAGGCGGAAGAGGCGCAAGAGGCGCAAGAGCTGCGCCGTGCCGCTCGGTCGGGATTGGAGCGGCGCTTGCAGCGTTACGGCACCGCGCCAGGCCACAGCGTCGAGGATTACAACGAGCGGCTCGAATTCGAGCTCGGCGTCATCGTCAACATGCACTATGCCGGCTATTTCCTCATCGTCGCCGATTTCATCCAATGGGCGAAGGCGCAAGACATTCCGGTCGGCCCGGGGCGTGGCTCGGGCGCGGGCTCGCTGGTGGCTTACGCACTCACCATCACTGATCTCGATCCGATCCGCTTTGGCCTCCTGTTCGAGCGCTTCCTCAATCCGGAGCGCATTTCAATGCCGGATTTCGACGTCGATTTCTGCCAGGACCGGCGCGACGAGGTCATTCGCTACGTGCAGGAGAAATACGGGCGCGATCAGGTCGCGCAGATCATCACCTTCGGCACGCTGCAGGCGCGCGGCGTCTTACGCGACGTCGGCCGGGTGTTGCAGATGCCCTATGGCCAGGTCGATCGCTTGTGCAAGCTTGTGCCGCAGAATCCGGCCAATCCGATTTCACTCGGCCGCGCCATCGAAGACGAGCCGCGATTACAGGCCGAACGGGACCGCGATCCCGTGACGCGCCGAGCCTTCGACATCGCGCAAAAGCTCGAAGGTCTCACCCGGCACGCCTCGACCCACGCCGCCGGCATCGTGATTGGCGATCGGCCGCTCACCGAACTGGTGCCGCTCTATCGCGATCCGAAGTCGCTGATGCCGGTGACCCAGTTCAATATGAAATGGGTAGAGCCCGCGGGGCTGGTGAAATTCGATTTCCTTGGCTTGAAAACGCTCACGGTGCTCGATCGCGCCGTCAAGCTCGTGCGCCGACGTGGCATCGAAATCGATCTGTCCAATCTGCCGCTCGATGACGCGCAAACCTATCAAACATTGGCACGCGGCGAGACGGTCGGCGTGTTCCAGGTGGAAAGCGCGGGCATGCGGCGCGCGCTGATCGATATGCGCCCCGACCGATTCGAGGATCTGATTGTGCTGGTGGCGCTGTATCGACCAGGCCCGATGGCGAACATTCCGACATATTGCGCGCGCAAGCTCGGCCACGAACGCACTGATTATTTGCATCCCAAGCTCGAGCCCATCCTGAGAGCGACCTACGGGATCATCACCTATCAGGAGCAGGTGCAGCAGATTGCGCGCGATCTGGCCGGCTACAGTCTAGGCAAGGCCGACATTCTCCGTCGCGCCATGGGCAAGAAAGACCGAAAGGAGATGGCGGCGCAACGCGACAGTTTCGTCGCCGGCGCGGTCGCGCGGAGTATCGGACGCGCGGATGCGGAAGTCATTTTCGACACGTGTGCGAAATTCGCCGAATACGGCTTCAATAAATCGCATTCGGCGCCGTACGCGCTGCTCACGTATCAGACCGCCTATATGAAGGCCAATTACCCGGTCGAGTTCATGGCCGCTTCCATGACGCTCGATATGGGCAATACCGACAAGCTTGCCGAATTTCGCGATGAGGCCGAGCGGCTCGGCATCAAAGTCGAGCCGCCGTCGGTTAATCGCTCGGGCGTCGAATTCGAGGTCGAAGGCGACACCATCCATTACGCTTTGGCCGCATTGCGCGGCGTCGGCCGCCAAGCGGTCGAAAGCATCGTCGCGGCGCGGGGCGAGCGCGCGTTCGGCGACCTTTCCGATTTCGGCCGCCGTATCAATCCGCGCGCGGTCAATAAGCGCGTGCTGGAAAGCCTCGCCGCCGCCGGCGCGTTCGACTGCATCGAGCCAAACCGCGCCCGCGCCGCTGCGGCGGTGGATGCGATTCTGGCCACCGCGCAGCGCACGCAAGACGACACGGCGCGCGGCCAATCGGAGCTTTTTGCCGGCGCCGCGTCGCATTCCTCGATTGTGTTGCCGGCGCTTGAGCCTTGGCTGCCGGCGGAGCGCTTGCAGCGCGAATATGAAGCGGTCGGCTTCTTTCTGAGCGGGCATCCGCTCGACGATTATGCGGCGGCGCTCAAGCGGTTGCGGGTGCAGTCATGGGCGGAGTTCGCGCGCGCGGTCAAAACCGGTGTGGGCGCCGGCCGAGTCGCCGGTACCGTGGTGTCGCGTACCGAGCGGCGCACCAAGAGCGGCAGCAAGATGGGCATTATCGGCCTGTCGGATCCGAGCGGGCACTACGAGGCGGTGCTGTTTGCCGAAGGCCTCGCGCAATATCGCGACCTTCTTGAGCCCGGCACTGCTGTGCTTCTCTTCCTCACCGCCGAAGTGCAGGGCGACGAGGTCCGCGCGCGCATTCAATCGGTCGAGCCGCTCGACGAGGCGGCGGCGAGGATGCAGCGCGGTTTGCGGGTCTTTCTGCGCGATCCCACCCCGCTTGCCGGCGTGGCGCGTCGGCTCGAACCCTCGCAAAAAGCGCCGGGCGGCAATGGCGGCGAGACGGGCGACGGCGAGGTCAGCGTGGTGCTTTTGTTGCAGAACGGCAGCGAGGTCGAAGTCAAGCTGCCGGGGCGATTTAAGGTGTCGCCGCAGATCGCTGGCGCGATCAAGGCGGTTTCCGGCGTGGTTACTGTCGAGGCGCTGTAACGCGAGCATTGTTGCACCCGCGCCGCAGTGCCTATATAAGCGCGGCCAACCTCACACGCGGACCTTGGCTTTAAGCCGTCCGGTGTCCGGCCCCAAAACGGGTTGGGCTCACGGTCCGCGGCGGATCAACCGGAGAAAACCCCTATGGCGCTGCCAGATTTCAGCATGCGCCAGCTGTTGGAAGCTGGCGTGCATTTCGGCCATCAGTCCCATCGTTGGAACCCGAAGATGTCGGAATACATCTTCGGCACTCGCAACAATATTCACATCATCGATCTGACGCAGTCAGTGCCGATGCTGCATCGCGCCTTGCAGGCGATCAGCGATACGGTCGCGGAAGGCGGCCGCATCCTGTTTGTCGGCACCAAACGCCAGGCGCAGGACGCGATCGCCGAAGCGGCCAAGCGCTCGGCGCAGTACTACGTCAATTCGCGCTGGCTTGGCGGCACCCTGACCAACTGGAAAACCGTATCGAATTCGATCAAGCGGCTGCGCGCGCTCGAGGAAATGCTCGGCTCGAACGAGGCCCAAGGCTATACCAAGAAGGAGCGGCTGACGCTCCAGCGCGAGCGCGACAAGCTCGACCGGGCGCTCGGCGGCATCAAAGACATGGGCGGTCTTCCGGATCTCGTCTTTGTCATCGACACCAACAAGGAAGACATTGCGATCAAAGAAGCGCAGCGGCTCGGCGTTCCGGTCGCCGCCATCGTCGACACCAATTGCGATCCAGACGGCATCAGCTACGTCGTTCCTGGCAATGACGATGCCAGCCGCGCCATCACGCTGTATTGCGATCTCGCCGCTAAAGCTGCGATCGACGGAATTTCCCGCGCGCAAGGCGCGCAGGGCATTGACATCGGCGCCCAAGTCCAACCGCTGGCCGAAGAAGTGCCGGCGGCCGAGAACAAGCTCGGCTTCGAACCATTGTCGGGTCCGCGCGGCGTCGCCGACGATCTCAAGAAGCTTCCTGGCGTGTCGCCGGCGATCGAAAAGCAGCTTAACGATCTCGGCATTTTCCACTTCCAGCAGATCGCGGAATTGTCGTCCACTGCCGCGCACAATGTCGGCGAAGAGGTCGGATTGCCCGGCCGCGTGGAAAGTTGGATCGCCAAAGCCAAGGAATTGACGGCCGAGGAAGTGTAAAGGCGATTTTCGATGACTAATGTCAGCGCAGCCATGGTGAAGGAGCTCCGCGATCAGACCGGAGCCGGGATGATGGATTGCAAGGCCGCGCTCGCCGAGACCGGCGGCAACCTCGAAGCGGCGGTCGATTGGCTGCGCAAGAAAGGCCTCTCCAAGGCCGCCAAGAAGGCTGGCCGTGTCGCGGCCGAAGGACTTGTCGGCGTCGCCGTGAAAGCCACCAAAGGGATTCTGGTCGAGGTCAACTCGGAAACCGATTTCGTCGCGCGCAACGATCTGTTTCAGGGACTGGTGAAAATGATCGCCGACGTCGCGCTCGACGCCAGCGCGAATGTCGAGAAAATTCTGGCGGCCAAGGCCGGTAACATCACCATCAACGAAGCGATTGCCGACACCATCGCCAAGGTCGGCGAGAATATGCACCTGCGACGCGCCGCCGAACTATCAGTCGGCAAAGGCGCGATAGCGAGCTACGTGCACAATGCCGTGAGCGACGGCCTGGGCCGGATCGGCGTGCTCGTCGCGCTCGAATCGGCCGGCAAGAACGATGAACTGAAAGCCTTCGGCCGCATGGTGGCAATGCATGTCGCCTCGGCCAATCCGCGGGCCATCGACCCGGGTGGGCTCGATCCGGCCGCCATCGCCCGCGAGAAGGCCGTCCTCGCCGACAAGGCCAAGGCGCAAGGCAAGCCCGCCAATGTCATCGAAAAGATCGTCGAGTCCGGTCTGAAGACCTACTACAAAGAGGTTTGCCTGTTGGACCAGAGCTTCATCTTCGACGACAAAAAGACGATTGCCCAGGCGGTGAAGGAAGCCGAATCCAAGGCCGGCGGGCCGATCAGGATCGCCGGCTTTGTCCGGTTTGCTCTCGGCGAGGGCATTGAACGGCCGCCCGCGCACTAGGGTAGTGGACCCACAGTAGTGGACCCACAGTAGTGGACCCAGAGTAGTGGACCCAGAGTAGTGGACCCGCTTGGGTCCGGCCCGGCGGCGGGTGGACGATGGGGTTTCGCTTGCGAATGCGTTAGCCGTATTCTTACGAGAATCGGCCACGACGAGGGGCGCGACATCTCAATGGCGAAACCGAAATACCGGCGCGTGATCGTCAAATTATCCGGCGAAGCGCTGAGCGGCCCAGAAAAATTCGGCATCCATCAACCGACCATCGAGCGTTTTGCCGCTGATCTCGTCGCCGCGCACCGGCTCGGCATCGCTCTCGGCGTCGTGGTCGGCGGCGGCAATGTCTTGCGCGGCGCGAAAGTCTCCGAAGATGGTCTCTCCCGGCCGACCGCGGACGCGATGGGCATGCTCGCCACCGTCATGAACGCGCTGGTTCTGGAAGCGGCGATCGAGCGCGCTGGCGTCAGCACACGTGCAATGTCGGCGCTCGCCATGCCGCAGGTGTGCGAAACTTACGAGCGGCAGCGGGCGCTGCGCCATTTGGAAGACAATCGCATCATCGTATTCGCCGGTGGCACCGGAAATCCGTACTTCACCACTGACACGACAGCCATTCTGCGCGCCGCCGAGATGCAGTGCGATGCCGTTCTCAAAGCCACCGACGTCGACGGCGTCTATACTGCAGATCCGAAACATGATCCCAAGGCCAAGCGATTCGAGCATCTCGACCATCAGGAAGCCATGGATCGGCGCCTCAAGATCATGGACGCGACCGCGTTCGCGCTTGCTCAGGAAAACCGTATGCCTATCATCGTATTCTCGATCCGCGAGCAAGGCGCGATCGAGAACGTCTTGTGCGGAAAAGGACACTTCACGACCGTCGGTTAGCGCTTGCCCGCGCTGGGACAAGGCGCGACCAAAAGCAGTAGACACGGCCCCGCGGGAATGACCGCGGACGGATGCGGGCAGAGGATGCCAACGGAGGGTGCCAGGAGGGTACCATGGCTACGACGACATTCGATATGAACGATTTAAAGCGCCGCATGCAGGGCGCGATCGCCGCGCTCAAGCAAGAACTGTCAGGCCTGCGTACCGGGCGCGCGTCGACCGCCTTGCTCGATCATGTGCAGGTTGAAGCCTACGGTACGCATATGCCGCTCAACCAGCTCGCCACGATCAGCGTGCCAGAGCCGCGGCTCCTTAATGTCCAGGTCTGGGACCGCTCCATGGTTCACGCTGTCGAAAAAGCGATCTCGGCGGCCAATCTCGGATTGACGCCATCCACCGAGGGGCAGGTCCTGCGCCTGCGCATTCCCGAACTCAACGAAGAGCGCCGGCGCGAGATCGTGAAGGTTGCGCATAAATACGCCGAGGGCGCGCGCGTGGCGGTGCGTCACGTTCGCCGCGACGGGCTCGATCTTCTGAAGAAACTCGAAAAGGATCACAAGATCAGCGAGGACGAGCACAATCGGCAGCACGACGAGGTGCAAAAGGCGACCGATTCAACGATTGCCGAAGTCGAGAAGCTCCTCGCCGCAAAGGAAAAGGAGATCATGACGGTTTGAGCGACGCAGCAATATCGACAAACAAGGTGACGGAGCCGCTCGCCGACGGCGGCGACTTCGATGTGCCGCGACACGTTGCCATCATCATGGACGGGAACGGCCGCTGGGCCGCGGCACGCGGCTTACCACGCGTGGAGGGCCATCGACGCGGCGTCGAAGCATTGCGCAAAACGGTGCGCGCCGCGAGCGAACTTGGCATTTCGGTGCTGACGATTTTTTCCTTCAGTTCCGAGAACTGGTCGCGGCCGCCGTCGGAGGTTCGTGATTTACTGACACTCCTGCGCCGCTTCATCCGCAATGACCTGGTCGATCTGCACAAGAGCAATGTGCACGTGCGGGTCATTGGCCAGCGCGACGGCTTAGCCGCCGATATTCGCGGGCTTCTTGAAGAAGCCGAAGACCTGACCAAGCACAACGACGGTCTGATGCTCGTCGTTGCTTTCAATTATGGCGCGCGGCAGGAAATCGCGCGCGCAGCGCGGCGGCTCGCTCTCGAAGTGCTTGCGGGCCGCCTTGCGGCGGATGACATCACGCCGGAGCTCTTGGCGCGTCATCTTGACGAGCCGGATCTGCCGGACCCCGATGTAATCATCCGCACCAGCGGCGAGCAGCGCTTGTCGAATTTCTTGCTCTGGCAGGCAGCTTATAGCGAGCTCGTCTTCGTGCCGATCAATTGGCCCGATTTCGATCGCGCCGCACTTGAGGGTGCAATCGCCGAATACCGTCGGCGTGAGCGGCGTTTCGGCGGATTGATCGCGCAGACGGCATCGTGAACATTCCAAACCCGGCGCCAAAGCGGCACGACGGCGGCTCGGGCGAAAACACAAAGGCCGATCCAATCGACACACAAAATTTTCTCCGCCGCACCGCGTCGGCGTTGGTGCTGGCGCCGCTCGCGATTCTGGCGGCGTATCTGGGCGGCTGGATCTTCGCCGCAGTCTGCGCAGCGACCGCGACGCTGGTCCTTTGGGAATGGAGCGCACTGACGCGTAGCGACGACCGGCTCATTCTAGCGGCGGGATTACCGGCATTGCTGGCTGCCGCCATCAGCGCCGAGGTAGGAGCGCCGGACGTTGCGATTGCCGTTACAGCCGCCGGCGCATTCATCGCAGCGATCGCGATGACAGCGCTGCCGCACCGCGACCGCCCAACCAATGCGGCCGGATGGGCCGCGGCCGGCATCCTTTATGCGGCGATCGTGGCGATCTGTCCCATTCTGCTCCGCCAGGACCCGCAGATGGGTTTCGCGGCGCTTTTATTCTTGTTCGCAACTGTCTGGTCTACCGACGTTTTTGCCTATTTGGTCGGCCGCAAAATAGGCGGTCCACTGCTGTGGCCGCGCTTGAGTCCGAAAAAGACCTGGGCCGGGGCGGTCGGGGGTTTGGCCGGGGGGGTTGTCGCCGGTTCCATCGTGGCCTATGCGAGCGCAGGGACCCACCTGGGGACCGGCGGCGTTCTAGCCCTGATCCTGTCGATTGCCGCCCAGGCCGGAGATCTTCTTGAGTCCGCGGTCAAGCGACGGTTTGGTGTTAAGGACGCGAGCGCGCTCATCCCCGGCCACGGCGGAGTGATGGATCGCGTCGATGGTTTGCTGGTCGCTGCCTTGGTCGCGGTTTTGATTGGCGTCTTGCACGTCAATATGGCCACGCCCGCTGGAGGCCTGTTGCTATGGTAGCCGCGTAATGGTTCGCGCAATCAAACAAAAACAGGCGATGGCGAAGGCTGTGCCGCTGCCGTTGCCGCGAACAGTCACTTTACTGGGCGCGACCGGCTCGATCGGCTCGAGTACTGCGGACTTGCTGCGCCGCGATCCGGACCGTTATGCCGTCGAAGCGGTGACGGCGCATCGCGATGCCAGCGCGCTGTCACGTCTCGCCCGCGAACTTAACGCGCGTTTCGCAGCGGTCGCCGACCCGGCGGCCTATAGCGATCTCAAATCTGAACTCGCCGGCTCAGGCATCGAGGCCGCCGCCGGCGTAGCCGCGATCATCGAGGCCGCACAGCGGCCCGCCGACTGGGTTATGGCGGCGATTACCGGTGCGGCAAGTCTTGCGCCGACGCTGGCGGCCGCCGAACGCGGCGCCACGGTCGCGCTTGCCAACAAAGAGTGCCTGGTTTGCGCGGGCGCGCTGTTCATGCGGCGCGCCGCAGCCAAGGGCGCGACCGTCTTGCCAGTCGATTCGGAGCACAACGCTATTTTCCAAGCGCTTAGTGCCGGACGGCGCGAGGACATCCGCCGCATCGTGCTCACGGCGTCCGGCGGTCCGTTCCGTACTTGGCCGCTCGAGGCGATCCGTAAAGTTACGGTCGAACAGGCCTTGAAGCATCCGACGTGGTCGATGGGCCCCAAAGTGACGATCGATTCAGCGACACTGATGAATAAGGGCCTTGAACTGATTGAAGCGCATCACCTGTTCGCGTTGGGGCCGGACGAACTCGACGTCCTCGTCCATCCGCAGTCGATTGTTCATGGGCTTGTGGAATTTCGCGATGGCTCCGTGATCGCCCAATTGGGCTCACCGGATATGCGGATTCCCATTTCGCATTGCCTGGCCTGGCCGATTCGGATGGGCACGCCCGCGCCGCGACTCGATTTGGCGCAACTCGGCAGTCTGAGCTTCGAAGAACCCGACCTGCGACGATTTCCCGCGCTTGCCATCGCGCGGCGCGCGCTCGCGGCCGGCGGTGCGGCACCGACCGTGCTTAATGCCGCCAATGAGGTCGGCGTTCACGAATTCGTCAGTGGGCGGCTGAGTTTTTGCGGCATCCCGGCCTTGGTGGAGGCGACTTTGGATGCCACCCAACGCCGCGGGGAAACCGCCGAGCCGGCCTCTGTTGAGGAGGCTCTCGGCATTGACCATAATGCTAGAAGGCTGGCCATGGACCTCTTGCCCGAAATTGCCGCAATGGCATGTTAGCGCTAGCAAATCTGGCGGGGGCATAGGGGATTTTCGGACCAATAATGGGGTCTTTCTTGCTTTCACATATCCACGCGCTGGGGGGAGGGGTGGCCGGCTACGTCGTCCCTTTTCTATTCGTCCTAAGCCTAGTGGTATTTTTCCACGAACTGGGCCACTTCCTGGTCGCGCGGCTATGCGGCGTGCGAGTTTTGACATTTTCGATCGGGTTTGGTCCGGAGCTCGCCGGCTTCAATGATCGTTACGGCACGCGCTGGAAGATCGCCGCGATCCCACTCGGCGGCTATGTGAAGTTCTTTGGCGACGAGAATGCCGGAAGCATTCCGGATGCACCGCGTTTGCAGACGATGAATGCCGGCGAGCGCGCGCTCAGTTTCCATTTCCAGCCGGTGCTCAAACGGGCCGCTATTGTCGTCGCCGGGCCGTTGGCGAATTTCCTTCTGGCCATAGTGATCTTTGCCGCAATTTTCATGGTCTACGGCAAGCAGACCATGAGTGCGCGAGTGGACGCGATTCAAGCCGATAGCGCTGCCGCCACGGCGGGCTTCGAAGCGGGCGACATCGTTTTGGCGATCGATGGCCAGAAAATCGATAATTTCGCCGATATGCAGCGGATCGTGAGCGATAGCGCCGGTCGCACGCTTACGGTCCAGATCGACCGCAACGGCTCACAGCTCACCCTCAAAGCGACCCCGACGCTCAAAGAGGTCAAAGACAATTTCGGCAATGTGCATCGGATTGGGATTCTCGGCATCAGCCGGTCGATGGCGCCCGGGGACGTGAAGTTCGAGGCGGTTTCTCCTGCACAGGGGATTTGGCTCGGGGCTCAAGAGACCTGGTTCGTGGTTGACCGCACGCTGAGTTATATCGGCGGTGTCATTGTCGGCCGCGAAGCCGCCGATCAGCTCGGCGGACCGATCCGAATCGCCCAAATCTCGGGTCAGGTGGCAACCATCGGTTTTGCCGCGCTCATTCATCTGGCGGCGGTGCTTTCGGTGTCGATCGGGCTGCTCAACCTGTTTCCGATCCCGCTCCTGGATGGCGGTCACCTTTTGTTCTATGCGATCGAGGCTGTGCGGGGACGGCCGCTGTCGGAACGCGCCCAGGAGGTTGGTTTTCGCATTGGTCTGGCGATCGTCGTCATGCTGATGATATTTGCAACTTTCAACGACATCGTTCATCTGACGACGTCCTAGAGCGTCAAATTGGGTGAGGCAGTCTCGCGACTGAGGGGTCGCCGGTTGGGGGGGAAAGAATGGCAAAGCAACCAACAGAGATTCGATCGCGCGCAAGGAGAACCGCGGAGCAGTAACCCGCCACTGGGGGCGGCCACGAGGGGTAAAGGGCGCTTTGCGCATGAATATGTCTGTGCGGGTAAGACGAGGGCTGATCATCGCCAGCCTGCTCGGGGGGGGTCTCGTCGGCTTGTCGCCTGGCGTGGTCGCGACGGCACGGGCTGAGACCGGGCTCACCGCGAGTTCAATCGTGGTCGAAGGCAATCGCCGGGTCGAGGCCGACACGGTCCGCTCGTATTTCAAACTGGCGCCCGGTGAGCGACTCGACGCCGCCAAGATCGATGCGGCGCTCAAAGCGCTTTACGGCACCGGCTTGTTCCAAGACGTCCGGATAAGCCAGTCCGGCGGCAAGCTGATCGTCACCGTGGTCGAGGCGCCGGTGATCAACAAGATTGCTTTCGAAGGCAATCGCCGGATCAAGGACGAGCAGGCACTTCAAGAAATCCAATCCAAGGAGCGCGGGTCGCTGTCGCGCGCCGCGGTGCAAGCCGACGTCCAGCGCATCATTGAAATATATCAGCGCAATGGACGGTTCGACGTCTCGGTAGTGCCAAAGATAATCGATCGGCCGAATAATCGCGTCGATCTCCTGTTCGAGATCAACGAGGGCGAAAAAACCGGCATCAAATCTCTTGTTTTCGTCGGCAACAACGCCTATTCGGCCTGGCGCCTGAAGGAAGTCATCAAGACCTCTGAATCTACTTTTTTGAGCTTCCTGCAAACGACCGACGTCTACGATCCGGACCGCATTGAAGCCGATCGCGATCTGATCCGGCGCTTCTATCTCAAGCACGGTTATGCCGACGTGCAGGTCGTTTCAGCGACTGGCGTCTACGATCCGGCTCGGAAGGGCTTCATCGTCACCTTCACCATCGAGGAAGGACCGCTCTATCACTTCGGCGCCATCGACATTCAGTCCAATGTCCGCGCCGTCAACGCGCAAGCGCTGCGGCCAGTTTTGCGCATGGCGGCCGGTCAGATTTACAACGGCGAGGCGGTGGAAAAAACCGTCGAAGATATGACCATCGATCTGGCGCGGCGCGGCTATCCGTTCGGCCAGGTGCGCCCGCGCGGCGACCGCAATCCCACGACGAGAACAATCGGTGTGCTCTTCGTCGTCGACGAAGGCACGCGCGCCTATATCGAACGCATCAACATCCGCGGCAATATCCGCACCCGCGACTATGTGATCCGTCGCGAATTCGACATCAACGAGGGCGATCCGTACAACCGCGCCCTGGTCGATCGCGCCGAACGGCGTATCAAAAATCTAAACTACTTCAAGAGCGTCAAAGTCACCAACGAGCCGGGCTCCGCGCCCGATCGCGTTGTCATCAATGTCGATGTCGAGGAGCAGCCGACCGGCGACTTCTCGGTCCAGGGCGGCTACTCGACCGCCAACGGCTGGCTGGCGGAAGTTTCGGTAACCGAACGCAACCTTTTGGGCACCGGGCGCTTTGCCCGGGGTTCGGTGACCTACGGCCAATTTGTTCGCGGGATCGAGCTCAATTATGCCGAGCCGTATTTTCTCGACTACCGATCGAGCATGGGCGTCGACCTGTTCGCGAAGGAGACGTTCGCCAGCAGCTTCCTCTCATACGGCACGGAATCGTACGGCGGTACGTTGAAATGGGGACTGCCGCTGCGCGAAGACCTCGGCTTCCAATTGCGCTATTCAGCCTTCGAACAGAAAATCACGCTGCCGAGTACTTTGGATAGCTGCAACAACCTCAATCCGGATCTGGTGTCGACTTTTCCGGTGCCGAATGCGATTGGCGTGAATAGCATATCGGGACTAAACCCAGTATTTCCCTCTGGCACCGATAATTGCTTTGCGCTTGGACAGGCCTCGCTCCCGGTTCGCGTCGAGCTTGGGTTCGGAGCTTATCTGACCTCCATTCTCGGCTATGGGCTTGTCTACAACTCGCTCGACAACAACAAACTGCCGACCAGCGGCATTTACGTCAGCTTCGGTCAGGATTTTGCCGGTGTTGGCGGCGATGTGTCGTACCTGCGCACCAATGTGGACGTGCGCGCCTACTACGAGATCGTCTCCGACCTTGTCAGCATGGTGCATTTGCAGGCCGGCGACATGTACGGGTTCAAGAACTGCCCGGTCGCGAACACCTGTGCGACGGGCAACGACTACATCCGCTTGCTCGATGACTTCAAGATGGGGCCGAATCTGGTGCGCGGCTTTCAGCCAGCCGGCATCGGCCCGCGCGACATCACGCCAGGAACGAGTAACGACGCGCTCGGCGGCACGATGTATTGGGGCGCCAGCTTGGAAATGCAGTATCCACTCTATTTCCTGCCCAAGGACAGCGGCTTCCGCGGCGCCATATTCGTCGATTCCGGATCGGTGTGGGGCTACCGGGGTGAGACCGCGAATGCGGCAACGGGCGAAATCAACGGCGTGATCACCGCGACCAATCCCGGTGTTACACCACCGAACACCGGGACCTTCTTCTGCCAGTGCGCCATGCAATTCGCCGACACTCCGGCGGTGCGCGCTTCCGCCGGCGCCAGCATTCTCTGGGATTCGCCGTTCGGGCCGCTGCGCTTCGACTTCGCGTATCCATTCCTAAAGCAAGGCTACGACCGCACCCAATTCTTTGCCTTCGGCGGCGGCACGAAATTCTGATCGCGGCCTAAGATGACGCCGGCGACATGCGGGATTTTGTTATAGCGGAGTGCGAACTCACGACCGGCGCGATCGCCGCCTTGACCGGCGCCAAGCTCCGCGCGGGTGATCCGGCCGACCGCCTAATCCGCAACATCGCGCCGCTCGATACCGCCGGCGCATCCGACATCAGCTTTCTGGAAAATTCGAAATATGCTGGCGAGCTGTCGACCACCCGCGCCGGCGCCTGCTTGATCGCGCCACGCTTTGTGGAGCAGGCGCCGCGTAACCTTGTGGTGTTGGAGACGGCGCAGCCGTACCCCGCCTTCGTTTCCGTCACTCGCAAATTATTCGCCAATGTGCTGCGCCCGTCATCGCTATTCGCCACAACCGGACATGCTGCGAGCGCGCAGATTGATCGTACCGCGCGGCTCGAAGCAGGCGTGACGGTCGATCCGTTCGCGGTGATCGGACCGCGCGCCGAGACCGGTGCCGGCACGCTCATTGGGCCCGGCGTGGTGATCGGTCCCGACGTGCGCATCGGGCGGCAATGCGCAATCGGCGCGCATGGCTCGATCCTCCACGCCTTGATCGGCGATCGCGTGATCATCCATCCGGGCGTGCGCATCGGTCAGGACGGTTTCGGCTTTTTGCCGTCACGGCAGGGCCATCAGAAAATTCCGCAAACGCGCCGCGTGATCATCCAGGACGACGTCGAGATCGGCGCCAATAGCACGATCGACCGGGGCGCCACTCGTGACACGGTCATCGGCGAGGGAACCAAGATCGACAATCTCGTCCAAATCGGACACAACGTTTCCATTGGCAGGCATTGCCTGATTGTCTCGCAAGTCGGCATATCCGGCAGTGTGACAGTCGGCGATTTCGCCGTTTTGGCCGGGCAGGTTGGCATTGCCGATCATCTGACGATCGGCGACGGTGCAATCCTCGGGGCGAAGGCCGGGGTCATGTCCAACGTTCCCGCAGGCGCCCGTTGGGGCGGCTTTCCGGCGGAGCCTGCGATCGATTGGAAGCGCGGCCAGGCCATCGTCCGGCGCCTGGTCCGACGCTCCAAGGCGCAACGCAAGGACGATGGTGGTGAGGGCAGCGAAGAATGAGCGGCGAGACCCTCGAGATTTCAGATATCCGCGAAATCTTGCGGCTGCTGCCGCACCGCTATCCCTTTGTGATGATCGATCGGATCATCGACATCCGCGGCGAGGATCACGGCATCGGCATCAAAAACGTCACTTTCAACGAGCCGCAGTTTCTTGGTCACTTTCCCGATAATCCGGTCATGCCCGGCGTGCTTCTGATCGAGGGCATGGCGCAGACCGCGGGCGTGCTGTGCCTGCGCCAGATGGATGAGGCGACGCGGAAAAACGCGGTGTTCTACTTTCTCACGATCGACAAGGCCAAATTCCGCAAGCCGGCCGTGCCGGGGGACACCATCGCCTATCACGTCGACAAGATCGCGCGTCGCCGCAACATGTGGTGGTATCGCGCCGAAGCCAAAGTCGGCGATGCGCTGATTGCCGAAGCTGAAGTCGGCGCCGTCATCACCGAGGCTTAGATGGCGATCGACCCGACCGCGCGCGTGACCGACGGCGCGCGCATTGGCGAATCCGTCGAGATCGGACCTTATTGTCTGGTCGGCCCGCAGGTCGAGCTTAAGCGCGGCGTTCGCCTTGTCGGTCACGTCAACGTCACCGGCGTCACGACGATCGGTGAGGACACGATCGTCTATCCGTTCTCTTCGCTCGGGACGCCGCCGCAATCGATCCATTATCGTGGCGGCGCAACGCAGCTCGTGATCGGCGCGCGATGCGAATTGCGCGAGGGCGTCACCATGAATACCGCAACGGAAGGCGGCGGCGGCGTCACGCGCGTGGGTGATCGCTGCTCGTTCATGGTCGGCAGCCATGTCGGACATGATTGCAGCGTGGGCGACGACGTCACCTTCGCCAATAATGTCGTGCTCGGCGGTCATGTCAGCGTTGGTGATTTCGCCTTCCTCGGCGGTCACGTCGCTATCCACCAATTCGTGCGCATCGGCGAAGGCGTGATGATGGCGGGAATGTCGGCGGCACGCGACGACATCATTCCGTTCGGATTCGCGCTTGGGCAAACCGGCGCGCTGGTCGGCTTGAATGTGGTGGGATTGCGCCGGCGCGGCGCGACTCGTGCCGATATGCATCGCCTGCGCCGCGCCTATCGGGCTTTGTTTTTTGTCGAAGGGCGGCTTACCGACCGGATCGAGGCGTTGGCACGCGAATTTGCCGATGACCCTTGGGTCGGCAAGATCGTCGCCTTCATCCGCGCTGGCGGCAAACGTCCGCTGATGCGGCCGCGCACGCGGCGCGACGCCGATGCGCCGGCCGGCGATTCCGACGAGGCGGGCTGATGAACCAGGGCGAAACAGATCATGGCTGAAGCACACGCCGCCAGTCCGCTGGCCATTATTTGCGGCGGCGGCAGTTTTCCCGGTGCGGTCGCCGATGCCGTGGCCGCGCGCGGACGCCGGCCGGTCATGTTCGGCATCAAAGGCTGGGCCGATCCGGCCGTGATCGGCCGCCACGTACACCACTGGATTGCGCTCGGTCAGGCCGGGCGTTTCTTCCGCCTCGCCAAGGCTGAGAATTGCCGGGAAGTGCTGTTCATCGGCACGGTGCTGCGGCCGCCGCTCACCGCGCTCCGGCTTGATTGGCACACGATCCAGCTGATGCCGCGGGTCATTCGCTTCTTTCGCGGCGGCGACGACAAGCTATTGTCGGGCGTCGCGGGTGTGGCTGAAAGCGGCGGCCTGCGCGTCGTCGGCGTCAAAGACGTCGCGCCCGAATTGTTCGTGCCCGAGGGCGTGCTCAGCAGGCGGCGGCCGTCGCCGCGCGACTATGGCGATATCGACCGCGCGCTCAAGCTCATTGCCACGCTCGGGCCCTTCGATATCGGTCAGGCCGCGGTGGTGGCGGATGGCCGTGTCATCGCCCTGGAGGCCGCCGAGGGCACCGATCACATGTTGGCGCGGATTGCCGAATTGCGCCGGCTCGGCCGCGTTAGCGCGCCTATCAGCGTCGGTGTGCTGGTGAAGGCGCCGAAGCCCACGCAAGATCGCCGCTTCGATCTGCCATCGATCGGTCCGCGCACAATTGAATTGGTCGCCAGTGCGGGCCTTGCCGGGCTTGCGGTCAGTGCCGGCAGCACGATGATTGCCGAGGCGCAGGAAACCATCGCAGCGGCCGACCGCGCTAAGATTTTTGTGGTCGGGGTGCGCGAGGCCGCTGCGGAATGACGGCCGCGCCGCAGCGCTTGTCGCAACCACTCGCGATTGCAATCGTGGCCGCGGAGGAATCCGGCGACGCTCTGGGCGCCGCATTGGCGCACGCGCTGGTGAAAGCCGACAGCGCCGTGCAATTATCGGGCGTTGGCGGCAGCGCGATGAGGGCGGCGGGGATCGCCAGCCCATTTCCGATCGATGAACTTGCGATCATCGGGCTCACCGCTATACCGCGGCGGCTGCCGGTGATTCTGCGCCGCATCCGCGAGACCGCCGACGCGATCGTCAAAGCGCGCCCGCATGCGCTCGTCATTATCGACAGTCCGGACTTCACCCACAGAGTCGCGCGCCGCGTTCGCCGGCTGGCGCCGGACATCCCGATTCTCGATTACGTTTCCCCTTCGGTCTGGGCGTGGCGGCCGGGACGCGCGCGCACCATGCGTGGCTACATCGATCAGGTGCTGGCGATCCTGCCATTCGAGCCCGATGCGCATCGCCGGCTCGGCGGTCCGCCCTGCACCTATGTCGGACATCCGCTGGTGGAGCGCATTACGGATTTGCGGCCGGGCCCCGACGAAGCGGCGCAGCGAATTGCCGAGCCACCGCTCATTTTGATTTTGCCCGGCAGCCGCTCCGGTGAGGTGAGCCGTCACTCGAGCGTGTTCGGCGTGGCAATCGAGCGCCTCTCGGCCCAGATCGGACCGATCGAGCTCGTATTGCCGACCGTGCCTCACATTGAACGCCAGGTACGCGACAGCGTCGCCGGCTGGGCGGTGCAGCCGAAAATCGTCATCGATCAGTCAAAAAAGTGGGCCGCGTTCCGCCGCGCGCGGGCCGCGCTCGCCGCATCAGGCACGGTAACGCTTGAGCTTGCGCTCTCAGGAGTGCCGATGGTTGCGGCCTATCGGCTGCACTTCATCGAAGCCGTAGTTGCGCGGGCGATTCGGCTGCGGGCGCGGCTTCCGAGCGTCATCCTTACCAATCTGGTCATCGGCGAAAACGTCGTTCCGGAGCTTTTGCAGGAGGATTGCACGCCGGAAAAGCTCGCCAATGCGCTGGGCGCGGTTATCGGCCATACCGAGCAACGCCGGCGCCAGATCGAACAGTTTCAGCGGCTCGACCAGATCATGAAGATTGGCGGAACCTCGCCAAGCGCCAAAGCCGCGGGCCTTGTGCTTGAGACTGCGCGGCGCGGCCGGGTTTCCACCTTGATCGAGGCCCGATCCTCGGGTTAACCCAGCATGCGCCGCCGCTGCCAACGATTGTGGCGGCCATTTCTGCTCATTCGCGGTCCTCCGACAGCCCATCGAAGCATCCAGCGTGAAAAAGCTAAAAACAACGGTACGGAAAGTGAAGGCCGCAATCACCGGCGTGCATGGCTATCTGCCGCCGGACGTGCTGACCAATGCCGAATTGGCCCAGATGGTCGACACCAGCGACGAATGGATCGTCGAGCGAACCGGGATCAAAGAACGACGCATCCTCAAAGGTAAGGGTCTCGGCACCTCGCATATGGGCGCGCAGGCGGTGGAAGGGCTGTTGGCGAAGACAAAAACTACGACGCACGAGGTGGATCTTCTCATTTGTGCGACCACCACGCCGGATTTTGTGTTTCCGTCGACCGCCAATCTGATTTGCGAGATGTGCGGCATCCGATCGATTGGCAGCTTCGACGTGCAAGCCGCGTGCTCCGGCTTCGTCTATGCGCTCACCGTCGCCGCCCAGTTCATCGAAACCGGAAAGGCGCGGAAAATTGTCGTCGTCGGAGCCGACAAGATGTCGGCGATTATCGATTACACCGACCGGGCAACCTGCGTGCTGTTCGGCGATGCCGCTGGCGCGGTGCTCGTCGAACCAAACAAAAAGTTTGGGATCATTGACACGCTGATTTGCTCGGACGGCACAGGTATGCCGCATTTGCATCAGAAGGCCGGCGGCAGCCGCATGCCGCCAACCGCCGAGACGGTGGCCAAACGGCTGCACTACGTGCATCAGGAGGGCGCGGCCGTCTACAAATTCGCCGTCGCCCGCATGGCCGAGGTGGCGACCGAACTGATGAAGCGCAACCGGCTCATCAGCGAAGACGTCGATTGGTTGGTGCCGCATCAGGCCAATCGGCGCATCATCGAAGCGACCGCTGAGCGCATGAAACTCCGCCCCGAGCGGGTGATGGTGACGATCCACAAATACGGGAACACGACCGCGGCGACGATTCCGCTATGCTTATGGGACTATGAAAGCAGGCTCAAAGCAGGCGATCGGCTGATCCTTGCCGCTTTCGGCGGTGGCTTTACCTGGGGCGGCGTCTATCTGACGTGGGCTTATGATGGAAAGAAGGGCGAATAGCGAAAGCGGATATTGTGGACCGTGAGAGCCGCACTGGAAGGGAGTTAGTCGCAGGCGGATCATTCGCAATCGACGTGAGTTTCGCTTCCTGGCCAAACGCAGCGCATTCTCTCCTGCGGCTTGCGGCGATCCAGTATTTCGAGCGCGTGAAGGATTCGGCTGGCCTGGCGCCAAAGTGTCGCTTCATAACGGCTGAGCCGATCAAGAGCGAAGTTGGGAAGGTTGGCGAGACGCAGAAAGCAGCGGGCGAACTCGACAGCGGTAGCGTCGGCTTTTATCCCAGAGTCCGAAAGCGTTGCTATGTTGCTAAGAGCGCTGAGTGAAGCTGCATCGCCGTCGGCGGATTCGGCCCGACGCAACATTGTGTGAATGACCTCACGGGAATTCGAACGCAGTTGGCGGTTTTGCCGATAGTCATGCAGGTGCTGAGCTTGAATCTCGAACAGTCCGGTTTCCATAGTCGTGGCGCGGCGCAGCCGCCACAGAATGCTTGCCAATCGCAGTACGAGCTCGCGCTCGACAGCCGATTGCGCATCATAATCGGCGGTGATGGCTGCCTCGAACGCTTTGTAATCTTCGGCATCCTCAAGTGCGCTTAAGACTGTCTCGGCTGTAAGGCCATGGCGGATGGCGTTGCCGCGTGACGCTTGCTTTCCAGCCTCCGTTTTCGGCCCAGTGCTCTTGAGCGCATTGCGGCGGTTAGCCTCGATTTGCCGGTATGAGGTCATAGTGAGCCAGCTTCCAAATTGGCTTCGTTTCGTAGTTTTGACCCGGCTTGACCAATTGCACCTGGCAGCGGATGGGTTTTAAGCCAAAGGACGCGAGCCGCTGCGCTCGGATCGATGCCGGTCTTCTTCCACCACGCGGCTTCATCACCACAGCGGTGGACTTCACGATGGTGCCCTCGACAAAGCGGAACCGTGAACTCATCGCTAACCTTGCGGCCGAGTGCCGGTGATTGCGCAAATCTTAAATGGTGGGCATCGGCGGGGCGGCGACCGCAGATCAGGCACGGTTGCTTAGCCACCAATTTGACATGGTCGCGATCACGAATCCGACGAGGCGATGGCAACGCCAGTACGCTTTTGTCGACGACGGAGCCTGAGCGCCGCTTTTTGCCTCGACCTCGACGACGGACGAGCCGTTCGGATTGTGTCGAGGGCGCCGTAGCAATATCGGTCGTAACACTTGTCAGCCGCATCTGGAAAGCCTGCTCCACGCGCTCAGCATCGGCTCCAGTTAAAGTGTTTTTGGTGCCCATAACTCGACGCGCCCATCTGGCGGCATTCTCAGATGAACTAATGTCCTCCAGTTCGGTGATGAGCCGCTCGCGCAAAGCGGCGGATGCCCCAGCGTCAAGCTTTGGCGTCAAGGGAGTTGAGCTCGCCTTGGCGCGGTGACCACCTGAACCCTGTTGAACTGATTGCCCTTGGCCGCCATTGAGGCGGTCTTTTTTATTGCCGAATAGACTATCGGCTTTGGTTTCTGGAGCCGCTGGCGCTAGCAGGTCCGGCGCATCTAGATCATCCTCGCCGGCGATTCCGACCAGCGCGAACAGGGCATAACGCCGGGCATAGGTCAGCGCCGCCCCCATTCGATGGGGGGCTGCAGTATCGCTGATCGCACAGACCGGCCAATCCGAGGCGATCCATTCTCCGGATGCGTGCGCCAAGAACGTATTTAGCCGGACAAGCCCAGCGGTCTCATCAATCGAGGTGGTCTGTATGGTCGCGATCTCGTGCTGGCTTAAGGTCTTACGCACGATATCGAGCCCGCTCGACAAGGGTGCATAGCGGAAGGATCGTTCTGTCGCGCCGGCTTGATCGGATCTGATTGTGCCAACCAGTGACTTTTCGGGATTGACGAGCTGGGCCTGAGCTTTGGCTAGTGCCGCAGCGATGCTGCCGATCGACTCACTGGAGCGCTGCACGGCCGTCCTCCACCTCGAGCAGATCAAAACTGAAAGCACCTGATTTTGAGCGCTTGGCCCGGATGCCATGGCCGATGGCTTCCTTTGCATCCTCCGGTATCAACGCCTTCAGCTCAGCCTTCGACTGCTCGTGATCTAGAAAGGCTTGCCGGGTACTGCGGAATAGGTCGGCAAATTCCGCCCACGAATTCGAGGCGCTCATGTCCACAATCCGCACCGCTTCGATCCGGGGCTTTGGTGGCTCAACGCCAAAGAGGCGAGGGGGCTCGCCGCTCTCAACGCACCGCCAGAACTTCCGCTCGGCTGTAACAATCAGGTGCTGGTAGAGCGGGTCGGCATGGGTGGTGATCTCAACCCATTTACCGCCGCCGGTGATCACCGAGAGGACAGCGCTCCTGGCCGCGACCACCCACATATTGTGCTGCAGCTGTGGCATGTATTTCTCGGCTGCCGCTTCTTCCGAGAATGACCAGGGCAGCATGAATTTGGACTCGAAGACCGCGCCGGTAGCTTCGACCCGGCCGTCGAGCGTGGCCGCCATCCATCGCAGCGCTGGATGGCGCATCTGCCGCTGAATATCGGTTAGCACCTGACCGGTATTGCTCTCATACCAGCGCCGGTTCAGATCTTCGGTCGCAAGGCCGAGCTGAACGACGAGATTGCCTGACAAATCCTCGGGCTCGATCTCGCCTCGTTTCTCCTTCCAAAGGCGGAGGAGGGCCGCTTCGTCGTCGCCCATGATGATCCGAGCGTCCGAGCCGCCGATGAAGTAACGGCGTTTTGTTCTGTTGATTCCAACCTTTGCGAGATTTTCTGGCATGGCAACCTCAGTGTTCCTGTGGTAACCCTAAAATTGTGGCTCAAGCACATGTGACAATAGCACAAGCCTATGCCTGTGACAAGCGCACAAGTGAGGATGGCTCGGGCTGCGTTAAATTGGAGCGTGCGGGACCTTGCCGAAGCCGCCCAAATCCACCGAAACACGGTAACTAATATTGAAACCGGCCGCTACGCGGGTGACGCGGCGACACTTGCAGCTATCATTAGCGCACTTAAGCGTGCAGGAGCGGAGTTCATCGACGAGAACGGCGGCGGCCCCGGGGTGCGGCTACGAAAGCGGCAGCAAAAGAAGGGTTAGGGTTCGGGTCACATTCTGACTGCGAATTACAAAACGAACCCAATTTTTGATCCGAGCACCGCGGGCGTATGCAGCAGGCCGCATAGCGGACCCCGTATACACAGTGGGCCATATAGAGCATTGCCCGCATACGCGGGCGTGGGGCCTGTACAGGATCGAGCCCATACAAGCCGACACACCACCGGCGGCCACATTATACAAGCATATAAGCGGTCACCGCCGTATAAGCAGCAGACGGCATTAGCGGCCATACCGGTCTAAGGCAGTCCCCCGACTGATTGTGATAAAGCACACTGTATAGGCAGCCGCGCGGCAACCACTGACTCCACTATAAGGTGCCCCACACTCCACGTATGGCCCCACACCGAACAGGCCGGCTCGCATTGTATAAGCGGGCGCACATTGTACAGGCGGGCTCACACTGTATAAGCGGCCGCACACTGTATAAGCACGTCGCACTGTAGAAGCGGGCGCACATTGTACAGGCGGACTCACACTGTATAAGCGGCCGCACACTGTACAGGCGGGCTCGCACTGTATAAGCGGCCGCACTGTATAAGCGGCCGCACATTGTATAAGCGGGCTCATACTGTATTACCGGCCGCATTGTATAAGCAGGCCAAACAGGGTGGGCGGACATATAGTACAGAGCCGACAGGCCGTAATTACTTACAACAGCATCGGTGAAAAACTTTTTTGGTCTCTTTGTGCAGACAGTCTAAATGTGCCAGCTTGTGTTTGCGGAAGCGAATCACCTCGAGTGAGTCGCTTCCTGGAGGCGATCCTTGTTCAATCTCTTTTTGAGGAGGGCGCCTCCATGCCCAAACACAATGGTTATCTCCCACCGGCTCTCAAGCCCACTGATCGGCTAAATAATTCGGCCGCCCCTCACCGCAGGCGTAAACGCGCGAATGCGGAAAAGAGCGGCGTCTTCGCCGAGCCTCTCATCCTACCCGGTGAAGATCCGCGCGAATTTGAAGCATTGCATTCCGCTTTGATAGACGAATGGACTCCCTCTGGTCCAAGCGAGCAGAGTAAGGTCTTCGGTATTGCAGACGCCGAGTGGCGCAAGGGTCGCTCGCGCCGATTTGCGGAAGCGAAGGGGATTTCAAACAGTATGAGGCCCGACCATCCCGCTTTCGATGAAGCGCGCGGCCTGATTACTTTCGGCTGCCTCATGTACCGTGAACCAGAAACTGCCTTTACAGAATACGCGGGCAAATACCTCCGCGCCGATGCAATCCGCTATCTGAACCAAAAATTTCCGCGGCAGAATTTTGACTCCACCGCCGACTGGGCCGCCGCTGTTGTTGAAGAAATCAAATCAGGTTTACTGCCAGGCACGCCGGGCTTTGCCGCGCTCGATCCGGATAGGCTTGATCCTGTCACAGAGGCACTGCGTGCCGATATCGTTAAGATGCACTCATTCATCACGACTATTCATATGCGGGAATTCCTTGACGATGACCTTGACCAACAGGAGCGCCTGGACGCAAGGATCGCGCGGTTGACCAAGGAGCTGGTCGAGATAAAAGCCATGAAAGACATGCTTCGACGAACATCAAAAGACGATAACGAATAACCAACGACGCAAAGATCGAGCGTATTATCAACACTTGGCAGTACTACCGAGATTGGCCTCGTTTTAGAGTTGCGATCAGAAGGCTTCCGACCACGTACCAATCCTTGCGATCGGTGGTAGGCACCATCATGTGCTTTCTCTTATCATTCATCCGCGCCAACAATTCGCAATCTCGGCGGCGAAATAGCGCTGATTTTTTCGTTCCGCATCTCATCCATCAAACCAACGTTCAACGCGTTTAGGGCGTCGACTTTATACCCGTGACAACCGTGCCCACCGCAGTTGTAGATTATTTTTGCACGTAGAAGTAGTAGCCTGAAAAAATTCAAATAGAATCTGCCCGTAAAATCAGATGATTACAGAAACGAAATCTAGGTTTCGACGCGCGCCACTGATCTTTGCGACAGACCTATGAAAGCCGACTCAAGGCTGGTGACCGGCTGATCCTTGCCGCCTTCGGCGGCGGCTTCACTTGGGGTGGCGCTTATCTGACCTGGGCCTATGACGGCAGCAAACGAACAAGCCGTGGCGACCAGCAAATGCCAAAGCGAAATGATTCGCTTTAGCTTGTTGTTTGAGCATGATCTTTTCCGAAAACCGGCGTCCGATTTTCGGGATCACGCTTTAGCGCGCGATTGACGACCGTCACGGAATAGGAATTGAATGTATCCTGGGCTTAGGCGAGTGGTCGGGGGGCACGACCGCAAGGACACCAAGTGTTCAACCTCATTCTGCTCATTTTCGCGGAAGTACTCGGATGTTCTGCCGCTCTTGCTGCGGAGCCCATGGTGCCCGCTGACATTCGGACAACTTTCTTTACCGGGCAGCCTTTCACCGCTGTAAGTCCATCTGGCGCCAAATTCAAAATGGTCTTTACGCCGGACGGCAAGACGACCCGCGAACCTCTCGAGCAACCCGGTCCGCAGAGCACAGGAACGTGGAAGCTCAATGCCAAGGGTTTCTGCACCGCTTGGGGACACTCGGCCCCTAATTGCTTCACCGTGATTCCGAGCGGTGAAAACAAATGGTCGGTTCAAAAGATTGCTACGACGATCGCAACCACGGTTGCGGTTTGGTCGAAATAACGTTTTGAGACGCTGCGGGCTCTATTTGCGCTTCGACATCGGCAGATATTCGCGCGGCGGTGCGCCGGTATACAGCTGCCGCGGCCGGCCGAGCTTCTGGTGCGGATCTTCGATCATTTCCTTCCACTGCGCGATCCAGCCGACGGTGCGCGCCAGCGCGAATAGCACGGTGAACATCGCGGTGGGGAAGCCCATGGCGCGCAGCGTGATGCCCGAATAGAAGTCGACATTCGGGTAAAGCTTTTTCTCGATGAAATAATCGTCATGCAGCGCGATCTTTTCGAGCTCCATCGCGACTTCGAGGAGCGGGTCCTTGATGCCAAGCTCGTTGAGCACCTCGTAGCAGGTCTTCTGCATGATCTTGGCGCGCGGATCGTAATTCTTGTAGACGCGGTGGCCGAATCCCATCAGGCGGAATGAATCCTTCGGGTCCTTGGCGCGCTTGATGTATTCCGGAATGCGGTCGACCGCGCCGATCTCGCCAAGCATTTTTAGCGCCGCCTCGTTGGCGCCGCCATGCGCGGGCCCCCACAGGCAGGCGATGCCCGCGGCAATGCAGGCGAATGGATTGGCGCCGGTCGATCCGGCGAGCCGGACGGTGGAGGTCGAGGCATTCTGCTCGTGATCGGCGTGGAGCGTGAAGATGCGGTCCATCGCGCGCGACAGCACCGGATTGGCCTTGTATTCCTCGCACGGCACCGCGAAACACATTCGCAGGAAGTTCGACGCATAGTCGAGCTTGTTGTTTGGATACATGAACGGCTGGCCGATCGAATATTTGTAAGCCATGGCCGCGAGCGTCGGCATCTTGGCGATCATGCGGATCGACGCGATCATGCGCTGGGTCGGATCGGTGATGTCGGTAGAGTCGTGATAAAACGCCGAGAGCGCGCCGACGCAGCCGACCATCACTGCCATCGGATGGGCATCGCGCCGGAAACCTTGGAAGAACCGGCTCATCTGCTCGTGCACCATCGTGTGATGGGTCACGCGATCGACGAAGTCGGCTTTCTGCGTCGCGGTCGGCAGCTCGCCATAGAGAAGCAGATAACAGGTTTCGAGGAAGTCGCCGTGTTCGGCGAGGTCGGCAATCGGATAACCGCGATAGAGCAGGATGCCCTGATCGCCATCGATATAGGTGATCTTGGATTCGCAACTCGCGGTCGAGGTGAAACCGGGATCGTAGGTGAAAATGCCGGCTTCGGCGTAAAGCTTGCTGACGTCCAGCACTTCCGGGCCGATGGTGCCGTCGTAAACGGGAAACGAGTAGTTCTTGTTGCCGAGCGTGATCGCGCCGGTCTTTATATTGGCGCCGGTCTTCGCGTCCATGGTTTTAACCTCGAAGTACGAATAACGGGACTGTCACACCGCCATACGCAAGGAACGCGGGAGGGTGGCATAAATTCCCGCTGGTTTGGCCTAGCCTAAGCCCCTGTGCACTGCAAGATAATAGCCGATTGGCCCGGCGAAAGGGCCCGGCGGGACTAAAAACAGCGGCCAAATGTCGGGCGGCGATCAGTTTTCGGAATCATGCTCTAAGGCGCCGAAGGCGCGATCCGGTCGGCAAGGCGGCCCAGGCTTTCGCTTTTGCCTAGCACCGTCAGCACCTCAAAAATTCCCGGCGAGGTCGTCCGTCCGGTCAGCGCCGCCCGCAACGGCTGCGCCACCGCGCCAAGCTTGGCGCCCTGGCGTTCGGCAAAGCCGCGAACCGCGCGCTCGGTGGTTTCGGTCGTCCAAGGCTCGACTGTGGCCAGTTCATCAGCAACGCCACGCAGGAGCGTGCGCGCATCTTGGTTGAGAATGCCCTCGGCTTTTTCATCGAGCGGGATCGGCCGATCGGCGAACAGAAAGCGCGCGCCGTTGATGATTTCGACGAGCGTCTTGGCGCGTTCCTTCAGGCTCGACATGGCGGCGAGCCATTGCCGGCGTAGCGCCGGCGTCATCTTGGCGGCGATTTCGGCGCCATCGGCGAGATGCGGCAAGAGGCGTTCGATCGCTTCCAGCAAGTCGGCATCGCTCATTTGGCGGATGTAGTGGCCGTCCAGGTTTTCGAGCTTGGCGAAATCAAATCGCGCCGGCGAACGCCCGATCTGCGGCAGGTCGAAAGCCGCGACCATTTCTTCGGTCGAGAAGATTTCCTGATCGCCATGGCTCCAGCCGAGCCGCACCAGGTAATTGCGCAATGCGGCGGGTAGATAGCCCATTGCCCGGTAGGCATCGATGCCGAGTGCGCCATGGCGCTTCGACAATTTGGAGCCATCCGGTCCGTGGATCAGCGGAATGTGCGCCATGACCGGTACCGGCCAGCCCAGCGCGTCATAGATCTGCTTCTGCCGCGCCGCATTGGTCAGATGATCGTCGCCGCGGATCACGTGGGTGACGTCCATATCATGGTCGTCGACCACGACCGCGAGCATATAGGTTGGCGTACCATCGGAACGCAGCAGCACGAGATCGTCGAGATTCTCGTTTTGCCAGACGACGCGGCCTTGCACCTGGTCTTCGATCACTGTTTCGCCTGAGAGCGGCGCCTTGAGTCGAATCGCCGGCTTCACGCCCGGCGGCGCCTCGCTCGGGTCGCGATCGCGCCAGCGGCCGTCATAGAGCTTGGCGCGGCCTTCGCGGCGTGCCGCCTCGCGCATCTGTGTCAGCTCCTCGGGGCTGGCGTAACACCGATAGGCGCGCCCAGCAGCCAGGAGCCGTTCAGCTACCTCGCGGTGCCGCTGCGAACGGGCAAACTGGTAGACCGCCTCGCCATCCCAGCCGATGCCGAGCCATTTCAGGCCGTCTAGGATGGCGTCGATGGCGGCCTGTGTGGAGCGTTCGCGATCGGTGTCCTCGATTCGCAGCAGCATCTTTCCGCCACGGCCGCGTGCGTAAAGCCAATTGAACAAGGCAGTGCGCGCGCCGCCGATATGCAGGAAGCCGGTAGGCGAGGGGGCAAAGCGGGTAACGACGGTCATGTCTGCCGGATTGGGGAACGCGGGCCGATTTGAGAACGAACGCCAATTTGGGAAACGACGCCCATGTACCACATATAGCTGTGAAAAGGATTACCGCGAACAAATTGCCGGTGTGGGCTTGACCAGATCGGCCGGCTTGTCCAATCCGAAGGCTGACACAACGTTACAGATGGCTGGTGAAATGTCGGTTGCTGAAAACCTCACGCGCGAAGCGGGTCAGGACTTCATCCGCGACATCGTGCGCGCCGATCTCGCTTCCGGCCGGCACAAGACCGCGGTGACGCGGTTTCCGCCGGAGCCGAACGGCTACCTTCACATCGGCCACGCCAAATCGATCTGCCTCAATTTTGGCATCGCCGACGAATTCGGCGGGCACTGCAACCTGCGCTATGACGACACCAATCCGACCAAGGAAGACCAGGAATTTATCGACGCGATCGAGCGCGACGTGCGCTGGCTGGGCTTCGATTGGGGCAAGAATCTCTATCATGCGTCGGACTATTTCGCGCAGCTCTACGACTGGGCCGAAGACCTGGTCAGCGCCGGCTATGCCTATGTCGACGATCAGAGCCACGAACAGATGCGCGCCACCCGCGGCACGCTGACCGAGCCCGGCACCAACAGCCCGTTTCGCGAGCGTTCGGTGGACGAAAATCTCGATCTGTTTCGGCGCATGCGCGCCGGCGAATTTCAGAACGGCGCGCGCGTCTTGCGCGCCAAGATCGACATGGGTTCCGGTAATATTAATCTGCGCGATCCGGTGCTCTATCGGATACTCCATGCCGCGCATCCGCGCACCGGCACGACATGGTGCATTTATCCGAGCTACGACTTCGCCCACGGCCAGTCGGACGCGATCGAAGGCATCACCCATTCGCTATGCACGCTGGAATTCGAAGATCACCGGCCGCTCTACGACTGGCTTTTGGAGAACCTGCCGGTCCCTTCGCATCCGCGACAGATTGAATTTGCCCGGCTCAATCTGACCTACACAATCTTGTCGAAGCGTGTGCTCACCGAGCTCGTGCGCGGCGGGCATGTGCGCGGCTGGGACGATCCGCGCATGCCGACGCTTGCAGGATTGCGCCGCCGCGGCGTGCCGCCGGCCGCGATCCGCGAATTCGTGCGGCGGATCGGCGTCGCCAAGGCCAATAGCGTGGTCGACGCCGCTATGCTCGATTTCGCGATCCGCGAACATCTCAACAAAACCGCGCCGCGGCGCATGGCGGTCTTAAGGCCGCTCAAAATCGTGATCGAGAATTATCCGGACGGCAAAGCCGAGGACCTCGAAGCAGCGAACCATCCCGACGATCCGGCCGCCGGCACCCGCCGCATCCGGTTCGGACGCGAACTCTACATCGAGCACGACGACTTCATGGAGAATCCGCCGAAGAAATTCTTCCGGCTCTCGCCCGGCACGGAGGTGCGCCTGCGCTACGCCTATTTCATCACCTGCCGTGAAGTGGTGAAGGACGCCGCGGGGGAAGCGGTCGAATTGCGCTGCGTCTACGATCCGGCGACCAAAGGCGGCAATGCGCCGGACGGGCGCAAGGTCAAGGCCACGCTGCACTGGGTCTCAGCGCAGGATTGTGTTGGCGCAGAGGTCCGCCTCTACAATCCGTTATTCAATCGGCCTGACCCGGACCCCGGCAATTTCGCCGCGCAGCTCAATCCGGATTCGCTGGAAGTACTCGCCGAGACTCGCTTCGAGCCTGCACTTGCAGAGCTGAAAACAGGCGAAGTCGTGCAGTTCGAGCGCCAGGGCTATTTCTGCCCTGACCCGGATTCGAAGGCCGGCCGGCTCGTGTTTAATCGCACGGTTGGACTGCGCGATACCTGGGCCAAAGTCGCGGCGACGGGCTGAAGCGCTCCAGCCGACCGCTTCGCCGATCAAAAAGATGCGTCCGTGATCGTTAGCGTGTGTGAAAGCGAGCGCGCTATTGCGGGTGGGGCGAATGGTCCCCATGGCGGTGCGGGTTGCGCAGTCGCGGCGACGTCCAGAGAATTAACGCCAAGCCAATCGAGAAAGGGCGTCATTTCATCGGCGCCCCCATGCGCCGCCACTCGAGCTCTGCGGGTACTCAGCGGCGGCTAAAACCTATGCTGGCACCGGTCAAGGCGGCGCACAAGGGTTGATCTACTCAAGCCATTCTCCACAGCTGCCGGTTGCGCTCGCCCAAGCGGGATGTGAAGCTCGGATGAGATCGGCTTCCTTCCTGACCGCGCGGGGGCTTTCGCATCGTGCCAGCAAACGACAAGGAGAACCGGGCGGCGGAAAACCGGGCGCGCCAGCGCTCGATTCGTGGCTCCACTCCTGGTTCGATTCCTTGGCCTGAGCCCCGGCCGCTGCCGTGGCCGGGCGGCAGTCCAGGAGCGCGCTGGAGCGCCGCCTGGTGGCGCGCGCAGTTCGGCTCGCCTGCGCGCATCCGCGAATGGGCGGCGCAGGAGCTAACCGCCGGCCGGTTGCTGCCGTGGTTTGCCGTCGCCTATGGCGCCGGCGTCGTTCTCTATTTCACGGCCGAACGCGAGCCGGCGCTGTGGGCGGCAATAACGGTCGCCGCACTCTGCGGGCTCGGCGCGGTACTTCTGCGCCGGCAGATCGTGCCGCATGTGATGGCGCTTGGGGTGTTCGGCATCGCCTTGGGATTTACGGTCGCGACGCTTAAGACCTCGCTGATCGGCCATCCGGTGCTGCACTTTCCGGCGTCCGGCGTGACCGTCACCGGCTTTGTCGAATTGCGCGAGGAGAGCCGGCACACCGACCGCTTCGTGCTGCGCGTCGATCGCCTTGATGGCGCGCGCCTCGAAGACCAGCCGCGGCGCGTGCGGCTTTCGGTCAAGCGCGGCATGGCGCCAGCGCCGGGATCTTTCGTTGAAGTCAAAGCATCGCTTGAGCCGCCGCTGCAGCCGCTCGAGCCCGGCAGTTACGATTTTGCGCGCGATTTGTTTTTCCAGGGCATCGGCGCGTCCGGCTTTGTCCGCGGCGCGGTAAAGGTGCTTGCGGCGCCCGCTGCCCAGGGACCGCTGCAGCGTGCCGACGCCTTCGTGCAAAGCTTGCGCGACGCGATCGATGCCCGCATTCGCGCGGTGCTCCCCGGCGACGACGGCGCCATTGCTGCAATGCTGATCAACGGCCGGCGCGACGCGATCGCGCCAAATGTTTACGACGCACTTTTTATCTCCGGCATTGGCCACGTGCTTTCAATTTCCGGCTATCACATGGCGGTGGTGGCCGGGCTGATATTTTTCCTCGTCCGCGCCTTCTTTGCCTTGATCCCCGGCCTCGCCGATCGCGCGCCGATCAAAAAATGGGCCGCGTTCGCCGCGCTTGTCGTGACCGGCTTCTATCTCGTCCTGTCGGGCAATCAGGTGGCGACGCAGCGCTCGTTTATCATGATCGGCGTTGTGCTCGTGGGCGTACTGTGCGATCGGCCGACGCTCATCATGCGCACACTGACCATTGCTGCGCTCGTGGTGCTGCTATTCGCGCCGGAATCGATCGTCCAAGTTTCCAGATGTCATTTGCCGCAACGCTGGCGCTGATCGCGGGCTATGAGCGCGGCGCGATCAAGCTGCGCTCCGGCGCCGACACCTCGCTTGGCGCGCGGGCGACGCTGTGGGGCGTCAACGAGATCATCGGTTTGACGGTCGCATCCTTGCTCGCGGGCTTCGCGACGACACCATACGCAGCTTTCCACTTTCACCGCATCGCGCCCTATGGCGTGCTGACGAACTTGCTCGCCCCGGCAGGCTCGCAACCCAAAGCCCAACCGCGTTCATCCACTCGATGCCATAACCCATTTGCCGCCATGCCGATCGTCTCGGCTTGGGTCATGCCGATGGGCATCCTCGGCATTCTCACCATGCCGCCTTCGGCCGCGTCACTTTGTTCGGCACCGGCCCACTGTCGCTAATGACCGCAGGCTTTCTGGTCATCGGTCTCCTAAAAACCCCGCTGCGCTGGAGCGGCGCCGCGCTGATCCCGCTCGCCGTGGTCTGGGCGGCGTCCGCGCCGCTTCCAGACGTGCTGATCGGCGCCGATGGACACAGTTTCGCGGTCCGCGGCGCCGACGGCCGGCTCGCGATCCATCAGGTGGGCGGCGACAGCTTTGCCATCAAGGAATGGCTCGCCGCCGACGCCGACGGTCGCGACGTGCATGACAAAAGCCTGGGGCAGGGGATCAACTGCGACCCATCCGGCTGCATCGGCAAGCTCGCCGACGGCGCGCTCGTCTCTTACGCGGTCACGCCGGAAGCCTACGACGAAGATTGCGCCCGCGCCGTTCTGGTGGTGGCGACCCGCGGCGACCCCCCGGCGGATTGTCGGGCCATGGTGATTGGGCGGGCGGTCTGGCGCGCGCGGGGCGCGCTGGCGCTGCGCCGAAGAATTTCGACCGGCCGTGGGCGCCGGCCCCAGCGCCGCGCGAAAGCCTCGCCGCCGCGCCTTTGAGCGGCTCCGACGAAAGCGATGCCAGCGGTCGGGCGTCGCGCGACGCCACGCCGCGCGCGGACGACATCGAGGCCGATCAGTAGAGACTTAGGGCGTGTACTCATAACGCTTGATGTCTGCTTTTGGGATAAAGCGAGATCTGCTGGAGACATCAGTGTCCGCGCTTCTGACTCAAAGCGGGCACCAGCTGAATGATCTCCTCCCTCGGGGCCGAACCTTGATCCATATCAAGGAAAGACCCGCCCTAACAATTAGCTGGTAACTCGACGCAGTCCTTATCAGTTTGCATGGAGTGTCCACACATGAGGCGAAGGATTTTCGTCACACTGGTTGGTTTCGCGATGTCGGCCGTTTTCGGCGCGGCTTCAGCCAGCGCACAAACCGCGCTCAGCGAGCAGGAGGCCCATGCCATCGGCGTCGCGGCTTATCTGTATTTCTATCCGCTGGTGAGCATGGAAATTACCCGAAAGGTGGCCACTAATGTCGAAGCTGGCAAGATACCGGGCTTTGGTCCCGCTAACATGTTCCACAACTTTTCAGCATTTCCTACGGCGGACTTCAAAACCGTCGTGCGCCCAAATTTCGATACACTCTACTCCGCTGCTTTTCTCGACATGACTAAAGAACCTGTCATCGTGTCAGCGCCGGATACTGGGGGCCGCTATTATCTCCTGCCTATGCTCGACATGTGGACCGACGTGTTCGCCTCACCCGGTTGGCGCACGACGGGCACTCAGGCGGGAAACTTCCTCATCACTCCACCCGGTTGGAACGGTGACACTCCTTCGGGAATGACACGCATCGACGCGCCGACGCCTTATGTTTGGATTATCGGGCGGACAAAAACGGACGGGCCGCAAGATTACGATGCGGTTCACAAGATACAGGCAGGCTACAAAATTACGCCACTCTCACAAAATTATTCGCCGCCCACAGTCACGATTGACCCATCGGTAGACATGAAGACACCGCCAAAGGTTCAAGTAGACACCATGCCCGCCGAAAAATACTTCGCTTATGCCGCCGAGCTTCTCAAAGTGATCCCGCCGCACATCACCGACCAGCCGATGATTGCACAATTAAAAAAGATCGGTTTGGAGCCGGGCAAAAGCTTTGAGTGGGACAAAGTCAGTCCCGCTATTCGCAAGGCTTTGGAAAGCACCCCCGAGGACGCGCAGCGATTGATGGCATGGAAGCTGCCGACGCTCGCGCGCGTTGTGAACGGCTGGTCAATGAATACGGATACGATGGGCGTCTATGGCAATTACTATTTGAAGCGCGCGATAGTCGCGCAGCTCGGCCTCGGCGCGAATCTTCCCGAAGATGCCATTTATCCCGCCAATCTTGCCGACGAGTCCGGTAAGCCGCTGGATGGAACTAATAAATACACACTCCACTTCGATAAGGATAATATGCCGCCCGCGAGTGCCTTCTGGTCCGTCACGCTCTACGACAGCGAAGGCTTTCAGGTTGCCAACCCGCTTAACAGGTTTGCCGTTAGCAGTTGGATGCCATTTAAATACAACGCCGACGGCTCGCTCGATCTTTATTTCCAGAACGAAAGTCCCGGCACAGACAAGGAGACGAACTGGCTTCCTGCTCCAAAAAGCGCGTTCAATCTGCTGCTTCGGATGTACGCGCCGAAAGCGGAGGCTTTGACCGGAAAGTGGAACCCGACGCCGGTCACGCGCGTATCCCTGCCAAGCATAGGCGCTCAATAGAGTTCATAGCCAACAAGCGAGCGGATGGCGGCAATCAGTACCGTCGTCCGCTAAAGGTGGCGCCAAAGAACGTCACATGACTGCTAATGGCACTTACATCGCAGTTGTCGGCATCGCCGCCGCAGGGGCGGTCGCGTCGCGCGCGCAGCAGCCGGCACGGTTGCCTCAAGTTGCTTGGAGATACTCATGACTGAGATTCCCAACTGGCACATCACGGGTGATTGGTTCGACAATTGCAGTTGCGCCGTCGCTTGCCCCTGCACCTTCGCGCAGGCCCCGGACAACGGCTTCTGCGAATCGGTGCTTTTCTGGCACATCCGTTCCGGTCATTTCGGCGATATCAATCTCGACGATCTGAGCTTTGTCCGGGTGGGACGATGGGAAGGCGATATATGGGCGGGAAAGGCCAAGGGTGTTGCCGGCATGTTCATCGATGAACGCGCTGATGAACGCCAAGCGGAGGTGCTTCCCCGCATTTTTGGCGGCCGCGCAGGGGGATTTCCGGGCTTCGTTGCTACGCTGTTCGCTGAAGGTCGGCAGACGCGCGGTGTGGAGCGGGCGCGGATCACCTTCGAGATCGCGCCCGACCGCGCTCAATGGGGAACGGATATCGCTGGCAAAGTAAAAGCGTGGGCCAAGGCCCTGACCGGCCCGACAAGCCTGCCGGGAAAATATCCGCAGCTCATGAACCCGCCTGGTTCTGAGACTGGACCCGGGCAGCTTGTAACCTGGGGCAAGTCGATCGCGTGTTCAGTCGATGCGTTTGGCTTCAAGTTCCAATGGACGACGAATTCGAGCAAACACATTCCATTCGATTGGACCGGTCCATGACAGTTCGCACCGCTTAGAGCGCGTGGCGAACCTCGCTCGATCCGGCTTGTGTTCTTCTCAATACCGCCGGAACAGGCCGACCAGCTTGCCCTGAATGCGCACGCGGTTCGGCGGCAGGATGCGAACCTCGTAAGCGGTATTGGCCGGCTCGAGCGCGATCGACGCGCCGCGACGGCGGAAACGCTTAAGCGTCGCCTCTTCATCGTCGATGAGCGCGACGACGATGTCGCCGGTATCGGCCGCATCGGCGCGTTTGATCAGGGCGATGTCGCCGTCGAGGATGCCGGCCTCGATCATCGAATCGCCGCGCACTTCGAGCGCAAAATGCTCGCCCGTGGACAAAAGATCGGGCGGCATATTGATGGTGTGGCTGCGGGTCTGGATCGCCTCGATCGGCGTGCCGGCGGCGATGCGTCCCATCACCGGCACGGCGACCGGCCGGCCGCCATCGTCTTCCGAGGCCGCGCGCACGCGGCCGAGATTGCCTTCGATCACGCTCGGCGTGAATCCCCGCGCCCGTCCGGCACCCATGCCATGGGCCACCGATTCCGGAAGCTTGATGACTTCGATCGCCCGCGCCCGGTTGGGCAAGCGGCGGATGAAGCCGCGCTCCTCGAGTGCGGTAATGAGGCGATGGATGCCGGACTTCGACCGCAGGTCGAGCGCGTCCTTCATCTCATCGAACGAGGGCGGTACGCCGGCTTCCTTGAGGCGCTCATGGATAAAGCGCAACAGCTCGGCTTGTTTGCGGGTCAACATCGGCGCGTCCTCTCTTCACCTGCGAGTCCCGAGACTGCCGACCGGCAGCCGAAAACAAATCATGAACAGACCCTATCCGTTCCATATGTGTTCCGCAACCATTTAATTTGGAGTGAAGATCGAAGGACCGCCCAAACCGCCCGCTAACGCTCGAATTTAACGATGGTGCAGCGGCTTCCGGCCAGCGCTGGCGGCGCGTAAGGTTCTCGAATGATGAGACAATCGGCCTGTGCCAACGGCACCATCATCGAACTGTCCTGGACCGGGAAGGCTGTGGCGATTTCGCCGTCGGCCCCGTGCCGCAGCGTTGCCCGCAGGTAATCGGCGCGTTCGTCATTCTCCGGCAGGTCAGAGCCAAGGAATGCCGATTCGGTCGGCATAGTTAGATCGGCGCGTCCGCTCATGCGGCGGATCAGCGGCACCAGGAATAGAAAGGCGCAGACGTAAGACGAGACCGGATTGCCGGGGAGCCCGAGCACATGCATGCGGCCGAGCCGGCCGTGCATCAGCGGACGGCCAGGGCGCATGGCGACCTTCCAAAACGACAGATCCACGCCCTCGGCGGCAAAGGCCTTGTGAACGAGATCGTATTCGCCGACCGAAGCGCCGCCCGTGGTGACAAGAATATCGGCCGCGCGGGAGCGCGCGTTGCGTATGGCCGCGACCGTTTCCTGGAAGTCATCCCTGACCAGCCCGAGATCAACCACCGCAGCACCTTCTTGGCGCGCCAGCGCGGTGAGCGCGAAAGCGTTGGAATAGACGATCTGTCCTGGCCCGGGCTCCGCGCCGGGCGGCACCAATTCGTCACCGGTGGCAAAGAGCGCGACAATCGGGCGGCAACGCACCGGTATGATCGGGTGGTTCATGCCGGCGACGACCGCCAGGTCGCGCGCGGTGAGCCGATGGCCGGCCGCGAACAAAGTATCGCCGCGGCGGAAGTCGAGGCCTTGCCGACGAATGTGGCGGTCCTTGCTCACCGGCTTGAGCACGGTGACGGCATCGCCGGTCCGTTCAGTGATTTCCTGAACAACAATCGTATCCGCGCCGCCAGGGACGACGCCGCCGGTGAAAATCCGCGCCGCCTCGCCGGCGCCGACCGTGGCCGTGAACGGCCGCCCGGCGGCGACTTCGCCAATCACGCGCAGCCGCGCAGGGACGGTACCCACATCGGCCGCGCGCACCGCATAGCCATCCATCGCCGAGACGTCGGCCGGCGGCTGTGTGCGCAGCGCCTTCAGCTCTGCGGCGAGCACGCGGTGGAGCGCCGCATCGAGCGGCACGGTTTCCGGCGGCAGCGGCGTGGCATGCGCGAGCACATGATCGAGCGCTTCCGCCACCGAGATCAGCGCCACCGCATCACTCCAGTTTGAGCATGATCGTCCGAAAACCGGTTCCCACTTTTCGGGATCATGCTATGCGATAATGGCCGGACCGGCCGCCGCTTTTTTCGAGAAGCCGAATGCCCTCGATGCGCATGCCGCGTTCGACCGCTTTCACCATGTCATAGATGGTGAGGCAGGCTACCGATACCGCGGTGAGCGCCTCCATTTCGACGCCGGTCTTGCCCGCGACCTTGACCCGCGCCCGCGCCACGATGCCCGGTAGTTTGGCGTCAGGGATGAGCTCGACTTCTATTTGCGAGATGGCCAGCGGATGACAGAGCGGAATGAGCTCGTGCGTGCGTTTGGCGGCCTGAATACCGGCGATGCGGGCGGCGCCCAGCACGTCGCCTTTCTTGGCGTTGCCCTTGCGGACGAGCGCAAGCGTTTTCGGCGCCATGATCACGCGGCCTTCGGCAACCGCGACCCGCTCGGTCGCGGCTTTCGCCGAAACATCGACCATGCGGGCGTCGCCGCTGCGATTAAGGTGGGTGAGCTTCTTGGTCCGGCGCGGCACGGTTCACCGCATGGCTTTAGCGGGCGAGCGCAGGGCGGCGTGCCAACAGCGAACGCGTCGCCGCTGCGACGTCGTTCTGCCGCATCAGGCTCTCGCCGATGAGGAAAGCGAAAATTCCGGCGCCGGCGAGACGCGCCAGGTCGTCCGGCGTGAATATTCCGCTTTCGCCGATGACGATGCGGTCGCGTGGGACAAGCCGCGCCAGCCGCTCGCTGGTTGCAAGCGTGGTCGCAAATGTTTTCAGATCGCGATTGTTGATGCCGATAAGCTTTGAATTGAGCCGCAGCGCGCGGGCAAGCTCGGCTTCGTCATGGACTTCCAATAACGCGTCCATGCCAAACGCGCCGGCGGTGGTTTCAAGTTCGGCGGCACAGGCGTCGTTCACTGCGGCCATGATGATGAGGATGCAATCGGCGCCATGAGCGCGCGCTTCCGCGACCTGATACGGATCGTACATGAAATCCTTGCGCAACACGGGCAGCGGGCAGGCTGCGCGCGCGACACGCAAATGATCGAGTGCGCCGTTAAAAGATGGCCCATCGGTGAGCACCGAAAGGCAGGTTGCGCCGCCGACCGCATAGGCTCGTGCCAGCGCGGCGGGATCGAAATCATCGCGGATCAGCCCCCGCGCGGGGCTCGCTTTTTTGATCTCGGCGACGAGCGCGAAATCTTTTGCCGCAAGCCGTTGCGCGATCGCTTTGAGAAAACCGCGCGGTGCGTCGGCCGTCTTGGCCTCGCGCTCGAGCGTCGCCAACGGCCAGGCGCGCTTCGCCGCGGCAATCTCTTCACGCTTATAGGCTGCGATCTTTTGCAAAATGTCAGCCATCGTTGGACACCACGATCAGGCGATCGAGTCGGCCCTCGGCTTCGCCGGAATCGACCGAGCGTGTGGCAAGATCGAGGCCGGCCGCAAGATCCTTGGCCTTGCCGGCGACGATGAGCGCGGCCGCCGCATTCAACAAAGCGACATCGCGCAAAGGCGTCTTCTTGCCTTCCAGCACGTCCTCGATCGCTTTGGCATTGGCGGCCGCGTCGCCGCCGCGCAAAGCTTCCGGCTTGACCTTGGGTAAGCCGACGTCCTCCGGCGAAATCTGAAAATTGCGGATCGTGCCGTTCTCCAATGCCGTGACGCTGGTCGGACCCGACGTCGTGATCTCATCAAGTCCGTCCGAGCCATGCACGACCCAGACGCTTTGCGAGCCGAGGTTTTTAAGCACCTGCGCCAGCGGTTCGGTCCAGTGTTTTGAGAACACGCCGATCATCTGGCGGCGCACGTCCGCAGGGTTGGACAATGGGCCGAGGAGATTGAAGATCGTGCGCGTGCCGAGCTCGACGCGGGTCGCAGCCACGTTCTTCATCGCCGGGTGATGCGCCGGCGCGAACATGAAGCCGATGCCGGCTTCGCGGATGCACAGCCCGATCTGTTCCGGCGACAGTTCGATATTCACGCCCAAGGCGGAAAGCACGTCGGCGGCGCCGGAACGCGACGACAGCGCGCGATTGCCGTGCTTGGCGACCGGGACGCCGGCGCCGGCGACAATGAGCGCTGCGCAAGTGGAAATGTTGAACGAACCGGAGGCATCGCCGCCAGTGCCGACAACGTCGACCGCGTCCGGTGGTGCATGCACGCGCAGCATTTTTGCCCGCATCACGCTGACCGCGCCGGTGATCTCCTCGACGCTTTCGCCGCGCACGCGAAGCCCCATCAACAAGCCGCCCATTTGCGACGGCGTTGCTTCGCCCGACATCATCTGCTCGAACGCCGCGGCCGATTCCTCGCGCGTGAGCGCCGCGCCGGTTGCGATTTTGGCGATGAGCGGCCTCAATTCGATGGTCACGGCGTCACCCTCAATTGACCCGTGCCCGCGCTTTGTGGGCGGCAGGTGAGGCGACCCGCGAGGCGACCGGCGCGATGGCGCTGCCTCGTCCATTCGCCTGGTTCCACCCTGCAGCGATGTCGAGGAAGTTTTTCAAAAGCAAACGGCCGTGTTCGGAGGCGATGCTTTCCGGATGAAATTGCACGCCGTGCACCGGCAACCGGCCGTGCGCGAGCCCCATGACGAGACCATCATCGGTCTCGGCGGTGACGCTGAGTTCGCGCGGCATGGTTTCGCGTTCGACCACGAGCGAATGATACCGCGTCGCTTTGAACGGCGCATTGATGCCGCGGAACACGCTCGCGCCGCGATGCTTAATCTCCGACAATTTGCCGTGCACCGGGATCGGCGCGCGCACGATTTTGCCGCCGAAGGCCTGGCCGATCGCCTGATGACCGAGACAGACACCGAGGATCGGGATGCGCGGCGACGCCGCGACGATCAGATCGAGGCAGATGCCGGCCTCGTTCGGCGTGCACGGCCCGGGCGAGAGCACGATGGCGTCGGGCTCGGCGGCGACGACCGCGCTCGCCGTCACCTTGTCGTTGCGATGTACGTCGACCGCCGCCCCTAGCTCGCCGAGATAGTGCACGAGGTTGAAGGCGAAACTGTCATAATTGTCGATCAGAATGATCATAGACGCTCGTATACCACTGCTGGGGTCAGACAACACCCGTCGATAGCAGGGTCGAGGCGCGGCGGTTAACGCGGATCACTCCGCGCCCGCGCCCGACAATTTCGCCATCGCGATCCATTTCGGCAGTTCGCGCGCGAGAAAGTCAGCGTAATCGGCCGGCGTGCCGAACATGGCTTGGGCTTCCAGCGGTTTGAGCTTGGCTTGCGTGGCAGGAAGCGCAAGCGCGGCATTGGTCGCGCGGTTGAGCTTGTCGATAATCGGCTTGGGCGTGGCCGGCGGCGCGACAATGCCGGTCCAGGAACTGGCGATGAAATCCGGCACACCGTTCTCCGCCATAGTCGGCACGTCGGGGAGAACGTCGAGCCGCTGCGGCGACGGCGTTCCGAGCGGCCGCAACTTTCCCTCGCGCAGTTGTGGCAGCAGGATCGAACAGGTTTCGACTGCAAGATCGATCTGGCCGCCCAACAGATCGCTCAGCACATTGGCGCCGCCGCGATAGGTCACGAGCACGACGTCGATATTGGTGAGGCTCTTAAACCAGGCGGCGAGCATGTGTGGAGGTGCGCCATTGGGCACACCGAAATTGAGCTTGCCGGGATGCGCTTTGGCGTAAGCAATCAGCTCGGCGAAGTTCGCGATGGGCGCCTTCGGACTCGCCACCATCACATAGGGCACCTCGGCGACCATCGCGACCGGCTCGAAACGTTTCGGATCGTATTCGGCGTCGCGATAAAGCGTCGGCCCGATGGCTTGCGTCGCCGCGCTGCCGAGGAGCAGCGTATAACCATCGGGTTCGGCATTGGCGGCAATCTTGGCGGCAAGCGTCGAGCCGGCGCCGGGCCGGTTGTCGACATAGACTTGCTGTCCGAGCTGGTCAGAGAGGCCCTGACTGATGAGGCGGCCCATGACGTCGGTCGGGCCGCCCGGCGGGAATGGCACGATCAGCCGGATTGGACGGATGGGATAGGTCTCCTCGGCGCTGGCAGGCCGCGCTGTCGCTATCACGGCCATTGTGACGGCGAGATGCGAGGGGCGCAATAAAATCTGAACGTGAACTTTACCGGGCCGAGGAGCAGCGGCGGAAGAAACTGGCAAAACTCGCCGCCGAGAAACAGCAACAAACAGACAAGGACAAGCAGCAATGAGCATTATTAATTACAGGTGGTCATCCAGCCGACAACAGAACAGCAGACTAATGGGAAGCACGGTCAATAAGACCAGTTACGGCTTCCCAAGTCTTGGTGTTGTTCCTGTTGCGCCGACGTTCCAAACAATCACTGAAACAATACACTATTTGCAGGAACCGCTTAACGCAGTGGTCGCCGGTAAGCAGCCGGGACAAGAAAAAGCAAAACCGTTGGCGGGCGTGAGCGGATTGTTAGGTCGTTTGTTCAATGAGTAGCGAATTTCTATGGCTGACTGGTGAAGCGCGTAAGAGGGCGCAGTGGCAGGCGTGGGACGTTACGTTTTTCACGTTTGGCCCGCTCGCGACTCCATTTAGCGAACTCGGCCAGTTCTATCTTGCGGCTATTCGTAAGCCGCTATTGAACAACAGGCGGAGGCCGCGCCCGAACTGGTCAATGTTCCTGACCAGCTTGCGCCAGCACCGGCAGAACCAACGCTCGATGAATTGCTCGCCCAGTTCGACGCTGGCGTTAAGCCCGAACCGGAGCCGGTGAACAATGTACCAGCCGAATCCGAACTGGACCAACTTCTGGCGGACTCGAACGCCGAGACCGAGCGCAACGCCATGCGGTCTGAGTTGGATGCCCTCAAGCGTGCCGAAGCCGAAAGACTCGAGCGTGCCGAGTTTGAGGACTTTGCAAACAACCTACAGAAGCGCCTTCCTGAGTGGGCCGAACCTGACAGGGCTGTGCGCGAACTTTCCTACTATGCCCACCGCGATGACGTTAGGGCGGCGTGGGAAACTCGCGGGGTGAGTGCTGCGGAACGACGACGGGCCCCAGCACAGTTGGCGCAGCTGCAACAGCTATATCAACAGGTTCTCGCCAGTCCAGACGACCCGCGTAAGCAAGCCGCGCTCCAGCGTATCGTGGCGCATGGCCAATGGTTGGAAAAGGTCGTTCTCGGCAATCCAAACGTTCTGCGGCGGATGGAGGATGATATTCATCGTCGCGCATGGGAACCGCCAATCAACCGAGAGGCGACCGAACTGAAAGCCGACATAGCATGGCAGATGAAATCTGCGACGGGCAAGAGGAGAGGACCGGAGCCGCCGACGAGTTATGGAACGATGTCCAATAATGAATTCCGGCAGAAGATTCGTGACGAGCATGGATTTGACCCAATAACTTAAAGGAAAGTGATTATGGAAAAACCACCACGCAATAAGACAACACACGGCGCGAAAAAGCGAAGTGCGCCAACATCGACGCATAAAAAGGGGAAGGGTTCTAATTCCGCGCCAAAGTCCGCACATCAGCGGGCCGAACACCAACGGCGTGAACGTGAACGTCGGCGGGCGGAAGCGGTTGCGGTGGCTGAACGTGAAGCTAGGCAACAGGAAGCTTTTACTAGGGCTGAACGGACTCGGCAGTTGCAGGAACAGATGCGCCAGCAAAGCGACCGGCAACTGCGGGACCGGCAATTGTCGGATTTGCATAGCCACGCCATGCGGCAGGAAGCGTTCAGGCACAGTGCTGTCCGGTCAGCCGCCAATGCCGCCGCGCGTCAGCAGTTGTCTGATGCGCTTGATAGTTGGATGGAAATGAAATTTCCGAAGCCACCTCCAGAACCGACGATTGTTTTCGTTCAGGAAGACGACGGGTCGGCAGATTTAGGCAGTCGCAATTTCGATGTTGGCAAGTGGATGAAAAAATCGCGCAGTTGGTGGTGAATAATCAACTATCCTGTCGCCAACCCAAATGGCGCGATAGCCCAACTTAGTCGGGCGGCTTAACTACACTGCCCGACCCTTCTTATTTCCGGGTACTCTGATGGATGGCGCTGATGAAGGCGGCAGGGTGATCCTTAGCCATAATCTCTCACTTGTGGAAGCTCGGGATCGGGAGTAGTGCATTAGCGTATGGGTAGGGGGCGTTTTCCAGGTCTGGATGGACTCCGTTTCTACGCGGCCCTGGGCGTTGCGATCATGCACGCCGAGCAGGCAGCCTCGATCTTTGGCGTCGCTAACGTCTATTCCCTCATCTATACCCTCGGTGATACCTGTGTATCGGCATTTTTCGTCCTTAGCGGCTTCTTGATCACCTTTCTTTTGCTCGATGAGTTTGAGAGTGGCGGCGTCGGTCTACTCAATTTCTATGCGCGTCGCGCGCTGCGCATTTGGCCGGTCTATTTTGCGCTCATTTTCATCGCTTTTTTTATCCTGCCAGCAATCCCGGCTATGCAGGTTCCGGGTTACGATTCAGCCGGGACGACAAGCTGGTGGGAAAGTTTTTCGCTGTATATGATTTTTGCGCCGCACGTCGCGGAGACTTGGCTACCAGCCATCCCCTTTGCCGGTGTCCTTTGGTCTATTGGTGTTGAAGAATGGTTTTATTCTGTATGGCCGCTGGTGATTCGTGAGGGGCTTAGACCAGCCGTCTCAGTCGCTGCCATTATTGCTATCGCATGGGTCGGCACAAGCTGGCTCCCTCGGCGCCTGCCCTCCCTGATGGGCATGTTGAGGTTTGATTGCATGGCGATTGGCGCGCTGTTCGCCGCTCTCACGTTGCATGAGATGACAAAGCCACTACTAACGAGTCTCGCATCGATTTTTCGCTCACGTCAGGCGCAGATTGTGGTTCTAGCGGCACTTCCATTCACACTGGCACGACAGGACCATCTTTCGCAGGCCATCATCTTTGGCGCGCTGATCTTTAACCTAGCAACCAATCGAAACAGCCTCCTCAAGCTCAATGCGCCGATCTATCGTCATCTCGGAGCGCTCTCATATTCGATGTACGCCTTCAATTGGATCGCGGCTGTCATCGCGATGCGCTGGCTCTCTGGCATTGCCGATTTCACCGTTGCCATCGTGCTTACTTTCCTGTTTGCGCACCTGTCATATTATGTCATTGAGCGGCCGTTCCTAACCCTACAGAGGCATTTCCGCGCGGCGACATCTCAGAGACCGGAGAACCTTTCCTTGGCCGCCTAAAGCCGTAGGCGCTCCTGGAGAAGCGAGTCGGCTAAGGAGCGTTCCGCTAAGCCGGGCTCAGCTAGCTTTGCGCAACAGCTCCGGCAGCTTGGCGATATTGACCGCAATCCGCCGCGCCTCCTTATTATTATTCGGTTCCCCAATTTTCAGCAGGTAATTGCCGCGCAACACTCAAGCAATTTCAATTCAGGCTGCTTGAAGATTTGATAGGCAGACTTGGTAGCTGGCAACGGCGTCGTCATAGTTCTGTTCGGCGGCGCTCCGTGCGGCCAAATAAAAAGCGACTGAACGCTACGTTTAGGTTTCATTCATGCAACTTCAATTAAGGGTTCCGCGTTATTTCTCCTAAGAATGGAGAAGCAATCATGCGAACCTTAGGGAAAATCGCCGCGGCATTAGGTGTCGTCGGCGCAATTGGTATCAACGGCGTGTTGCCAGCATCCGCTGATTGGTACGGCTACCATCACCGCTATTACAACTACTACGGCGGTGGCGGATACCACGGCGGATGGCGCACAGGGAACGGCTGCCCGCCGGATTGGACGATCCAGGGCGGCGTCTGTAAGCCCTATCAGCATGGTCCGTGGGACTACTATGGAGGGACGCACCAAGACTGGGGATATAAATAACATATACGGAGGCCGCTTCGGCGGCCTTCTCTTTTTGGCCTTGTGTCCTAGCAGTTAGGATCGCGGCATCACGGCTTCCGCAAAAGCTCGGGCAGCTTGGCGATATTGGTAGCAATCCGTCTCGCCTCATCCCGCGTGAGCAATTTCGCCGCCGATCTTCGCCCTGGCTCATCCTCGAAATAGACATAGGCGAGCTGCTGCCCGCTATGGTCGCGGACGACAAAGGCCGCGCCAATGTCCTCGACAGACCAGGGCGGCGGGAAGCGGCGGGCCATTCACCAGGTTACTCTGCAGCTCTATAGCCGTGCCGTGCCATGCAGCCGGTATAGACGGTTATTGCGTCCTCAGTTGGTCCTCCCCAGGTCGTCGTCTGGTTGGCCGCCGAAAGGTT
>Ga0310911_10000008_pt1 | contig 72049 bp, 59 predicted proteins | sample GREbulkMGHF170_FD_203532 | JGI IMG/M metagenome (GOLD analysis project Ga0310911, IMG submission 203532) | Lab enrichment of tropical soil microbial communities from Luquillo Experimental Forest, Puerto Rico - GRE.bulkMG.HF170 | ecosystem: Environmental > Terrestrial > Soil > Tropical forest >... | reverse complement strand
CGCACGGCGCTCGTCGATAAATTGCATCTGTGCGACATCAAACCGGATCGGCTCGCCGAAGTGAAGAAACTCTATAAACCGGCGACTGCCATTCTTGATTATAAAGACATCATCGCCAACGACAGGATTTCGGTGGTTTATATCTCGACTACGCCGGAGGCCAACCATTATCCGATCGCCCGCGACTGCTTGCGCGCTGGCAAACACGTCATGCTGGAAAAGCCGATTGCGCTGGAACTGTGGGAAGCCGACGAGCTCATTCAACTGTCGAAGCGCAATAATCTGAAATTCACCATCGGCTATTCGCAACGCTTCAATCCGAAGATCGCCTTTGCCAAGAAGAAGATCACCGACGGCACGCTTGGCAGCGTCGTCTCGGTGCTGGTGAGCCGCCATCTCTCGCGCGATCTCGGCAAGAAAATCGCGAGCCGGGTGCGCCTGTCGCCGGTGGTGATGGAATCGACGCACGACCTCGATTTCGTCTTCTGGCTTCTCGAACCGGCGAAGCCGGTCCGTGTCTACAGCCAGGGCGCTTATGGTTATATGAAGCCGGTGAACGGCTCGCATGACGTCATGTTCACCACTGTGACCATGGACAACGGCGTCGTGGTGATGATCGGCGGCGGTTGGAATTTCCCACCGAGCTATCCAAACTACTGCTCAACCTGGATCGAGATCACCGGCACCGAGGGCGCACTCACGCTCGACGACACCCAGCGCGACAACTGGCTCAATACCGCAAAGCGCGGCCAGGAATTCGCGATGTCGACCATGCCGGGCGAGTGGGTCGATCATGTTTACGCCGGCGGCATCGGCCCGGAGACAGTGCACTTCGTTGAAGCTTGCATTCGCAACACGCCGGTGATGGTGACGCCGGAAAGCGCGCGCCGGGTGATGGAAACCTATAGCGCCGCGGATTTGTCGGCCGACCGCAACGAGCCGATTGATCTGCCGCTGACCAACGAGACGATTTCCGGAATTGCCGAACTCAAGCAACGAAACCGCGCGGGCCTCAACGTATGAAGAAGAACGCCAAGGGCGTTGGTCTTGCGATCATCGGCGCCGGCCGCGTCGGCTTGTTCCGGGGCGAGGTGGCGGCGCGACATCCGGCGGTGGAATGGATCGGCATTGCCGAACTCAACCATAATCGCGGCGGCGATGTTGCCGCACGGATCGGTGCCGATTTCGTCACCACCGATTACCGCGCACTGTTGGGGCGGCCGGAAGTAACCGCCGCGATCATCGCCACTGACGAGCATCTCCACGTCGATCCGATCCTGGCCGCGGTCGAACGCGGCGTGCCGATGTTGGTCGAAAAGCCGCTTGCCACCGACCTCGCGCAGTCCGCGTGCGTGCTCAAGGCGATCACCGATGCCAAGCTCGACGCGGTTGTCGGCTATACCCAGCGCTTCCGGCGCAAATGGCTCGCCGGCAAGGAGAAGGTGAGGAGCGGCGCGCTCGGCGACGTTACCATGGTGACCTCGCGCGCTTTCATGAATCGCCTGGTCGCAATCGACAATTACAAGCGCACCGACGATCCGGCAGCGATCTCGCCAATGGTGATTTCCGGTACCCACGCCCTCGACATCGTCATGTGGTATCTGGAAGGCAAGCAGCCGGTCGAATGTTACGCGCGCTCGGTCGATAAGGTGCTGGGGCCGCTCTATCACGGCATCGACGCCACTGCCGGCATGATCATGTGCGCCGACGGCACCATCTATCATCTCAACATTTCATGGGCGCTGCCGGTGACCTGGCCCGGCGCGGTCTACAGCCTCGAGGTCGGCGTCAATGGCACCCATGGCGTTCTGACGATCGACGACACGCACCGCGACATGGTGCTTGCGGTTTCGGCGCCACAAAGCGAGGGCTACGCTCCCGACGAAAGCCGGCTGGTCGATTTTCTTGGCTCCTATCCGCCGGGCGACATGGCGCTTGGTGAATTGCGCGGCCCAATGCGCGAGGAGACCGATTCATTTCTCAACCGCGTCTCGCTCGGCTTGCCAACCCAGGCAGCGAGCGCGGCCGAGGCGCATGATCGGCTGATGCTGACCAAGGCGCTCGATTTGTCGGCCAAACTCAAAGCGCCGGTGAAGCTGCCGCTCGATCCGGAAGTGGAGCATGCGCGGTCCGCCGGTCGCGCGCGCTTGATTTGTTGTTTGAGCATAATCTTTTCCGAAAGCCGGCATCCGCCCTCGGATCGTAGTCCGAGGGCAAGCCTTTTCGGGATCATGCTCCACGTGTCACGCCACAGCGACGAGCAAGACCACGATCTCGGCGACTTGTTCGAGCGCGCCCACTACATCGCCGGTCTGACCGTCGATCTGACGCATGCTCAGCCACGCCATCAACGCGATGACCGCGACCAACAACAATGCGGCAATAACGGCGCGCCCCGGGTAGAGACAGAACAGCAGTACGACAAAGGCGATCGCCGCCGCCGCCGCGACGCTTTCGCCCGGCGGCCTGCCCGCATCATGGGACAGGCCATCGCCGCGCGCCGACGGCAACAGCCACATCAAAACCGGCATCGTGGCGCGCGCGGCACTATGCGAGCCGACCAGCGCCCACACCACCGCATGGGTATCGGCCAGACTTGCGAGCGCGGCGACCCGCAACAACAACGACAGCACCAAGGCGCAAACGCCATAAGCGCCTGTACGGCTGTCGCGCATGATGTCGAGTTTCTGCTGCCGTGTGTTGCCGCCGCCGAAACCGTCTGCGGTATCGGCGAGGCCGTCCTCGTGCAGCGCGCCGGTGACGACAAGTGTAGCCGCGACAGTCAGTGCAGCGGCCGGCCAAGCCGGCAGGCCGAGCCGATGAGAGAGCGCATAAACCAGCGCGCCAATCAACCCGACGACGAGGCCGGCGAGCGGCAACGCCCAGGCCGCTTTCGCGATCGCCTTTTCCGGCGTCGTGCGGGCAAGCGGCAAGCGCGTGCAGAAGGCGAGGCTCGCCTTGAGCTCCTGCGCCCGATCTTGGAGCCAAATGCCGGAAATCGGTGTCATGCGGCTTGAGCCGGTTGATGGCGATGAGGCGAACGATTTGCTACACCTCGCCGTGCGTCATCGGCGCACGGAATCACAGCGACATGGTCGATTTTACCTCATTTTCCGCGTTTCGCTCTGCCTGTCTCGATCTGCGGGGCGGGCATGCGGCGTCGAGTGCCGCAGTGGCGCGGCGCGAAGCGACGCTGACCAAGCCGCCGGGCAGCTTGGGCCGTCTTGAAGAACTCGTCGGCTGGCTCGCGCATTGGCAGGGCCGCGTACCGCCGCGGTTGCAGCAGGTGGAAATTCTTGTCTTTGCCGGCAATCACGGCGTCACCAGGCACGGCGTCTCGGCCTATCCGGCCGAGGTAACGGCGCAGATGGTGGCAAACTTCGCCGTCGGCGGCGCGGCCATCAATCAATTGGCGCAGACCGCGGGCGCAGACTTGCGCGTCATGCCGCTCGCGCTGGATCGGCCCACGGGCGATTTCACGCAAATGCCGGCTCTCTCGGAGCAGGAATTTCTTGCGGCCGTGAGTGAAGGTTACAACGCGGTCTCGCCTGCATGCGATCTTCTCTGCCTCGGTGAAATGGGTATCGGCAATACCACGGCTGCGGCCGCCATCGCCGCGGCCTTGTTCGGCGGCGGCGGTCCGCGCTGGGCCGGCCGTGGTACCGGCGTCGATGAAGACGGCTTGGCGCGTAAACGCCAGGCTATCGATCGGGCGCTCGCGCGCCACGCGGGCGCACTGCACGATCCGCTCGCGGTCGCGGCCGCGCTTGGCGGGCGCGAACTCGCCGCCATTTTAGGCGCAACCCTCGCAGCGCGGCGGCAGCGCATTCCGGTCGTGCTCGACGGTTTTGTCTGTACTGCCGCGGCTGCGCCGCTTGTGAAACTGCGGGCCGACATGCTCGCGCACGCGCTGGCCGGTCATGTCTCGGCCGAAGCCGGCCATCGTATGTTGCTTGGCGAACTTGGCCTGCGCCCGCTCCTCGATCTCGACATGCGTCTCGGCGAGGCGTCTGGCGCCGCGCTCGCCGTGCTTGTGCTGCGCGCCGCGCTCGTCTGTCACACTGGAATGGCAACATTTGCCGAGGCAGGCGTGTCCGATAGAGCCGACGACGCAACCTCGGCCGCGGCAAGCTAGATCACGTCGTCGAAAAAGCTGGCTGTCGTTATGGCCAGATCGCCAGCACCGCGCCCATGATAAGCAGCGCGAGAAACAGATAACCGTTGTTGATCAGGTAGAGCTTCAATGGCCGTTTCTCGAATGTCACCGAGCCGAGCGTCGCCACGGCGACAAAGCCGAGCCAATTGAAAAAGCCGACGGCCGCGCCCTGTGCCCAATTGTGCGCACCTGCGTAATGCACCGCATGCACCAGCACAAATGCCATCAGCGCGGAGCCGATGACGTCCGGAATGAGCGCCTTGACCAGCCCCGCCTTCATTTCCGCCTCGGAGACTCCGGCTAATGCGCACCACGATGGGCCGAATGCCACCGGCGAATACCAGAATGCTCCCAAAACCTGTTTGATGATCACGGCCGCGAGGATCGCGTACCAATTGATTGGGAATTCCTGCATGAGCCCCCCTCAACGAATTATGTGGCGCTGCTCAACGAGATCGCCAAGCGCGCATGGGGTTATTAACACCGAAAGAACGAGCGTTATTCGATCCGCTCGTGGACTGAATCTTGATTAGAACTGACCCTACGGTCAGCTCTAACGGTCAGCGGCTATGGCATGAAAGAACGTGCCGCTGACGCGGCCGCGCCGGCCGCCGCTTTTGCCGAGCGGCCGTCCTTCGGCATCGCTGAGCTCGGCAAACGGCGCGTCGTCGCCCGCGAACGCAAGCGACGCATAATGAAATTCGTGGCCGCGCAGGCGTGCGCCTTTGGCGCCAAGCGCGCCGTCGGACAAAAGCCGTGCCGCGCGATAACCGAGATGCAATTTGCGCTTAGCGAAGCTGGTCGAATGGCCTAGCAGTCCCGCCATCGCATGCTGGCGGCCATCGCTGTCCTCGATTCTTTGACCTAGAACCATATAGCCACCGCATTCACCGTGGACCGGCCGCGTCTCGGCGAAACGCCGCAAGCCGTCGGCAAAATGGCGCGCCGCCGCCAGCGTGTCGGCATGCAATTCCGGGTATCCGCCCGGCAGCCAACAACTGTCCGCGCGCTCTGGCGGCGCTTCGTCGGCCAAAGGCGAGAATGGCAGGATCTCGGCGCCAGCATTCCGCCAGGCGTCGAGCACGTGCGGGTAGACAAAGCTGAAGGCCCGATCGTGCGCCAGTGCAATGCGCTGACCGGGGGGCGGCAAAAAACCGGCGTCGCCGTCGGCACGCGCGCGCAGGGTGACTGGCGCGGCAGCAGCCAAGACCGCATCAAGATCAAAGTAGCGTTCGGCCATCGCAGCGAGGCGGTCAATCAGCGCAGCGAGATCGGCACGCTCGGCCGCCTGTACCAGGCCGAGATGCCGCTCCGGCAATGCAAGCGAGGCGTCGCGTGGCAGCGCGCCGAAACTGGGAAGCCCGAGCGCGCTGATTGCATTGGTAACGAGCGCGCGGTGGCGTTCGCTGACCGTGCGATTGAGAAGGAGACCGGCAATTTTTACGGCCGGATCATGTGAGGCGAAACCACGCGCGATGGCGGCTGCCGATTGCGCCTGGCGCGCGACATCGAGTACCAGCATCACCGGCAGATCGAAACGCGCGGCGAGATCGGCGGTGGCGCCGCGCCGGCCGGCGCTTGCCGACGCGCCGTCGAACAGGCCCATGACGCCTTCGATAATAAGAATATCCGCGCCGTCTGCCGCGCGGACGATGAGCGCTTCGAGCAGCGAGTCCGGCATGGCCCAACTGTCGAGATTGACGACGAGATTATCAGCGACCGCTGCATGAAAAGCTGGATCGATGTAGTCGGGACCGGCTTTCGCGGCGCGGACTTTAACGTCGCGGCGCTTGAGCGCGGCCAGCACCGCAAGCGTTATCGTGGTCTTGCCGGCGCCGGATTGCGGCGCCGCGATGATCAGGCCGCGTCCGGTCATTTTAATTCCGCCGCTTGGTTCGTCTGCGCGCCGATAAGTTCGTCGCGCAGCGGCACAATCTCACCGATCACGACGATCGCCGGCGGCTCCAGTTTCTGCGCGCGGGCTTCCGCTGCGAGCTTGTCCAGCGTGGAAATAAGAACGCGCTGCTTCGGCGTGGTCGCGGAGACAATCACGGCGGCCGGCGTGCTGCCGGCAAGTCCCGCTTTGAGCATTGCGGCGCCGATCCTTTCGAGATTGTGCATCACCATGTAGAGCACGATCGGCTGTCCGATGCGCACGAGCGGCGCCCAATCGAAATCTTCATCGGCGCCATGGCCGGCGGCAAAAACGACGGCGCGGTTGATGCCGCGAAGCGTCGCCGGAATTCCCGCGGCGGCGAGCGCGGCGAGCCCGGCGGTGACGCCCGGAATGATGCGAAACGGTACGCTGGCGCGCGCCAGCGTCAGCGCCTCTTCGCCGCCGCGGCCGAACACGAATGGATCGCCGCCCTTAAGCCGCAGCACGCGATGTCCGGCTCGTGCCAGAACGACAAGTCGCTGACTGATGTCGGCCTGCAAAGGCGAGGGCTTGCCGCCGCGTTTGCCGGCAAATTCAAGGCGCGCCTGCGGTCCAGCGAGCGCCAACACGCGCTGATCGACCAGCGCGTCGTGGACGACGACATCCGCCTGGGCGAGTCCAGCAAGCGCATCGAGCGTGAGCAGGCCCGGATCGCCCGGACCGGCGCCAGCAAGCCACACATGTCCCGGAGCGAACACCGGGGTTCCGGTTCGCCGCGCTGCCAGAGAATCCCATGCGGTCATGACGAACTTAGCGCTCCTCGGTAGTGACGACTGGCGATGACGGGACTAAAGGAGGCGACATGGCGAAACAGCAACGGGCGCTGCGCCGGGGCTGGACTACTGGCACCTGCGCCGCCGCCGCGGCGAAAGCGGCTTTTGCCGCGCTCGTGACCGGAGAATTTCCCGATCCAGTCGCGGTGACGCTGCCGCGCGGCGAGCGCCCAAGCTTTGCGCTCGCCATGACGCGCATCGACGGAAATGCGGCAACTGCCGGCGTCGTCAAGGACGCCGGCGACGATCCCGACGTCACGCATGGCGCGCTGGTCTGCGCCACCGTGCGGCTCGGCGCTCCTGGCAGCGGCGTGACCCTTCGCGCCGGCGAAGGCGTCGGCACGGTAACCCGCGCCGGACTTCCGGTCGCGCCGGGCGAGCCTGCGATCAATCCGGTGCCGCGCCGCATGATCGCCGAAGCGATCGCCGAAATCGCCGCTGCAGCAAAACGCGCAGCCGATATTGAAATCGAAATTTCCATTCCCGGAGGGAAGGCGCTTGCCGCGAAAACGCTCAATGCACGGCTCGGCATTGTCGGCGGCCTGTCGATCCTCGGTACCACCGGCATCGTCGTGCCGTATTCCTGCTCGGCCTGGATTCATTCGATCCATTCCGGCATCGACGTGGCGCGCGCGGCGGGCCTCACTCACATCATCGGCTCGACCGGTGCGAATTCTGAAAGTGCGGCGCAAAAGCTGTACGGAGCGCCGGAGATCGCTCTCATCGACATGGGCGATTTCGTCGGCGGCATGCTCAAATATCTGCGGCGGCATCCGGTGCCGCGCGTCACCGTTGCCGGCGGCGTTGCCAAAATGACCAAGTTGGCGCAAGGGTTGACCGATCTGCACTCCAAACGTGGGGAGGTCGACGTTGCCGCGCTTGCAAAGTTCGCAAAAGCGGCCGGCGGCAGTGAAGACCTTCAACGCGATATTCTGGCGGCGAATACCGCCGCCGAAGCTTTTGCGTTCGCGCAAGCCGCAGGCATCGCGCTCGGCGAAAAGGTTGCGCAGGCGGCGCAGGAGACTGCGGCTCGCCTTGTCGCAGGGACCGACATTGCCGTCGAGGTTGTTTTGTTCGATCGCGAGCAGAATCTGGTCGCCCGCAGTCCTATTGCGTCTCTGTAGCTCTATCCCGCTCATTCCCGCGTAAGCGGGAATCCAGAAAATATTCAGTCTCATCCGCCGCCTCCGCGAAATCGGCGGCAATAGCCGGCATCGTAGAGCGCGCTGTCGCGGAAATCGCGCGTGCCGAGCGCTCGGCCGACCAGGATTAGCGCGGTGCGTTCGATCCGCGCCCGAGCAACCTGTCCGGCGATATCGGCGAGCGTGCCGCGAATAACGCGTTGCGCCGGTGAACTCGCTTCGGCCACGACCGCGGCCGGACAATCAGCGCCATAGAAGGGCGTGATCTCCGCGACGATCGTCTCGATCGCATGAACGGCGAGATGGATGACGAGAGTCGCTCCGCTCGCGGCAAAGCCGGCGAGCCTCTCGCCCTCCGGCATACGTGAAGCACGGCCAGGAACGCGCGTGAGCACCACGCTCTGCGCCACTTCGGGAATCGTGAGCTCGCATTGCAAGGCTGCCGCCGCGGCGGCGAAAGCCGGCACGCCTGGCGTCAGCGTGTAGGGGATGTTGCGCCGGGTGAGCCGGCGCAGCTGCTCGGCGAGAGCGGAGTAGATCGACAGATCGCCGGAATGCAACCGTGCTACGTCCTGTCCAGCCGCATTGGCGCCAACAAATTCGTTCTCAATCTCATCGAGTGACAGCGGCGCGGTATCGATGATCCGCGCGCCCTTTGGGCAAAACGTAAGCAGCTCGCGCGGCACAATTGAGCCGGCGTACAGGCAGACCGGGCAGCGCGCGATCAGGTCGCGGCCGCGCATCGTAATAAGGTCGGCTGCACCAGGTCCCGCACCGATGAAATGCACTGTCATTGCGCGACCTCGGAGCTAGCCAGCGCGCAGGTTGCCATGCCGACGACAAGGCGCGACGCGATCAGACGCGATGATGGTCCGGCTGCCGCCAGAGCGGCCGCTTCGGCGATTGACGGCACGCCGGTGAGCGCCAGGACGCGATCGGATCGCGTCGTTGCGCGCGCGCCGGCGGCTTTGAGCGCGGCGTCAGGTATCGCCATGATGCCGACGCCGAATTTTGCTGCGGCACTGGCGATGCCCGCTTCGGAATCTTTGGCCTTGCTGGTCGCGATGGCCTTGAGATCGGTCGCGCTGATCCCGGCGCGGGCGAGCGCCGCTAGAATTGCGGCTTCGATGTCCGCCGCCGCGGCGCCGCGCTTGCAACCGATGCCGGCGACGATCATGGCTTGGTCCATGTCCATTGCGTTACCGGCACGGCTGCGCGCCAAGCGGTTTTTTCACCGAGCGGTTCAGCGCGCGCAATCCCGAGCCGGAGCAATTCACCGCCGAGCACGGCATGTCGGCCGAATAACAGCGTTTCCGTTTCGAGCGTAACTGCATTGACCACGAGCCGCCCGCCCGTCCGCAGCACGCGCGCTGCGGCATCGAGCACACCGGCGTCGCTGGCGCCACCGCCGATGAAGATCGCATCGGGCACCGGGAGGTCGGCGAGTGCGGCCGGTGCGGCGCCCGCGATCACTTGCAATGCCGGCACGCCGCAGGCGGCGGCGTTGCGGATGATGCGCGCGGCGCGATCGGCGCGGCGCTCGAGCGCGACCGCTCGCATGGTCGGATCAGCCAGCATCCATTCGATCGCGACCGAACCCGAGCCCGCGCCGACGTCCCACAGCAATTCGCCACGCCGCGGCGCCAGCGACGACAGCACGACGGCGCGGATTTCGCGTTTACTGATCTGCCCGTCATGCTCGAACAGATGATCCGGCATGCCGCAAGCCAGCGGTAAAATCCGGGCATTTGGCGCGGCCGTGACCTCGATCGCGACCGTATTGAGCGCGTTCACGGCGCCGAGCGCGAATTCAGCGGCGGCGCTGCTGCGGATGCGCTCGTGCGCGCCACCGAGCGTTTCCAAAACTGTGAACCGTGACTTGCCGAATCCGATTTGCGTTAGAAGTTGCGCCAAAGCTGCCGGGCCGTCGCCGTCTGACGTCAAAACCAGAAGTCGCGCGCCTGGTTGCAGGTGCGGCCGGACAAGATCGAGCGCGCGGCCATGCAGCGACAACAACACCGTGTCCGGCAACGACCAGCCGAGGCGTGCCGCTGCCAAACTAAAAGCCGAGGGCGCCGGCAACACGATCATTTCCCGCGGATCGATGCAGCGCGCCAGCACCGCGCCGACGCCGTAGTGAAATGGATCGCCGGAGGCGAGTACGCAGACCTGCCGGCCGCGGTGGCGGCTGACCTCCTCGGCCGCGCCGTCAAACGGGCTCGGCCATGGCCGCGCGGCGCCGCGGATAAGCGGGGCCGCGAGCGCGAGATGGCGACGGCCGCCAAAGACGATTTCGGCGCTGCCGATCAAACCGCGTGCCGCCGGACTCAAGCCTTCGACGCCGTCCTCCCCGATACCGACGATGGACAGCCAGCGCGGCGATGCGGCACTGTCTCGTGCAACGGTCCCGACTAGCGGCTCATTCGCAAACGGCATGTCACGCGTCCTTATTCTTGGCGGTACGACGGAAGCGCGGCAATTGGCCGAGCGTTTGGCCCGGCGCGCGGATCTCGAAATCGTTGTGTCGCTGGCCGGGCGCACCAAATCGCCCGCGCCACAAACGGCTCCAGTGCGCACGGGCGGTTTCGGCGGCGCTGCTGGCCTCGCCGATTATCTCGTCAAGGAAAGTATTGCCGCGATGATCGACGCGACCCATCCTTATGCAAACGTCATCTCGGCCAATGCGAACAGCGCCGCGCGGCAGTCCGGCGTGCCGTTGATTGCCCTGCGCCGCCCGCCTTGGTGCGCCGTCGCCGGCGACCGCTGGACCGAAGCGGCCGATGTTGCCGGCGCAGTCCGTATCCTGCGAGATCGGTCGCGCCGCGTCTTTGCCGCGCTCGGCCGCAACGAGCTCGCGCCACTGACGGCGGCGCCGCAACACTTTTATTTGATCCGTAGCGTCGATCTGGTCGAACCGCCGTTGCCGCTGCCGCGCGCCGCTTATGTGACCGGCCGCGGACCGTTCAGCGAAGCTGACGAGCGCGCGCTGCTGGTGTCGCGCGGCATTGAGATCATCATTGCCAAGAACAGCGGCGGTGCCGCGACTTACGGCAAGATCGCGGCGGCGCGCGCGCTTGGGCTCGAAGTCATCATGCTGCGCCGGCCGGTGCCGCCCGTCGCACCCGCGGTCGAGACCGTGGAAGAGGCAATCGCGTGGCTTGATCATGCGATCACCTCGGCCGCCGCTCGCGGCGTATAGACTAGCGGCGCGCGTCCTGGCCGCGCGATCACGCGGGTCTCGCGCGTGCCGACAATCACCAACGTCGCCATATCGGCGGATTTACTCGCGGCATTTTCGAGTGTCGCCGCCTCGATGCGTTCGTCCGGCCGGCCAACGGCGCGGCCGAACACGACCGGTGTCGCCGGCGGCAAATGCTGGCGCAACCGCTCGACCGCGCTGGCAAACTGCCAGGGCCGCGCGCGTGAAACCGGATTGTAGAGTGCGATCACAAATCCCGCCTGCGCCGCCGCATCGAGCCGGCGCTCGATCAACGGCCACGGTTTGAGATTGTCGGACAACGACAGCGCGCAAAAGTCATGGCCAAGCGGCGCGCCGATGCGCGCGGCGACCGCGAGCATCGCAGTGATGCCCGGAACAAAAACGACGTCAAGCGCGCGCCAGGGGTCAGGACCACCTGCGATTTGCTCGCAGATCGCGGCCGCCATCGCGAACACGCCGGGATCGCCGCCGGACACGACGGCGACGTTGGCGCCTTGCGCGGCATGGCGCAGGGCGTCGCCAGCGCGCACAGCTTCTTCGCGATTGTCGGACGGATGGCGGCTCTGACTGGCGCGCGCTGGCACGCGGTCGAGATAAGGACCATAGCCGTACAGCGCTTGCGCTTCGGCAAGCGCGGCGGCCGCCTCCGCCGTCAGGTAGCGCGGGTCGCCAGGGCCTAAGCCGACGACGGCGAGGCGTCCGTTCATGGCTTTGCTCCCGCTTTTGCTGATGCCTCCGCTACGGGGCGCTGCGCCCAGCCGGGCACCAGGACGATGGCGAAGTACGGCGCCTCGTCGTCGGGCTTGGCGGCAAGCGGGATCATTTTCTCTTCCGCCATGGTGCCGCCCTCGACATAAAGCGCGCAGCGGAGCTGCCCGCTGCGCTCGAGCGCGCGCCGCAGTTTCGGCAGATGCCGTCCGACCTTCATCACCACCGCGGCATTGGCGTCGGAAAGGCGCCGCACCAGTTCGTTCTCTGGCAAGGTTGCTGGAAGCACGGTAAAGACGTCGTCGCCCTGAGCGATCGGCATTCCGGCTGCGGACCAGCAGCCCGACATGCCGGTGATACCGGGAATAACTTCGGTGGCGAAGCGCGGCGCGAGCCGCGCATGCAGATGCATATAGGAGCCGTAGAACAGCGGATCGCCCTCGCAAATCACGGCAACGATGCGCCCTGTTTCAAGATGCCGCGCAATCTCGGCGGCGGCCTGCGCATAGAAACTTTCAAGCGCCTCGCGGTAGCCGGTGCTGCATCTCGGCAGTTCGGTCGTGACCGGGTACCCAAGCGGCAATTCGACGACGCCGGCACGCAGATATTGTCCGATCGTTGCGCGGGAATGGCTTGCATTTCCGGCCTTGCAGAAATAGGCGATCACATCGGCTTGACACAGCGCGCGGGTCGCTTTGACCGTCATCAATTCCGGATCGCCCGGTCCGACGCCGACGCCGATCAGTTTGCCTGTACTCGTTCGCGCGCTCATAGGCCCGGCCTCGCCAAAGCATTGACGGCGGCCGCGGTGATGGCGCTGCCGCCGATGCGGCCGCGCACGATCAAAAACGGCAAACCCTGAGAACTAGCGGCCAGCGCCTCCTTGGATTCCGCGGCGCCGACAAAACCAACGGGCATGCCGAGAATTGCCGCAGGTTTCGGCGCGCCGGCGTCCAAGAGTTCGAGCAAGCGGAAGAGCGCCGTCGGCGCATTGCCGATTGCGACCACGGCGCCGGCGAGACGATCCAACCACAGATCGAGCGCCGCGGCCGAACGCGTGGTTTTGATCTTGGCGGCGATCGCGGCGGCGCGCGGATCGTTCAGCGTGCAGATCACTTCGTTACTGCTCGGCAGCCGCGCGCGCGTTATGCCGTGCGCCACCATTTCGGAATCGCACAGGATCGGCGCGCCGCCGGTGAGCGCGCGTCGCGCAGCCTCCACCACATTTCCGCGGAAGACGATGTGCTGCGCCACCTCGACTTGGCCGCAAGCATGGATCATACGTACGGCAACCTCGGCCTCCTCCGGCGTAAATCGCGCCAGGTCGGCCTCGGCACGAATGATGGCGAAGGATCGGCGATAGATCGCCGTACCATCGCGCAAATAAGTGCCTTGCTCAGCAATGGCGTCAGACATGCGGGGAGCTCTCGGCCGTGCCGGAACGGTCACGCAAGTGATTTGCGATGCGTTGCGGCAAGTTTCGCAGTGGCGCGGCGGCAAACGGCGTATCGCGCGCGGACCCGTTGGCAATGAGCGCGCAGGTGGCCGCGGTGCCGACCACCGTGAGCGACGCAGCGGTGGGATGGGCGCAGCCTTTGGCGCAGCCGGAAACATGGACGGTTATTCCATCGCTCAGATACGGTGCTGCAGCTTCGGCAACGCTCGGCGCGAGTGCACGCGCCGCGATATAGGCGGAGGCGCATAGCGGCGCGCCGGCGCAGGCAAAAACGCGCCGCCGCGGATCGGCAGCGTGCGTGACAAAACCGAGTTGCTCGGCTGCGACCGACCAACGGGCCGCTCCACCGCTTGCGAGTCCGATCACCAGCAAGCTGCGGTCCGGAGCAGTGCGCAGCCCGCGCGCGCCAGCCGCCGCCGCGGCATCGGCAAGTTTTTCCAGGGTACTCGCTTCGGCATGGCCGAAGGCAAGCCCGATGCCGTGGCCAAGCGAACCATCGCGCAGTTCGTGTACACCGATCGCATCCTTGCATTGGCGCGGCGCCGCGCGATGATCGAGACGTGCCGCGGCGCGTCGATGGGCACGCAGCGATGCCAGGGCGGCATCGAACGGAGCTATACTCTCGGCCGCGACGATGTCGCGCGCGCGGGCGCCGCGTCCGCGCGCTGCTAGAAGGTTCAGCAAGCGTACGATTGCTTCAGCTCCGTCATCGACGGCGACGACGCCCAAATCGAACGCGTCGATCTCGGCGCCGCCAACGCTCAGCCGCAACGCGACTGCACTATCGAGCCATTGTGCGCACAGACGAATATCGGCGGCAACGCGGGCAAGACCGAGCGGAGCGCCACCGTCGATAGTGACCGAAACTTTGGGATCGAGGCGCGCGCTGAGTGATTGCCCCGCTAGCGTGTGGCGCAAGGCGGCGGCGAGCGCCGTTGCATCAAAAATCTCGGCGGCGTCGAGCCCGGCGAGCGGATTGCACAGAATTGGCAGGCCGTCCTCGGCGGCAATACCGAGCGCCGCAACATCGGCAGCAAATCGAGGCGCGGAAAGATTAGTCAAGCCGCGTACCTGTATATTGCCGCGCGCGGTGATTTCGACGATGCCGTTGCCGTGAGCGCGCGCTGCGGCGCACAGCGCGGCGAAGGCGTCGAGCGCAATCGTACCGATCGGAATGAGTCGCACCAGCAAACCATCACCTGTCGGCAAGGGTTGCGACAGTCCAGGACAAATGCCGCGACGCGCGGGAATTGTGCCGGCGGGCGCGGTGCTCAGATGCGCGCTCATGCCATCTCTCCCGCAGCTGCTTGACTGCGCAAGACCGACAATGAAGCATCGACGTCATTACGTCGCGGGTGCCAAAGGCCGCGCCGTCGTGCCGTCTCGAGACGCTGGACAATGGTCACCGCCGCGGCGGGATTCTCGCGAAGCAGAAATTCACGCACGGCGCGATCCTCGACATAGGCGTCGTGCAGGAGATCGAACAAACCGCTAGCCACAGCATCGGTTGTTTCAGCGAAATTCACGAGCCGATCAACCGTCTCAGCAAGCTCCGCGGCGCCGCGCGGGCCGTGGCGCATCTGACCGGCGATGAAGCGAGGATTGACCGCACGGGACCGTACGATGCGCGCCAATGCCGCCGACAGCGGCCGCGCCCGTGGTTTTTGCGGATCGGTCATATCAAGCATTACGAGATCGGCACCGTGTCCGAGCATCTTGGCGGCAGCGGCAAAACCGCCGACGAAGGCCACGTCTTCGGCGCCTTCGAGGAGATCTCGGGTGGGATCGTCACTGACATGGACGAGCATGTCGGCCGAGCCGACGCGCTCGGCAAAGGCGCCGGGCGCTGCGCCGGCCTCGCCGTCGGCGCCGCGATATACATGCGATGCCGCGTCGAGATAGGCCGCGCCGATCTCGTCCGCGCCAATGTCGCGGCCGAGCGTGTCTTCAACACCGGCGCCATACGCGCCGGGCGCGCTGCCGAAAATACGATCGATCCGGACTGCGTTCGTGCCGTTGGCGGCGCGGCGCACCGCCGCAAGTGGATTGTCCTCGCTGCTTTCATCGCGCACGGCGACCGCCTGCACCGCGGCATCGATCAACGCGATCTGCGCCGGAAACAAATCGCGAAACAATCCGGATATGCGCCAGGTGACATCGACCCGCGCTCGCCCGATCAGCGCGATCGGCAGGACTTCGACGCCAGTCACGCGGCCGGTTGAGTGCTCCCAGACCGGCCGGCAGCCAAGGAGCGCTAACCCTTGCGCGATTTCCTCGCCGCCGGTGCGCAGCGTGGCGCTGCCCCATAAGTCGATCACCACGGCCCGTGGCGGCTCGCCATGATTTTGCAGATGGCCGCGCACCACTTCGGCCGCGGCAAGCCCGCCAATGTCCATCGCGGTCGGCGTGGGCAAGGTCCGCGGATCGGCGGTGAACAGATTGCGTCCGGTCGGCATCACATCGCGGCGGCCGCGCGTCGGCGAACCCGCCGGCCCGGCTGCAATGCGGCGTCCGTCGAGCGCGCCAACGAGTGCCGCGCGCTCGGCCTGGGCGCTTTGATGCCAAGCCAGATCGTCCGTGCCGGCAGGAGGCCGACCGTAAACGTGCTGGCCGTCTTTGATGGCGAGGTCCTTCAAATCGCAGAGCCAGGCGTCGATGCGCTTGAGCGCTTCATCCGCGGACGCCGCGGCGGCGACGCCTGCTTCGCGCGCCAAGCCGCAGCGCTGCGCTGTCTCGACGATCAGAGTGGCAAGCCGCTCGCGCCGCCGACGATCAAGACCCTCGGCTTGTGCATATTCGTCGAGCAAGAGTTCGAGCGCATGCGCGTCGCCGCTCGGCCCTCCCGCCGTCAATGGCGGCGGCAAATGGCCGATCGTAACGCCAGCGATGCGGCGCTTGGCTTGCGCCGCTTCGCCAGGATTGGTCGCGATGAACGGATAGATGACCGGCAAGGCGCCGGTGACAATCTCCGGAAAACACGCCGCCGTCAGCGCGACAGCCTTGCCGGGCAGCCATTCCAGCGTGCCATGCGCGCCCATGTGAACGAGCGCGTCAACGCCCGCGACGTGTTGCAACCACAGCGCAAAGGCGACCAGCCCGTGGCGGGGCGGCAATTGCGGATCGTGATAATCGGCACGGCGCTGCGATACCCGTCCGCGATCCGGCGGCAGCGCCACCAGCACGTTGCCAAAGCTTTGCGCGCGGAACCGGAAAGCGCCGCCGCCGATATCAGGATCAGTGACCGGCTCGCCCCAAGCGCGATGCAGTGCGTCGACGGCAGCGCGCGGCACGCGGGCAAGCAAGCGCGCATAGTCTTCGAGCGTGCAGACTGCTTCAGCGTTGCCCCGCGCGAGACCATCGAGCAATGCGCGCGCGGTCTGGGGCCCACCATGCACGCTGTAACCGGCGGCCGACAGATCTGCGATGAGCGCGAGCACGCTTGCCGGCACGTCGAGTCCGACCGCATAGCCGGCGCGGTCTTTTGCGCCAGGATAGTCAGGCATCAGGATGGCGATGCGGCGGTCACGACGCGGTAAGCGCGCTAAGCGCACCCAGGCGGCAACGCGATCCGCCGCCATGGCGATGCGATCGGGTTCGACCCGACTTGCGAGGGCGGTAAACGCGAGCTCTTCGCAGGGCGCAAGCGGATCCTTAAACGCGACGACCCCGGTCAGCACCCGGCCGTCCAATTCGGGAAGCACGACATGCATCGCCAGATCGGCGGCGCCGAGCCCGCGCGGACTATCTTGCCACGCCGCTCGCTTGGTCGTGGCGCTGACGACTTGAAATAACGGAACACGGAGACCGTCGAGCGCGGTTGTGCCGCTCGCTCCGCTCGCCGCAAAACCGGTCATGGTTACAATTGCGGCCGGGCCGAGCTGTCGAAAAGCCCTACGCAGAAATGCCGTCGCGTCGGCGTCTTTTAGGCTTGTGACCATCAGCGGCGCCGCGGCGAGGCCGCGCGCCGTCAATGCGGCGCATAAAGCATCAATCGGGGCCGTGTCTCCGGCGAGCAGCATCGCGCGATAGAAGATGACCGGCACGACCGAGCGGTCTGTTGCGAGGCGCTGGCACAGCTGCCCCAGCGTGAGCGCACCTTGCCCCGGCAGATAGGTGGCAAACCGCGGCACCGAGGTGGGTTCATGCGTTTCCAGCGCACACCCGGTATGGCGCGCCAGACGGCGCAGCAGGGCGCGCAGATTCGCAATTCCGCCTTCGCGAAAATATTGCAACAGCGCGCGCAACTCGTCACTCGGCAGTGTCGATGCCGCATCGAGCCGCGGGTCATCCCGATCCTCACCGGGCAGGACAGCGAGCACGCTGCCGCGTTCGCGCGCGATTGCCGCAAGCCGCTCCACCCCGTATCGCCACCAATCGAGACCGCCGAGGAGACGGACCACAATGATCTTAGCGTTCTTACCGACGCGATCGATCCACAGATCGACCGACATCGGGTGCCGCAAATCACGCAAATGCGCCAAGCGCAGGCTCGGCAGCGCCGTGCGCTCCGCTGCCCATGCCGCGGAAAGGCCGGCAAGATCGCTGTCGGCGAAGGACAGGATCGCAATTTCGCCTGGCGGCTGGCCGAGATCGATCGCTTCGATGATTTCGTCGAGGCCGGTCGAACTCGTCGTGAGCAGATGCATCGCTCACCTCTTGGAAGGTCAGGCGCGAAGCGCGGCCGTCACTGCGGCGCGGTCGAGGCCTTTTAATCCGATCACGACCAGCTGGCCTTGCCGCCGCTCGGCCGCGCTCCACGGCCGATCGAATTGGCAGGTCACTCGCGCGCCGACGGCCTGCACCAAAAGCCGCAGCGGTTTGTTCGCCACAGCGGCGAAGCCTTTTACGCGCAGCACGTCAAACCGTTCAGCCAGCGAAGCAATGCGCGCCGTGAGCGTCGACGGATCTGCAAGCTCATCAATCGGCACGACGAAACTGTCGAAATCGTCATGATCGTGCTCGGCTTCGGCGTCATGGCGGGTGCGGCGATTGCCGATATCGTTCTCGGTGCCGATCCCAAGCCCAAGCAGCAGTCTTTGATCGACCTTGCCGTCGCGTGCGGTCAGCACTTTGACGCGGCGCGGCAGCGCATCCGCGATCACGGCACGCGCGCGATCAAGTCCGGCGTCGTCGAGCAGATCGCGCTTGTTCAGAACGACGAGGTCGGCGCAGGCGATTTGATCTTCGAATACTTCTTCAACCGGATCGTCGTGCGTGAGCGCGCTGTCGGCGGCGCGCTGACGCTTCAGCGCGTCAAGATCGGTGGCGACGCGGCCATTGGCGAGAGCGGCGCCGTCGACAACGACGACCACGCCGTCGACCGTGACGCGGTTCTTGATCGCCGGCCAGTGAAACGCCTGCACCAGTGGCTTCGGCAAAGCGAGGCCTGACGTTTCGATCACGATATGATCGACACTGTCCTTGGCGAGAATGGCATCGAGCGCGGGCACGAACTCGTCCGCCACGGTGCAGCACAGGCAGCCATTGGCGAGTTCGACGATATTGTCTTCGGGGCAGGCGGCATCGCCACATCCTTTGAGGATTTCGCCGTCGATGCCGACATCGCCGAATTCGTTGACGATAACGGCAAGGCGGCGACCTTGCGAATTGGCCAAAACGTGACGGATCAAGGTCGTCTTGCCGGCGCCGAGAAAGCCGGTGACGATAGTGCAGGGCACGCGCGCGAGCTGTGCGGCGATTGCGCTGTTCATAGGTCGCTCTCCGCAAAATCAATGGGTGGGACACGCGCGATCAAGCTGCGCTTGAGGATTTCCGGGCGCCCGCGCCACGGCAGAATGCCGTCACTCGCGGCTGCGAGAAGCTTGGCGCCGGCAACAAGCGCGCCGGCATTGCTGGCATCGAGCCCGCCAAACACATAGGTCCATGAGCCGTTGCACCGCATGGCGGCGCTCGGTCCGCGGTTGCAATTGGCGAGGCAGCGTAGTCGCCGCACCACGACTTCAGTGCCGGCCGCCGCTTGTTCGGTTGCGTCGGCCAGGAGCGTCCCGGGACGTGGTTCGGCATCGCCTTCGCCGGCGCGCCGGCAGGTGACGCAAACGTAGATCATTGGCGATGTTGTCTTAGACGCCATCGTGTTGGACATCGGCCGGCCTCACGCGCGCTCAACGATGATGCGGCCGAAACCGCCCCAGCGGTAGATCAGGTAGGACACGATCCAGCTGGCGATGAAAATTCCGACGACGAAGTAGCCAAAACCGGCAAGCTCAACATTGAGCTTCTCAACTACGTCCCAAAAACCGCCGGCAAGCTCGAGCTTGCTGGCGACGAGACCGAGCGCCTCGATGCCGCCGATCAGCATCGCGACCAGCGCCGAAATCGCGGTGATGGTCAAATTGTACCAAAGCTTCCGGATCGGATTGAGAAACGCCCAGCCATAAGCGCCGACCATGAGCATGCTGTCGCTGGTATCGACCAGCGTCATGCCGGCCGCAAACAGCGCCGGGAAGATCATCACCGTGTCGAAGCTCATGCCGCCAGAGGCTTGACTGCCGGCCACCGTGAACAGTGTGATTTCGGTCGCCGTGTCAAAGCCGAGGCCGAACAAAAAACCGAGCGGGAACATCTGCCAGCTTCGCGTGACCATCCGAAACAGCGGCCGGAAGATGCGAGCGAGAAAGCCGCGGCCGGAGAGCAAATGATCGAGCTCATGGTCGGCAACCGCTTCGCCGCGGCGCGCCCGTTGGAAGCTCCGCCACACCCCGCGCAAGATGAACAGATTGATGGCGGCAATGGCGAGCAGGAAAAATGCCGATGTGCCGGTGCCGATGACGCTGCCGATCACCTTGAAAGGATGAAGCTTACCTTGGAGCGCGAATGCCGTTCCGACGATCACCGCGACTGCAATCGCGACAACCAGGGAATGCCCGAGCGAGAAGAATAAACCAGCCGAGATCGGCCGTTTGCCTTCCTGCATCAGCTTGCGCACCACGTTATCAATTGCCGCGATGTGATCGGCATCGACGGCGTGGCGCAGTCCCAGCACATAGGCGAGGAACGCGGTGCCAAGCAGCGTCGGCTGATCAGACAATGCAACGAAAGCCCAGGTCCAGACGACCGCATTGCCGGCGAATATCAGGAGATAGATCGCGGCGATCTTGCGCCCTTGATGGGGCGAGGCGTCGTCAAGCGCCGATCGCAGATGGCTGAGCACGGATGGTCCTCGCATAACCTGCCGTCGGCGCGAGCGAGGACCAAAAGACTTAATCGCCTTTCAGATCATCCACAGGCGCACCCCGGCCCGTGTTTGTCGCGTCGACACGGACGATGGCAGGTCTCCTGGCTCGCGGATCGTCGCTTCGTCCTGCCTTCCCGGCCGCATGCGCGTGCCAGTGGCTTAACCGGACGAAACTTCCCGCTCACAGTTGCGGGGGCAGCTGCGGGTTTGGGCGCACCGATGTGCGTCCGCACCGCATTCCCTATTCACCCTCATCGAGGGACCATCGATCGCTTAGTGATAGATTTCGGGATGTGGCCCTGTCAATCTGGCCGGCGGGTTCCATGGGCAGCGTAGCAAAACTCTCCCTCGTCCTCGGCGGCGCCCGTTCCGGCAAGAGCCGCTACGCTGAAGGGTTGATCGCGACACTGCCGCCGCCCTGGAAACCGCCATGGAACTATGTCGCGACGGCGGAATCTGGCGATGCCGAGATGGCCGAGCGCATCGCATCACATCGCGCGCGCCGCGGCGCTTCCTGGCACACGATTGAAGCCCCGCGCGATCTCGCCGCTTCGCTGCAATCATCGAGCGCCGCGGCGGTATTGGTGGACTGCCTGACATTGTGGCTCTCCAATCTCCTGCTTGCCGGCGCGGATATCGACATGGAAATTGGCCGACTTGAACATGCGCTGGCGGCAGGCGGTGCGCCGGTCGTCATGGTCGCTAATGAGGTGGGTTCAGGTATCGTGCCCGATCATCCGCTGGGCCGGCGCTTTCGCGATCTGCAAGGGCTCCTTAATCAACGGATCGCCGCACGCGCCGATCGTGTCGTGCTGGTGGTTGCCGGGCTGCCGCTGGCGCTGAAGGGAACGCTGTAAAGGCCATGCGGTCGATGCAACAACGGGTGAAGCGATGACTGAAATCGACCAAACCGAAGCCGAGCGCCATCGCGCCAAAATGGCCAAACGCAAATCCGTCCAGGACGCGGAAGTCGCGGCCAAGACCATCGAAAAAGGATTGCTGATCGTTCACACCGGCACGGGCAAGGGCAAATCGACCGCGGCGTTCGGATTGGCGCTGCGCATGCTCGGCCGTGGTCAACGGGTCGGCGTGGTGCAGTTCATCAAGGGGGCCTGGCATTCGGCCGAACGCGATGCGCTGGCGCGCTTCGGCGATCAGCTTATTTGGCACACAATGGGCGAGGGTTTTACTTGGGAAACGCAGGATCGAGCGCGCGATATCGCCGCCGCCGAACGCGCCTGGATGAAAGCGCGCGAGCTCATGGCCGCTCCGAATCTGGCCATGCTGATTCTGGACGAACTCAATATCGCACTGCGCTACGACTATCTCGAACTTGCGGCCGTCGTCGCGGCGCTCAATGTGCGGCGGTCAGGCTTGCATGTCGTGGTCACCGGCCGCAACGCCAAGCCGGAACTCATCGCCGCTGCCGACCTCGTCACTGAAATGACATTGGTGAAGCACCATTTCGCCGCCGGGGTGAAGGCGCAACCAGGCATCGAGTTTTGAGCCCAGAGCGTTATTGACCAAATCGATATGCGCTCCAATTTTTGGTGAAGCATGATCTTTTCGGACCTGCCTTCGCCCGCCGAAGCATCCTGCGAGCAGATTAGCGGTTGGCAAAGCTTCGCGCAGGCGGAAAACCCGTCCCCACTTTTCCGGATTATGCTCTAGCCATGCCCGGGCGCGCATTGATGTTTCAGGGCACCGGCTCAGATGTCGGCAAATCGCTGATCGTCGCGGGCCTGGCCCGCGCCCTGGCGGTGCGCGGTCTCGTGGTGCGACCCTTTAAACCGCAAAACATGTCGAACAATGCAGCAGTGACGTCTGATGGCGGCGAGATCGGGCGTGCCCAAGCGCTGCAAGCGCGCGCGGCGCGTACGCCTGCCACCGTTCATATGAATCCGGTTCTGCTCAAACCCCAGAGCGAGATCGGTGCGCAAATCGTGGTACAAGGCCGCGTCTATGGCAGCGCCAAAGCAGCCGCGTATCAGCACATCAAGCGCGATCTGTTGCCTGCCGTGCTCGACAGTTATCGGCAGCTGCGCGACGTTGCGGATATCGTCCTGGTGGAAGGCGCCGGCAGCGCAGCTGAGATCAATTTGCGTGTCAACGACATCGCCAATATGGGTTTCGCCGAAGCCGCCGACATTCCGGTCGTGCTGATCGGCGATATCGACCGCGGCGGCGTGATTGCGAGCCTCGTCGGCACCAAACACGTGATCGACACTGCCGACGCGGCGCGCATCCGCGGCTTTATCGTCAACAAATTTCGCGGCGATCCTGACCTGTTTGCCGCGGGAATGGCGCGTATCGCCCAAGCGACCGGCTGGTCGGCGCTTGGTCTCATTCCCTTCTTTCCCGACGCGCGATTGCTGCCAGCAGAAGACGCGCTCGCGCTCGAACAGAAGCCGCCGGTAAAGTCGCAAACGCGCCTACGCATCGCCGTGCCTATCCTGCCGCACATTGCCAATTTCGACGATCTCGATCCGCTGGAGGCAGAACCTGCGGTCGACTTGATTCGGCTGCGATCCGGATCTGCACTGCCTGGCGACACGGATCTTGTGATCTTACCGGGTTCGAAAGCGACCATTGCCGATCTCGATGCACTGCGCACCGCCGGATTTGATATTGATATCGCGGCGCATCGGCGGCGCGGCGGCTTGGTGCTCGGTCTGTGCGGCGGATATCAGATGCTGGGGCGCACGCTCGCCGACCCACAAGGCATCGAAGGCCCGGTCGGCAAAGTCGACGGGCTTGGTTTACTGGACGTCGAAACCGTCCTCTCGAATCGCAAGCAACTGGAACCAATTCGTGGTGAGACGGACGGCGGCGTTCCGTTCGCCGGTTATGAAATGCATATGGGCGTGACGGCGGGCGCCGATTGCGCGCGGCCCTTTGCCCGGCTCGCCGACGGTTCGCCGGAAGGAGCGATTTCGGCCGACGGCCGCGTGTTCGGCACCTATATCCACGGTCTGTTCGCCGACGATCGTCAGCGAGCCGCCTGGCTTACCCGGTTGGCGGCCGGCGCGGCAGACATTGCCTACGATTCCTTGATCGAACAGATCCTCGACCGGCTTGCGGCGCATCTTGTCGCGCATCTCGATCTCGACCGGCTCGTCAGCCTAGCGCGATAAATAGTGCGGCCAGCACCGAAACCAGCGCGACGAAAATTGCATCGGCGCTGCGGTAAAGCGCCAGCGCGCGACTGATATCTTTCGCTCCTGCGTCACGCCGACCATCGCCCATGAATGCATCGTCGACGGGAATGCCGCCATAGACCCGCGGCCCGGCAAGCGACAGACCCAGCGCACCGGCCATCGCCGCTTCCGGATAGCCGGCATTGGGCGAACGATGACGCGCCGCGTCACGCCAGACCGTGCGCCAGGCGCGGCTGACGGAAGCGTCTTTGCGCAATGCCGAAGCGGCGGCGAGCAACAGCGCCGCGAGCCGCGACGCCGGCAGATTGACAAGGTCATCGAGCCGTGCTGCGGCCCAGCCGAAATCTCTGTAGCGCGGCGTGCGGTGACCGATCACGCTGTCGGCGGTGTTGATCGCCTTGTAAAGCGCGGCACCCGGAAGTCCTGCCAGCAGCAGCCAGAACACCGGCGCGACGATTGCGTCGGAGAAATTCTCGGCCAAGCTTTCGATTGCAGCGCGTGCTACGCCAGCGCGATCGAGCCCGGCAGTATCGCGGCCGACAATGTGCGATACTGCCGCGCGCGCGGAGTCGAGGTCGTTCGCATCAAGTGCGGAGGCGACATTAGCGACATGCTTGTGCAGGCTTCGTTGCGCGATCAACGTGCTCATCAGCGCGGCGACGGCAACAAAGCCGAAGGGCAGACGAAGCAATTGGCTTTGCACCATGAACGCGACTGTGCCAACGATGGCGAGCACGACCGTGAGCGCCGCAACACCCGCGGCCCGCCGCGACTTCGGCGCCATGTTGTGATCTATGTTGCGATTCAAAAGCCGATCGCATTCGTCGATCAAGGCGCCGATCCAGGTCACCGGATGGCCGATCATGCGGGTCAGCCATTCCGGATAACCGATGCAGAGTTCGATCAGCATGGCTAAGAGTGCGAGTGCAGCCGACATAACGTTCTCTGACGATTACGATTACCCGCTCATGCACGGCGGCGAGATCGCCGCCGCCCGGCGCATGTTTGCTGAGGCCCCGGAACCTTTCATCGACCTTTCGACTGGGATCAATCCCTATTCTTATCCGCTGCCGCAACTTTCACCCGAACTGTTCGAGCGGCTGCCCGACCCGCAGACGCTCGGCGCGCTCGCTGCTATCGCGGCGCAAGCCTACGGTGCGCCCTCGGCGGCCCATGTCGTGCCCGCGCCCGGAACGCAGATTTTACTACCGCTAGCTGCCGGTTTGATTGGTCCGGCTCGTGCGGCGGTCGTTGCGCCGACCTATGGCGAACACGTTCGCGCTGCGGGGCTTGCAGGGCACCGCGTGACCGAGATTGCCGATCTCGATGCCGTGCACGAGACAATGCTCGTCTTTGTCACCAATCCGAACAATCCTGACGGTCGGCTGTTCGACAAGAATGATCTGATCGCGCTGGCAAAACGGTTGGAGGCGCGCGGCGGGCTCTTGGTCGTCGATGAGGCTTTTATGGATGTCGGCCCGCCAGACGCGGGCCTGGCAAGCGAGGTGGGACGGAATCGGATCGTGGTATTGCGCTCGTTCGGAAAATTTTTTGGACTTGGAGGCCTTCGGCTCGGCTTCGCGCTCGCGGCGCCGCCGCTCGCGGCACGGCTTGCCGCGAAGGTCGGGCCATGGGCTGTCTCCGGGCCAGCACTTGCAATCGGCGCGAAGGCCTTGACCGATCGTGCTTGGATCAAGCAAACGCGTCGCCGATTAATCGACGCAGCCGTCAGACTCGACGCCATTCTTTCACATGCTGGACTTGAGATCGTCGGTGGAACTGCGCTGTTCCGGCTGGCGCGCGCAAGTTTCGCACACGATCTGTTCCTTCATCTTGGTCGCGCCGGAATCTTGGTCCGCAAGTTCCAGCAACAGCCGTCCTGGCTGCGCTTCGGTTTGCCGGCTGCCGAGGAGGCCTGGACCAGGTTGCAGATTGCAATGGCTGACTATGCCAACAGCCGTTAGGTTTGCGCCCATGACCTTTGCGCCGTGACCTTTGCGCCATGACCTTTGCGCCGTGACCATGCGCCTGACCCGCCATAAAGATGGGCTCGCGTCAGCGCCGCACACAATCACCTTCGACGCGGCATTTCGCGCGCGCCTGCGTGATCTTTTGTTTTGGCGGCGGGACGTGCGCCGTTTTCGCCACGATCCGCTACCCGAAGGTACGCTGGAAAACCTGATTGAGCTCGCTTGTCTCGCCCCTTCGGTCGGGTTGAGCCAGCCTTGGCGCTTCGTCATCGTCGACGATCATTTGCGCCGCGCCGCTGTGCGGCAAAACTTCGAACTGTGCAACGCGGAGGCATTGACCGCGCTGGCGCCGCAACGCGCCTGCCTTTACGCGAGGCTCAAGCTCGCCGGGCTCGACGAGGCGCCTGTCCATTTTGCCGTTTTTGCCGATCGCACGACGACGCAAGGCCATGGGCTCGGCCGTCACACCATGCCCGAGATGATCGAATATTCCGCGGTCACGGCGGTCCATACGATTTGGCTTGCCGCGCGCGCTCACGGAATAGGTCTGGGATGGATTTCGATCCTCGATCCGACCGCGATCACTGGCATTTTGAACGTGCCGACGGCATGGAAATTCATCGGCTATTTCTGTCTCGGCTATCCTCAGGCTGAGGATACGATACCCGAGCTACAACAAGCCGGATGGGAAGAGCGAAGCCCGATCGCCGCAATGGTGATCCGGCGCTGACGAAAATCAACGCATGGCGCTGGGTGGGCGCGCAGCTTTTTCCTGATGTCCCGATGCAGCGAGCGGCGATCCGGTCTTGCCTGCGCCGGGGAAATAACGCGCGATGATCACGGGGTCGAGTTGGCGTACCGCATTGTCCGGCAGCCGCTGCCAATTCTCGTCGCGGCCGAATAGCGCAATGCCGAGATAGCCGTGCACGGTTAGCGTCTGGCCATCCGGGCTGACCCGCATCATGGCGCTGTAGATATTGCCGTTCCGCGGGTCGAGGATATTGCCGCCCTGATAGACCAACCCGTCGCGTTGCATGTCCCGGACCAAGGGTAGCCCGAGCAGCGGCTGATTCTTGCGGTCATCGCGGCAGCTTGAACAGATCGGATTCTTCGGGTCTTCCGGGCGGAGAAATAGCTTCGCGATCACGCCCTGATACAGACCGTCACGCTCGACGAACAGGAACCAGCCGACGGGGTCGCCGGTTTGCTCGTCCAGTTTTTGCCACAGACCGCTCGCGGCCGGTTCGGCCGGCGAGGTGGACTGAGCCGCCAAGGCCGCCAGGGATATCGTGAAAAAACCCGCAGCCAGCGCGGTCACGACTTTTGCCGATTGCAATGCCAACGGAACCCTCCATTGGATTCAATGTCCGCGTTGAAGTGGAGTGATCGTTGGACAATGCGGTGATTTCACGACGTCGGATCACGCCCGCGGAAATCCAAATTGCGGTCATTGTTTCACCTGCCGCCGAACATTTTCATGCGGACTGGGAACAAGAACTGCTTGATCCGTCCGTCGCGGATGTTATTGGGGAAACTCGCAAGCCGTGACCGCCGGCTCTGGGCGTTCGCGATTTCTCGACAGGTTTGTGACGCGGTTTCCCGATACAACGGTTTTCCGATAACTGGTCCAAAGCATGCGCGTATTCGTCCCAATTTCGGTTGGCGGCTGGACCCGCTTGTTCAGCCGATGGGATATTATCGCCATTTTATTGATCCTCGGCCTTCTGGTCTTTCTGGGTGAGGCAAGCCGCAATCTTTTCGAGCCGCTTGCCGAATTGCAAAGGCAACCGCCGTCGCTCGATCCACGCAATCTGCCGGAATATGCGGCGCGCACCACGCTGCGCATGCTGATTGCGATGGTATTGTCGCTCATCTTTACCTTCACCTATGCCACGTTTGCCGCAAAAAGCCGATCGGCCGAACGGCTCTTGGTACCGCTGCTCGATATCCTGCAATCGGTCCCGATCCTCGGCTTCATCTCGGTCACAGTCGTGTTTTTCATGAGCTTGGCGCCCGGACGTGTGCTCGGTGCCGAATTCGCCTCCATCTTTGCGATTTTTACCAGTCAAGCCTGGAATATGGCCTTTAGCTTTTATCAGTCGCTGCGCACCGTCCCGATCGAATTGGAAGAAGCGACGCGAAACTTCCGGCTCAGTTCGTGGATGAGCTTCTGGCGTCTCGACGTTCCGTTCGCCATGCCGCAGCTCATCTGGAACATGATGATGTCGATGTCGGGAAGCTGGTTCTTCGTCGTCGCGTCGGAGGCGATCAGCGTCGGCAATACCACGGTCACTTTGCCCGGCATCGGCTCATATATCGCGCTTGCGATCGAGCATCGCGATCTCGCTGCGGTGTGCTGGGCGATCGGCACAATGCTGGTCGTGATCCTGATCTACGATCAGGTTTTATTCCGGCCGCTGGTGGCGTGGGCCGATCGCTTCCGCTTCGAGCAGGAACCCGGCGTTCCGGCGCCGCGCTCTTGGGTGTTCGACGTGCTCCGTCGCTCGCGGATTGTCGAACGGCTGATTGCGCCTGTTGCGGCGCTTTGGCGCTTGTCGCTGCGTCCGAAAAAAATCGACAAGGAGCCGTCCAGCGCGCCAGCGAAACGAGCCGGCCGCACTTTGGCGTTTCAGTTTACATTGATCGTTTTTGCCTTGGCCACAGTGGCGCTGTGGCAGGTGGCGAAATTCGCCGTCGCCGGTATTACGCTGCATGATGTCGGCGTGACGATGGCGCTTGGCTTTGCCACGCTGGCACGCGTCGTCGTGCTGATCGCGATCGCAAGCTTGATCTGGGTGCCGATCGGGGTCTGGGTCGGAACGCGACCGCGCGTTGCGCTCTTCGTCCAGCCGGTGGCGCAGTTCCTCGCCGCGTTCCCGGCCAACCTCCTGTTTCCCATCGTCGTCTCGGGCATCGTCGCGTGGCGGCTCAACCCCAACATTTGGCTAAGCCCGCTGATGATTCTCGGCACGCAGTGGTACATTTTGTTCAACGTCGTTGCCGGCGCGGCGGCCATTCCGGCGGAACTGCGCTCGGTGGCGGTCAATTTGCGCGTGCGCGGCTGGTTGTGGTGGCGGCGTATCGCGTTGCCCGCGGTACTGCCGTATTACGTCACCGGCGCGATCACTGCGTCCGGCGGGTCATGGAATGCGAGCATCGTTGCCGAGGTCGCCTCATGGGGCAATGAGCATCTGCAGGCCGATGGTCTTGGTGCCTATATTGCCGAAAAGACCGATGCCGGGGATTTTCACCATATCGTGCTGGGCATCGCGGTGATGAGCCTGTTCGTTGTCGTAATCAATCGAGTGTTCTGGCGGCCTATGTACCGCTACGCCGAACGCAAATTCCGGCTTGGATGAGGATCAATATGGACGCCGCTTTGCTTGATGTTCACCAGCTCCGCCAGTCTTTTCCGCGCGCCGACGGCGGCGAGAATTTGGTGCTCGACGGCGTCGAGCTTTCGCTCGCCCAGGGGCAGATCGTGGGGCTTCTCGGCCGCACCGGTTCGGGCAAATCGACGTTGCTGCGGCTGATCGCCGGCTTGGCGCAGCCCTCGGGAGGAACGGTCACTTATCTGGGCGAGCACGTGACCGGGCCTGCGGCGGGCATTGTGATGGTGTTCCAATCTTTTGCGCTGTTTCCTTGGTTGACAGTGCTCGAAAACGTGCAGTTGGGCCTCGAAGCGCTCGGCCTTCCCGAGTCGGAAATCCGTAAACGCGCGCTGGCGGCGATCGATTTGATCGGGCTCGACGGCTACGAATCCGCATATCCGCGTGAATTGTCGGGCGGCATGCGCCAGCGTGTCGGTTTCGCCCGCGCGCTGGTCGTGCATCCGAACATTCTTCTCATGGATGAGCCGTTTTCCGCGCTTGACGTGCTCACCGCGGAGACGCTGCGAACCGATTTCCTCGAACTTTGGGGTGAAGGCAAGCTGCCGATTAAGGGCGTCATTCTCGTCACCCACAATATCGAGGAAGCGGTCTTGATGTGCGACCGCATCCTGCTGTTCTCCACCAATCCCGGCCGCATCATCAGCGAAATCAGCGTCGATCTGAAACAACCGCGCAACCGGCTCGATCCGCGGTTCCGCGATCTGGTCGAGAAAATCTACGTGGCAATGACGGCGCGGACGCCGATCGGCGCTTCCGATCGCCTGCGAGTGGCGACCATGAACACGGTGCTGCCGCGCGTCTCCGCCAATATCCTGGCCGGTCTGGTCGAGACGCTTGCCGCGCCGCCGTATAACGGCCGCGCCGACTTGCCGGTCTTGGCCGACGAATTACACCTCGAGATCGACGACTTGTTTCCAGTCGGCGACGCGTCGCAACTGCTCCGGCTCGCCGAAATTGAAGGCGGCGATATCAAGCTTACTGAAACTGGAAAACAATTTGCCGAAATGGGCACTGACGACCGCAAGCGCCTGTTCCAGCGCCAACTATTGTCCTACGTGCCGCTCGCCGCGCACATTCGCCACGTGCTGCAGGAGCGCACCAATCACACCGCGCCGAAGAGCCGCTTTTTCGACGAGCTTGAGGATCATATGAGCGCCGAAGATGCGGAGCTGACGCTGCGCGCGGTGATCGGCTGGGGACGTTACGCCGAAGTGTTCGCCTATGACGACGATTCCGGCACGTTCAGCTTGGAAAATCCTACCTAAGGCTTCTTTGGTTTTTTCAGCCTGGCGGCGGCAGAAAATTCACTTCGTGCTTGGCCGAGACCGCAACCACTTCCTCTGGTTTTTGTTCTTTCATTGAATGAATCGCCCAGAACAAGTCGTAGAGCTTGCGCGTCGGCGACACCCAGAAAAAACATTTTACCGGCTGATCTGACTTGTTGAAGATGGCGTGTGGCTGGCCCATCGGCATGCGGATCAGATCGCCCGCCGTCGCCACGGCGTCCTTGCCGTCGAGAACGAGATCGAAGCGGCCCTCGAACACGTAGATGAATTCGTCCTGCGTCGGGTGAATGTGCGGCGGCACGAAAGTGCCCGGCGGGAAGGTCGCGTGCCAGGAGAACGAACTCTCGCTCACGGCCTTAGGCACGTAGGTCTGGCCCAGAATATTCCAGACGATACCGTCAATGCCGCTGCCCGCCTTGGTTATTCCCGCCGTGAGTTTTTGCATCAGATAATCTCCATTAAGCCGCGCTGCGCCGTCCATTGGCCGCGATCGCAAGCAGCGCGCGTTCGGCGATGGTATCGGCAAGCGCCGGATTGAGCCGCGACTGCAACACCGCCTCAGCCAATTCGGCCATGGCGGTGGCAAGCCGCGTCGCGCTCCACGTCTTGAGCGCCGCCTCGACGAGCGGCCGGCGGCGAAATGGCAACGGCGGCTGTACGGCTTCGAGCGAAATCGGGCGACCCTGTTCGATCGCCGTGCGCCACTTGTGCAGTTGCGCGAGCTGGCGTTGCGCATTGAACAGGATCGATCCCGCCGTCGTGCCGGCGACGCGCGCCTTGCCGAGCTGGATTTCGAGTTCGCCTGGACGCCCGGCGAACGCCGCATCGACGATGTCTTCAATCGCAAGCGCCGACGCGTCGGAAACGACAGCGGTGACGTCCTCGACGCTGACTTGATCGCGGCCACGCGCGTAGAGCGCGAGCTTCTGAATTTCGCTGCGCGAGGCGGCGCGGTCGCCGCCAAGGAGCGGGATCAACACCGCGCGCGCGTCCGGCGCCAGCGATAATCCGGCGGCCCGCATCTCGTCGTCGATCAGCCGCGCCCGGTCTCTTTCACTGTCGGCGTAACACGGCAATGCGGTGGCATTCTTCGCCCGTTCGCAGAGCACGCGCAGTGGCGCGTTGCGCCGCAAATCGCCGGCCTCGATCACCACACGGCATTCGCGCGCGGCTGCGAACAGCGGATCGTCAAGGAGCGCCTCCACAGCCGGCGCTATATTACGGCTGCCGGCCTTGACCCACACCGCCCGGCGGCCGCCAAACAGCGGCATGGTGAGCGCCTCTTCGACGAGGCGCGTCGGTTCGGCGGCCAGCTCCTCGCCATTGAGCCGCGCCAGCGCGAATGGATCACTCATGTCGTCGACCGAGGCGGCGAGTACGGCGCGAACGCGTTCGCCAATGAGGCCCGCATCCGGTCCAAACACCAAAACGACGCGCCGCACCGGGTCCGGCCGTGCCACGAACGCATCGACATCGGCGGCTTTGACCGCGACCATGACGAGGACCTTGCTTAGGTTGGTTCGCGCAGGCGGCTTAGCCATGCCGCACGGACGTTGATTCCCGACATGCTCACGTGCCGGCGACGAAATATGATGCGAGCCTGTTGCGGATCGACTCGGCCGCGACTTTGACGGCGCGGTCTTCGGCGTCGCGTTGCGCACGCTGTTTGGCGAAGCGCTGCTGCGAGCCGGGAATATCGTAGCCGACATGGGAGAACGTGCTGTCCCTGAGCACGATTTTGCCGGTCGCGATCTCGATGAGCTGATAGGTTGCCGTGACCCCACCGATTTCCTCGGTCGGCCGGCCGGTGACCGGATCGATCGTGACCGTTAAGTCGGTCGGCGTCACCACCACGTCCAACCGGTGCGTCGGCACCGGCGCGCCGGCGGCGCCGTTGAGATCGAACTGCAAGGCGTTGCGCATGGCGACTGCAATACGCGCTTGCAGCGTTCCCTGCTGTGCCGGAATAGGCGGGATCAGAACGTCGGCGAGCTTGTCGCGAACGCTCTCATCGGCAACCGACGGATTGCGGCCGTAGAGCGGCTCGAAACAGCCGGCGACAATGCCGGCCGCCGCCAGCACGACGGCGAGCCGCGCGACAGCGCCTATGCGCTTGCGGTTGTCAGACCACCACATTGACGATCCGTTGCGGCACGATGATCACTTTCTTCGGCCGTTTGCCCTCGAGCGCCCGTTGTACCGCATCGAGTGCTAGCACGGCGCGCTCGATATCGGCGTTGCCGGCATCACGCGCCACCGTCACGTCGGCGCGTTTGCGGCCGTTGATCTGGACCGGAAGCGTCAGCATTTCCTCGACCAAGAGCGCCCGTTCGATCTCTGGCCAAGCCGCTTGCGCCACCAGCGTGTCGTGGCCCAGCAGCGCCCAGCACTCCTCGGCAAGATGCGGCATCATCGGATGGAATAATCGTACGAGAATGTTAACCGCTTCGCGCATCGCCCAACGCAAATCCGGCGGCGCGACGCTGGCCTGCCGCGGCTTCTCATCAGCCCTCGTTTGCGCCCCCGTTTGCGCACTGTTTTGCGCCCCCGACTGTACCCCCAATTGGCCACCAATGTCGCCGATTATCGCATTGAGTACATTGGCGAATTCATAAATATGCGCCACACAAACATTGAAGTGCAGCTTTTCGATGTCATCGGTAACCCGCGAAAGCGCCCGGTGCGCAGCTTTGCGCAGCGCGAGCGCCGGCGCTCCGAACTGGTCCGGCCGCTCGGCCGGCGAGCTTTTCGCCAATTCGGCCGCCTCGCCAACGAGCCGCCACAGCCGCTGGGCGAAACGCCAGGCGCCCTGGACGCCTTTTTCGGTCCAATTGACATCGCGGTCTGGCGGCGAATCCGACAGCATGAACCAGCGCGCGACGTCGGCGCCGTAGGTCTCGATGATGTCGTCGGGATCGACGGTGTTGCGCTTCGACTTCGACATTTTCTCGATCGGACCGATCTCGACCACTTCGCCGGTCGCGGCCAAAACGGCGCGTCGCGCATCGCCGTCGGTTTCCACTTTCACTTCCGCCGGCTCCGCCCATTCGCCGTTGGCGCGGCGATAGGTCTCGTGCACCACCATGCCTTGCGTGAACAATCCGGCGAATGGCTCGTCGAGCCCGACATGGCCGGTTTCTTTCATCGCGCGGGTGAAGAAGCGGCTATAGAGTAGATGCAAAATCGCGTGCTCGATGCCGCCGATATATTGGTCGACCGGCATCCAGGCATCGACCATCGGCCGGTCGGTCGGGGCGCTGTCGATCCACGGGTCGGTGAAGCGCTCGAAATACCAGGACGAGTCGACGAACGTATCCATAGTGTCGGTTTCGCGCCGCGCCGGTCCGCCGCATTGCGGACAGGTGACGTGTTTCCAGGTCGGATGATGATCGAGCGGATTGCCGGGCCGGTCGAAGGTCACGTCTTCCGGCAGCGTCACCGGTAAGTCTTTTTCCGGCACCGGAACCGCGCCGCAGCGCTCGCAGTGGATGATCGGAATCGGGCAGCCCCAATAACGCTGCCGCGAAATGCCCCAGTCGCGCAGCCGGTAATTCACCTGGCGTTCCGCCACCGGGCGATTGTTGCGGCGCTCGCGCTCGAGCCGGTGCGCGACTTCTTCCTTCGCCTGCGCACTGGTCATGCCGTTAAGGAAGCGCGAATTGATCATGGTGCCATCGCCGTCATAGGCGGTGTCGGTGATGACGAAAGTCTTCGGATCGACGCCCGGCGGGCACACCACCGGCACATTGCCGAGGCGGTATTTGTTGACGAAATCGAGGTCACGCTGGTCGTGTGCCGGGCAGCCGAAAATCGCGCCGGTGCCGTATTCCATGACGATGAAATTGGCGACATAGACCGGCAGCGTCCACGCCGCGTCGAACGGATGGCGCGCGCGAATGTCGGTGTCGAAGCCGAGCTTCTCCGCGGTCTCGATCTCGGCCTGCGCGGTGCCGCGGTGCTTGCACTGCTCGATGAATTCAGCCAGCGCCGGATTGGTCTTCGCCGCCGCGGCTGCGAGCGGATGATCCGGCGCCACCGCCATGAATTTCGCGCCGAACAACGTGTCCGGCCGCGTGGTGAAGACTTCGAGCTCGGTTTCGCCTTTTGGCGCCGTTGCCGGATCGAGCGCGAAGCGGACCAGCAGGCCTTCGGAGCGGCCGATCCAGTTCTTCTGCATCAGCCGCACTTTCTCCGGCCAGCGATCGAGATGTTCGAGCGCCTCGAGCAATGGTGCGGCGAATTTGGTGATGGCGAAAAACCATTGCGTGAGCTCGCGCTGCTCGACCAGCGCGCCGGAACGCCAGCCGCGGTCGTCGATCACCTGCTCGTTCGCCAGCACCGTCTGATCGACCGGATCCCAATTGACCTTCGACTTTTTGCGCTCGACCAGGCCAGCTTGCAAAAAATCGAGAAACATTTTCTGCTGGTGCTTGTAATAGGCCGGATCGCAGGTCGCGATTTCGCGGCGCCAATCGAGCGACAGTCCCATCGATTTGAGCTGCTTCTTCATCGCCGCGATATTGTCGTAGGTCCACGCTTTGGGATGGACCTTGCGCTCCATCGCGGCGTTCTCGGCCGGCATGCCGAAGGCGTCCCAGCCCATCGGATGCAGCACGTTGAAGCCCATCGCCCGCTTCACCCGCGCCACCACGTCGCCCATCGTGTAGTTGCGCACATGGCCCATATGGATGCGCCCCGACGGATAGGGGAACATTTCCAACACGTAGTATTTCGGCCGCGGATCGTCGTTGCGCGTTTGAAAGATGCCGCGCTCGTCCCAGATCTTTTGCCAGCGCGCCTCGGCGTCGCGGGCGTTATAGCGGTCGTTGGCCATTGGTTTTTTGAATGTTTTCGACTGCCGCGCCGACGTGCCACGAAAGGCCGCGGCCGGTCAACAACGCTCTTGTCATTGCGAGGAGCGATAGCGACGAAGCAATCCAGCTCCTATGCTCAGCTCTGGATTGCTTCGCTGCGCTCGCAATGACGCGTTGGAGCTTAACTCATCGACGCTAGCTCTTTCGCCGCATTAAGGCATCGAGGCTGAGGCAGCCGGCGCCAAATGCGACGATGGCGAGCATGCCGCCGATGATCGAGATGTGATTGAAGAAGATGATGCGCTCGAAGCGCACATCGGCCGCCGGCGCCAGCCAATAGGCGTGGAAGATGAGCCCGAGCGCCAACGTATAGACGGCCAAAATTAGCGCGGCCCAGCGCGCGAACAGACCCGCCATCAGGCACAATCCGACGGCGAGTTCGACCACCACCGCTCCCCAGACCAGGATGTTGGGAAACGGTATGCCGTGGCTCGTCATGTACGCGACCGTCCCGGCCGTGCCGCCGACCAGTTTGTTGTAGCCGCCCTGCACGAACAGGACCGCCAGCAGAATGCGCGCCACCAGCGCAATGAAATTCGTTAAAGCGTTCATATCGGGTCCTTTTTGCAATCGTTTACGCCCCGCCCACAAATTGATTCGGATGACACCGGCAAGTCAACGGCTTGTCGGTTCGATTGTTGCAGGCGCTTTCTCTCCTCCCCCCGCGCGAGCGGGGGAGGATGCAGTTCATGCCTCACTCACCCAAACCACATCGAGGCCGGCGTGCGCCGCATGCCCCACTCGACATGATTGGCGGGCGGGATGCGCCGCGGCCCGCCGAGGATGACTTGATACCGGGCGCCGCCGTGGAAAATGTCCGACACCTCCGCCCTGTTGCGCTGGAAACAACCGTGCGGCTCGCCGAGGCAGTGCTGGTGCCGCCGGCATTTTTTGTGCCGGCAGCGGCCCCAGAAGAACAGCACGTCGGCATAGAGCCGCGCGGTCGCGGCCTGCGCCGCGTCGGCAAGCGCGGCGCGCTGTGCGGCGGACGAGCGCTTGTTGAAGTTGTGATCGTTCGGCGGCTTCTTGCGCCAGCTGGGCATGGGTGCGTTCCTCATTGTTTTCCCTCCCCCCGCGCAGCGGTGGGGAGGGTCGGCGAATTTCACAATAGTGAAATGAGCCGGGATGGGGGGTGAACTAACAAAGTCCCCCACCCCTGACCCCTCCCCACCACGCGCTGCGCATAGGCGAGCGAAGCGACGCCGTTCTGCGAACGGCTATGGGCGGGAGGGGAAATAGAATCCCGTTCTCGCGGCGCGGCTGCGCGCGAGTGGCGGCACGACATTTTCTGCTCTCGTCACCGCCGGACTTGATCCGGCGGTCCATGCTGAGGTGCAGCGACGAGCGTCTCCGGAAAGACGCTGCGAGCTTGGGTTCCGCATGGATTGCCGGCATAGGCGAGTGAAACGACGCCGTTCTGCCAACGGCTATGCCCGATAATGACGGATGGTGAAATGACGAACGAAACAATGACGAACGGAAAAAAACGAACCAAAGAAAAAGGGAAGCGGAACGCCGACAAACGCAGTTTGATTTCATTTCCTCCGCGCCACGCGGGCCGATGTTGCCACCGGCCTGCGCTTCGGGCGCGGCTCGCCTGTCGGCGTTCCACCACGGCTCTGGCTTAGGCGACCGAACGCCACCGCTCAGCTTCAGCACCGCGCTACCTGGGATGGGGCCCGTAAGTGGGCGTTACCCGCAAACCGGCCCGTCTCAGTACAGCGAAGCTCCTCGCAGACCGGTCGTAGTGCCGGTCGGGCGGAGACTCGAAGCCGCCCGGGAGCGGGTGGTAAATCCGCGCGCGGGCGCCGTACCCACGCCGTCTTGCGGCATACCATTCCGGAAGGCGTCCCTGACGGGCGGGCTCGATGTATGTAACTGGAATAGGGACAGATGTCAAGAGCTGGTCTCTAAATTTGAGACAGATGAAAAGTTAAGTAACTTAAGAATCGAGCAGCGTTTCTCCAATGTTAACAATTGTTTATCGCATATAGCATTCCGATTTAACGATATTCACTCTAGGTTGGGGACTCGCGTTTCTCTGATTTATCAAGCACTTAGCCTGTGGTGAGATAGCCCGCAAAAAGCGCTGGTTTGTTAGCCCGAGAATCAAGAGTATCTGAACAATCCGCAGTCAGTCCTCGTGCTTGTCCTTCGCTAGCGTTGACGAAGGTTCGCGCTTGGATTTCGCGAGCCTGCGGAGCGCTTCATCAAAACGCTCCTCGGAATCGTCCGCCTCGATCTTTCGAGCGGCCTCGTGGATTTTTGGATCTGGGATTTTCGTGTCATGGCACGACTTTTCATATTTGCGGACGAGGTTGGCTGTTTCAATTTCAGTCGCAACCAGGGTGCAAGCAAATACTATATCGTTTGCACGATTTCGTGCAGGTCGTGCGCTGATTTGGGTTCAACGCTACTCGATCTGCGACGCCAATTGGTATGGGAAAACGCCCCCATCGGCGAATATTTTCACGCATCGGAAGACAAACAAGTGGTCCGCGACCGCGTTTTCAAAGCTCTCCAAAAGCACGATTTTTCTATCCAAGCCACGATCATGGAAAAGTCCAAAGCTTTACCCAGGATACGGCCCACCCATCATCGCTTCTATCAATATGGCTGGTTTTATCATTTCAAACATGCGGCGCCGAAGAGCGGCGCCGCGGTGAACTCCTTCTCCCCGCTTGCGGGGAGAAGGTTGGGATGCTACGCAATCCGACCTCTCCCCGCGCAGCGGGGAGAGGTGTCTTGCTACCCATGCCCGATATAATCCATGCGCCCGCCGTCGACGGTCAGCATCTGCGCCGTGATCCAGCCGGATTCTGGCGAAGCCAAAAAAGCGATCGCATTGGCGATGTCTTCAGGCTTGCCGATGCGGCCCATCATCGCCTTGGCGGCAAAGCGTTGCTCGGTCGCCTGCCAATCGCCGGCGCCGCGGCCGCCTTGCGTCAGGTCGGTGTGAACGAAGCCAGGCGCGACCGCGTTCACGGTGATGGCGTCCGCGCCAAGCTCCATGGCAAAGCGTTTGGTTAGAATCGCCACCTCGGCCTTAGTCGCCGCGTAGAAGGCGTTGCCCGGTAGCGCCGTGCCGAGCGCGGCGACCGAGCTGACATTGACGATCCGGCCGTAACGGCGTTGCCGCATCCCGGCGGCGACGGCGCGTGTGGCATAGATCAGTCCCTCGACATTGATCCGGCGCATGCGCGCGACCTGCTCGGCGTCGTAATCGTCGAGCGTGCCGCGCCACGACACGCCCGCATTGTTTATCAGGATCGTGAGCGCGCCCAATTCTTTTTCAGTTCGCGCCACCATCGCCTCGACCGCGGCGGCGTCGGCAACATCGGCGGCCACGGCAATGGCGCGCCCGCCGGCGCGCGTAATCTCCGCGACGACGTCCTCGGCCGCCTGCGCGTGCGCGGCATAGTTGACGCAGACCGCGGCGCCGTGTTGCGCCAAGAGCCGGGCCGTTGCCCGCCCGATACCGCGGGCGCCGCCCGTCACCAGCGCCACTTGATCACGCCATGCCATGGTCATGATGATGCAGACTTCAATTATTGAGTATTGGAATGTCTTTCGCGGACCGCGAGCCCGGCAGCGATTTCACAAATGCATAAATATCGGCGACGTCCTTGTCGGACAGCACCGCATCGGAATAAGCCGGCATGTCATTCGCCGGATTACGAATCTGGCCCTTGAAACCGTCAAAGGGGAGCGCCGTGCTGGCAAGGATCGGGGCCGGCCCGTTATAGGCGCCGCCTTGGCCGGAGCGGCCGTGACACGTGAAGCAGCCGAGCGCCAAATAGATCCGCTTGCCGTTGCCGGCATCGCCGCGCGGTTCGTCTTGAGCTTGGGCTTGTGCTTGGGCTTGTGCTGGAGTTTGGGTTTGGGCGATAGCGCAGATGCCGGCACCGAACGCGACTGCGGCAAGCATCGCAATGCCAGTACGGCTCACAAGTCTCATGAAAAAAACTCCTCAGCGCGGATCAGTGACAACATCCACCACGGCCGGCTCGCCGGATTTGACGACGGCGACGGCGCGCGCGAGCGCGGGCCCGAGGTCCTTCGGATCGGTGATCGGACCTTCGCCGTGCACGCCCATGCCGCGTGCGATGGTGGCGTAGTCGATGTTTGGATCTTTGAGCGTGGTGCCGATATCCATCCGCTCGACACCGCGGCCATGCCGCGCCGCCATGGCGACCAGATACATGTATTCCTGGTGATAGGCGCGGTTGTTGTGGACGATGTAAAGGATTGGAATTTTGTGGTGTGCCGCCGTCCACAGCGCGCCAGGATTGAACATGAAATCGCCGTCGCCGCCAAATGCGACCGTGAAGACGCCGCGTTTCTTGTTGGCCAATGCGGCGCCAATCGAAGCCGGTAGATTGTAACCGACACCGGCGCCGCCGCTCAGCCCGTTCCACTGGTAAGACTTTTTGAAATCCCAAAACCGGTGCGGCCACGTCAGGCGGATCGCGGAGCCGACCAGCGACCAGTCTTGATCTTTGATCTGGTTATGCACTTCGGCGCACATGCGCGCGGTTGTGATCGGGCTCGAATCCCAGCCGATTGTTGCATCAGTCATCGACTGGTCGACCATCGCCTGATGCAGCTTGGCGAGCTTCTGGCCGCGCGCGGCGAATGCATCCTTGCGGCTGTTATCGACGAGGCGCCTGACCGCTTCGGTCAGCACCGGCAGCGAAGCCTCGCCATCGCCGGCGAGATCGAGATCGACATCCTGCCAGCGGCCGAAGTCCTGATAGTTGGACTTGAGGTAGAGATCGCGCACGCCAAGCGTGATGATTTTTGCATCCGGTTTGGTGGCCGGCCGCGATTGCCTCACAATGCGGTCGGAAAAATGCGTCAGCGTGCCCCAAAGGTCGTTCATCTCGATGGCCAGGATGACGTCCGACTGAACGATTATGCCTCTGCGGAAGCTTTGATTGAGCGGATGCCGCGACGGGAAGTTCATGCGGCCGGCATTGTCGATCACGCCGCATTGCAACGTCTCGGCGAGCTCAACAAGGCTCGCCATTCCGGCCGGCGTGCGCGCCAGGCGATCGCAGATGATAATGGGATTTTGCGCCTCGACCAGCATCTTCGCCGCCACGGCGATCGCGCCGGAATCGGCTTGCGGCGGCGTGACGGGCTCGAATTTGGGAATGCGCAGGCTTTTCGCGTTCGGGATTGGATTTTCCTGCAGTTCGGCGTCAAGCGCGAGAAAAACCGGTCCCATCGGCGGGGTGGTTGCGATCTTGTAGGCGCGCACGGCGGATTCAGCGAAATGCTGCAATGAGGCGGGTTGATCGTCCCACTTGGTGAATTCGCGCACGATTTGACCGATATCGACGCCCGAATGCACCCATTCCGCCCCGGGCGCGCGTTTATCGGCTTCCATGATATTGCCGCCCAAGACGATCACCGGCACGCGATCGCACCAGGCGTTGTAGATCGCCATGGTGGCGTGCTGCAGGCCGACGACGCCGTGACACGCCATTGCCATCGGCCGGCCGGCCATTTTGGCGTAGCCTTGCGCTATGTGGACGGCGATGTCCTCGTGCACGCAGGTGAGAATTTCCGGTTTGTTGTTGGCGTGATTGACGGCGGCTTCGTGCAGGCCGCGGTAGCTCGATGCGCAATTGATCGCCAAATATTCGATGCCCAGTGAATTGAGTACGTCGACCATGAAGTCGCCGCCGCTCGAGGTCTGATTGACCGGATCGGCTGCCGGCGCCATGGTCTCGGCGGCAATTTGCCGGGGACCCGGAATGGCGGCCTTGCGTGTCTCCGGAGCGGCCGGGATCGCATGGGCGGTCGCCGGCGGAACCATCGCCGCGGCCGCGCCGGCGAGGCTTGCGCCTTTAAGGAAATTGCGGCGGCTGGAATCGGCGGAACGGCGGCGCTTCGACATGAATCCTCCCTGGAAAGGCAGTATCTGCTGAAAGAAAGATCGGCGGATTTTCTGATTGCTTAAATTGTCGCGCAGGCGATGGTTTCGTCAACGTCCGATGATGCAGCCGTGTCGGCTAAGTTTGCATGCCGCCCATGCTGCCGCCGGAGTTGCGTTTGTGAGCGACGCTCACCCTTTCCCCACCAGGCTGATATCGCTGCCGTCGCGGTAGGCGGGATGGCGCCAGCCATTCTCGTCGTAATCGGCCATGCATTGTTCGGCCAGCGCTTCCATGGCTTTAAGTGCGCCAGTGCCTTGCGCCTGCTGCAGCTGGAACACGCGGATGAGTTCGTGGCTGCCGGAATAGTTCATTTCATAGAGCTCGTGGCGCGCGCCGAATTCGGTGCCGATCGCGTCCCAGAGCAGCTTCATGATCTTGATGCGCTCCTTATAGTCGATGCCGTTGGAGCCGCGCACATATTTGGCGAGATATTTGTCGACGTCGGGATTTTTGAAATCGCGCGCATGCGAGGGCAGATAGATCAGCCCCGAGGCGATGATCTTTTCGACGATGTTGCGCACCGTCGGATAGGCCTCGGTCATGAACAGGCGGTAAGTGGCGGAGCCGCGCGCGTTGGGAAGCACCGCGCCATCGACCCACGGCACCGGATTGCAGGCCATCGCGTCGGTCAAGGACCAGAACAGGTTGCGCCAGCCGATCACTTCGCCGATCTGCGCTTGCACGCCGCGAAAGCCTTCGACGCCCGTGGCGCGCGCCGCCTTCCACAGAAGCCCGATGATGAAATCGAGCTTGACCGCAAGCCGCGTGCAGCCTTGCAGCGTAAAGCCGTTGAAGAAGCCGGATTGCGGATAGAAATTCTTCAGTCGCTCGATGTCGCGGTGGATGATGACGTTTTCCCAAGGGATGAAGGCATTGTCGAACACGAAGATGGCGTCGTTCTCGTCGAAGCGCGAGGTCAACGGATAATCCCACGGCGAGCCGGTCGCCGCCGCGGCGAATTCATAGGACGGCCGGCAAATGAGCTTGATGCCGGGCGTGTTCATCGGCGCGATGAACATCACCACCATGGCCGGGTCGGTGATTTCCTGGCCCATATTCTGGCCGAGGAAATTATATTGGGTGAGCGCCGAATTGGTCGCGACCACCTTGGCGCCAGAAACATAGATGCCGGCATCGGTTTCTTTTTGAATCGTGATGTAGACGTCCTTGACTTCTTCGACCGGCTTGTTGCGGTCGATCGGCGGATTGACCAGCGCGTGATTGAGATAGAGCACCGCCTCTTGCGCCCGCTTGTGCCAGGCGCGGGCATTGTCGGCGAACTTGCCGTAGAAGCCGGCATTGGCGCCGAGCGTGTTGAGAAACGCCGCCTTGTAATCAGGACTGCGGCCCATCCAGCCATAGGACAATCGCGCCCAGGCGGCGATGGCGTCGCGCTGCGCGATTACGTCCTCGCGCGAGCGCGCCGCCCTGAAGAATTTGTGGGTGTAGCCGCCCGAGCCGGTGTCGGTCGGCGCCGTGAGCACGTCCTTGAACGCCGTGTGGTGCAGCGCGTCGTACAGGAGCGCGACCGAGGCGGCCGAATTGCGGAACGCCGGATGCGTGGTGACGTCCTTGACGCGCTCGCCGTAGATGTAGACCTCGCGGCCGTCGCGCAGCGATTCCAGAAATTCCGCTCCGGTGAAAGGCCGCTTTTTGCCGGCGACGATGGTCTCCGGTCGGGCTTCGGAATGCTCGGGCATCGGTGTCCTCCCGATAATCGTAGCCTGGATGGAGCGAAGCGAAATCCAGGAACGATATACCGCTCGCAGGCCGCTCCCGGGTTACGCTCCGCTTCACCCGGGCTACATTGTAGATTATAATCGTCAGTATACTGACGATTATCGCCAGTGTAGCGAGAAGTGGGCGCAGCGGTCAACGGGTTGGCGGATCAGTTGATGGATCATGAGTGAGATAAGAGCCGATATCAGAGCCGACATGCTCAAGCCGGATAGCGACAAGCGCCTCCTGGAAATGCCGGGCCATCTGATCCGCCGGCTGCATCAGATTTCCTTTGCGCTGTTTCTCGATCAGGCCAAGGCATTTGGCATCACGCCGGTGCAATACGCGGCGCTGGTGGCGATCAATTCCAATCCAGGAATCGATCAGACCGCGCTGTGCAACATCATCGCCTTCGATCGCACCACAATCGGCGGGGTAGTCGGGCGGCTGCAGCGCAAGAAGCTGATCCGTCGCGTCAATGGCGCGCATGACCGGCGCACCAAGGCGCTTTTCATCACTGCGGCAGGCCGCCGCCTCATTCGCGACATCGAACCGGCGGTGCAATCGACGCAGCGGCTGATCCTAGCGCCGCTGGAAGCGCACGAGCGCAGCGCTTTCAAACAAATGCTCAAGCATCTGGTGCATCTCAACAACGCGCACAGCCGCGCACCGTGGCGGCCGAAGGGGGCGAGGCTGGGAAGGACTTGACGCCCCTCGTCATTGCGAGGAGCCCCGAAGGGGCGACGAAGCAATCCAGATTCCGGCAATGCCGTGCACTGGATTGCTTCGCTTCGCTCGCAATGACGGTTTTAGGATTGTCGCCCCTCCCGCGCTATTGCCCATAGCGCCAGCGCGCCAACAATGGCGACTGCGACCAGGGCGCCGATAAGCCCAGTGGTGGCGAAAGCGACCGCGCCGGCCGCGGCGCCGGCGAGAAATCCGACGGCGATGGGGAGCACGGTAAAAAGCCGGCCGCGCGCTTGCGCGAATTCGGCAATAGCCGCCTCGCCGTGGCGGCTGTGATCAAAGCGCCGACGCGCCATGATCAATTCGCTTAGCGCGATGCCAAGCTGCGTCATATTGCCGGTCATCACATTGGTCTGCGGGATATCCTTCATCAAAAGCCGAACCAGCACGCTTTGCGCGCCCATCGCCATCGCCGCAAAGACGCCGGCGACGATGCCGTGCCAATCGCGCGCGTCGCGCACCGTCGGCCCGAACACCACGATGGCGGCAAAGATCGCGAGCAAAAGCGTCTCGAGCGCGAGCATCCATGGCAGCACGGCGTAGCGCGCCTCCCGCGCCACAATGATGAGCGCCGTTGTTGCGGCGGCGGCGACGAGAAACGCGGCGATCGCGATGAGCTTGCCGGCAATGCCGAAATCGCTGGTGACGAATTCCGCGCCGGCGATGACGAAACTGCCGGTGACTTGTGCGGCGAACAGGCCGAAGAGGCTGAGATAAGTGTAGCTGTCGAGATAGCCGGCGACGAAGCTGAGCAGCACTGGCATCGCCAGCGGCACCGGCGGATCATCCCGCCGCGCAATCATTTCGGTCATGATCGTCTCCGCTCATTCCCGCGAAAGCGGGAATCCAGTCTCGCTGAAAAATATCTCTGCGAGGCGCCAATCTGTAAAGAACTAGGTCCCCGCTTTCGCGGGGACGAGCGAAATATCCGACGCATCCGCGAGTGATAGCGCGCTCTTGTCGATAACAGCGAAAAACCTCATCTATGAAAAGCAACTTGGCGGTAGTTCGACGCGGTCATTCACAAGGAAAGACTGGATGCTCAGTCTGCACGCCGGATCGGCGGTCACCGCCGCGTTTCTGGCTTCGCTGGTCGAAGCGGTCGAAGCGCTCACCATTGTGCTTGCGGTGGCGGTCGTGCGCGGTTTGCGGCCGGCCACACTCGGCGCAGTTTGCGGACTGGCGGTGCTGGCGCTCATTGTCATCGCGCTCGGCCCGCTGCTCGATCGCGTGCCGCTCAACGTGTTGCAGATCGCCATCGGGATTTTGCTGTTGTTGTTCGGCATGCGCTGGCTGCGCAAGGCGATTTTGCGCGCTGCGGGGATCATTCCGCTGCACGATGAGAGCGCGGCCTTCGCCAGCGAAACTGCGCAATTGCAGGAGCAGGCGATGCGGCATGAACGGCGGCTCGACTGGCTCGCCGGCGTCGCGAGCTTCAAGGCGGTGCTGCTGGAAGGGCTCGAAGTCGTCTTTATCGTCATCGCGCTCAGTGCCGGGCGCGGCGTGCTATTGCCGGTGAGCGCGGCGGCGTTTGCCGCTTGTCTCTTGGTGGCCCTGTGCGGCGTTTTCCTGCACCGGCCATTGACGCGGGTGCCGGAGAACGCGCTCAAATTCGCCGTCGGCGTGATGCTCTGCGCGTTCGGCCTGTTCTGGACCGGCGAGGGCTTCGGCATCGACTGGCCCGGCGCCGATCTCGCGATCCTTGCTTTCATCGCTTTGTTCCTCGGCACCGGGCTCGGTTGCGTCGCGCTGCTCAATCGCCATGCCGCTGCGGCGAAAACCTCGTCATGAAAAACCTGATCGCCTCGTTGCGCGAGCTTGCCGGACTCTTTGTCGATGACGGTGCGCTGGCGCTCGCTATCATCGTGGTGGTCGTTGTTGCCGGTATCATCGCCGCGCTTGCGCCGGCGCTATTGTGGCTGAGCGGAATTATTTTGGTCTTCGGCTGTCTCGGCGTATTGGTCGCCAACGTCGCCACGGCAAAGCGAAGCTGAAGCGAAATTTAGTTGTGCCGTCATCCTAAGGTGCGAGCCAACGGGCCCGGCCCGAAGTGGCCGACCCGATGACAAGCTCCGCGAGCCTCGAAGGATGAGCGGCCAATAATTTTCGGGCCGTCGCCCTTCGCGGGCCGTTTCGCGGCCGCCTCAGGGAAGGAAAATACTCGATTCAATTCGCTTTGATCTTAAACGCTCCCGCTTACCCTTCCGCGCGGCGGCAGGCCTCCCACAAGCGCGGCGCCGAGGCCGGCATGTCGAGATGCGCGCCGGCGCCGTTTGGAATGGCGTCCGCGACTGCGTTCATCACCGCGGCGATGGCGGCGGTGGTGCCGGCCTCGCCCACGCCTTTGATGCCGAGCGGGTTGGTGGTTGCCGGCACGTTGTGCATGGCGTCGCGCAATGGCGGCATGTCGTCGGCGCGCGGCATGGCGTAATCCATGAACGAACCGGTGACGAGCTGGCCAGAGTCGGCGTCGTAGACTGTATTCTCCATCAGCGCCTGGCCGAGACCGGAGGCGATGCCGCCGTGCAATTGGCCTTCGACGATCATTGGATCGAGCGGGCGGCCGCAATCGTCGACCGCGGCATAGCTGGCGACCTCGATTTTTCCAGTGGCCGGATCGATTTCCACTTCGGCGATGTGCACGCCGTTTGGGAAGGCCTGCGGCGTTTCGGTGACGGCCTTAGTGTCGAGATCTTCCGCGATCGCACCACGTTGCTTAAGCGCCGCCGCATGCGCGGCGACGTCGAACAGCGACACGCGGCGATCGGTGCCGACCACTTCGAACTGGCCATCCTTGAAAGCGATATCGGTCTCGCCGGCTTCCAGCATGCCGGCAGCGATCGGTTTTGCTTTGGCGAGCATCTCTCCGACCGCCTTGACCACGGAATGGCTCACCGTCATCGCCGAGCGCGAGCCGACCGAAGCGTAGCCGGGAAGCTCGTTCGCCGAGTCGCCGTGGCGATGCGGAATTTTCTCCGGCGCAATGCCGAGCTGCACGGCGATCAGCCGCGAAAACACAGTGGCATGGCCTTGGCCGGTGTTCTGCACATTGAGCCTGAACTGCAACGTGCCGTCGCCCGGAAACGCGAGCATCGCACTTTCGGTCGGCGAGCCGCCGGAATGTTCGAGCATGCAGCAGATGCCGAAGCCTCGATATTTGCCGTGCTTTTGCGCGTCGCGTCGGCGGCGCTTGAAATTGGCGTAGTCGGCAAGCTCCAGCGCCTTGTCGAGCATCGGCGCGAAGTCGCCGCTGTCGATGACGGTGCCGACCGCGGTTTTGTATGGCATCGCCGATTTTTTGATCAGGTTGCGCTTGCGCAATTTGATCGGATCGATGCCGGTCACCCGCGCTGCTTCGTCGACCACGCGCTCGAGCGCATAGCTCGCTTCGGGCCGGCCGGCGCCGCGATAAGGCGCGGTCGGCAGCGTATTGGTGTAGACGCAGTTGACGCTGATATCGATCGGCTTGATGTCGTACATGCCGGGCAGGCAGCGGGTGAAGCTGATGGTCGGGATATTGGCGCCGATGGCGCCGAGATAGGCGCCCATATTGCCGACGCTGCGGATGCGCAGCGCCAGGAACTTGCCGTTTTCGTCGAGTGCGAGTTCCACGTCCGAATAGGTGTCGCGCGCCTGATTGTCGCTCAAGAAAGCCTCGGAGCGGCCGGACATCCAATACACCGGCCGGCCGAGCTTTTTCGCCGCAACGAGCAGCGCGATGTATTCCGGATAGGCGGAGGTTTTCAGACCGAAGGCGCCGCCGACATCTTCGGTGATGACGCGAAGCCGCTCCTTCGGCCAGTTCATGATGCCGAGAATGTTCTCGCGCATGGTGCCGGCGCTCTGCGAGCAGGTGCGCAGTGTGTAAAGGTCGCGCGCGGCGTCGTAGCTTGCGGTGCCGCCGCGCGGCTCCATCGAGGCGACGCACAAGCGCTGATTCATCTCCGAAACGCGCGCAACATATTTGGCGGAGGCGAAAATGCGCTCGACTTCCGCCGCGTTGGCGTCGGGGTCGGCTGCCGGGCCGGGCCAATCAACGGCGAGGTTGTTTGGCGCTTCCGGCCACAGTTGCGGCGCACCGGGTTTGAGCGCGTCGCGGGCATCGGTCACCGGCTTGAGCGGCTCATAATCGACGCTGACGAATTCGCCCGCATCCTGCGCGGCCGCTGCGCTTTCGGCGACCACCATCGCCACCGCCTCGCCGATATGCATTACGCGGTCGCGCGCGAGCGCCGGACGATTGGAGACGGCAAGTTTGGCGCCGCCGCGACCCGGCAGCGGCGGATGCCGCGAAATATTGCCGACGCCGTCCATATCACTTCCGGTCAGCACTGCGATCACGCCCGGGGCATTCTTGGCGCCGCCGGTATCGACGGAGAGGATGCGGGCGAAAGCGTGCGGCGAGCGCACGAAATAGGCGAAAGCCTGGTTCGGCTCCGGCGCATCGGCGATGTAGCGGCCGAGCCCGCGAACGAGCGCATCGTCTTCGACGCGCATATGCTGCGCATGTTGGGTGTCGGATTTGCTATCTGCTGTGGCGTCCATTTTCTCTACCGCAAGCGCTTCGGTTGGCGATTTCGGGCGCCCTTTATAGCCGAAAGCGACGTTTAAAAAGACCGCTTTACGCACCTGCCCGGCCCGCTATTGCATGGCTCCTTTAGATATGCGCACAACACGCCGCGCCATCCGGGCGAAGTCGGGGAAACTCAATGACGCGAACGATTGACACCCATACCCATGTGCTCGCGGACGCCACGATCAAGCTTTTGCAAAAAGAGGTGCCGCAGCTCGGGCTCAAACTCACGCCGATCGATGCCGACAATGCCGAGCTCGAAGTCGACGACGTGCGCTACCGGCCGTTCCCGCGCGGCGGCCACGACCTCGCCCGCCGCTTCGCCGACATGGATGCGGCCGAAGTCGATATGCACGTGCTTTCGGTGGCGCCGCAGACCTGGGCCTACGACCAGGACGCCGCCGTCGGCGCCGCCATCGCAACGATCCAAAACGATGAGATCGCACGGCTTACTCGCGAATATCCCGATCGCTTTGCCGGGATCGCCGCCTTGCCGATGCACGCGCCGGAAAAAGCCGCCGACGAATTGCGCCGCGCCATGACCAAGCTCGGCCTGCACGGCGCGATGATCGGCTCCAATATCTGTGGCCGCAATCTCGACGATCCGCGCTTCGAGCCGCTATGGGCCACCGCCGCCGAGCTCGATGCCTTGATGGTGGTTCATCCCGGCAATGTCGCCGGTGCCGATCGGCTGCGCGCTTATTATCTGACAAATCTGATCGGCAATCCGCTCGACACCTCGATCGCGGCGGCGTGTTTGATCTTCGGCGGCGTCTTGGCGCGCCATCCAAAGCTTAATTTCATGATGGTGCATGGCGGCGGCTTCATTCCCTATCAGGGCGGCCGCTGGGTGCATGGCTGGCAGGTGCGTCCCGAACCGAAAGTGCACTTGAAAGAATCGCCGGAAAAATATCTCGACCGCTTCCTTTACGACACCATCCTGCATTCCAAACCGTCGCTGGAGTTTCTGGTCCGAACGGCTGGCGCAGCGCGGGTGTTTCTCGGCAGCGACTATCCTTACGACATGGGCACAATGGAATGTGTTCGGCAGGTCCGCGCGCTTGCCATCGCGCCGGCTGATCGCGACATGATTCTCGGCGGCCATGCCGCGACGATCTTGAACAGAAAGCGTCAGCCGGCTGCGGTGAAATAAAACAGCGAAGTAAATCATGGCGGAGACGGAACTCGTTCGCGTGTCCTCGTGCGTGCCTTGCCACGCCACGCAAGCGCTGATCGCCGATGCGCTCGCGGCGGCGGGGCTGCCGCAGGGCGACGCGGCGCGCTGCGCCGAACTGATGACCGAGGCAGATCTCACCGGCGCCGACGGGCACGGCATTTTCCGCCTGCCGCAATATGTGCGCCGGCTGGCGGCCGGCGGTTTCAACAAGGCGCCGCGTATCACGGTGTCGCGTACCGCGCCGGCGATCGCGATTGTCGACGGCGACAACGGCATGGGCCATCTGGTCATGTCGCGCGCCACGAGCGAAGCGATTGCGATCGCCCGCGAAACCGGCGTCGCCTGGGTCGGCGTGCGGCGGTCCAATCATGCCGGGCCGGCCGGGCTTTATGCGGAAATGCCGGCGGCGGCCGGGATGATCGGCGTCTATGCCGTGGCCGCCAACGCCAATCACATGGCGGCTTGGGGCGGCGCCGATCTTCTTCTCGGCACCAATCCTTTGGCTATCGGCGTGCCGAGCAGCGATAAGCCGTTGGTCTTCGACATGGCGACCTCTATCGTCGCCTATGGCACGGTGAAGAAATACGCGCTGCGCGGGCTTGCCATGCCCGAGGGCTGGTTCGTCGATGCCGCGACCGGTGCGCCGATCACCGATCCGGCGAAATCCGCCGCCGGCGTGCTGCAGCCGATGGGCGAATATAAGGGCAGCGGTTTGGCTTTGATGATCGGGCTCATCGCCGGCGTGCTCAATGGCGCTGCGTTCGGCCGCGACGTCGTCGACTTCAACGCCGACGATGAAAGCGAAACCAATACCGGGCACTGTATAATTGTCGTCGACATCGCTCGCTTTGTGCCGTTGAAAACTTTCACCGCCGAAGTCGATCGGCACGTGCGCGATTTGCGGACCTCGCGGCTGCTCCCCGGCTTCGACGCCATTCGCCTGCCGGGCGATCGTCGCGCCGCCTGCCGCGACGAGCGGGCCCGCGACGGTATTCCAGTTCCGGCGCCGCTCCTTGCGCAACTCGACAAACTGGCCGCAGAGTTGCAGATAAAGCCGCTGCGCGCGCGGTGAGCGACTCGTCCAAGGGTAAACTTGACCCCCACCTTGATCCTTCCCCTTTCAGTGGGAGGAACGGCGCAAACGGACCGCGCTTCTCTCCCCCCTGCAAGGAGGAGAGATAGAGTGGGGTTGCAGCCCGATGGACCCTAACCCCAATCCCTCCCCGCAAGGCGGAGGGAATTGGAAAATGGATTGATCGTCTGCCCCATGCTCCGTCCCGGCACGTTCGCGCTCACTCTGCTGCTGTCGTTTTTAACGGCGCTCGGGCCGCTGTCGATGGACATGTATCTGCCGTCGCTGCCGGATATCGGCCGCACGCTGCATACGCCGATCCTGCAAGTGCAGCTGACGATTTCGAGTTATTTGTTCGGCTTTGCCGCCGGCCAGATCTTTTACGGGCCGCTATCGGATCGCTTGGGCCGCCGGCCGATTCTGCTTGGGGCGCTGGTGCTTTACGCACTCGCCACGATCGGCTGCGCGGCGGCGCAATCAATCGATGCGCTGATCGCGCTGCGCTTTCTCCAGGCGCTCGGCGGCGCCGGCGCCATCGTGCTGGCGCGTGCGGTGGTGCGCGACCTTTATTCGGGCGTGCGGGCGGGGCGCGAATTGTCGCTGATGGGCGCGATCACCGGCGTGGCGCCGATTTTCGCACCGGTGATCGGCGGCGGTTTGCAAACGTTCTTCGGCTGGCGCGCCACTTTCGTGCTGCTTGTGATATTCGCCCTCATTGTCGGATCAACGACGGCGCGGCTTCTGCCCGAGACGTTGCGCGAGCCGGCGAAGGGGTCGTTTTCGCTTCGTGCGATGGGCGCGCTGTATCGCTCGGTGGCGGTGCATCGCGGCTTTCTTGCCAATTTGGTGATCTTGACCGCAGCCTTTGTCGGCTTGTTCGCTTGGATCTCGGGCGCGCCGGTGGTGATGCAAAGCGCAACCTACGGGCTGACGCCGTTTATCTTCGGCGTGAGCTTCGCGCTCGGCGCCGGCGGCTATGTGCTGGGAACGTTTATCGCGGCGCGCATCGTGATGCGGTTCGGTTTGGATCGCCTGATCGGAATCGGCACCGCGGCCATGGCTTGCGGCGGCCTTTCCATGGCGGCCGTCGTGGCGCTCCAATTGCCGCACGTGCTCTGGTTTGTCGGCGCCATGACGCTTTATCTTGCCGGGCTCGGTTTCGCGCTGCCGTCGACCATGGCCGGCGCGTTGACGCCGTTTCCGGATCGCGCCGGCACCGCCTCCTCGGTGATGGGTTTCATCCAGCAAACCGGCGCCGCTATCACCGCGGCCGCGGTCGGTGCTTATCTTGGTCATTCGGCCTGGCCGGTCGCCGCCGTGGTTGCCGCGATGGGCTGTTTGACCTTTTTGGCTTGGCTGATGACTCGGCAAGTGCGCGCGGCAGCGCTTAAATAAAAGAGCATGATCCCGAAAAGTGGATACCGGTTTTCGGAAAAGATCATGCTCAACAGCATGATCCCGAAAAGTGGATACCGGTTTTCGGAAAAGATCATGCTCAAAAAACAAGCTAAAGTGAAATGGTGATTAAATTCCATTTCGCTTTGGCTTGTTCGCATTGGGATCACAACAGTGGATGATGACAAATGAATAAAGTTGAGAAACTGCTACAACGGATGCTCGGCTCCTCGGGCATCGCCGTCTCGGCGATCGGTTTAGGTTGCATGTCGCTTTCGGGCGTCTATGGCGCGAGCGGCGATGACGAAGGCATCGTGCTGATCCACGAAGCGCTCGATCGCGGCATCACCCTCCTCGACACGTCCGACGCCTACGGCGCCGGTCATAACGAAGAACTGGTCGGCAAAGCCATCAAAGGGCGGCGCGCTGAGATCGTGCTGGCGACCAAGTTCGGCAATCTCGGCGGGCGCGGCGGCAAATTCGCCGACGGCCGTCCCGAATTCGTCGTTGCATCCTGCGACGCCAGCCTCAAGCGCCTGGGCGTCGACGTCATTGATCTTTATTACCAGCACCGCATCGATCCTTCGGTCCCGATCGAAGACACCGTCGGCGCCATGGCGCGCCTGGTCCAAGCCGGCAAGGTGCGCGCGCTCGGTTTAAGCGAAGCAAGCCCGAAAACCATCCGCCGCGCCCACGCCGTGCAATCGATCGCTGCGGTGCAGAACGAGTTTTCGCTGCTGTACCGGGGCGAAGCGGCAGAGACGCTGCGTGTGACGCGCGAGCTCAAAATCAGCTTGGTCGCCTATTCGCCGCTCGGCCGCGGGCTGTTGACCGGCGTCGTCGAAGATCCCAACGCGATGGCGGAGACCGATGCGCGGCGGCGGCATCCGCGTTTTGCCGCCGAGAATATCGGCAAGAACGTGGCGCTGGTGGACCGCATCAAGGCAATCGCGGCGAAAAAGAATTGCACGCCGGGCCAACTCGCCTTGGCGTGGCTCCTCGCACAAGGCGACGACATCGTGCCGATTCCGGGTACCAAGCACAAAGCCCGGCTTATCGAGAATATCGGCGCGCTGCCGGTGCGCCTGAGCGCCGCCGATCTTGGCGAAATCGAACAGGCCGTTCCGGTCGGCGCCGTCGCCGGCCTGCGCTATCCGGAAGGACAGATGAAAAGCGTTTATGTGTGAGAGCGAGCGCCTTAAAGCGTTCATTCTCCGTAACAATCCTCGAGCCCCTTCGCCTTGGCTATCAGATCCGTGGTCACTTCCCCAAAATGGCCACTTCCCCAAAGCCGCGCGAACTTGGCAAATGCGGACCGGCGCAGGCAAAGCGGACGCGAGTTTGCGCCAACTCGCGAAGATACATTGCGATTTCTGCAATTATGATGATCTGATGAACGCAATGCGCTGTAAACCTTTGTATGGCGCAGACGCGAGCGGTCGTTTCGCCTGCGGTCCGCTGATATATTTGAAAGCCGACACATAGTCCCGGCACCGCCCTGCTATGTTGGGCCAGATTTTTGTTTTGAAGTGCCACCGGGAAATCGTGAGCGAGTCCGCATGCGCAAAGCAAACGGCATGCAGCTTAAGGACATCCCAATGGCGGGCGGCGGCATAACCCGAACTGCCTATGCTTTTGCGTCTCGGGCCCATGTTTCAGTTGGGCCGCTGCTCAAGCGCGCCAATTTGAGCGTACAGCAGGTTAAAAATCCTCGGCTTCGCATCGCCGTCAAGGATCAAATCAAGTTCCTCAATCTGGTGGCCGGCAAACTCCAGGATGAATTCCTCGGCATTCGCCTTGCGCAAGCAATTGATCTTCGCGAGTTGGGACTGCTCTACTATGTGATGGCGTCATCCGACACGCTGGGCGATGGGCTGCGCCGCGCCGCACGCTACAGCACAATCCAGAATGAAGGTGTGCAAGTCAAATACCACGCCGACAAATTAGTGACCGTCACGTTTCATTATTTAGGCGTTCCCCGGCAGTTCGATCGGCACCAGATCGAATTCTTTATCACGATTTTGCTCCGCGCTTGCCGGAAGTTCAGCGGGCTCGCATTGGTGCCCTTGCGCGTGAAACTTATGCACCATCGCTCCCGCCTGCCTTCCGAAATCAAGCGTCTGTTCGGCGCGCATGTCGAATTTGCTTGCGATGCCGACGAGGTGGTGTATGCGGGTTCGATTGCACGTGCGCCTTCCGCCAATGCGGACCCGTACCTTAATGCGCTGCTGGTGAGATATTGCGACGAGGTAATTGCCAAACGGCGCAAAAACTCGACGACGTGGCAATTGAAGGTTGAAAACGCGATCGTGCCGCTGTTGCCGCACGGGCACGCACGCATCGGTAAGGTCGCCGCGGAACTCGGGGTTAGCCGGCGCACATTGGCGCGCCGCCTCGCCGCCGAGGGCCTAACTTTCCGCAAAGTTCTGGATAGTCTGCGGTTTGATCTCGCCCGGCGCTATTTGCGGGAAAAAGAATTGCCGATTTCAGAGGTTGCCTGGCTTCTGGGCTATCACGAAACCAGCGCACTCAACCACGCGTTCAAACGCTGGAGCGGAAGTACACCCAAGCGAGAATCCAACGCCGAATCTGAGTGAGACTCGGATCTTATTCATCTTGGCGAACTTTGTTGCTCGGACGTTTTGCCGGCGCCGTCAGCCAGCGATGAGCCGCGATCCAGGACACAGCCTCGACTTTGGAAGCAAATTTCCCAAAATGGTGGACCGATCCATTAGGCCAAACGATCTGCACCCGCCAAAGGTCGCCCTCCTGCACCGGCAACAGGACGGTGCTTGGGACCTCACGCGTTTGGTCTACTGATGTCACCGGCAGCAAAAAATAGAAGCAAGACAACCAAAATTAGAAACGGCGCGGCTCGTGTCTTCGCCGCGCCGTCCCACCCCCTTGGTCCGGGCCATCCCAGCCCGAACCGTTACAAACTAACGCGCGTTGGTACCAAGGTCTGATCGAGACGATCTTGCTTTTTGGGGACAAAAACCTGTTTTTACAGGTCACAGAATTCTGGCTGGCATCCACGATGCGCGTGCCCGGTCGGCACGCTTAGGCGCGGCTCCGGTAGCGCAGATGAAAAGCGTGTATATTTAAGACCGTCGCCGGCTGCGGCTGGCGACGTTCCATTCGATCGGCTGTCGCGCTCGTTGTGTTGAAGGAGGTGCGAAATGCCGCTATCTGGACCGGTTTCACAAGGAACAAAATTCTTTTGCCCAACGTGCGGTGCGCTTTATTCCGTCACCTATAAGCAAGCATCGCAGAAAGAGACCAGTATCGCCAAATGTGTCGTGTGCCTGAAGGTTATGAACGAGACGGATTCAACAAGTGTTCCGGTATACACGCTTATTCACCGGCCCGAGGATGCTTGAGAGACCGGCGTAAAAACGCGACCGCTAAATGCGATTACAGAGGTGACGGACAACGGCGCAAGCGCGCTTGATCGACCTTAATCCCGCTTCATCAAACCGGCAGGAGTCACGAATACCAGGAGATTCGCGATCACGATCGTCGTGGCGAGGAAGTAGAACGCGCCCATCAAGCCGTAATGATCGGCGACGATACCGGCGCTGACCGGACCGACGGCTTGGCCGAAGGCTTGGCTCGCGAACAACAACCCGATGGCGCTGCCGCCCATGGCCGGCGGCGTCGCGTCAAGAAGCCACGCCTGAAGCACGGCGCGCACCGCGAACAGGAAGAAACCGAGCACGGAAACGAACATCACGAACCAGCCGGTGCCGCCGGCGAACAACATCAAGAAAATGACGACCGCGCTCATCGCCATGCTCGAGACGATGATTTGCCGCCGGCCGATCCGGTCGGAAAGGTGGCCGGCGATCGGCGCTGCGATAAAGCCGCCAGCCTGCAGCGCGAACATGCAGGCGCCGATCCACTGGGTCGGATAGCCCATTTCGCGGCCCAGATAGATCGGCAGGAAAGTCAACAGCGCGCCTTGCGTCATGGTGCGGAACGCCGAACCGGCGGCAAGCGTAATGAGCGCACGATTTTTCAGAAGCGCGCCGAACATACGCAGCCGTTCCAAGCCGGAGATCCCGGAATCGCCATCGTCTATCCCGGTATCGTCGTCGCTGGTTTTGCGTCCAAGATAAATCAGCGTGAAGGTCGCGAGCAGCACGCCGGGCAAGACATTGATAACGACGACATTGCGCCAGTTGAGAACGGCAAGCAGCGCGCCGACGACAAGCGGGGCCACCGCATCGCCGACATTGCCGCCCATGCCGTGAATCGACATGACCAGGCCTTTGCGCTGCGGAAACCGGTTCGCGAGCCACGGAATGGCGCTCGGATGCCAGAGATTGTTGCCGATGCCGACCAGCGTGGCGCAGGCCAAGATCATCCAATAGGAATGCGAGAAGCCCATGATGAGATAAGGAAAGCCGATCCAGAACAGCGAGGCCGCCATCAACAGGCCCTTGCGGCCGACGGTGTCGACGAAAATGCCGCCCGGAATATTGACGATGGCGCCTGCTAAATATTGGCACGAGAGCACCGAGCCGATCTCGCCGTAGGAGAGGCCGAGCTCTTTGCCGATCAGCGGCAACAACAAATAGAACGTGGCCGGGTACCAATGGGTGAGTGCATGGCCGAGGCTGATCACCCAGACTTCTTGGAACGAGCGGCGCGGCTTTACGGCGGCGTCAACGGTGATGGCGGTCATGCTTCGCCGCTCATAGGTGGTCTTTTCATCCGTTGCCCGAGTCGATCAATATGTAGCCACGATTCTGCCGTCGCTTTGTAAATTCAGCGGCAGGGCGAAGCAACGCCGTAGCTGCAAGGGGGGTATTCCGTTGCTTTATATTGCTTAGCCTAAGCTGCCGGGAGAGCCCCGCGCAGGATCTCGCGCGCCGGCTCGGAGCCGTCAACGAGCCGCAGTGTGCGGCGTTTGATCTTCCACCCGGAGGGCGTTCGCACGAGGTCCCACCGATTGGTCACGACCCGATGGATGTGATAGCCGCGCGAGCTGCCATGATTGGGAACCTCGACGGTCTCGCCGGTTTTTTTGGCGTTAAGATTTGTAAGTAGGAAACGACTACGGCGGTATCGCCGTTAATCGTGACGTGTGGCAGAGACGTAAAGTGCGCCAGCCCGCCGGCAATGGCGGCTTGATGGCCGGGGCTTTGCAAAACGGCGCCCATCGCCTTGGCGCCAACCGCGCCGGAGAGGTCCCGACCGCGGTCGAAGACGGCGTCCGCGGTAAAAACCGCCTCGGCGTAACGCCCATCGCCGGTGTCCGCGCTCGGCGGGTGACCGGCGATCAAATTGTAGATTTCAAGCCGATCTTCGATGGCGCGGATGCGCTGTTCGATCGTCAATTCCTTCTTTTCCATGACCAATTCCTTCAATTGTGAATCCCGCCGCCGATCGGCTACATTAGCATCGGCTGATAGGAATCGTTGCAGCGTCCGCCACGCGCCCGCGAGGCCGGCGGACACCGTAAACGGGGGGAGTTCATGACATCCCGCGGCGATCTCGATCGCCGGTCATTCCTTGTTGCCGCTAGCGCGGCAACCGGCGGGCTCACGCTGGGCTTTGCCATTCCATTTGCTGCGCGCGCGACGGATGCGGCGGCCGACATCACCTGTTGGATCGCGATCGCGCCAGACGACACGGTGACTATCCGCGTCGCGCGCTCGGAAATGGGGCAGGGCGCCATGACCGGGCTCGCCATGCTGGTCGCCGAAGAGCTTGAATGCGACTGGAGCAAGGTGCGCACCGAATTTGTTTCGGCCAGGCTCAATTTCATCAAAAATCGAATCTGGGGGGATACCTCGACGGGCGCGAGCCGCTCGATCGCATCCTCGCAAGCCTATCTGCGGCGCGCCGGCGCGACCGCGCGCGCCATGCTGATCGCCGCCGCCGCGGCGCAATGGCGCGTGCCGCCCGAGCAATGCGTCGCCGCGAACGGGGTGATCCGTCATCCACCGAGCGGCCGCACGGTGTCTTATGGCGCGATCGCGCCGGCCGCGGCAGCGATTGAGCCGCCGGCAGAAATCGAACTCAAGCCGACTTCCGAATGGAAGCTCGCCGGCACGCCGCAAAAACGGCTCGACGTCCTGGACAAGATCACGGCCAAACCGGTTTATGCCATCGACGTCCGGCTGCCCGGCATGCTCTATGCCGCGATCGTGCAGTGCCCGATCTTTGGCGGCGCCTTGCAATCGGTCGATGAGACTTCGATTGCGGCAATGCCGGGCGTGCGCGGCGTGGTGCGCATGCCGGACGCGGTTGCGGTGGTCGCCGATTCATGGTGGCGAGCCAAGCGCGCCGCCGATGCGCTGCGCGTGAGGTGGGACGATCGCGGCAACGGCGCGGTCTCCACCGTATCGATTGCCGACTTCGTGCGCAGCGGCCTCGCCGCTAACGACGCGCAAATCGGCCGCGCCGACGGCGATGCAGCGACAGCGTTGTCGCGCGCGGCGCGGTGCATCGAGGCCGACTACGAAGTGCCGTTTCTCGCACACGCCACCATGGAGCCACAAACCTGCACCGCACACGTCCATCCCGACGGCGTCGAGATCTGGACGCCGACGCAGGATCCGGGCACCGCGCTCGCCACCGCCGCGCTCGCCGCCGGTGTGCCGAATGACAAGGTGCACGTGCATCGGTTGATGCTTGGCGGCGGTTTTGGCCGGCGCGCGCCGATCCAGGAATATGTCCGCCAAGCCGTGACCATCGCCAAGGAATTTCCCGCGCCGGTCAAACTCGTATGGACGCGCGAGCAGGATATAGCGCACGACCGCTATCGGCCGTTCGGCATGGCGCGGCTGAGGGCCGGACTCGACGAAGCCGGAATGCCGCTCGCGTTGACGATCAGAATCGCCGGGCCGTCGTTTGTCGCGGCGCTCCTGCCGGGCTTTAACGGAAATTTCGTGGACCGGACTTTTGTCTCCGGCCTCGCCGAGGAAATGCCCTACGCGTTTCCGAATTATCAGGTGGACTATGTGGTGCGGCCGACGCCGGTGCCGCTTGGGGTGTGGCGCGCGATCAATTACACCCAGAACGCGTTCTATAAAGAGTGCTTCATCGATGAAATGGCGCACGCCGCTGGCAGGGACCCCTATCTCTACCGGCGCAACCTCCTAGCCAATAATCCAAAGAATCTCGCGGTGCTTGACGCGGCCGCCAAAGCCGCAAATTGGGGTTCGCGGCCCCCGCCGGGCACCTTCCGCGGCATAGCGCTCAACGAAGCTTGCGGCAGTTATTGCGCGCAAGTTGTCGAAGTCGAGGTGAAGAACGGCGCGGTGCGCGCGCACCGCGTGGTCGCGGCGATCGATCCCGGTTACGTGGTCAATCCGCTGTCGGTCGAAATGCAGGTGCAGGGCGCGATCGTCTATGCGCTCACTGCGGCGCTGTACGGCGAAATCACGATAAAAGACGGCGCCGCCGAGCAGACGAATTTCGACACCTACGAAATGCTGCGGCTTGCGGATGCGCCGCGCGTGGAAACCGTTATCGTGCCGAGCGGCGGTTTTTGGGGCGGTGTCGGCGAACCGCCGGTGCCGCCGCTCGCGCCCGCGCTGTGCAACGCGATCTTCGCCGCCACCGGCAAACGCGTCCGCTCGCTGCCGTTAAAGAATCACGAACTGTGAATTTCCGCCATGCGATCCGCTAGAGCATGATCCGGAAAAGTGGGTGCCGGTTTTCCGAAAAGATCATGCTCAAAAAACAAGCTAAAGCGAAATATCGAATTAACCTAAAATCATTTCGCTGTGGTGCGCGGCGCCTTCGGTGCCAATGGGCAAATGTACAGGCAAACTTATGCCCAACCGCTGCCGGCTTGCTTTTCCTGTTCGCGGCAAGTTTCGCGGCTGCGCAGGAAAATCCTGGCGGCCAAAAATCCGGCGATTGCCTCGGCGTGGCCTTCGAAGTGGCTCATCCGGTGACGATCGCCAAGATCATTGCCGACCGGCCGCAAGTGCATTTCGTCAAGAACGCATCCGACGACGCGGCGTGCCCGGCTGAGCGCGACGCCTGCATGCAAGCGAACGCGCTCATTCCGGGCGATCTCGTCCTGGTCGGCAAGACGCGCGGCGCCTATAGCTGCGTATCCTATCAATCCGCCGCCGATCGCACGCAACGCTGGACGGTCGGCTGGCTGCCATCGGTGAGCCTGACGCCGGTCGCGCCGGCGCGGGCGCTGGCCGCCGCCGACTGGATCGGCCGCTGGATTCATGCCGGCGGGCAGATCACGATCAGCAAGGGCTGGCGCGGTAGTTTGAGAATTCGCGGCGAGCACGTTTATCCGGCGGCGCAGAACGTGCATTCGGGCGTCATTCGCGCCGACGCCAAGCCTGGCTTCGGCCTTTTGCAATTTGCCGATGACGGCAAAGCCGCGTTCGACCAGGCCAGCGCCGAGGCCGGCAACTGCCTCGTTCGCATGCAGCGATTCGCCGAGCTTTTGGTAGTTGAAGACAATGGCCACTGCGGCGGCGCGATGGTGACCTTCACCGGATTTTACCGGCGAAAGAATTGAACGCCCTGACGTCACCGCCGGCCGAACAATTTATCGAGCAACCAAAAATCGAGCCCGCCGGAATCGTTTGATCGATTGGGCGGCTGGGTACTCACTTCCGCCGGCGGCACTGGCGCCGGCGCCGGAGCCGGGACACTGAACCAGCCATTATCGCCGACCCCCGGCAGTGCCGCCGGCGCGACGCCGGCATGGGCGGCGCGCATGAAGCGGCTCCAGATTTCCACCGGCACGCCGCCGCCGACGGCGTGCTTGGTCGGCGTATTGTCGTCGTTGCCGAGCCAAATGCCGGCGACGAGATGCGAGGTGTAGCCGATGAACCAGGCGTCGCGGAAATCCTGGCTGGTGCCGGTCTTGCCGGCGGCTTGCCAGCCCGGGAAATTGGCGGCGCGCGCCGTGCCGCTCACCAGAGTCTCGTGCAGCATCGAGTTCATCATGCCGACATAGCGCGCGTCGACGATGCGGCCGAGAGGTTGCTGTGAGCGGTCGTAGAGTGTCTTGCCGTCAGCGCCGCGAATCCGTTCGATGACGTGCGGCGATACCGCAAGCCCGCCATTGGCGAAGGTGGCATAAGCGGTGACGAGTTCGAGCGGCGAGACTTCCGACGTGCCGAGCGCGATCGAGGCATTCGGTTCGAGGATTGAGGCGATGCCGAGCCGATAGGCGGTGCGCACCACCGCGGCGGGGCCGAATTCAAGCGTCAGCCGCACCGATACCGTATTGAGCGAATCGGCCAGCGCCTGACGCAGCGTTACCGGGCCGAGATATTGCCGTTCGAAATTTTCCGGCCGCCAGCCTTTCACCGCGATCGGCGCGTCCTCGCGCACCGTCTCGGGCGTGAGCCCGTGTTCGAGCGCGGTAAGATAGACGAACGGCTTGAACGACGAGCCGGGCTGACGTTTGGCATCGACGGCGCGGTTGAATTGGCTTTGGCCGTAATCGCGGCCGCCGACCAGCGCCCGCACCACGCCGTCCGGCGTCATCGCCACCAGCGCGCCCTCATCGATATTGAGCTTGTCGCCTCTTTGATTGAGCGTATCGACCAGCGCGTGTTCGGCGGCGTTCTGCAGCGCTGGGTCGATCGTGGTTTCGACGGTAATGTCCTGGTCGAACTTGCCGATCAGATCGTTGACCGCATCCATGACCCAATCGGCGACGTAATTGACCGAGCCTGCGGCGGGCGGCTTGATCGCCCGCGCCGGGTGCGCGAGCGCAAGCTTGGCCGCCGACGGCGCGATCATTTTCAGCTCGGTCATGTCGGCGATCACCAAAGCCGCCCGGCGCTGCGCGCCTTCGAGATTGTGGCTCGGCGCGAGCCGCGACGGCGCTTGCACGAGGCCGGCGAGCATCGCCGCTTCAGGCAGCGTCAAATGACGTGCCGATTTGCCGAAATAACGTTGCGCCGCCCCTTCGATGCCGTAGGCGCCGGCGCCGAAATAGACGCGATTGAGATAAAGTTCGAGAATCTGCGTCTTTCCGAATTTGTGTTCGAGCCACAGCGCGAGCACGATCTCCTGAAGCTTGCGGTTGACGGTGCGTTCCTGGGTGAGGAACAAATTCTTCGCCAGCTGCTGCGTGATGGTCGAGCCGCCCTGCGCCGCGCCGCGGCGAAACACGTCGGCAACCAGCGCGCGCGCGATGCCGAGCGGATCGATGCCGCGATGGGAGTAGAAGCGGCGATCCTCGATGGCGATGAAGGCGTTGGGCACGTAATCCGGCAATTCGCCGATCGGCACGGCGGCGCCGCCCATGTCGCCGCGCGTCGCCAGCGTCGCACCATTGTCGCCGACGATCAGCACCGAAGGCGGGCGTTTGGGGATTTCCAGCGATTGGATTGGCGGCAGATGGGCGCCGATCCAGACTAGCACGCCGATGCCGGCGATGACGCCCCACAGCGCCAGGACCGCGCCCCAATAGATGGTGCGGCCGAGCAGGCCCCGTCGCCCGGTGCCTTTGCGGTTACGACGCGGAGACTCATCGCGGCTGCGGTTACGCCGTCGCGGCGAGGCGGGCTTCCTCTCGGACTTTTTGGCCGGGCTTTTGCTCGGGCGTTCGGAGGGCGCGCCGATATGCTCTTCGGGCGCGTCCAGATCGAAATCGGCGCTGCCGCCGCGCTTTCGTCCCTCTCGCCACGCCATAAGCGGTCCCCGGCGCGCTCGCTAAAGCGAAATGATTTTGCGTATTTTCGCTTTAGCTCGTTGATGGAGCATGATCTTTTCCGAAAACCGGTGTCCACCCTCGGATCGCAGTCCGAGGGCAGGCTTTTTCGGCATCATGCTTTAGCGCCAGGGACGACCCTAGTTTGCCGGGTTTAAGGGGGGGTTACTGGGGGTACCGAGGCCCCTCCACCGTCACACTGAGGTGCGAGCGTAGGGAGCCTCGAAGGGCGACGGCCCCTGACTCCCAGGCCGCATCCTTCGAGGGCCGCTCTGCGGCCACCTCAGGATGGCGGCCTTTATCACCCCGTCGTTCCTTTGCGCTTCGGTCTAGGCTGCCGGGGCCGTGAACAGGGCGAGCAGCGGCCGCTTGATGGCGGCCTGGCGCGTCGGCGTCGTGATCTGCGCGCCGGTAAGATCGGTGACATAAAACACGTCGACGACGCGCTCGCCGAATGTCGCGACATGCGCCGAAGCGATATTGAGATTGAGCTTCGACAGCGTCGTCGTCAGTTCGTAAAGCAATCCAGGCCGATCGAGCCCAGTGACTTCGACCACCGTGTAGCGGTTCGACCATTGATTGTTGACCGTGACCTCCGGCTCGATGGCGAAAGCCTTGAGCCGCCCTTTCGGCGGCGCGCGCTTGGCCACGGTCTCCGGCAGCTTTAACTCGCCCCGCACCGCCTTCTCGATGGCGTCGCCGATCCGCGCCGCGCGGCGCGCTTCATCGTCATCGCGCTCGAATTCGCGCGACACCGCGATGGTGTCGAGCGCCAGTCCGTCGGTGCTGGTGTAGATCTGCGCATCGACAATATTGGCGCCGGCCAGCGCACAAGCTCCCGCGATGATCGAGAGGAGCCACGGATGATCCGGCGCAAACACAGTGAGCTCGGTGACGCCGCGCGCCGCATCGAAGCCGACTTGCGTGGCAAGCTTCTTTCCGGCGGCCTCGGTCGCGCGCACGAAACGGGCGTGGCCGAGCTTGTGCGGCAGATCGACCTTGAGCCAATAGGCCGGATAGTGCCGCTCGATATAGGCGTCGAGCTCGGCCGTCGGCCAGTCGGCCAGCGCGGCGCGAAATTCAGCTTGCGCGGCGGCGACGCGCTGCGCGCGATTGACCTCGGAGAAGCCGCCAGTAAGCACCGGCTCGGTCTCGTAATAGAGCGTGCGGATGAGCTGCGCCTTCCAGCCGTTCCATACGCCGGGGCCGACCGCGCGGATGTCGGCGGTGGTGAGAATGGTCAAAAGTTTCAGTCGCTCCAGCGACTGCACGACCGCCGCGAAATTCTCGATGGTTTTCCGGTCGGAGAGGTCGCGCGACTGCGCCACCGTGGACATCACTAGATGAACTTCGACGAGCCAAGCGACCAGTTCGCTGTCGGCGGCGCTCAAACCCAAGCGCGGACCAAGCCGGCGGGCGAGGCGGGCGCCGGCGATCGAGTGGTCCTCGACGCCGCCCTTGGCGATATCGTGCAGGAACAAAGCGACGCACAGCACCGGCCGGTGTTGTGGTTGAATCGTCTTGATCAGTTCGCTGGCGAGTGAAACTTCGGGATTATCGCCGCGCACGATGTCGTTGAGCGTGCCGATGCAACGCAGGAGATGCTCGTCGACCGTATAGTAGTGATACATGTTGAACTGCATCATCGCGACGATGCGGCCGAAGGCTTGCACGAAGGCGCCGAGCACACCGGCTTCGTTCATCCGGCGCAGCACGATCTCGGCAGCGTCTTGCGCGGTCAGGATTTCCAGAAACAGACGATTGGCTTCCGCATCGTCGCGCACGTTCTTGTCGATCAGCTTGAGCGAACGCGTCGCCGCCCGCATCGCTTGCGGGTGAAATTCGAGATTGTGCTTTTGGGCGAGCCGGAACAGCCGAATCAGGTTGACCGGATCGCGCCGGAATACGTCGGTGCGCGCGATATTGATGCGGTTGTTGTCGACGATGAAATCGTCGCTCAATTTTTTCGGAGTTGGCGCCGGGCGGAAGCGCGCCATCATCCGGCTTAAGACCGGCGCCGGTGTCGCCTGCCGCTCCTCAAGTCCGGCGCAGAATATGCCGGTCAGGTCGCCGACATGCTTGGCGGTCAGGAAGTAATGCTTCATGAAGCGTTCGACGTCGCGCAAGCCGGGATGTGCGGTATAGCCGAGACGCACGGCGATATCGCGCTGGATGTCGAACGACAGGCGCTCTTCGGCGCGGCCGGCGAGGAAATGCATGTTGCAGCGGACCGACCACAAGAAATCTTCGCAGCGGCGGAACATGTTGTATTCGTCGCGATCGAACACGCCGTGCTCGATCAGTTCTTCCGGCTCGCGCACGCGATAGACGTATTTGGCGATCCAGAACAAAGTGTGCAGATCGCGCAAGCCGCCCTTGCCGTCCTTGACGTTCGGTTCGACCAGATAGCGCGATTGGCCACCGCGACGATGGCGCTCCTCGCGCTCGGCGAGTTTGGCGGCGACGAATTCGGCGGCGCTGCCTTGCACGATTTCCTTGGTGAAGCGCGTCGTCAATTCGTTGTAGAGCTTGACGTCGCCGTAGAGGTACCGCGCTTCAAGGAGCGTGGTACGGATCGTCATGTCGGCCTTGCCCTGCCGAATCGATTCATCGACCGAGCGCGTGGCGTGGCCGACTTTCAGTCCCATGTCCCACAGGCAATAGAGCAGGGCCTCGGCGACGGATTCGCCCCACGCCGTTTGTTTGTAGGGAAGGAGAAACAACAGATCGATGTCGGAGCCCGGCGCCAACAGCCCGCGGCCGTAGCCGCCGGTCGCGACCACCGCCATGCGTTCGGCCTCGGAAGGCACCCGTGTCGGATAGAGCTCGCTGCTGGCAAATTCGAACAGGATGCGGATGATCTCGTCCTGCAGCAGCGCCAGCCGCTCGGCGCAGCGGCGGCCATGCCGGTCTTTGCGTAATAGCTCCTCGGCGCGCGCGCGCGCTTGCGTCAGCGTCGATTTCAGGCGCTGGGCGACGGCGCTGCGCAATTCGCTTTCACCGCCGGCATGACGCTCGGCGAGCGCTTTGAGATCGGCGGCGAGCGCGGCGGGGTCGATCAGGTCGCTCGCGTTTCGCGGCGATCGTTGAACGTCCAACATCACCGATAGGCTTAGCGGAGCCGCTGCGCAGTGTCATCGTGACCGTATGCGGCGAAAGCGGCGACCGCAGGTGAGTCCAGCGCGTCGCGACGGCGCATAAAATTCTACATTCTTGCCATTATGTAGTCGTTTTTTCCGATTGACGCATCCGAGCGGCGCTCCTATGGAAAAAACATTGTGCATGATCCCGAAAAGTGGATGCCGGTTTTCGGAAAGGATCATGCGCAAACAAAAGGCTAAAGCGAAATACCGGCTCAACCTGAAACCATTTCGCTTTAGTGTTGGAGGTCGTCATGCTCACTCGCCGCAAACTCGTTGCCAGCGCCGCCGGCTCGGCGCTTGCCCCGTTCGCGTTTGGCCGCGCCGCGCGCGCCGCCGACAAGCCGTCGGAAATTCGCATCGATTGGGCGACTTACAATCCGGTGTCGATGGTGCTCAAAGACAAGGGCCTCCTGGAAAACGAATTCTCAAAGGACGGCATCGGCATCCGCTGGGTGCAAACGCTCGGCTCGAACAAGGCGCTTGAGTTTTTGAACGCCGGCTCGATCGATTTCGGCTCGACGGCCGGTTCCGCGGCGCTCCTCGGCAAAATCAACGGCAATCCGATCAAGTCGATCTACGTCTATTCCCGGCCAGAATGGACGGCGCTGGTGACGCGAAAAGACACGCCAATCGCAAAAATCGAAGACCTCAAAGGCAAACGCATTGCGGTGACCCGCGGCACCGATCCGCACATCTTCCTGGTGCGCGCCTTGCTTTCGGTCGGCTTGAGCGAAAAGGACATCAGCGAGGTGTTGCTGCAGCATCCGGACGGCAAGACCGCGCTCATTCGCGGCGATGTCGATGCCTGGGCCGGGCTTGATCCGATGATGGCGCAAGCGCAGGTCGAAGACGGCGCGCGGCTGTTCTATCGCAATACCGATGCCAACACTTACGGCATCCTCAATAGCCGCGAGGAGTTTCTCAAAACCTATCCCGAACTGACGCGCCGTGTGCTCGCGGTTTATGAGACCGCGCGCAAATATTGCCTAGCGAACTACAACGACGAGAAGCGCGTCTTCATGGAAGTGACCAAGCTGCCCGACGCGGTGGTTGACATTCAGCTCAAAGAACGCACCGATCTGAATTTCAATCGCATCGGCGCGCCGCAGCGCGACACCATTCTCAAGGCCGGACTGGCGCTGCAACAGGCCGGAGTCATTCCGGGCAATGTCGACGTGAAAAAGACGCTCGACGACCTGATCGACGATCGTTTCGTGAGCGGGGCGTAGTTTTTCTCCTTCTCCCCTCGTGTGGGGAAATCGATGAAGAGGGATCGCCCCTAACCCCTCCCCGCCACGCGCTGCGCGCGTGGGCGGGAGGGGAATAGCGCGACAACCTCTCCCCGCAAGCGGGGCGAGGTAATTTTTGCCGGATTGCATTTGGTCATTTCACCATGTCTCTTGTCAGCATGACCATCGTGGCGGAAGGCACACCGGCGCAGGAACGATCGGCGGCAAGCCGCCGCGCGCGATTCATGCGGCCGGCTTTGGGCCTGATCTTGCCGGTGACGTTGGCGCTGGTCTGGGAAATCGTCGTGCGGCTCGGCTGGTCGACCGGGCGCCTAGCGCCGCCGCCGTCGGTCATCTTTTGGACCTTTGTCGATCTCGCCCGCACCGGCGAGTTGCAGCGCGACACGCTGGTAACGCTGTCGCGGGTTGCCGCCGGCTTTGCCCTTGGCGCAGCGGTGGCGACGATCGTCGGCGCGGCGACCGGTTATTCACCGACGCTGCGGCGCCTCCTTGATCCCAGCCTGCAGGCTTTGCGCGCGATCCCTTCAATTGCCTGGATCCCGCTGTTCATTCTCTGGCTCGGTATTTTCGAAGCATCCAAGGTGACGTTGATCGCGGTCGGCGTGTTCTTTCCGGTCTATCTCGGGCTGATGGGCGCGATTCAATCGGTCGATCGCAAACTGGTCGAAGTCGGCCGCGCCTTCCGCCTGTCCGATTTCGAAATGGTACGGCGGATCCTGCTGCCGGCGGTGCTGCCGGCCTATGTGATTTCGCTGCGCTCGGGGCTTGGGCTCGGCTGGATGTTCGTTGTCGCCGCCGAACTGATGGGCGCATCCGAAGGCCTCGGCTATTTGTTGATCGACGGCCAGCAGCTCGGCAAACCGGCCGAAATCGTCGCCGCCATCGTTGCCTTCGCCATTGTCGGCAAAGCCACTGATTGGTTGATCGCGCTTGCCGCAGCGCCGTTCCTGCGCTGGGAAGACGTCGTGCGGCATGACTAAATCTTTGATGCGCTTGCGATCTGAAATCGACCCCCACCTTGATCCTCCCCTTTTCAGGGGAAGGAAAACGCGCGTCATTCGCTTCACCCTCCCCCTGGAAGGGGGAGGGTTGGGGCGGGGGTCAGCATCATCATGTTCAAGGTTTTGAACGATGCTTGTGCTCGATCGCCTCGGCAAGACTTATCCCAATGGCGTGCACGCGCTTGGCGGCGTGTCGCTTGAAGTCGAGCTCGGCGAAATCGTCGCCGTGATCGGCGGCTCGGGCTGCGGAAAATCGACGCTGCTGCGCGCCATCGCCGGGCTCGACCCGGCAACCGAAGGCGCGGTGATCCTGGACGGCGAGCGGATCGGCGCGCCGCATGAGAAGATCGGCATCATCTTCCAGGAGCCGCGCCTTCTGCCCTGGCTCAAAGTCTCAGACAATGTCGGCTTCGGCCTCGGTGACCGACCGAAGGCCGAGCGCGCGGAGCGCGTCGCTGCAGCCCTGCGGCGTGTCGGCCTTGCCGACAAAGCTGCGGTGTGGCCGCGTGAATTATCTGGGGGCCAGGCGCAGCGCGTCGCCATCGCCCGCGCTCTGGTGCCGCGGCCGGAAGTGCTGCTGCTCGATGAACCGTTCTCGGCGCTCGATGCCTTCACCCGCACCGATTTGCAGGATCATCTCTTGGATTTGTGGGCCGACGCCAAGCCGACCTTGATCCTGGTCACCCACGACGTTGACGAAGCGATTGTGCTGGCCGACCGCATCATGGTCATGTGCCCGCGGCCGGGTCGCATTTTCGACGAGATCGGTGTCGATCTGCCGCGGCCGCGCGACCGTCAGTCGGCGGCTTTCGATTTCGTCAAGCGCCGCGTGCTTGCCGCGCTCGACCGCTCGCTCAACCGCGCGCCGAGTGGCGCCGAGGACGAGCAGCGGGCGGAGGCCGGCGCGGCGATGTGGTGGTGACAGGAATCAGAAATCAGGTATCAGGTATCGGGACGAATTCGAAATCTGATGCCTGATACCTGATACCTGATACCTGACCCCTGATACCCGACAACGGAAGGCCTCTCCATGGACTCGACTGAATTGCGCGCGCTGCAAGCGCCGATCAAGGAACGCTACAAGACCGATGCCAAAGCCGGCCTGATCACGCTCAAAGCCAAGGGCGCGCTCGACGACACCAACATTGCCTGCAAGGTCGAGACCGGCCGGGCGCTGGCGGTGGCGGGGTTGCATCCAGCGACCGGCGGCTCCGGTATGGAATTGTGTTCCGGCGACATGCTGCTGGAAGCTTTGGTCGCCTGTGCCGGCGTCACGCTCAAAGCCGTCGCCACCGCGCTCGACATTCCACTTCGTTCCGGAACTGTCGCGGCCGAAGGCGATCTCGATTTTCGCGGTACGCTCGGTGTCGCCAAAGACGCGCCGGTCGGTTTCGCGCAAATCCGCCTGCGCTTCGATCTCGACACCGACGCCGCGCAAGACAAGCTCGATCAATTGCTCAAACTGACGGAAAGATATTGCGTGGTTTATCAGACCATCCGCAGCGGCCCGCCGGTGGAAATTAAGCTGCAGCGGAAGTGATACTGCCCTCTCCCCGCGAGCGGGGAGAGGGCAGGGTGAGGGGGCGTCTCTGCTGCGCTCAGAATCGCGGAGAGACCCCCTCACCCTCGTTCGCTTCGCTCACTCGACCTCTCCCGCCCAGCGGGGAGAGGTTTTGGCAGAGACAGCAACTCTAAATGTCCCCCGACCTTTTGTTCTGGCTCGAACTCGCTTTCAAGATGGCGATGACGGCGGCCGTCGTCGTCTTCATTTCGATCGTGGTCGAGCGCTCTGGTCCGTTCATCGGCGGGTTGATCGCCGCGTTGCCGACGGCCGCCGGTGCCGCTTATGTCATTCTCGCTATCGAACATCCGCCGTCCTTTATTGCCGGAAGTGCGGTCGGCAGCATGGCGATTGGCGCCGCGGTTGCCGTCTTCGCCGCGGTCTATGCCGCACTGGCGCAGCGCCATGGCGTTCTGTTGAGTCTCAGCCTGTCGCTGCTTGTCTGGTTTGCGGCTGCGGCCTTGCTGCGCCAGGTGAGTTGGACGCCGTTTGGCGCGCTCGCGCTCAACGCAGCAGTGTACGCCGTTACCATTCCGCTCAGCTGGCGCTACCGCAGCTCGGCGCCGCCGAGGAAATTCCTGCGCACGCGTTACGACATTCCGCTGCGCGCGCTCGCCGCCGCGATCGTGGTGGTGATCGTGACCACGGCGAGCCACAGCATCGGCTCGTTCGCCTCGGGAATGTTCGCGCTGTTCCCGATCGTGTTTTGCAGCTCGATCGTCATTTTGCATCCGCGAGTCGGCGGCAAGGCCACGGCCAGCGTGATGGCGCATGCGCAGGTGGCGCTGATCGGGCTGACGCTGGCCTTTTTGGCCGTGCATTATCTCGCCGAACCGCTTGGCTCGTGGTGGGCGCTCGGCATCGGACTGTGCATCTCGGTCGCGTGGAGCGGCATGCTGATGTTGGTGCGCAGCAAGCGGGTAGCGCGGATTTTGAAACGAAGTTAAGCGCTGTTTACGACGATGCCGTCATTGCGAGGGGCGCCAGAGACGAAGCAATCCAGATCGGCATCTTAGCATGGATTGCTTCGCTTCGCTCGCAATGACGGGCGCAGGTTACGGCTTCGCCTTCCCCAGCTTCGCCTTCAACACATAAAGCGCTTCCAGCGCGTCGCGTGGCGACATGTCGTCCGGATTGAGCGCCGCGAGCGCATCGACCAGCGTCATAAGAGCCGAGTCTTTTTGCGCCGGCGGTGCGGCCGGCCGCGCGCTTGCGAACAGTGGTAGATCGTCGATCAGCCGGCGCGCCGGCGAAACGCGGTCTTCGGCTTCGATCTGCGCCAGCACGACCTTGGCGCGCTCGATGACGCTTTCCGGCAGACCGGCTAGCTTTGCCACGGCAATGCCATAGGAGCGGTCGGCGGCGCCGGCGACGACTTCGTGCAGGAACACTACGTCGCCGTGCCATTCCTTCACCCGCATCGTCGCATTGTGCAGCCGCGGCAGCTTGGCGGCGAGCGCGGTCATTTCGTGAAAATGCGTGGCGAACAAAGCGCGGCAGCGGTTCGCTTCGTGCAGATGTTCGATCGTTGCCCAAGCGATCGATAAGCCATCGAACGTGGCGGTGCCGCGGCCGATTTCATCGAGGATCACCAGCGCGCGTTCGCCGGCCTGGTTGAGGATGGCCGCGGTTTCCACCATCTCGACCATGAAAGTCGAATGGCCGCGTGCAAGATCGTCGGCGGCGCCGACGCGCGAGAACAGCCGATCGATCACGCCGATATGCGCCGCGCGCGCCGGCACGAAGCTGCCGATTTGCGCGAGAATCACAATGAGCGCGTTCTGGCGTAGGAACGTCGATTTGCCGGCCATGTTGGGGCCGGTCACGATCCAGATACGGCCGGCCTGCCCGCGCGTTTCTCCCGTTTGCGGCGGCGAAAGGTCACAATCATTGGCGACGAACGGGCCGCCGCCCGCCGCCAGCATCTGCTCAACGACGGGATGACGTCCGCCGCTGATCGCGAAGGCGAGGCTGCCGTCGACCTGGGGGCGGACATAATCGCGCTCGACCGCGAGCGTGGCGAGGCCGCAGGCGACGTCGAGCGCGGCGACGGCATTGGCCGCGTCCTTGATCGTCACGCTTGCCGCCGCAATGGCCGCCGCCAAGCGATCGAAGATTTCAAGCTCGAGCGCCAGTGCACGGTCGGCGGCGGTGGCGATTTTTGCTTCCAACTCACCAAGTTCGGTGGTGGTGAAACGAACCTGCCCGGCGGTGGTTTGGCGATGGATGAAGGTGGCATTGAGCGGCGCGCTCATTAATTTTTCGCCGTGCTGCGCCGGAACATCGACGAAATAACCGAGCACATTGTTGTGCCGGATCTTGAGCGCGCGGACACCGGTCGTTTCGGCATAGCGCACTTGCAACGTCGCGATGACGCGGCGGGATTCGTCGCGCAACGCCCGCGCTTCGTCGAGCGCTGCGGCATAGCCTTCCCGCACGAAGCCGCCGTCACGGCGCAAAGCCGGCAATTCCTCCGCGAGCGCCTTGCCGAGTTCCTCGGCCAGCGCGGTATCGGCGCTGCGCAACGTTTCCGCAGCTTGTGC
>Ga0310911_10000006_pt1 | contig 84998 bp, 73 predicted proteins | sample GREbulkMGHF170_FD_203532 | JGI IMG/M metagenome (GOLD analysis project Ga0310911, IMG submission 203532) | Lab enrichment of tropical soil microbial communities from Luquillo Experimental Forest, Puerto Rico - GRE.bulkMG.HF170 | ecosystem: Environmental > Terrestrial > Soil > Tropical forest >... | reverse complement strand
CGGGTTCTCCGGCTGGTCGAAGTCCAAGGCTGAATTTGACGAGCTTGTTAAGCTCAAAGAGACGTGGACGGTACACGATCTACGGCGGACCGTTCGCACTGGCTTCGGTAAGCTCGGCATTCAGCCGGACATTGCTGAAGCGGCATTGAACCATTTGCCGCCGAAGCTAATCCGCACCTATGACCGCAACACCTATGCCGCCGAGAAGAAGGCGGCTCTCGACGCGTGGGCAGCGCACCTTAAGGTCGCGGTCGCCCAAGCAAGCGGGGCAAACGTAACGGCCATCCGCAAGATCAAGCCGCGTTCGTAGCGGCCTCCGACCGGCTTGAAGTGCAAGAGTGGCGACCGGCTCCATCAATTGGATGTTATTCGCCTAGCAGGCGACGACGATGTTCTTCCCGCATTTCGTCGGCGATGCTTGTTCGCGAGAGCCGTACCAGTTCAGCAAACGGTGCATTCGGACGGCAGGAGCGGCACGACAGCGCCGGAATGAGACTCTTTCGCATCAATGTCAGTCGAGGAACAAACCGCACTGACCGAATGTTATTTGCGCGGACACACGATGTGGGAGAATTCGATTATGAAAGCTCTCGTTCTCGGGGCAGCTGCTTTGGCGCTTTCGGTGCCGAACGCATCGGCCGATGGATATCGCCACGGCTATGGGTATCACTACGGCTACGCAACTCCGGTCTTTGAGTACTCGGGGAACGCATACTACGGCTTCCCGGCTCATGCCTACCAACATACGCCCTGGCCGATTTACGCAGCAGTGCCTATCCATGTAGCGCCGATAGTTTCAGCGCCCGCATATGGCTACGGCGCCGGCTATTGGGGCGGCTACGGGTATGGGTGGCGCTAAACTCTCGCCTGTTGTGACAGTTTAACCCGGACTCGACTCTTTGGATTTTCGTTCCTAATAAGCGCGCATGTCGTTGCGTGAGCGTAGCCGCCCTGGATTGGGGATCACGACCATTCGGCGCCCAGTCATGATCCTGATCATGGCTGCGGGCGCGTTGGCGGGCTGCAGCGGTTTCGGCAACAATCAGCAAGCCACTGCGGCCGATCCCAATATCTTTCCTGCCAACTACCGCAGCACGCTCGTGAAATTTCTGCGCCTTTCTCTCACCAATCGCTCCGATTTTCGCACCGTGACGATTGCCGAACCCGCTCTAAAGCCTGTAGGAACAAGTCAGCATTACGTCGTCTGCGTACAATCCAATCCACCCGGTCAAACTAAGACGACAATGGCTGCGGTTTATCTTTCCGGACAGATGACGCAATTTATCGATGCCACTCCGGAGCAATGCGCGGACGCCGTTTATCAGCCGTTTAAGGAGCTTGACGCCGCCACCCCTCCCGAGACCTTGCCGACGGATGACCTAAGTAACGCCCTGCACGCGCACTGAACGATTGAGGACGGTGCGATTGTGTTCCGCGAGGCTTGTAAGCTCGGTTGTGAGGGCATTGTCAGCAAGCGCCTCGGCTCACCTTATCGCTCGGGCCGATCACCGCATTGGGTGAAGGTCAAGAATCCCAAAGCACCGGCGGTGAAGCGCGAGGCCGAGGAGGATTGGGGGCGCACGTAAGCCGGGCGCGGTCAGTTGCCGTTTTGGAGCGACCGATAATAGGGGTCAGGCGTATTGTAACGATTGCTCTGACCGAAGGTGCTCATTGGACCTTGCTGGATGCCGAACTGCATCACGGGACCATTCGAACCGAAGGGTTTGGCACCTTGGCTGGAACTGTTGTTGTCCGAAGTAGTCGGCTGCTTGTCCGGATCACCGAATGAGTAATTGCCGCCGTTGGGCGACACGATTTGCTGACTGAATGCCCATGCGGACGCACCGCTCGATAAGAGGATGCCTGCCGCAAACAAGCCGAAGCCTAGCCGATATCGAAGCATCGTGAATCCCCATCCCCGAGATTCCCAACTGTAGTCTTATGCAAGCGCCATATAAAATCAACCTTTGTTAATCCGGCCGTGCCTGCCTCAGTAAGGCGCTTCCCGCCGCCTTGGTCTGTCGCAATGACGCGCTCGACGGAGGACAACATGAGAGTTCTTATTCTTGGAGTAGTAGCTACCTTGGCGCTTTCAGCAGGTGCCGCATCGGCCCAGGAGGCGGTGTACCCCCGTCACGGCTACGCACCTTATGGCTACCGCTACTCCGGCTACGCTTACGGCTACCATCACCGCCACTACGGCCATCATCACCGCTACGCACGGTATCGCTACTAGATACTTTGAGGCATCGCCGCTTCCCGCCCAGCGATCAAATCCGCGGCTCATAAGACGCGAAAATAGGTGGGAGAGGTGCCAGCGAGAGCGTATGCTTGTCCGCAGTCGGACCATCGCCGCCCCGCTATTGGTCCGACACCCAACGTTGCCGTGTGCGGCCCGGCACGCGTGCACGCGGCACCGTATGGGGACAAGGCAAAGCCGCCGGTTTTCTAGTCGCCGACGGCTTTGCTGCGAATCCGCAAATGACAACTCGCCGCTTCCCACAGCCGTGGTCGAATTTGATCTAGATCAACAACGAGCCTTTGCGATCCATTTACATCTCCCACGCTAGTGTGAGTGCGTAGAGTGTTGCACGTTCGATGCCGCGATATTTCTTTACGATACACAGACAGGATCGGGTCGAGGATGACCGTGATGGCACGTACCTGCCAGATGCAGATGCGGCGCTTTCTTATGCGACTACACAATCCGAGAGCTACGAAAAAAGAGCGGCTACAAGGATGATCTGTCTCTGGCGATGACCGTAGAGGATCAAGCCCGGCAGACGGTTTTATCCTTGCCGTTTTTCCCGGGCTGCTAAAATTAGTCCTCTTTGCTAGCGTGACAAAGCGCGGCGCATCGCAGCGAATATCGCCAAGCTGCCGGAGCTATCGCGCAAGCCATAGTCGCTTAATAAGAATGGCGGCCTTCAATTAAAATGGTGCCTCACGCGCCTAGACGAAGCGGGCCCCGACAGGCCTTGGTACTGCGGATTGGGTCCACACGAGTCGCTGTTCCCAGCTCGGGCGGCCAAGCATTGTTGAAACGTTGAAAACCCGCAATTCGTGGCTCCCCCGTCTCTATCGTAATAGACGCACCACGGATAGCTCTGCGCTTCAGCGGGTTTTTCGATCCAGATGATTGCCGCGAAAACTCCTAGTGCGAATACGAAAAGCCTCACAAACGGCTCCCAGAATCACTCTCATCCTGAGAACCCCAATGCCCATATTTTATTTCCGGCGCCTCGCGCAATAAGGCGCAGCGGATTTGCGGCGAATATCGCCGAGCCGCCGGAGCTTGTGCGCAAAGACTGAAGCCCAACCGCAAAAAAGCCGTCGTGGGAGCGCCAGCTTCCCTAGTCGGGCTACAAAGCCACCCAAAGCTGAGCCAGCTCGACAACCCTGCCGATGCCGTGTGGTGAGGGATTAGGGGCACGGTAAGGTTCAGGGGACGAAGGCAAAGCCGCCGGTGGTCGCATGCCGGCGGCTTTGCTGTCTGTGTAGTGTTGGAACGAACCTCAGTCATCCATAGTTTCCGGTTTGACGGGCTGCTGCTCCACTTGGTTTTTATGCGGCCCGTTAGCCTCCGCGTCATTGTTCGCGGAGGTAAACTTGCGGCTCCTTGAGGCAATGGAGCCGCTTTCTTTTTGTGTTGGCCACGCGGAGCATGCTGCCGGTACTTCCGCGGACAGCACGCTCAACGCGCAGCCTTGCCCCGGATGAGCTGGACCGGAGCAATGCCGTCTGGAGACAGGGGACTTGACGGCAAGAAATAGGCGGCCGACCGCACACGCAAGCCGGCGATGACGCGGCGAGCACAAAGGAAATCGCCGGGCAGCGGGGAGGCTGCCCGGCGAGGTCTGTGGATAAATCCACAGGGGGGATTCAATTGGAGCGGATGCAGGATCGGCCAGTGATGGATTGTCGTCAAGCGATCCCATTGTAACTATCTAAGATTTCCTCGTGAGCGTTGCCCGGAAGCCACATACAAATCCTCGCTGTAAAATCGCTAAAGGTGATCTGCTTCCCTGTGGATAACCTGTGGAGCGCAGCTGTTCCGGCCGCGGGTGTGGCGCTACGCTTTGCTGGTCGGGAGGTAAGCCACCGGCCGGTGAAGATTAGAAGACCGTCTTCATCTGTCGGTTGGACACATCCGATGCCGCTGGGAGGTGCGGCATGGATTGGGGACGAAGGCAATGCCGCCGGCCATGATGAACCAGCGGCATTGGCCGCCCCGGGCGAACTAAAATCCAACCTTCGGATAAATCAGCTTGCGATTGAAATCGCCGCTGCCCGCTTGGAGTAGCGCTGGCGTGTCGGTGCACAGGCAACCCCGCGCACATCCTCGCCCGGCTTCAGCTTCCGGCTGAGCTTGAATCTATCGACAGGCACGCCATTGGGCTCGACCAACGTCACGGTGCCGTCATTCACGGTGTAGTGGCCGGTCTCAACGCGACCCTCGAAATTCCCGCGAGGCCGAGCGAGTGCGATCGTCACCTTCTGAATGTCGGTCATGCCCATCCCCGTTTTGGGTAAACTATGTCACGTCGGAATGAATCATATTGGCGAACCGTCTGAGCGTAGCGCAGCATCATTACGGCGTAGCGTGTTGCGCTCATCAGGTCATCGCCCTCCTTGAAAACCTTTCCGTCCTTACGATGGTACAGCCTGAACTCTTCCCACCAATCGTTGAGGTGCTTAAAGACTTTGAAGCGGCCGGACTGCATCATTGTCAGCATCTTCATTAGGCCGGCTTCGACTGATACAGACCCGTCTTCGAACTGAGCGTGCTCATGCAGCAAGTTTAGTCCTTGCTCTTTGTATTGTTCGGCGAGGGCAATGCCGGCGCCTTCTAAGGTTTCTCGCTTTCCGTCTCGCGGCCAGGCCCAGCGAAGCTCCTTGCCCCAACTTCGCAGTGCTGCGGCGTGAATGACCGGCGTTGTTTCTCGGATGCGATAGGCCTTAACGACGTAGACGGTATCGGTGTCACGATCCCAGGCGAGCTCGACCGCCGCGAACGGATGGTCCCAGCCGAAGTCCATTCCACCGATGCGCGGCCAATGCGGGGGAATATCCCGATGCTCGATGGCAATTCGCTCTTCCGCGATCGGGAAGATGCGGCCCGACCCGAGGATTGGGATTCCTTTTGTGCGAGCTTCTCGTTCGTGTTCTGGATAACTCGCTATGATCCTTTGTTTTTCTTCGGTCGAAAAATGCATAACGTCGTCAATCGTCATAAACGTCGTATGACGATCCGGGCTTTTCTCATGCAGGAACCTGCGCACGACTTCCGAGACGCCAAGTAGAGGGGTTTGAGTTAGCCACAACGGGCCCGAGCCGACGTTCAGACGGGTTAACAGTTCGGTGTAAACATCGGCCGGCGGTTCCTCATCCGCCCAGGCCCAAGATAAACTTTCACCTTGAAAGGCCTCTCGGCCGGCCAAGTAGGATTTGAGAACGATCAGCGATATGCCGCCCGAGACGTGCTGCACCTTGATGGTCGCCGCAAGGTCGGGGACGCCGCGAGCGGGGACGACCTCAATGATTGCATCCTTGGGAATCGTTCCCGTTCCAAGCGCGCCCGAGCGCCCAATCAAAAGACGCTGGACAGTATCGCGGGCAACTTCGCCGCTGACACTGCACGCCCAGCCGACTGTGGGGCCGTCGAATTTGCGCCCTCGAAACCAATCCGGATAGCGGCCGGTGGCGTGCATGCTCGCTTCCATGCCGCCGGCTAGGGTTTTGCCTAGCTGGTTGCCGGCGCACATCAGCCGTTCGCGATGCGTGGCCCCAGCCTCATGGAACTGTTTTTGGCGCGGGTATGGCTTGTAATAGGCGAGACGATTTTCCGTTTGGCGCCGGGTCTTCTCGGCGCTCAGCGCTGACAATAATAGCTCGCTGTTGTCGGGCGAGTTCGATGAGGGCGTCAAGTTCATTGTCTGAAATTTCCTCTAGTCGGGAATCCGTAATCTCGAACTCCCTCGGAAGTGTCGAAGCCACGATCTTCAAATATTCGGTCGGGCGTTCTATGCGCGCGATCTTGATTATTCCGGCGCCGTGCTCCTCGAAGTCCTTGGCAAGCTCTTCGAGGAACGCCGTGCCGATCCGGTCCCTGGCGCCCTTTCGACGCCCGCCAGTCTTGGCTCTGCCCTTTTCAAATAAACTCATCTTGTTTCTTGCCTCCAATCTTTGAGCAGCACGACGTGACCAGCCGCGTTCATCGTCTGAACGTCGGCGTTTTCAAGCGCGTGTTCGGTGAATGTTCGTGCTTTTTAAGCAACAAATCAGAGATTCTTAAGCAACAAATCAGAGAATCGTAGTAGACGACGAACCCGCGTCTACTGAATGCCACAATTGATTTGAGAGATGTTGGCCCCAACCTCCGGGGGTGTCGGGGGATGGGGTAGGAGATCGGGGCCGTGCTCTCTGATGAGAACGGCCCCGATTGAATATTAGAAGCGCCGCCGACGCTATTATTATTTGTTAGTGTTTAGGTAACCATTGGTATAATTGGTTAATGTCGGCCTAAGCCGTTGTGTTGCAACAGAAATGCGCTTTTGCCCTCAATCAATCGTTTTGCCGCCAATCTTCTAACAAAACCACGTTGGTTTGCTGCCGCAATTCTTCCTTGCGTGCGCGCTCGGCCGCCTCACGCGCTAGCGCTGCCGGATCGAAGGCGTGGCCGAGTATGCCGCCGCAGACCGTCGTTCCATCCCGCCATTGAATGCGGGCTAGATTCGCGGCATCGAAGCCGAGCATCGGCGGGCTACGCATCGACGTCTCCTAAGATCCGCGCAACCGAACGGCACAAACAGCTGTCGCCCTTGGTCAGCATGTGACGAAGATCGCCCACGAAAAGGCTCGCGCCGTCCCGGCTGTTTTTCTGCTCCATCGTTTTTTGTTCGATGAATGCGTCGAGTTCGGCGCGAAATGCATGAAGGCGGTCGAGCAAGCTAGGCTCTGGCTTCTGTTTCTTTGCCAACAAATCACTTCTCCTGTTTTAAATCGACGCCGTATTTGATTGGGCCACTATTGGCGTTCACTGAATCGCCCCGCACGTCCGAATTAGCATTTACCAAATCGAAAATGTCGCGCGTGGCCCAGGCGAATTGGATATCCTCGCCTTCGCGCAAGGGCTGGTCCCAGTCCGGGCTGTATGCCGCATGGCCGGGGTTATTACGGACTTTTCGTCCTTTGATGTCCTCAGTGTCAGGCACCCTGCGATTGCCGTAGTTCGACCATTGGTCCACTACATAGCGCTTTGCAAAGTCTTCGCCCTCGGTGCCGTCAATGCCCTTTCCCGGCTTGACGCTATCATTGCGTTTCCTAATCACGATTGACTCCTGTTAACGCCGCTGCGGATTCCGCCGGTCGTATCAAATTCGCCATCCGGATTCTGATTGGCTTCCATGTCCCGCCAAATTTGTCTCGATCCGGCGCTGTGCTCGAAGTCCTGGCGACGGACCAAGCCGGCGTCGTCGTCCGAGGTATATGCCGCGTAGCCAGGCGAGTTGCGGACCTTCCGGCCCTTGATGTCGCGGTCCTCGTCCACAGCGCCAGCGGATTGCGATCGCCCGCGCATTGATTATCGATCTGTTCACCAAGTCTGTGAGGGTTTTCCGGCTGGCCAAGACGCACAAATCAAGATCGACACCTTCTACCTCAGCCGCTACGGATTGCTTCACGGCAAAGTATTGAACGTCTCGTCGGACGCGATCACGAGAAGCCGAAGGACAAAAACGGCAAGACGACACCCGGGGTGCGGAGAATGCGACCAGCGAGCCGAGAGGCCAGGAACTGGCCTATGCGGCGCGAGTGTCACTCGATCACGAACAGATGCAGGTGGATGATCGACTAGTCAATCTTTCACCCGGCATGGCCGTTACCGTCGAAATCAAGACCGGAACGCGTCGGATTATCAGCTATCTGCTCTCTCCGCTGACGAGGTACGCGCAAGACAGCCTGCGGGAGCGCTGAATGTAGAGAACGCTCAAAGAGCGGGGAACCGCAACAAGGTCCCGACCGTCTGCAAGGTGCGCTGCGCTTCGATTTCCCGCTATGCGATCAATTCCAATGTCAAGCGGCGGCGAGGGCGTCGAGCGCTGCCGCTGCTTCCTGCTGCGGCTGACCGAGGTCTGGCCGCGCCGTTCAGCCTCCCAGGCGAGCGGCGATACGGCGTCTTAGAATTTCGGGGTTGAACACGAGCCCTAAGGCGGCGCGTTGACGGCGATGAGATCGGCGGGATCGGCAAGCTGGGCATGCGCGACCATAATACGGCACCGGGAGAAATGTGTGCACGGACGTGTGCATGAAGCAATATTCCTAGTAGCGTTAAAATTGAAAATACCAGTTAAGTTTTTGTTTTTATTGGTGAGCCCGCAGGGATTTGAACCCTGGACCCCGTGATTAAAAGTCACGTGCTCTACCGACTGAGCTACGGGCTCGAACGCGTTGAGAATGCCCTCCTTATGTGGGGTTCGCGCATTTTCTGCAAGCGGCCTGACGCCCACGATCGGGTCTGGGTAAGTCTTTCACCGACAACCGCGTTTGATCGGCGAGCCCGCAGTGTGCCGCCGAATCTCGCAGCCAGCGGAGGCTATTGTTAGTCGCAACGGCCGCTTAGTTCCGGCGGCAATTTCCCCGCCTTAAACACACGGGCCAAAAGTATGATTTTAGTCATACTTTTGGCTCACGACCGTGCCGGCTCCGTTGCGCGTAGAATGCGAGTTGCGGCGGGGAATTAAGGACACAGCGCACCGATCAAAACGACGTCCTCGCGCTTCTTACGCCGGCTTTGCTACATTTGCCCCTCCGGCCGGTAAGACAGCCCGGAAAACAGGAAACACCAATGCCGATCGTCAACCGTGTCGCCGACTTGCACAACGAGATCACGCAATGGCGGCGGGATTTCCACACCCATCCGGAATTGCGCTTTGACGTGCACCGCACCGCGGGTTCAGTTGCCGAAAAGCTCAAGAGCTTCGGCTGCGACGAAGTCGTTCCGGCCATCGGCCGCACTGGCGTGGTCGGCGTCATTCGCGGACGCAAGGCCGGCAGCAAGGTCGTTGGATTACGCGCCGATATGGACGCGCTGCCGCTCGAAGAAGAGACCGGCTTGCCCTACAAATCGACCGTGCCTGGCAAGATGCATGCCTGCGGCCATGACGGCCACACCGCTATGCTGCTCGGCGCCGCCAAGTATCTCGCCGAGACCCGCAATTTCGCCGGCACCGCGGTCGTGATTTTCCAGCCAGCGGAGGAGGGCGGCGCCGGCGCGCTCGCCATGATCAAAGATGGGCTGATCTCGCGTTTTGGCATCCACGAAGTTTACGGTATGCACAATTTTCCCGGCCTGCCGATTGGCGAATTCGCGATCCGGCCTGGTCCCCTGATGGCTGCCGCCGACCACTTGCAGATCCAAATTGACGGTAAGGGCGGACACGCGGCGCGGCCGCATCTTTCCATCGACACCATCCTGGTCGGTGCGCAAATGATCAACCAGTTGCAGTCCATCGTCGCACGCAATGTCGATCCGCTGGAATCCGCAGTAGTCTCGGTTTGCATGTTTGAGGCCGGGCATACCGACAATGTCATTCCACAGCACGCGTTTCTTCGCGGCACAGCGCGCAGCTTCACTCCGCAAGTCCGCGAGCTGTTGCATAAACGGATCGGCGAGGTGGTCGAAGGCACCGCCCGCATCTACGGCGCCTCGGCCAAGATCAATTACACCAGCGGTTATCCCGTCGTCGTCAACCACGAGCGGCAGACCGCCTTTGCCGCCGAAGTGGCGGGCGAAATCGTGGGCAAGGACAAGGTCGATACCAACGTGCCGCCTGTCATGGGCGCTGAGGACTTCTCCTTCATGCTGCAGGAGCGGCCGGGCGCATTCATCTTCATCGGCAACGGCGACAGCGCCGGCCTGCACCATCCCGCCTATGACTTCAACGATGAAGCGATCCCGGTGGGGACCTCGTACTGGGTGCGACTCGCGGAGAGTGCGCTCGCGGGGTGAATACCGACGCGTCATTGCGAGCGCAGCGAAGCAATCCAGTCCGCGAATCCGCTGGATTGCTTCGTCGCCCCGCTGGGGCTCCTCGCAATGACGAAAAAATATTACTGCACGGGCTCGACAGTATCGGCCGGCAGTTTTGGCGGATCGGCGATGACCTCGGTGATGGCAGGGCGCTGCGGCAAGAGAGCCACCGTTTTGGCGCTGAGCTTTGCCGCGATCGGGGCGATCTTGGCCTCCAGCTCGCGCCAATAGGCGAAGCTGTTGAAGCGGGTGCCTTCGATCGCCGCGAGCGCTACCGCGGCGAGGAACGGCAGGCACTGCACCACCAGCACGCTTGCGAAAATATTGATCTCGCGGACCTGCTTGTAATTGGTGGCGACGAGCGTGATCGCGCCAATAATCAGCAAGGCGCCGATCACCGCTTCCCAGAAAGCGGGGAAGTCGGGGCCCTTGCGTGAATTTCCGCCTTTGGCGGTGCGTAAGAACGGCATCCGCTCAAGGATCACGCCCATGCCGACTGCGCGCGCCACCGTCCATTGCAGCGCCATAGCGGCGGCGACCGCGCCGATCATCTGCCGCGGCGAGGTGCGCACGCGCAACCGATACAAAGCGGCAAAATGCGCAACCGAAACCGCAAACGCGGCAATAATCGGAATCGTCAAGATGCGGTCGGGCACCGCGATATTGGCGAAAGCAACCACCGGCACCCAGACGATGTTGAGGAGCGCGACCACGACCCCGATCGCGTCGGACCCAAGCCAATTAAGCCAACCGATGCCGTATTCGCGCTTCTGTTCGCGCGTGAGCCCGTCGGCCCAGGGCAATAGGCGCCGCCAATGCTTGCGCACGAGTTGCGAGCCGCCGAAGGCCCAGCGGTGACGCTGCCGCTTATAGGCCTCAAACGTATCGGGAAGGAGCCCATGGCCGTAGCGGCGATTGGTGTAATGCGCGGCCCAGCCATGTTCGAGGATCGCTAAGCCGAGATCGGTATCTTCGACGATGGTATCGCTCGACCAGCCGCCGACATCCTCGATCGCGTCGCGGCGCATCAGGCACATCGTGCCGTGCATGATCACGCCGTTGAATTCGTTCCGCTGCACCATGCCGATATCGAAAAAGCCGGCATATTCCGCGTTCATGGCGGTATGCAGCGGGGTGCGATCGCCGTCGCGGTGATCCTGCGGCGATTGCACGAAGCCGACACGGGCATCGGCGAATAGCGGCACCAGATTTTTTAGCCAATCGGCGTTCACGACATAGTCGGCATCGATAATGCCGATGATTTGCGCATCCGCCGCGCTGTGCGAGGCCGCCAGCCGCAACGCGCCGGCTTTGTAGCCGGTGAGATTGTCGACGCGGACGAATTTGAAACGCTCGCCGAGTGCGAGACAGTGCTCTTCAACCGGCCGCCACAGCGCCGGATCGGGCGTATTGTTGACGACGACTACGCATTCGAGATTCGGATAATCAAGCCGCGCCACCGCATCGAGGCTCGCTTTGAGCATGTCCGGCGGCTCGCAACAGGCCGGCACGTGGATCGAGACTTTGGGGGCAAACGGCTCCGGCACCAAAGGCGGCGCATTGGCAAGCCGCCGCGGCGCGCGGCCGAAGGCGATTGCCGCAATCTCCTCGATCCGCGCCAGTGCGATTGCGACGAGCGGCACCAGGAGGAGGATGCCAAATCCCAGCGCGAACGCGGCGCCCGGTACGAAATAATGCCCTTTCCAAAAGGCAACGATGGCGGCGAACCAGGCGCCGACCACATGGGCAGACGCCGCCAGCAAGAGCGCTTGCGTCGCGCTGGCGCCCGCGAGCGCCAGGATCGGCAGCGACAACAGCACGCCGAACAGGACCGCGAGACCCGCGCGCTTTAAGTAGTCCGGATCGGTAATCGGGCCGGTCCAGGCGAATTTGGCTTGGCGCGAAGCGTCGAAAAGGCCCCAGTAAGGTCCGACGCCGCCTTCCATGGTTTTCCAAGGCTGGTCGATGGCTTCGACGATGTTGTAGTCGATGCCGTAGGCCTGGGCGCGGGTGACGAAATCGCGCAGAACCTCGGCCTGTTCCATGTGTCCAGGTTCGGCGTCATGGAAATTATAGCCGGCGCTCGGCCAGCCGAATTCCGCGATCACGATCCGCTTGCCGGGATGCATTTTGCGCAAGCGGTCGTAGAATTCGATCGTGTGGTCGACCGCCCGCGACGCGTCGAAGCCCTCCCAGTAAGGCAGGATATGGGCGGCGATGAAATCGACGGCCGAAGCAAGCTCAGGATGGTCGATCCAGACGGTCCAGATTTCACCAGTCGTTACAGGAACTGGGCTCGACCGTTTCACCTTTTGGATGAGGTCGATCAACGCCGGTACGGTCATTTCTGCCCGCAGCGTGGTCTCGTTGCCAACGACGATGGCGTCGACATTACTGTAGTGCCGGGCGAGGTCGAGGGCGGAGCGGATTTCCCGCTCGTTGCGGGCCTGGTCCTTGTCGATCCACGCGCCGACGGTGACCTTGAGGCCGAATTCGGCCGCAATCGGCGGGACCAATTCCGCGCCGCCGGTTGCCGAATAGGTTCGGATGGCGCGGGTATAAGGTGCTATCGCCCGCAAATCAGAGCGGATCTGCTCGGCGGTCGGACGCGCGCCGCGGTCCGGATGCGCGGAGTCGGCGAATGGCGAATAGGAAATGCTGGCGAGCTGCCTGGTGACGTCCGGGGCGTTCCCGACCGGTCGCAACAAGGTCCAAATGCCGGCATGCACGCACGCAATTAGCGCGAGCACGGCGACGACGGTGCGCATGGACTCCAACCACGCGGGGCGAACCACACAGGCCCGAACCTGCCCCCAGGTTCGACGATGGTCGTAGGGTGAGGCAAACCTAACGAGCGGCGGAAAGTAAGCTAGCGATGGGCAATGGCGAATTCAAGACAGCACCGTGGCGCAAGGCACCGTGTTCACGCGATTGTTTGATGAATGAATCTTAATGCGTGGCGGTTGGATTTTGCGCCGACGCAGCTGGCGCCGGCGCGGGCGGCAGCGATGGGTTGACCCAACATGCGTGCACGCGCCCGTTAAGGCTGTCGGCGGCCTTGGGATCGATAGTGTTGCTGTGCAAAACCAGACAACGGAACGTCACCTGGATATGACCGCTTGGGCAGCCGAAGCGGTCGTACAAATCAAGGTGCCGAAACGCCGTATCGAGATCGTCGCGCCAGAGCAGACTGACGACACGCCGGCCAAGCCAGACGCATTCCGGATTGCCCGCCGGCCCGTTCAGCGCGGCCTGTGCTTCGGCAAATTCATCGACTTTCTGCACGTCCTTGCCGTTGTTGTCCTTGGTGCCCTCTTTCGATGGCGTGGCTTGCTGGTCGGCCGGTTTGGCGTCGTTGTTTTGCGCGAGAGCCGTGGAGTTTCCGCCGCTGGGGACGGCAAGAACCAGGGCTGCAAGAACGGGAGCGGCGCATAGACCGCCAGCGAAGTTGGGTACGCGGTAGGACATAATTGCCTTGTTGCGCTTTAGGCCGAAGGTGAGCCGAAAGGAACGTTTCCCCAGTTTTGTCGACACGTTCGTCGACAGGTTCTTTGACACGTTTGACGCGCGGAGCTGCCGTCTTGTGGCCGTCGATTAGGCCGCTATTGCGGCAGCGGTTCCGCCAATATAGCCGCCCCCGACCACAGCCTAACTCCAGCGTTTTGTCCAGCATGCCTGCTGCTACTCCTTAACGCGGCCACCATGCTTCACGTTCTGCTTGGCATCGCGCTTGGCATGCGGTCCCGCCAAGCTAGAGCGCAATCGTTTCACATTGAAACGATTGCGCTCTAGCATCTTGATTGAGCATGATCTTTCCGGGAATCCGGCTTCCACTTTTCCGGATCATGCTCTAAGCCGGATACGTGCCTCGTCCGACACACGCAAATTCGCTCCTCGCAGCCTTGGCCTGCTACGCCGCCACCGCAATCGCGATCGGCTTTGCCTGGTGGTGGCTCGGCGCGCCGCTGCGGCTGCCGCCATCGCCGTTGGCAGCCGGCGGTAAACTTTCATGCGTGTCGTATGCACCGTTCCGCGGCGAGCAGGATCCGCTGGTCGAGACCACCCATGTCGACGCGGCGCAAATCGACGAGGATCTGACGCTGTTGTCCCGCTACACCGATTGCATCCGCACCTATTCGATTGAAAACGGGCTTGACCAAATACCGGCCATTGCTGAGCGTCACGGCCTCAAGGTCATGCAGGGCCTGTGGCTGTCGAACAAGCTCGAACGAAACCGTCGCCAGGCGGAAACCGTCGTCGCGCTTGCCAAAGCGTTTCCGAACACGATCAACGCCGTGATCGTCGGCAATGAAGTGCTGCTGCGCGGCGATCTGTCGGTGAGCGACCTTGAAGGATACATCCGCACGGTGAAGTCGCAGGTGTCGGTCCCGGTCACCTATGCCGACGTCTGGGAATTCTGGCTGCGTTATCGCGATCTACAAGGCGCGGTCGATTTCGTCACCATCCATATTTTGCCGTACTGGGAGGATTTCCCGCTGCCGGCTGCGGTGGCCGCCGCCCATGTCGACGCGATCCGTAAGCAAGTCGCCGCGGCCATTCCCGATAAAGAGATTTTCATCGGCGAAGTGGGCTGGCCAAGCGCCGGCCGCATGCGCGAGGCGGCGTTGCCTTCGCCGTCCAATCAGGCGCGCGTCATTACCGAGACCATGACGCTCGCTCAGCGCGAGAACTTTCGCGTCAACGTGATCGAAGCGTTCAATCAGCCGTGGAAGCGTTGGCTCGAAGGCGCGACCGGCGGCTATTGGGGCATTTTCGACCGCGCGGCCGGCGCGCCGAAATTCGCCTTCAGCGGCATCGATTCAGATCACCCGCATTGGCCATTGCAGGCGATTGCCGGCATTCTCCTTACCGGCATCATCTTTGCGAGCGCGATTGTCGGCGCGGGCGCCAAACCCGCCGTGCCGTATCTGTGGCCGCGGATCGCGGTTCTCGCGTTTCTTCCAGCAGTCTTGTTCGGCTGGACTCTCGAGCGAATCCCAATCGATAGTTTCAGCGTCGGCACGTGGCTGCGCGCCATCGCCTTTGCCGCCACTGCCGCCATTGCGCCGGCAGTCGCTGCCGCGGCCGTCGCGGCGGGCCGCACCCTGCCGGCCTTCGCGGCGCTTCTTGGCGGGCGGCGTGGCGCACGTGACACACGTGACACACGTGACACACTTGGCGTCGTTCTCGGCGGCAGTCTAATTGCGTTGACGCTGCTCTCGATCGAAACCGCGCTCGTGCTCGTCTTTGATCCGCGCTACCGCGATCTGCCTTTCGCGCCGCAGTCAAGTAGCGTCATCGCGTTCCTGGCGCTCGTGCTCATGACGCCGCGGCCGGCCGGCAAGCGTGCGAGTGCCGAGACGCTCGCCGGCGCTGTGCTTGCGGTCGCCGCGGTCTATATCGCGATCAACGAGACCTTGGCGAATTGGCAAGCGCTGTGGCTGTGCGCGGGATTTGTCGGGTTAGCCTTTATTCTGTCGCGGGCGCGGGACGCGCCAGGCTGAGGATCAGCAATCCGGCGGCGAGCGCGGATAGTTCCGGATTGTGCAGCACGACGCCGAAGCCGCCGGCCGCCAGCACCACCGCGACCAGGACGATCGAGGGGCGAATGAGATTGAGTAGCGCCGCCGCCAATGCGACGGCGCCCAAGACATAATGATTGTAGAGCGCGATCGAGACGTGGAAAGCGCCACACAGCCAGGTCTTCAGGCCGGCCTGGCAGGCCAGCTCGACGTTGAGATTCTCGATTGCCATGTAGCGCAGATACATGGCCTCGCCGACCGAAAGAAACGCGATAATCAGAAGCCAACTGGTCTGGCGCGCGGAGGGCAGGAAGAGGGGGCGCATACTTTGCTTCCGGGTTTGATACCAAGGCTGGCGCACTGGCTTTGGGATCGTGACCTCACCTTACGCGGCACTGTTACGCCGACCCCATAGCGTTAGCACTTTGTCGAATTTACATAATTGCCGCTACATCCGAACGCTATCAGTTTTGCCGGTCATGTTCTAAAAGCGCACCGGAGGTGCCTTATGACCGCTCGCACATGCCTGGCGATCGTGCTCGCGGCCGGCGAGGGCACGCGCATGCGTTCGGCGCAGCCGAAGGTGCTGCATCCGCTCGCCGGGCGCTCGCTGCTCGCACACGTGCTCGGCAGCATCGGCGAGGCCGGCGTGAGCGCCACCGCGGTGGTCATCGGCCCCGGCGAAGACGCGGTCGCCGGCGAGGTCAAGCGCGTCGCACCCGGTGCGGAATGTTTCGTGCAACAGGAACGGCGTGGCACCGCGCATGCAGTGCTGGCGGCGCGGGCCGCCATCGAACGCAATCCGGACGACATTCTCATCGTCTATGGCGACACGCCGCTCGTCCGCTCGGCGGCACTATTGCAGCTTCGCGCCGCAATTGCCGACGGTGCGGCGGTCGCCGTCCTCGGCTTTCGCGCCACCGATTCCACTGGCTATGGCCGGCTGATCGTTGACGAGGACGAGCTCATCGCCATTCGCGAAGAGGCCGACGCGAGTGCAAGCGGGCGCAAGACGGCGCTCTGCAACGGTGGCACGATGGCGCTCGCCGGCAAAACCGCACTTGCCATCCTGGAACGGATCGGCGACCGCAATCGCAAACGTGAATTTTATCTGACCGACGCCGTCGAGATCGCGCGCAGCATGTCGCTGCGTGCCGTCGCGGTCGAAGTCGAGGAGGACGATATGCGCGGCATCAATACCAAAAAGCAGCTCGCCGAGGCGGAAGCGGTGGCGCAGCAGCGCCTGCGGCGGGTCGCGCTTGACGCCGGCGTCACCCTCATTGCCCCAGACACGGTCTATCTCTGCGCCGACACCAAATTCGGCCGCGATGTCGTGGTCGAACCTTTTGTCGTGTTCGGCGAGAAGGTGACAGTCGAAGACGGCGCCGTCATTCATTCCTTCTCGCACATTGCCGGCGCGCATATCGGCAAAGGCGTCTCGGTCGGACCGTTCGCGCGGCTGCGGCCGGGCACACGCCTTGGCGAAGGCGCGCGCATCGGCAATTTCGTCGAGGTCAAGGAAGCGGTGGTGGAAGCCGGCGCCAAGGCCAATCACCTGACCTATCTCGGCGACGCTTCGGTGGGCGCCAATGCCAATATCGGCGCCGGCACCATCACCTGTAATTACGATGGCGCCGCCAAGCACCGCACCGAAATCGGCCGCGACGCGTTCATCGGTTCCAACTCGGCTTTGGTAGCGCCGGTCAAGATCGGGGAGGGCGCCTATGTCGGTTCCGGCTCGGTGATCACGCAGGACGTGCCGGCCGACGCCTTGGCGCTCGGGCGAAGCCGACAAGTCGTTAAGCAAGGCTGGGCGACGCGCTTGCGCGGATTGAAATCGCTGGGCAAAAAGAACAGGAGTCAGTAATCAGTAATCAGTAATCGGTAATCAGAAATCGCTGAGCATGAACGTCCGATCGTGCATTAGCGATGCCTGATTTTTGCTGTATCTTCCGATTACTGATGACCGACCACTGATTACTGATATCTGGTATGTGCGGAATTATCGGGATCATCGGCCGCGAGGCGGCGGCGCCGCAGCTGATCGATGCGCTCAAGCGCCTCGAATATCGCGGCTATGATTCCGCCGGCGTCGCGACGCTCGAAAACGGAAAGCTCGCGCGGCGGCGCGCCGAAGGCAAGCTCAAGAATCTTGAGAGCCGGCTTACGCGCGAGCCGCTTGGCGGCACGATCGGCATCGGCCATACCCGCTGGGCCACGCACGGCCGCCCGACCGAGAACAATGCGCATCCGCACGCCACCGAAAAAGTCGCGGTGGTGCACAATGGCATCATCGAGAATTTCGCCGAATTGCGCCGCGAGCTCGAAGGCAACGGGGTCAAGTTCTCGACCGACACCGATACTGAAGTCATCGCTCATCTCGTAACGGAGGAGATGAAACGCGGCGCGTCGCCTGTGGCGGCGGTCAAGACCACGCTGCCGCGGCTGCGCGGCGCCTTTGCCTTGGCGTTTTTGTTTGCCGGCGAAGACAACCTTTTGATTGGCGCGCGCAAGGGCTCGCCGCTTGCCGTCGGCTTCGGCGATGACGCGATGTATGTCGGCTCCGACGCGATCGCGCTGGCGCCGTTCACCGACAAGGTCAGCTATCTGGAAGATGGCGATTGGGCAGTTATCACGCGCAGTAGCGCCGAGATCCACGACAACGACGACAAACTCGCCGAGCGTGCCGTCTTAAAATCGCAAGCCTCGGTGCTGTTGATCGACAAAGGCAATCACCGGCATTTCATGGCCAAGGAAATCCATGAACAGCCGGAAGTGGTCGGCCACACGCTCGCCAATTATCTCGATATGGCAAGCGCGCGCGTCGACTTGCCGATCAAGCTGCCGTTCGATTTTCGCGCGCTCAGCCGGATTTCAATCGCCGCCTGCGGCACTGCTTATTATGCCGGCATGGTGGCGCGCTACTGGTTCGAACAGTTCGCGCATCTGCCGGTCGAGGTTGATATCGCATCGGAGTACCGCTATCGCGACGTGCCGCTGACGCCGGGAAATCTCGCCATCTGTGTTTCGCAGTCGGGGGAAACTGCCGATACGCTCGCCTCGCTGCGCTACGCCAGCGCCCATAAGCAGCACGTGCTTTCGATCGTCAACGTGCCGACTTCGAGCATTGCGCGTGAGAGCGACCTAGTGATGCCCACGCTCGCCGGTCCGGAAATCGGCGTCGCATCAACCAAGGCCTTCACCTGCCAGCTCGCCGCTTTGGCCTGTCTCGCTATCGCAGCCGGCCGCGCCCGCGGGGTTTTGAACGAGAATGACGAGAAAACGCTAGTGCAGGCACTGATCGAAATGCCGCGCCGCTTGAACGAGGCCTTGGCGCTTGAGCCGCAGCTCGAAAGCCTCGCGCGCGATCTGACGAAGTCCCGCGACGTACTTTATCTCGGCCGCGGCACGAGCTTCCCGATCGCGCTTGAAGGTGCGCTCAAGCTCAAGGAGATTTCATACTTGCACGCCGAAGGTTATGCGGCTGGCGAGCTCAAGCATGGTCCGATCGCGCTCGTTGACGAAAACATGCCGGTGATCGTGATTGCGCCATACGACAAGGTGTTCGAAAAGACCTTTTCAAACATGCAGGAGGTCGCTGCGCGCGGCGGAAAGCTGATCCTGATGACGGATGCCGAAGGCACGCGAGCGTCAGCCGCGCATGCCATGGTTACGCTCACCTTGCCCACGGTGCACCCGGCTGTGGCGCCGATCGTTTACGCAATTCCCGTCCAGCTTCTGGCCTATCATACCGCGGTGCTCATGGGGACCGACGTCGATCAGCCGCGCAATCTGGCGAAGTCGGTGACGGTGGAATAGTCGCGGCCCGAGCTGCGGCCGATTCGGGGGGCGCCGCGTGCAAATCACCGCGGCCGCCTATATACCTTCTGTCTTGCAAAACAGATCGATCGTTCGATGAGTGACAGCAATAACGACAGCACGCGAACCAGCGCGGTCAGATCGCCACCCGGCATCGTGAGCCGGATCCGCACTTATTTCCTGACCGGTCTCGTCGTTGCCGGGCCGGTTGCGGTGACGCTGTGGCTCATCTGGTGGTTCGTCACCTGGGTCGACGGCTTGGTGCGGCCATTCATTCCCGGGGCGTACCGGCCGGAAACTTATCTGCCGGTGCGGATTCCAGGCTTGGGTCTAATCATCGCCTTCGTTGCGCTCACACTCTTGGGTTTTCTCACCGCCAATTTGATCGGCCGCAAGCTCGTTGACTTCGGCGAAGGGATTTTGAGCCGCATGCCGATAGTGCGGCCGATCTATCGTACCGCCAAGCAAATCTTTGAGACGCTGTTTTCAAAATCGGAATCGAGCTTCCGCCGCGTCGGGCTTGTTGAATTTCCGTCGCCCGGTATGTGGTCGCTGGTTTTTCTTACCCAATCGCCGACCGAGCAAATCGCTGGCCGCCTGCCGGCGAGCGAATACGTCTCCGCCTTCATGCCGTGCACGCCCAATCCGACCACCGGATTTTTCTTCTACGTGCCGAAGGGTGACGTGATCGAACTCGACATCACGGTTGAACAGGCGATGACGGTCATCATGTCGGCGGGAATCGTCCAGCCCACGACCGCGCCGCCAGCGCCGTCGCAACTCGCCGCGCTTGCCGAAACCGCCCGCGCCGCGCAAGCCGCGCGCAAAGTCGAGCCGACGGTGGTGAAGTGATTAACCAAGCGCATGCCCCAACATTCACCTCATCCTGAGGTGCGAGCGAAGCGAGCCTCGAAGGATGACCGTCAGGGGCCGTCGCCCTTCGAGGGCCGCTGCGCGGTCACCTCAGGGTGACGGAACAATGCGCCGCGCGTCGGAGAAGTCTACCCCGCGCTGACCAACCGGATCGCTTCGTCGCGTGCGAAGAGATAAAGGAGTTGGCGCAGCGCCAGGCCACGTGGCGATTGCAATTTAGGGTCGCGCGAGAGAATGAGCGCGGCATCGTCGCGCGCCGCCGGCAACAGCGCCGCATGCGCTTCGATTCGTGCGATGGCAAAGCCGGGCATGCCGCTTTGGCGCACGCCGAGCAGGTCGCCTTGCCCGCGCAGCCGCAAATCCTCTTCGGCGATGCGAAAGCCGTCGTCGGTTTCGCGCAGGATGGCAAGCCGTGCTTTGGCCGTTTCCCCGAGCGGCGCTTTGTAGAGCAGGATGCAGGTTGAGCGTTCGGCGCCGCGGCCGATGCGCCCGCGCAGCTGATGCAATTGCGCCAAGCCAAAGCGCTCGGCGTGCTCGATCACCATGACGCTCGCGCGCGGCACGTCGACGCCGACTTCGATCACCGTGGTCGCGACCAGAAGGCGCGTCTCGCCTTTGGCGAAGCGCTCCATGGCGCGATCCTTCTCCGGACCGCGCATGCGGCCATGGACGAGATCGACGGTGTCGCCGAAGCGCTTTTGCAGAATCTTGAAGCGCTCTTCGGCGGCAGCGAGATCGACGCTTTCGGATTCCTCGACCAGCGGACAAACCCAATAGACCTGCCGGCCGCTATCAAGCGCACGCGCAACCGCATCGGTGACTTCCGCAAGGCGCTCGAGCGGCACCGTGCGGGTGTCGACCTTCTGCCGGCCTGCCGGCTTCTCGCGCAATTCCGAAATGTCCATGTCGCCGAAATAAGTCAGCACCAGCGTGCGCGGGATCGGCGTCGCAGTGAGCACGAGGAGATCGACAGCCTCGCCTTTGCGCGCCAGCGCCAGCCGCTGATGCACGCCGAAACGGTGCTGCTCGTCGACGATCGCCAGCGCCAGATCGTGAAACGCGACATGTTCCTGGAACAAAGCATGCGTGCCGACGAGGAGATCGATCTCGCCGACGGCGAGCGCGGAGAGAATGTCCTCGCGCTCGCGCCCACGCTCGCGGCCGGTGAGGATCGCAAGGCGAATGCCGGCGGCGTGCGCCAAAGGCAAGATGGTAGCGAAATGCTGCCGCGCCAAAATCTCCGTCGGCGCCATGAACGCGGCCTGGCGGCCGGCCTCGATCACATTGGCGGCGGCAAGGAGCGCGACCACGGTTTTGCCGGAACCGACATCGCCGTGGAGAAGCCGGAGCATGCGCTGCGGCTGCGCCAGATCGGCGACGACGTCGGTCACCGCGCGTTGCTGCGAGGGCGTGAGCGCGTAGGGGAGCGCCACGATGATGCGTCCGCGCAATCGCCCTTCGGCGGCGCTGCCGCGGCCGCTGCGCGTGCGCATATGCGCGCGCAACAAGGCCAGCGCCAGTTGGCCGGCGAGAAACTCGTCATAGGCAAGCCGCGACCACGCCGCGCTTTCGGGGCGAGGATCGTCGGACGATGCCGGCCGATGCAGTGTCCGCAATGCGGCGGCAAAATCCGGATAAGCGTTGCGCGCAAGCCAGGCGCGATCTTGCCACTCGGTCAGCGTCGGCAGCCGCCCCAAGGCGCCATCGATCGCCTTGCGCAGCTGATTGGGATGCAAGCCTTCGGTCAGCGGATAGACCGGGTCGAGCAGCGGCAGATGCGCAAATCCTTCCGCATCGACAACGCGGTCAGGATGCACCATCTGCAAATGGCCGTCGTAGAGCGTCGCGGTGCCGGACACATAACGGATTTCGCCGACCGGAAAGTGCTTTTGCAGGTAGTCCTTGCGCGCGTTGAAATAGGTGATGGTCAGCGTGTTGGTGTCGTCGCTCGCCTCGATATTGTAGGGCACCCGTGGCCGGTGCGGCGGCGGCGGTCGGTGTTTGTTGATCGTGACCGCGACGGTGACGACCGTATCCGGCGTCACTTCGCTCAAGGTCGGCTGGTTGCGGCGATCGACGAAGCCGGTTGGCAGATGAAACAACAGATCGATGATACGCGACGGCTCGCCGTCGCGCCCAAGAAGCCGCGCATAGAGCTTTTCCAGTTTCGGCCCGATCCCCGGAAGCGAGGAGAGCGAAGCAAACAGCGGATTGAGGATGACTGGACGCATCTTGGGCGAATAGTGAGTGGCGAATTGCGAATAGGGAAGGCCCCGCTACTCGCCATTCGCCACGCGCCGCTCTATATACCCCTGGCCCGGCCCCGTCCGGGCTTTTGGCGTTGAACACCGCGCATGATCCGGAAGAGTGGTAACCGGTCTTCCGAAAAGATCATGCGCCAAAAGTGAAGCTGGCGACGGCAAATGACGGAAAGGTCGAGCGCAGGATTGGATGAGCGCCGGCGCCGGCTACTGTTCCGGGCTTGGCGGCGTGGCGTGCGCGAAATGGATTTAATCGTCGGCCGCTTCGCCGACGCCCATATCGACAAATTCGACGACGCCGCGCTCGATGAGTTCGAACACTTGATCGAAGTGCCCAATGCCGAGCTTTACGCGTGGATTGTCGGCAGTGAGGACATTCCGTCGGACCAAGACACCGCGGTGTTACGTCAGCTCATCGCCTTCCACCGCCATGCCGAGGCCAAGCGATGACAGCGCCAGCGCATTTATTGGCCAAATCTCCGGCGGAGCGGCTTAAAGCCGGCCGCCCGCTCACGCTTGCCGGCGTTCCCGACGGCGCCGAGGGGCTTGTTGTCGCCGATCTGGCCCGCGCCGTCGCGGCCAGCAAAAATCCGCCGGCGATTGCGCTCGCGGTGGTTTGCCGCGACGGACCACGCATGGCGACGCTGGCGCGCGCGCTCGGCTTCTTCGCGCCCGATATCGAAGTTTTGGAATTTCCCGCCTGGGATTGTCTGCCCTACGACCGCGTCTCGCCGCATCCGGCGGTGGTAGCGCAGCGGGTGATGACGCTGGCGCGGCTTTCCCGAATTGTCGGCCGCGAACACCCGGCCGTCCTGCTCACCACCGTCAACGCCATCCTGCAGCGCGTTTCGGAACGTACGGTGATCGCCAAACAGTCATTGTCTGTCGCGCCCGGTAATGTCGCGCCGATGGCAGGCATCATCCAATGGCTGGAGCTCAACGGGTTCAACCGCGCCGCCACCGTGCGCGAAGCCGGCGATTACGCGCTGCGCGGCGGCATCGTCGATCTGTTCGCGCCCGGCATGGACGCGCCGGTGCGGCTCGATTTTTTCGGCGACACGCTGGAATCGATCCGCAGCTTCGATCCGGAGACGCAGCGCACGACCAGTGAACTGCGCACGCTCGATCTCGTGCCGGTCACCGAGTTTACGCTCACCGGCGAGACCATTCGTGCATTTCGCACCGGCTATGTCGCCGAATTCGGCGCCGCCGCGCCGGACGATGCGCTCTACGAAGCGGTCAGCGAAGGCCGCCGCCATGCCGGCATGGAGCATTGGCTGCCGCTGTTTCATCGCCGCATGGAGACGCTGTTCGATTATCTGCCGGCAACGCCGCTTGCCGTCGAGCCGCTCGCCGAGGAAGCCGCGCATGAGCGGCTCGCGCAGATCGCCGATTATTATCAGGCGCGCAAGGACGCGCTCGACAAAGACGGCGGCGGCGCGCCGTACAAGCCGTTACCGCCGGACCGGCTCTATCTCGCCGAAAGCGAATGGCGCGAACGCCTGGAGGCTTCGCCGCTCGCGCGCATGACGCCATTCACCGCGCCTGAATCGGCAAGCGCGCCAAGCGGCGCAAAGGCCGATCAAGCTGCCAATCAAGCCACCGACAATGTCATTGCCATCGGCGCGCATGCCGGCCGCAATTTCGCTGCCGAGCGCTCAACGCCTGGCGCCAATGTGTTTGAAGCCGTGGTCAAGCAAGTCGGCGCGCTGCAATCCGCCGGCAAACGCCCATTGATCGCGCTCTGGAGCGAGGGCTCGCGCGAGCGCATGGGCCATGTACTGACCGAACACGGCTTGCACAATCTCGCGCCTATCGCCTCATGGCCGGCGGCGCTGGCGCTGCCGCGTCCGCAAATCGGGCTCGCGGTGCTGGGGCTCGAATCCGGCTTCGAGACCGCCGACGTCGCGCTTATCACCGAGCAGGACATTCTTGGCGAGCGGCTCATCCGCGCCCGCCGGCCGTCGAAACGCGCCGAAAATTTCATCGCCGAAGTGACGAGCCTCGCCGGCGGCGATCTCGTCGTCCATGTCGATCACGGCATCGGCCGCTTCGCCGGCTTGCGCGCCATCGAAGCCGCCGGCGTGCCGCACGATTGTCTGGAAATCCATTATGCCGGCGGCGACAAATTGTTCCTGCCGGTGGAGAATATCGAACTTCTTTCGCGCTACGGCTCCGATCAGGCCGGCGCCGAGCTCGATCGTCTCGGCGGCTCCGCTTGGCAGGCGCGCAAGGCGCGGATGAAGAACCGCGTCCGCGAGATCGCCGGCGAACTGATCAAGGTTGCCGCCGAGCGGCAATTGCGCGAGGCGCCGCGGCTTGCGGTCGACACCGGCCTCTACGACGAATTCTGCGCCGGCTTCCCTTACGAGGAGACCGAGGATCAGGACGCGGCAATCGCGGCCGTGCTCGCGGATCTGTCCTCGGGCCGGCCGATGGACCGGCTCATTTGCGGCGATGTCGGCTTCGGCAAAACCGAAGTCGCGCTGCGCGCCGCCTTCATCGCGGCAATGAACGGCAAGCAGGTCGCGGTCGTGGTGCCGACCACGCTGCTCGCGCGCCAGCACTTCAAGACTTTCGGCGATCGGCTGCGCGGCTATCCGGTCCAGCTCGCACAAGCCTCGCGGCTCGTCTCCGCCGCCGAACTTGCCAAAGTGACGAAGGGGGTCGCCGAAGGCACGATCGACATCGTCATCGGCACGCATGTGCTTCTCGGCAAGACCATCAAATTCAAGGATCTCGGGCTCATCGTTGTGGACGAAGAGCAGCATTTCGGCGTCGTGCACAAAGAGCGGCTCAAACAATTGCGCGCCGAAGTGCATGTGCTCACGCTCACTGCGACGCCGATTCCGCGCACGTTACAGTTAGCGCTGTCCGGCGTGCGCGAAATGTCGATCATCGCCACGCCGCCGGTCGATCGGCTCACGGTGCGCACTTTCGTCTCGCCGTTCGATCCGGTCACCGTGCGCGAAGCGCTTTTGCGTGAGCGCTATCGGGGCGGCCAGGCATTTTACATCTGCCCGCGCATCGAAGACTTGGCCGAGGCCAAAGCCTTCCTCGACAAGCACGTGCCGGAGGTGCGCGTCGCGGTGGCGCATGGCCAGATGCCGGCGCGCGTCCTTGAAGACGTCATGTCCGCTTTCTACGACGGCAAGTTCGACCTGCTCCTCTCCACCACGATCGTCGAGTCCGGCCTCGACATTCCGACGGCCAATACGCTGATCGTGCATCGCGCCGACATGTTCGGTCTCGCGCAGATCTATCAGCTGCGCGGCAGGGTCGGCCGCTCAAAACTGCGCGCCTATGCACTGCTCACGCTGCCGGCGGCGCGGAAGATCACGCCGCAGGCCGAGCGGCGGCTCAAAGTGCTGCAATCGCTCGACACGCTCGGCGCCGGCTTCCAGCTCGCCTCGCACGATCTCGACATTCGCGGCGCCGGCAATCTTCTCGGCGACGAGCAGTCCGGCCACATCAAGGAGGTCGGCTTCGAGCTTTATCAGGAGATGCTGGAGGAGGCGGTGATGCAGATGAAGGCCGGCATCACCGCGCCGGCGCCCGATCGCTGGTCGCCGCAAATCACGATCGGTACGCCAGTGCTCATTCCGGAAGACTATGTCACCGACCTGCCGGTGCGGCTCGCTCTCTACCGCCGTCTCGCCGAGATCGAGGACGACCGCGCCATCGAGGCGTTCGCCGCCGAACTCGTCGACCGTTTCGGCCCGCTGCCGAACGAGGTCGAGTATCTGTTGCAAGTGGTGGCGATCAAATCGTTGTGCCGGCGCGCCAATGTCGAGCGCATCGAAGTCGGACCCAAGGGCGCAGTGCTCGCGTTGCGCGACAATATTTTCAACAATCCGGACGGGCTGATCGCCTACATCGCCAAGCACCCGGCCGGCGCGCGCGTGCGCCCGGACATGAAGGTCGTGTTCTTCGACGAATGGGACACGGCAAACGAGCGCCTCAAAGGCGCCACGGGCATTTTGCGCTCACTCGTCGCGATCGCCGAGCGCGCCAAGGCGGCGTGATTTCGACATCGCGAGCGCAGCGAAGCAATTCCCCCTCCCAAACCCTCCCCCGCTTGCGGGGGAGGGAAGGGTGGGGGCTGGATTGCTTCGTCGCTTGCGCGCCTCGCAATGACGAAATGGGCGTAAGGATATTCAGCTTGTTCCGGGGGCGCGGCCGATTTGCGAGCGTGAGCAAGTCGGGCGAGGGGATTGGCCGCGATAACGAGATTTGTTGTCACTTTCTCGTCACAACCGAGTGGAAGGGGTTGTGTAAGCGCGACGGCATTGCGGCCACCGCCTTAAAATTTGCTCACTGTTCGCGCAATTTGATCCGTCGGGCCGACCAAAAGTTCCGGCGAACAATAAGTGGGGGCACTATGACTGCGCTGAACGCGGGCCTTATTGTGGCTTTTATTGGTGCAGCGGCTTTTGTCGTGGTCGCTGTCTTGACCGCTCGGGACAGAATAGGCCGGCTGCCAGCGATCGCAGCGCGCGATTCATCCAGTCCATCACTCGCCACCATCGATCTTTCGGAATCCGCCAAAAAATTTCGCGTTTTTGGCTGGATGCTGGTGTTGCTGCTCTACCTCACGGCCGTCTTCTGTTTGCTCCAAGGCTTCGGCGACTTGCGGATTTTTTTCCACTGGGACCAGTGGGAAGCCTTTTTTGGCAGCGAACTTTCTGACCGAGCCGAAATTGAGCTCTATTCCAGATTCTGGATGGCGATCGGCGTCGTGCTCGTTTTTGTAGGGTTATGGGCGCAATGGCGTCTGCGACGCCGCACTGCGTGACATCGCTGAGAGTGGGCCGTGGCTGCGTGCTGCAGGAGGCGCGCCAGAGCGTGGCAGCTGCGCTTTCGTCATTGCCGGGCGTGACCCGGCAATCCATGCGGCCCTATAGAATACGCGGCACCTCAGTATAGACCACCGGGTCAAGCCCGGTGGTGACGATTGGCGCGGTTGAAACGATCGGAGCGCGAGTAACGCGCCCCGATCACTCTCATCGAAGTTACCGCCTTCACCCGGCGTATTCGGCGCGCTTCTGCTCTTCGGCTTCTTTTTCCGTCTTCGGCGCGGCCGGTACCTGCAACACGGTTGCGGTCTGGCCTTCCTCAAGCTGAGTCAGGAGAATTTGCCGGCCGTCTGGCATTTCCAGGACATCGTGATGGACATGCGGCTTGTCCTTGTCCCTTTGCCGGAAAATCGCGGTTGTAGAGGCGCTTTCGCCGGTGCCGTCGTCGGATGACCAGCGCAGCTTGATCGGCTTTTCGAAGGCAAGCTCGGTGCCGGGCAGGATACAAACTGCCGTTGCATCGCCGATCGGATCGTCAACAGCTTTGAATCCGATCGTGCCACGTCCGAAATTGTGGCTTACTAACTTGTCGGCGACGACTGCGGGACGCGACTTGGCGTGCTGAAGGCTGAAGTCGCACATGTCAAACCTCTTTCCTGGTTTGGTTGCGGCGACCAGCTGATCGTCTTGCGGCGATAAGCGAATCGCCTCTAGCTGCGAATGATACGCCTGATTCGGCGTTTGCTCGTGATCACATTTTCAGCCGTGCACCGACAAAAAATAAGCGGCGCGGGGCGCGACCAAGATTTTACAGTCAGCAGCGGCGGATTGCGGAGCGTGGGGAGGGTGCATAAGCTTCTTATGCGTTTTCGCCATTCACATTCTTTTCTGGCTCAGCCGCGAGCCACCGCAAAATTACTGCAAATTCGCGTCGGGCACCGGCATCTCGGGATCGGTCGCTATAAGCCGCTGACGTGTTGCGTTGGTGTAATTCGGGTAGCGTTGTGACAGCTCTTGGAATTTATTTTCTCCAACAGCACGGCACACCGCATCCTCATGCTTACTATCGATTTGCCAGACTCTGACCAAATCGTAAAGTCAGAGCTATCCTTATCATAGACAACGCCGACAGGAATCTGAAACGAGATGGCCAAATCGGCAAAGTCTTTGAGATTTCGTTTGCCACCCACTTCCACTATAGTGGCTCCCCTGCGATCCAGATCGAGTCCAAGCTTGGCGGCGTAACCCGGATAAGAAAGCTTTTCGGTGTCACCTTCGACAAGTAGCAAACGACGCGCGAAGAATAACTCGCTACGTTCCGGGTCTAATTCTTTCAAAAACTTCTCGCGACGTCTGTTGTCGGTGGCGAGTGATGATTGGATAACGCACGTGCCCTCGCCGTTGCGCCGGACAAGGAGCACATCCCTATACTCGGGCACGGAGACGAAATGCGGCGAATGCGTCGTATAGATTACCTGGTTGGTCTCGCCAATTTTCTGCAAGGTCTTGTAGAGCGAGCGCTGCATTTGCGGGTGCAAAAACATCTCAGGTTCCTCAATGAGAAGTATTGCGCCCTTGCGCTTCGTTTCTTCGAAGGCGCGTAGTACAGCGAGCACGATGGCGTTCTGGAATCCCTCACCAACTTCAATGGCACTAATCGTGAAGCCATGATCCCTAATAACGAGGTCGAGATTCTTGTAGAAGTCCATTGACGACATAGGCGTAAAGTATAGATCGATATCGTCGGCTTCGGCCTTTAGCCCGAGCTGCTCTAAAACGTTTTGTTTAATGGATGTCTCGACCCTTTTGAATTTGTCGGTCTTCAATAGCTTCATCACAAGCGTGAGTAGGCGCTGTAAACGCTCTGTACGAGGGACCTCGTGCTCGTTGCCATCGCGGTCTCGAACCGCAACTTTGTTTTCAGGGTTCTGAAAATCTTCGTCGATGTCTTCAAAAATGCGACGTAGGAGCGAGTATTGTTGGTTGGGAAGTTGCCGACGTAATGAGCGATCCGCCCCAATGTGAATGAGTGGGACTGCCTCGCGGATTTCCGCAGGTACGCCTAATAGAGGCTCGAACTTCGGAGGACTGCTGCGCCTCGGGTAGCCGGTCATCACCGTCGGTTGTTTCCCTGCTTCGTCGAAACAGGTTTGTTCTAAACGGCGTTCCGGCCAGCGGACCCCGTTTATAGTGTGTGTATAGGAATTGCATCTTCCCGATATGAACGGTATCGCCTTCTTTGAGCTTACGGTATTCGATTAGTGGCTCAAATGAACACTCGATCGTGATGTCAAGCTTGGGATCGCGCAGATAAACGTCATCTTCCGAGAAACTAGATGTGCGCGGCCCCCAATCGCCAGCGAGCACGCGACGCACGGCCTCAAGGATGTTAGATTTTCCAGCGTTGTTACGACCAACAATGGCACAGACCTGAGGCAGCTCGATCTCGATATTTTTGATCGAGCGAAAATTTTCAATCTTAATGCTCGCAAGCCTCATCTGGACGGCGGCTCACTGATAGAAGGTGCAAGAGTGCTAGCATCAGGCTATTGCATGCTGATCGAAATTTGAGAACGCACAAAACGGTCCTAAACCGTCAGTACTAAAGGCATGGGTACGCCGGTACTTAAGTCTGGATTGTTTGACCTAGCTCTGGCGCGCCCCAAATTCTGAGCACAGCAAGCGTAGGGTGGGCTAAGGCGCAGCGCGCCGTGCCCACGTCCATCATCGCGATCATCGATTAAGTCGTGGGCTTCGCTGCGCGCTCAGCCCACCCTACGAACTGATTCACGTGATCCGTCATCCTGAGGTGGCCGCGAAGCGGCCCTCGAAGGATGCCGGCCGAGGCGCTCGAACCACCTTGCCATTTGCCGTCGTCCTTCGAGGCTCGCCGTTATGGTGAGGTGCCCGGCGTCGTCCTTCGAGGCTCGCTACGCTCGCACCTCAGGATGACGCCGGGCCTCGAACCACGCTCGCACCTCAGGAGGACGGGAACGACACTCTACGCAGTGCTACTACCCCGTCGCGCTCGCTTTCTGCCCCGCCGCGCGAGCGATGGCGGTGGCGAGATAATCCGGCGGCTGCGCGCCGGTGAGCAGAAGCGAAGAATCGAAAATGAAAGTCGGCACGCCGTCGATGCCGGCTTCCTTCGCGGCATTGGCCTCGCTCGAAACGCGCTCGACATCGTCGTCGCCGGCGAGCAATTGCCGCACGAGGTCGCCGTCCATGCCGCATTCTTGCGCGGCATGGACCAAAACCTCGCGGTCGGACAGATCGGCGCCCTCGGCGAAGTAGAGCTGCATCAGTCTTTGTTTGACGGCGGCTGAATCGGCGCCGTTGCGCGCCCACAGGATGAGACGATGACAATCGATGGTGTTCGGCTGCCGGCTGATTTTCTTCGGCTCATAAGCGAGCCCTTCCGCCGCAGCGGCCGCGCCGACGCGCTCGGCAATCGCGTCATAGCGCGCCACCGAGCCGAATTTGGTCTCGAGATAGGTCTTGCGGTCGATGCCTTCGCGCGGAATCCACGGATTGAGGAAGTAGGGTCGAAACTCGACCTCGGCCGGCGTGTCGGGCGCGAGCGTGAGCGCGCGTTCGAGCCGATGCTTGCCGATATAGCACCACGGGCAGACGACGTCGGACACGACGTCGATATGCACGCGCGCGGGCTCGTTCGATGCGGCGGACATCATGGCGGCCATGGGAAGATCCTCGATCGGGTTCGTTTCAGCTTAGCTTATATAGGTACGGATTGCGGTCGTCGCTTGCGACGCTGGGGAGAGCGCGATTGTTTCTACGTGTGGACCGTCACCCTGAGGTGGCCGCGAAGCGGCCCTCGAAGGGCGACGGCAACCAAATCGGATATTGCCGACTTGGACAATTATGATCCGAAATCGCAAGCCCGATTTCGGTCGGCCGTTCATCCTTCGAGGCTCGCTACGCTCGCACTTCAGGATGACGGAGACTTTGCGCGGGATAGGCGATTGAAATCACGCCGGCTTGGGCGGCTCTTCGACCACGCGCGCGATCAGCGTCTCGATATTGTCGCTCGGCTTCAAGGTCGCGAGCGTCACCGCGGGCTCGGCGCCGGTGCCGGCGCCAGAACTGGCGCCGCTATTGGCACCTCTCGCATTGGCCGTGAGCATGACCTTCTTGAGCACGCTTGCGATCCGGCGCGCCACGACATGCGCGGCGCGCAGATCGGTCTCGGTGAACACGGTGAAGATCGATTTGTCGGCTTCCTGGGAGGCGAAATCGACGTGCCGCATCAGCCGGCCGACGAGCCGCGCCGCTTCAAGGCCGGTGCGGCGGTCGGCGGCGGGAAGCGAAAATCGTGCGATCGAGAGCGCCGCGCCGCGCTTCTCGGCGTCGTCGATGGCGCGATTGAGGCCGCGCCAGAACGCGGTATTGGCGAGCAGCCCGGTATCGGGGTCGATCGCGCCTTTGGCGTCGAGCGAGACCAGCATGCGCTTGAGCCGGCGCGCGAAAGCATGGAGGCGGATATAGGGCAGGAGGAATTCGATCGCGCGCGCCGGCCTATCGCCGACCCGCTCGAGATTGGGCAGCGCCCGCGCGAAAGCCCCAATCACGGCGGCATGATTACCGGAAACCGCGACGGGGAGATCGCGAAAGCGCACGTCTTCGGCGAGCACGGTCAACAGTGCTTCGACGACGCGCGCGCCAAAACCGTCGCCGATGATCATGCCGTCGATCTCGCGCGCTTTGAGCGCCCGCGCCGCGCCCTCGACGGTGAGCGCGCCGACGACGCCGACATGTTCGCCGGCGGCTGTGCACAGACCGGGATAAGAGCGGCCGCGGCTGGCGACGAGCACCCTCGCTTCATCAAGCGGATCGGCGTCCGGCAGCTCCGGCAAATCCTTGGCGCGGGCGGCAAGCGTGCGCAGGCGGCGAAGCACCGTTGCGTGCAGCGTGCGGACGCGCAGCGCCGCGGTGAGACGCCGCACTACGCGCTCGGCCGGCGCCTTGGCGGCAATCGCCAGCGCATCGAGGAGGCACGGGGCAGTATCGTCGCGGATGCGGGCGATTACCGGCGTGAACAGGCCACCGTCATGCTCGGCCTGCGCTTCGAGCGCCTTTTTCAGGACCGCGGCCCACTTCGGATCGGCGCCACCGTCGCCGAGGATCAGCGCCAGTGGCGGGCGTGCTTGCAATACCGCCGCGGCGTCGGCCCAGCGCGCTTCGATGACCGGATAGGCGCCGGCCGCGCGCAACGCCTCGACGAGGTCCCGCGCCGGGTGATCGGCAATAACGGCGAGGGGACCTTGCAGCGCCATTTGGCTTTGATGGGCTCGGTTCGGAGTGGGGCGCGAAGACGACCGACGAAATTGGCAAAAACCGCTGCCGATCCTGCCAAAGTGCTGTTAACGGGCCGTCAACGAAGGCAAATGCCGACCAATTTCCCTCCCCCCGCAAAGCGGTGGGGAGGGACCGCGAGCATCGCGAAGCGATGTGAGCCGGGGTGGGGGGACGAACTAAAAGTGCCCCCCACCCCTAACCCCTCCCCACCGCGCGCTGCGCGCGCGGGCTGGAGGGGAAGTTTTCAGTTACTGCGATGCCTGTCCGGGCTGCCGCCACCAGGCGTCGGGCAGAAAGCCGAACAGCGCGGTGCGCGCTGGATGATGGACCCCAGCGCGCCGCGCCACCCATTGCTCCGGCAGGTAGAACAGCGGCACCACATAGGAGCCGGAGATCAGCACCCGATCGAGCGCGCGTACTGCGGCAACGAAATCCGACCTTTCGCGGGCGCGAAGGAGCGCCGCGATCATGGCGTCCACCGCGGCGCTTTTCACGCCCATATAATTGCGCGTGCCCTCCTGATCGGCCGCCGCCGAGCCCCAATAGAAGGCTTGCTCGTTGCCCGGCGAGAGCGATTGCTCCCAGCGATATTCGATCATGTCGAAATCGAATGTGGAGAGGCGCTGTTGATACTGCACGGCATCGACGAGCCGCACCTGGGCGGCAATCCCGGCGCGCGAAACACTATTGGCGAAAGCGAGCGCGAGCCGTTCGTCGTCGCGGTTCGTCACCATAAGCTCGAAGCTCAGCGGCTTTCCGGTGGTGCGATTGCGCAACACCGTGCCGCTGAGCTCGTAACCGGCGGCGGCAAAAAGCGCGAGCGCCTGGCGCAGCGCGTTGCGGTCGCGACCAGTGCCGTCGCTAAGCGGCGGCGACCAGGTGCCGTCGAGCACGTCGGCGCGCACCGCATCAGGGAAAGGCGCAAGCAGTGCGCGCTCACGGTCGTCGGCTGGCCGGTGAAAAGCCGAGAGTTCGGAATCATCGAAGAAGCTCGCGCTGCGGCGGTACAGGTTGAAAAAGAAGTCGCGATTGATCCATTCGAAGTCGAACAAGAGCGCAATCGCCTGCCGCACCCGGATGTCGGCGAAGACTGCGCGCCGCGTATTGAAGACGTAGTCCGAGCTGAATTTCGGCAGGCCGTTGGCAAACGTCTCCTTGATCACGCGGCCGTCGCGCACCGCGGGAAAATCGTAGCCGATCTGCCAGCGCGCCGGATCGGTCTCGCTGCGCACGTCATAGAGACCGGCCTTGAAGGCTTCGAAATAGGCGTTCTCGTCGCGATAGAAATCGAACCGCAGCTCGTCGAAATTCCACAACCCGCGATTGATCGGAAGATCGCGGCCCCAATAGTTCGGATCGCGCTTGAAGGTGACGCTTTTGCCGGTATCGACCTGCGATACGACGTAAGGCCCGGTGCCGACCGGTTTCGCCACGGTGGACTTCTCGAATGTGTCGGGATCGACCGCGTGTTTGGCGAGAACCGGCATCAGGCCGAGGATCAGCGGCAATTCGCGATCATTGGCATGGGGAAAATCGAAGCGGACGGTGTGGGAATCGATGATTTCGGCTTTTTCGACCTTGGCGTAATAGGTGCGGTGGTTCGGCCGGCCGTGATCGCGAAGGAGCTGCCACGAGAAGATGACGTCCTCGGCGGTGACCGGAACGCCGTCGGAAAAATGCGCGGCGGAATTAAGCGTGAAGGTGACGAAGGTCCGGGCATCGTCGGTCTCGACGCTCTGCGCCACCAAGCCGTAGAGCGTGAACGGCTCGTCGTACCCGCGCGCCATCAGGCTTTCGACGACATAGCCGCGGATCGTTTGCACGGCGAGGCCTTGCACGATCAGCGGGTTGAGGCTGTCGAACGTGCCGAGCACGCCTTCGATCATGCGTCCGCCTTTAGGCGCCTCGGCGTCGGCGTAAGGCATAACGGAAAAATCGCCCGGCATGGCGGGCGTGCCGTGCATGGCGATAGCGGGCGCGGCCTGGGCCGCGCCAAATGGCACCGTGCCGCAGACCAGGCCGCACAGCGTAAGCCAGCGCGCCGCTCGCGCGCGCCGCAGCAGTTGGAGAGCGCCAAAGCAGGTTGAGAAAATGCGGTTCACTGCAAACGACTGTATCATGGCGGCCGCGGCGGACACGTCCGGCAACGGGTTCTTCTTGACCGGTTCTTGGCCGCTTCTCGCCTGGTTTCCGCCAGAGAGAAGCTGTGAAATTCGGCGTTTTAGCGAATTCCTTGCCTTTGATCTCACGGTGCAATTGCGGTATTGGGCCGGGCCACCGTGTTGCCGTAATCTGCGCCGATTGACCCTCGTATTGGGGGCCCGCGTAGCGCGGAAGCGGATCGGCTATCGCCGCGGCATTGTTCAACACGCCAGTCTGACTGGGCAAGTCGAACTCGAACGGGACGATTTGCGGGGCGATAACAGCAGAGAGGGACTGCATCACATGATTTATTTGAACGCGGCGCCGGCACGCCCGGCGAGCCGGACGCTCGCGGCCATTGTCAAAACCACGACCGCAGGCGTGTTTGCGGCCGCAGTCGCTCTGGCCACGAGTTCGGCTCTCGCCCAGCAGCCGGCCGCGCCGGCGCCTGCTGCCCCCGCGGCGAAACCGGCTCCGGCGAAAAAGCCTCCGGCCAAGCCCGCCGCGCCGGCACCCGCAGCCCCCGCGGCGCCAGCGCCTGAGGCACAGCAGCAAGCGCCGGCCCAAGGCGAACAGCAGCAGCAGGTGCAGCTGATCTATTCGCCGTGGACTAAGTTCTGCCTCAAGGGGCAAAACAACGATCCCAATGCAAAACAGGTCTGCTTCACCGGCAAGGATGCGCGCATCGAGTCGGGAATGCCTGTGGTCGCCGCGGTGCTGATCGAGCCCGAAGCCGACCCGAAGAAAATTCTCCGGGTCACACTGCCGCTCGGCATGCAGCTCGTTCACGGCACGCGCGTGATCGTCGATCAGAACCAGCCGATGACCGCGCCTTACGTGATTTGTTTCACCAATGGCTGCATGGCTGATTACGACGCTTCCGGCGACTTGATTGGGAAGATGAAGAAAGGGCAGGGGCTCGTCATTCAGGCGATCAATTCCACCGGCCAGCCGATCAGCCTGGTTCTGCCACTTGCGGATTTTGGCAAGGCTTATGACGGCCCGCCGACCGATCCGAAAGTGTTCGAGGAGCAGCAGAAGAAGCTGCAAGAGGAATTGCAGCGCCGCGCCGACGAAGCGCGCAAGAAGCTGGAAAGCCAGCAAGGTCAGCCGCAATCGTCGAATCCACCGCCGGCGACCGCGCCGCAGGCTTCCGGCAAGCCTTGATAAACAAGCCGTAAGAAAAACTGACCGCGCCGGCCTGATGCACAAGCAAAGGCCGGCGCGCCTCGCCCGACCTTAGCTCCTGTGTGAAGTTGCTTGGCTACGTTTAGTGGCGCAGCGACGCCCGTGGACGATAGCCGCCCTTGCCGTCCTTGATGAAGACTTCGGCGACTTGCGGATGGCGCAGCGGTTCGCCGCTATTGTCCGGCAATAGATTTTGCTCTGAGACGTAGGCGATGTATTCGGCTTCCTCGTTCTCGGCGAACAGATGGTAGAACGGCTGATCCTTATGCGGCCGCACTTCGGCAGGGATTGCCTCGTACCATTCGTCGGTATTGGCGAATACCGGATCGATGTCGAACACCACACCGCGGAACGGATAGATGCGGTGTCGGACGACCTGCCCGATCTGATACTTCGCGCTGCGAATCCTTTCCATGACACGTAACTATTTACACTCCGACTGGGGCGAGAATGCAACGCCGCGCTGAATGCTTGTTCACAGTCCGTAACGCGCCGCCATTTCGGGGTCTTTTTGGGCGACGCGCTTCGCCAGATCAAGGAGGACCTTGGCCTGCTTCCAGGTGGCGTCGTCCTGCATTTTGCCGTCGATCATCACAGCACCGCTGCCGTCCGGCATGGCGGCGAGGATCTTCTTGGCAAAGGCCACTTCGGCCGGGTCGGGCGAAAACACCCGCTTGGCGATCGGCACTTGGCTTGGATGAAGCGTCCAGGCGCCGACACAGCCCATGAGGAAGGCGTTGCGAAATTGCGTTTCACAGGCGGCGGCGTCGGCAAAGTCGGCGAACGGACCGTAGAACGGCTTGATGCCGGCGGCGGCGCAGGCATCGACCATTTTGGCGATCGTGTAGTGCCAGAGGTCCTGCTGAAAAGCCGCCCGCGGCGCGTCAGGCGCGCCGGCATCGGCCAGCACCTTGTACTCCGGATGGCCGCCGCCGACGCGCGTCGTCTTCATCGCCCGTGAGGCGGCAAGATCGGCGGGGCCGAGACTCATGCCGTGCATGCGCGGCGAGGCGGCGGCGATCGCTTCGACGTTGTTGGCGCCTTCGGCGGTTTCAACGATCGCGTGAATGAGGATGGGCTTGCGCAAAGCGTGTTTAGCTTCGAACTGGGCGAGCAGCTGATCGAGGTAATGAATGTCCCATGCACCTTCGACTTTCGGCAGCATGATGACGTCGAGCTTGTCGCCCACGGCGCCGACAATCTCGCCGATGTCGTCGAGTGCCCATGGCGAATTAAGCGCGTTGATGCGCGTCCACAATCCGGTCGCGCCAAAATCGCAAGCCTTGGCCATGGCGATGAAGCCGGCGCGTGCTGCATCTTTCGCGTCTACCGGAATGGCGTCTTCCAGGTTGCCGAGGACGACATCGACCTGCGTAACGAGCTCCGGCACTTTGGCACGGACATTGTCGATATGCGGTGGGACAAAATGAATCATCCGCTCTAGCCGGAGCGGCAATTCACGCAACGGCGCCGGCGCACCGATCGCAAGCGGCTTGAAAAAATTACGCGGCAGTTTCATCACGAAATCCGACGGGACGATTGTTATGCTGCAAAGGCTTATACCATTTCGCCGCGCATCAGCTTCGGCTGCGAAGCGGCGGGCGCGACCCCTTCCCACATCAACGCGCGGCGCAAAGGTCCGATGCGTTCGGCAAAATAGAGCGACAATCCGCGTGCGCCGTGCACCGGCAGAAAGTCGGCCAACAGGCTTCGGTTCAACAGATCGACAGCAAATGTCCGGGTGAGAATATCGGCGCGGCGCTCCTTGTCGTAACGCGTAAGTACATCAGGGCCGCCGGCATCGAGGCCTTGCTGATGCGCCTCCGCCACAATTTCGGCGATGGCGGCGGCGTCGCGCAGGCCGAGATTGAGCCCTTGCGCGCCGATCGGCGGCACCACATGTGCCGCTTCACCGACAAGCACAATACGATCGCCGGCAAAGGCGTCGGCGGTTTCAACCGCAAGCGGAAACACACCGCGGCCAGGTTCGATGCTCATCGTGCCATAGAGCGAATGAGCACGACGCTCAATCTCGTTCGACAGCACCGTGTCGTCCATGGCCGCAAGTTCTGCGCACTGCACCGGAGCAGTGACACACACCAAGCTCGAACGTCTGCCGGGAAGCGGAACCAGAGTGAACGGACCCTGCTCGGTGTGGAATTCAATCGAGGTGTCGTCGTGCGCCCGCGCATGACTGAGGTTGAGCGTCAGCGCGGTCTGTGGATAGGCGCGTCGCGTCGTGGCAATCCCGGCGGCCGCGCGGCAGATCGAGCGGGCGCCGTCCGCGCCAATCGCGAGTTTTACCTGCGCCTTGCCGCCGGTATGCGTGATAACGACCGCTGGACCGTCGTTTGCGATTGCCAGTGCCGGCGCCGCGATCGAAGTCACGTCAAGCGCAACGGCGCGCGCCTGCAACGCCGCCATCAGATGGCGGTTCTCGATATTGTAACCGAAGGCTTCGCAGTCAATTTCGGTGGCATTGAACAAAACTTCGGGTGCGCGAAAAAGCCGTTGCGTATCGTCGATGATGCGAAGCTTTCGCAGTGGCGCAGCTTGTGGCGTACAATCTTGCCACGCGCCCAAGGTTTCGAGTGCGGTGACCGAACCGGCCAATAGCGCGGTGGTGCGATGATCCGCCTGCGCCGGCGGCGCGATAAGTAGCGTGTCGACCCCGGCGCAAGCGAGCGCGATGGCGCTGACGAGCCCGGCCGGACCCGCGCCGACGACCGCGACTTCGGCGGTGAAAATCTTTGCGTTACCTGCCATCCCAACCGGACCGTGAGCGTCCTCTATGCGGTCAAAACCGCAAACGGATACAAGTTGCGTGCGATCTGCAACTTAACATGTAAACTTGCGGCATGGATTCCGATATACCTTCCGATCCTGGCACGCCTGCGCGCAATGTGGCAGCCTTCGCCGTTCACGTCTTCACTGCTTGCGGCGCGGCGTGCGCCTTCCTCGCTCTCTACGCTGCGGCGAACGGCCAATGGCCGATGATGTTCGTTTGGCTCGGGGTCGCGCTCTGCATCGACGGCATCGACGGAACGTTTGCGCGGCGGCTGCAGGTGGCCAAGCTCCTGCCGCGGTGGTCGGGCGACGTCCTTGATCTCGTGGTAGACATTCTCAATTACGTTTTTGTACCGGCCTACGCGTTGGCGGCCAGCGGGCTATTGCCGAAACCGGCGGCTGTTCCCCTCGGCCTTCTTATTGTCGTCACCGGCACGCTGTATTTCGCCGATCGGCTGATGAAGACCTCCGATTACTACTTTCGCGGGTTCCCAGCGCTCTGGAATATCGCGGCGTTTTATTTGTTCATCTGCAAACCCGAACCTTGGGTGGGAATGGCGGCCATAATCTTCCTCGCCGGGCTGACCTTCGTACCGTTTCATGTCGTCCATCCGATACGGATCGCCCATTTACGTGGCATAACGACTGTGGCCTTGGTTGTTTGGGCGCTGCTCGCGATCACAGCGGTAGTGCAAGACCTCAATCCGCCGCTGTGGATCACCGCTGCTTTATGCGTTTTGGCAGTTTATTTCTTCACCGTTGGATTTTTCCGGCGCCATCATCCTTAAGCACCGCAGCTCCCGCATTGGTCGTCGTTTGGCCTCTTGCGCCGACCTCTTGCGTCGAGTTGCCGACCACTTATGATCGCGGCCCGATTTCCAGCCACAAACCCGAATACGTCACCATAGGAGAGGACAATGGTTGCTGCAGTGCGCGTTCACAAGGTCGGCGGACCCGAAGTACTGACCTATGAAGAGATCGAGATCGGCGCCCCTGGCCAGGGCCAAATTCGCGTCAAACAACACGCGTCCGGCGTCAATTTCATCGACACTTATTTTCGGATGGGCATGTACCCATCCCCAGTGGGCCTGCCGTTCGTTGCCGGCAACGAGGCCGCGGGCGAGGTGACCGCGGTCGGCCCGGGCGTCACCGACTTCAAGGCCGGCGACCGTGTCGCCTATGTGGTTGCGCTCGGATGTTACGCTGCCGAACGGTTGGTGCCAGCCGACCGCGCCATCAAGCTGCCGGCCAATATCAGCTACGAACAGGCCGCCGCCATGATGCTCAAAGGCATGACGGCGGAATATCTCCTGCGCCGCACCTTCAAGGTCGAGAAGGGCATGAATGTGCTGATGCATGCGGCTGCCGGCGGCGTTGGCCTCATCCTATGCCAATGGGCCAATCATCTGGGCGCCAATGTCATCGGCACGGTGGGCTCGAAGGACAAGGCCGCGCTCGCCAAGGCGAACGGCTGCCACCACACCATCCTTTATCGCGACGAGGACTTTGTCGCGCGAGTGAAGGAGATCACCGGAGGTAAACTGTGCGAGGTGGTCTATGATGGCGTCGGCAAGGCGACATTCCCGGCGTCGCTCGACTGCCTCAAGCCGCTCGGCTATTTCGTAAGCTTCGGCAGCGCTTCCGGGCAGATTGATGCGTTTAACATCAATATTCTGCAAACCAAAGGATCGCTCTACGCTACGCGCCCGACGCTCAATACCTACGCCGCCAAGCGCGCAGACCTCGTTGCAATCGCCAATGACCTGTTCGATGTCGTCGGCAAAGGGGCAGTGAAGGTACCGGTCAACCAAAAATATGCGCTTCGCGACGCGGTAAAAGCGCACCGCGATCTGGAAAGCCGCGCTACCACCGGGTCGTCGATCCTGATCCCATAATCGGCCTCGATTTGGAGACCGATCTTAAGGCCCACAGCCGCAACAAAGTCTGGCTACAAAAAAGTTTAGCAGAATGAAAGTTTGGGCTGCATGAAAGTATGGGGGTATTGGACGACGCTGGGCTGGAGCGTCGTCGCCTTTCTCGTCGGACAATTCGCCGGTTTCGGCGTACTGCTCTGGCTGCGCGGCGGCGAGTGGGACTCGCTCCTGCAAACACCATTTGACGGCGTGTTGGTCACGACGTTCATTGTCATCTCCAATCCGATCACCATCGCGGTGCTCGCGATCGCGGTACGAATCACGCAGTCCGATTTGTCAGAATATTTCGCTCTGCATTGGCCATCGGGACGCGATCTGTCGTTTGGCGTTGTCGGCTTGGTGGTCCTGATCGCAGCGAGCGACGCGCTGCTCTACTTGACGGGCCGCGATCTGGTGACCTCGTTCCAGCTGCAGTCCTATACGACCGCAGCCGCAGCCGGATGGCTCCTCCCAATGCTTGCCGCCGCCATCCTGATCGCTCCGGCCGGGGAGGAGGCCATGTTTCGCGGATTTCTGTTTCGCGGCTGGGCGCGATCGTCGCGCTCGGCTTGGCCGGCTATCGTCGTGATCTCGGTTCTGTGGGCAATGCTTCACGTCCAGTACGATTGGACGGGTGTGTTGCAAATTTTCGTCGTCGGCCTTTTCCTTGGCTGGATGCGCTGGCGTAGCGGTTCGCTGACGCTCACTTTTCTCTTGCACGCGCTGTTCAACCTTGAGGGCACCTTGGAGACGCTGGCGGTCGTCCATTTCGCAAAATGATCTCGGCCGTGGCCAGAAACCGTTCGCGAGTAGCGATACCCTCCACTCACGATGCACGAAAAATTCGATCGAGCGCGGCAAGTGTGCCAGTGGTCGGTCGGTCGGCGGGTCCAGTCTGCGCACGCGGCAATCCAATCACCGGATCAGCAAACCGCCCGATGGCCGCGACCGTCTCTTCGAGCGGCACCGTCGCGCCTGGAGTTTCGCTGACGATGATCGCAAGAAGCGACATATCGCGGCGGAACAGCGCATCCAACGCTGTCAGGGTGTGGCTGATGGTGCCGAGATATGAGCCAGCGACCAGGATCAACGGCAGTCGCAGCGCCATCATCACGTCAAGAATAGTACGCTGCTCGTCGAGCGGCACCATGATGCCGCCGACACCTTCGATCAGCAAAATCTCCTGGCGCTGCTCGACCGCTGAGCGACAGAATGCCACGACCTCATCGACATCGATCCGGAGTCCTTCCCGCCGCGCGGCGGCATCTGGCGATATCGGCGCCCGAAATCGCCAGGGCGAGATGCGCTCGATGTTTGGCAAGGTCGCAGGAAAGCCGAGCGCCTGGAGGAGAAGTCCCGGATCGCTTGTCGCAGACCGCTCCGGGTCAAACCCGCTGACCACTGGTTTGATCGCTTCAACCGAGCGGCCCAACTGCCGCAAATGCCGGATCAAAGACGCGGCGACGAAGGTTTTTCCGACCTCAGTTCCAGTTCCGGTGATGAAGATCGCGGTCACCGATCAGCGCCTTAAAACGTGCCGCCGCACGAGCTCGGCGACCCGCGCGATGTCACTATCGTCGTGCTGCGCGGTAAAGGCAAAGCGCAGCCGCGCCGTGCCTGCGGGAACCGTGGGCGGACGAATGGCGACGACGAGGAAACCGTTGTCGCGAAGAAGGTCAGAGGCGGCGAGCGCCGCGTCTGCATCCCCGACCACCACAGGAACAATCGCGCTCTGCGCCTCCGGCAGATTGAGCGCACGGGCAAACTGTCGCGCTTTACGTAAGGGTTGCGCGACATAGGCCGGATCGCGCTCGATTATCTGCAGCGCTGCGGTCGCGGCGGCAACGACGGCGGGTGGTAGGCCGGTCGAGTAAATGAACGTGCGGGCCCGCGTGCGCATCAGATCAATCGCCGCCCGCGACGCGCACAGATATCCGCCATAGGCGCCGAGCGCCTTCGACAGCGTTCCCATTTGCAGCGGTATTTGAATAGGCGAGTGAGCTGCACCGTTGACAAAAGCCGAACCGCGGCCGCCGCCGATAACACCGAGTCCGTGCGCGTCATCGCTGATGAGCCAAGCGTCGAAGCGCTGCGCCAGCTGCGTCAACGCCGCCAGCGGCGCAATATCCCCGTCCATCGAAAATACACCGTCGGTGGCAATCATCGCGCGTTTTTTTGTGTTGCGGTGCTTCGCCAATATTTGTTCCGCATGATCAGGATCGCAGTGACGGTAGAGATGAATCTCCGCGCCGCTTAACTTGGCCCCGGCATGAATACAGGCATGCGAGAGTTCATCAATGAGGATCAAATCATCCGGGCCGATCAGAGCCGGGACGATGCCGGTATTGGCAAGGTAACCGGAACCGAAGACGCACGCCGCCTCCGTGCCTTTAAGCTGTGCCAAGCGCGTCTCAAGTCCCGCGTAAAGAGGGTGATTTCCGGTCACCAATCGCGAGGCCCCCGCACCGACGCCGTAGCGCTTGGTGGCCTCAATCGCCGCCGCAATGACCAGCGGGTGCCCGCTTAAATTGAGATAATCGTTGCAGGAGAACGAGAGGAGGCGGCGTCCGTCGCGCTCGGCCCAAACGCCTGCCCGCACTGTGATCGCAGGCAGGCGACGGAGTTGCGCGCGCTCGAGCGCCACAAGCTTTTCGCTGGCAAATTCATCGAGCGAACGCATGGACAAGTCCCGCTTACCTCAAACAAAGGTGACCTCGGCGGCACCGGGAGGCACAATGGCCCCTACAGCATGAGCCGGCGCCGCGGCTTGTGGCTTTTTTCAAGGGATCATGCTCCACCGACGCTAGGGCCTAAGCTCTAGTCCATGAAAGCGCCGAATGCCGGGCAATGCCAGCGAAAACAAGGGTCTAGCGCGAGGAAATCCTACCTTAGGGGAAGCCGGGTTGGAGCACCTGTGGCTGCCCTATGCGCAAATGAAAACCGCGCTGCCTCCGCTTGCGGTTGTGACGACCCGTGGCTGCCGCATCGTGCTCGCCGATGGGCGGGAATTGATCGACGGCATCGCCTCATGGTGGACGGCATGCCACGGCTACAATCATCCGCAAATCCGCGCCGCCGTTGAACGCCAGCTAGCCACCATGCCGCATGTGATGTTCGGCGGGCTGGTACACGAGCAAGCGGTCACACTCGCTAACCGACTTACCGGCTTGCTCGGCCCGCACAACCTCGAACGCGTGTTCTTCAGCGAATCCGGATCCGTCGCGGTCGAGGTCGCTTTGAAAATGGTGCTGCAGTATTGGCGCAATCGCGGTGTCTTGGGCCGCGATCGGATTGTTGCCTTCAAAGACGGCTATCACGGCGATACGACAGGCGCCATGGCCGTATCCGACGCGGAAAGCGGCTTCCATGGTGCAGTCGCCGGCTTGCTGCCGCGGCAGAACATCCTCGACCTTCCGACCGATCAGGCGCGCATCGCCGCGCTCGACGCAATCTTGGCGAAAGAATCCGATCGCATCGCCGCGATCATCGTCGAACCCTTGGTTCAGGGCGCCGGCGGCATGCACTTTCATGACGCGCAAGTTTTGCAAACGCTGCGCCGGCTCGCCGATCGGTATGAACTCTTGTTGATCTTCGACGAAATCTTCACCGGCTTCGGCCGCACTGGCACGATGTTCGCCTTTCAACAGGCGAGCGTCGTACCCGACATCATCACGCTTTCCAAGGCGCTGACCGGCGGCACACTCCCGCTGGCGGCTACGGTGGCGCGCCAAAAAGTGTTCGACACGTTCTGGTCCGACGATCCAGGAAAAGCACTGATGCACGGGCCGACATTCATGGCAAACGCGCTCGCTTGCGCCGCCGCCAACGCATCACTCGATCTGTTCGAACGCGAACCGCGGCTCGCTCAGGTCGGCAAAATCGAGCAATTGCTGCGCCAAGGCCTCGGTCCGTGTCGAAAGCTCCCGCGGGTCAAGGACGTTCGCGTCCGAGGGGCCATTGGGGTGGTCGAACTTGAGTGCGTCGAAAATCTCGACGCGTTGCGGCAACGCTTTATCGACGAGGGAGTTTTTGTCCGGCCGTTCGGCTCGATCGTCTATTTGACGCCGGCCTTCACGATAAGCGAACAGGAGTTAGGAAAATTGACAGAGGCGGTGGCCCGCGTACTTGCCTAGGGGGAGCCGTCCACCGCGGGCGCACGTCGAAGGCTCGGGGGCGTGGAAGTGAACCGCAAAGCGGACTGCTAATAGCCGACGACCATTCCGTGGAGATCATAGGCGTCGGCGCGCTCGATCCGCACCGTCGCAATCTCGCCAACTCGCAATGGACGCCGGCTCGTGACATGGACGGCGCCGTCGATTTGCGGGGCATCGCCCTTGCTGCGGCCCTTGCTCAGGCCTTTGCTCAGGCCCTTGCCGCGGCCCGGCCCGACCTCATCGATGATGATCTGTTCGCGATTGCCGATCCGCCGCTTGAGACGCTTTTGCGAAATCGCCTGCTGGTGCGCCATCAGACGATGCCAGCGCTGTTCCTTGATCTCCTTCGGAACAGGCGTGCCCAAATCATTCGCTGCCGCGCCGGCAACCGGCTCGTACCGGAAGCAGCCGACACGATCGAGCTGCGCCTCCGACAGCCAGTCCAATAATTGACCGAAATCGTCCTCGGTCTCTCCCGGAAAGCCAACGATGAAGGTCGAGCGGATCGTTAGACTCGGGCAGGCGGTCCGCCACGTCGCGATGCGCGCGAGCGTCTTCTCCTGCGCCGCGGGCCGGCGCATGCGCCTGAGCACCGCCGGACTGGCATGTTGGAAAGGCACGTCGAGATAAGGCAGCACTTTGCCATCCGCCATTAGCGGAATGACCTCGTCAACATGCGGATAGGGGTAGACATAGTGCAGCCGGACCCAAACCCCAAACTCGCCGAGCTCGCTGGCAAGATCGAGGAATTTCGCCCGCACCTCGCGTCCCCTCCAGGCGCTGGTCGCGTATTTAACATCCACGCCATAAGCGGAAGTGTCCTGTGAAATGACCAGAAGTTCTTTGACGCCGGCAGCGACCAATCGCTCTGCCTCGCGCAACACATCGGCTGCTGGACGAGACGCCAGGCCGCCGCGCAATTTGGGGATAATGCAAAAGGTGCATCGGTTGTTACAACCCTCTGATATTTTTAAATAAGAATAGTGCCGCGGCGTGAGTTTTATGCCTTGGGGCGGAATCAGATCGGTGTATGGATCGTGCGCCGGCGGCGCGGCCCGATGCACCGCGTCGAGGACGCTTTCGTATTGCTGGGGCCCAGTGATCGCAAACACGCTGGGATGGGCCATAGTGATCTTTTCCGGCTCTGCACCCATGCAGCCGGTAACGATAACTTTGCCGTTCTCGGCCATTGCCGCTTCGATGGCGGCTAGCGACTCTGCCTGCGCACTATCGAGAAACCCGCAGGTATTAACGATCGCGAGGTCGGCGCCGGAGTGTTCGCGGGCCAGTTCGTAGCCTTCGGCGCGGAGGCGCGTGAGTATACGCTCAGAATCGACGAGCGCCTTCGGGCAGCCAAGCGAAACGAAAGAAATTCGAGGCGGACGGTTCATTGCGGAGCGTATAGCACGATGTTGCGGCTCGATCGCTGACTTTGGCCGAGCGGCAGATAATGCCGGTAACGTTTTTCTGCCACGAAAAAGTCCGGCGCAAACCTTGAATCGCGCGCTGGCAGCCGCCATTTCTTCAAATTTTATTCGGGGGAAGTTAAGGATTTCGCGGTCTTCTTTGACCGGCGTTGAGTTAGTGGGGTGGGTCTCTGTTGAGTGTGATTGGCAAGGGCTGCGGCGCGTACCGCCCGGATTTGCTCTTATCGGCCCTAACCGTGAAGGCTGGGCCTCGCGGGCGCCTTGTTCGCCGAGCGCACATCGCGGTCTTCTTAACTGCAATCTGTCTCGGCGGTTGTGGCGGCTATGTCACGGTCGACCCCGAGAATGCAGCAGCTGCGTCCTTTTCCAGCAGTTCGGCCATGCCGCCGAATGGGACTGCAACAGACGCAGCGAACCGAAAGGACGCGGCGCCGCTTGATGCGCTGTTTGCTCGCGCCGCTGAAGATCGAGATGATGGTCGCGAGACATCGGCAGTCCGTCCCGTGGGTGCACTCGCGAGCGCGACTGACGTTGCCACGCAATCGTCGCAACCGACGGACAAAGACGGAGTCGTCGCCCCGCGCGGCCGCGCCTATTTGTTCCGCGGTGTCGCTGGATTGATCTATTCGCGCGGTATCGACAGTTTGACCGACCGCATCCGTCACGCCGGAGTTGCGGCGAGCGTGCAAAGTTATCTGATATGGCGCGCGGCCGCTGAACAAGCGATTGCAGACTATCGGCGCGACCCGGCGCCGATTATCGTCATCGGTCATTCGATGGGCGGTGATTCAGCTTTGGGTTTCGCAGAGCGGCTCAACAACGCAGATATCCCGGTAAGCTTGCTCGTGACCTACGATCCGACCAGGATCGCCGACGACGTTCCGCCAAATGTCGAGCGTTACATCAACATCTATCAATCATCGAACATCATGGGCGGCGGCAATGTCGTACAAGCGTCGCGGTTTCATGGCCATTACGCAAGCTTCAACCTAAAAGACCACAGCGAGATCGTTCACATCAATATCGAGAAAGCGGAACACATTCAGGAGCAGCTGGTGCGTAAAATCGTACAGCTTTCGGCAACCCCGGCCGCCGTCCAAGGCGAGGCTGTACCATTGCATTTGGAAGTGCCGGCCGACGCGGCGATCGAGCTCTGGGATTCAGGCCTTCCGGTCCAGGCCCATGCGGGCGACACACTCAAATCACTCGCTGTGACGTACAACGTGCCGCTGTGGTCGCTCGCGGAAGCCAATGCCATCTCGTCTCGCGCGCCGCTCGCGGAAGGCCAGCGCGTGGTCATCCCGCGTCGTCTCGTGCCCATGCCAATCCCGAGCACGGTCACAAGCTACGCCGCCAGCGGACATTGAGACCCGCAAGCAAGCAAAGCCGGTTCATTAGCAGTGTAGGGCGAGGCAGAGCCCCGCTTGGCTGGAAGCAGCGCCAGAACGGCAATGATTGACTGTTCACGCAAGTATACATCGTGCACCAATTGAACTGATCGCAATCGGAAACGCAGCGACCGCTTTGTTGCACGCAGGCGCCGGTCATTTTCGTCGCTTTTGCATGTTTTGCGGCGAGAGCCGGAGGCAGCAAGGCAGTGCCGAACGCGGCCGTGAGCACGATAGCCGCGACCGATTTCATAGGCATGGAAGGCCCGCCAGATTCCGTTCCCTCACATAGTTAGTCGGAATCGGTGTGAGCCTACAGGCTGCGGTTCGTCAGCTCACCCGCTTCGCGCGCGATAGGAGCCGATACCCTGATCCGGCGCCCACACGCCGATCGGCAATTTTCCAGCTTGCCAAAACACGTCGATTGGCATGCCGCCCCGGGGATGAAAATAGCCGCCGATGCGAAGCCATTTCGGCTTGAGCAGCGCGAGTAATTTTTTGCCGATCGCCACCGTGCAATCCTCATGAAAGGCGCCATGGTTGCGAAAGCTGTTGAGGTAAAGCTTCAGCGATTTTGATTCGACGAGCCAGCGGCTCGGCACGTAATCGATGACCAGCGTGGCGAAGTCCGGCTGCCCGGTCATGGGGCAGATCGTGGTAAACTCCGGGAACGTAAAGCGCGCCACGTAATTCGTGTCGGGGTGCGGATTGGGCACGCGATCAAGGACTGCGTCGCGGGGTGACGCCGGGATGGGTACCGAGCGACCGAGTTGGGGCGGCCTTGACATGGTGCGACCGTATTGGCCCGTTTCTCTTCGCCTGTCACCTTATCGCGCAAGTCGGCACCGCAACATCGGCATTTGCCGGGTGACACACTTCGTCCGAGGCCCGCAATTTTGCTTCCCCAGACATGACAACGACCGGCTCCATCCTGTAGAAGCCCCCGCAGCAGGGCGACCCGCGACACACGTTTCTGGAACGCGCCCCCATGGAATTCGGTTGGACCACGCATGACAGCCATCGTCGACATCATCGGCCGTGAAATCTTGGACAGCCGGGGCAACCCGACAGTGGAGGTCGACGTCATACTCGCCGATGGCTCTCGCGGGCGCGCCGGAGTGCCATCGGGGGCCTCGACCGGCAGCCACGAGGCCGTCGAACTGCGCGATGGCGACAAGGCGCGCTACCAGGGCAAGGGCGTGCGAAACGCCGTCGAGGCGGTCAATGGTGAGATTTTCGATGCCTTGGGCGGAATGGAGGCGGAAGGCCAGATCAAGATCGATGAAACGCTGGTCGCGCTTGACGGTACGCCCAACAAGGCTCGGCTCGGCGCCAACGCCATCCTTGGCGTGTCGCTTGCCGTTGCCAGGGCAGCGGCGGCCGCGAACGGTCTGCCGCTTTACCGCTATGTCGGCGGCGCTGCCGCGCGGCTCCTTCCAGTGCCGATGATGAATATTGTCAATGGCGGCGTCCACGCCGATAACCCGATTGATTTTCAGGAGTTCATGATCGTGCCGCTTGGCGCCATATCATTCGCCGAAGCGCTGCGAGCCGGTTCGGAGATTTTCCATACGCTGCGCGCCCATCTGAAAGCCGCTGGCCATAACACCAATGTCGGCGACGAGGGCGGCTTCGCGCCTAATTTGCCGTCGGCGGAAGCCGCGCTCGACTTCGTCCTTGCCGCGATCGAAAAAGCTGGTTACCGCGCCGGCGAAGACGTCGCGCTAGCGCTCGATCCAGCTTCGAGCGAATTTTTCAGCGACGGCGCCTATCGTTACAAAGGCGAGGGCAAAACACGCTCGATCGAGCAGCAGGTCGAGTACCTCGCCGATCTGGCTAAGCGCTATCCGATCGTCTCGATCGAGGACGGCATGGCGGAGAATGATTTTGCCGGCTGGAAGAAGCTCACGCGGAAAATCGGCGCCCGCTGTCAGCTGGTAGGCGACGATATTTTCGTGACCAGTGTGGCGCGATTATCGGACGGCATCAAAAATGGCATCGGCAACTCGATACTGATCAAAGTCAACCAGATAGGCACGCTCTCGGAAACGCTGGCGGCGGTCGAAACGGCGCACAAAGCCGGCTACACCGCAGTCATGTCGCATCGTTCTGGCGAAACCGAAGATTCCACAATCGCCGATCTCGCAGTGGCGACCAATTGCGGACAGATCAAGACCGGTTCCCTCGCGCGATCGGACCGGACCGCCAAGTACAATCAGCTCCTTCGCATTGAGGAGGAATTGGGCGCGCAGGCGACTTACGCTGGCCGCAACGCTTTCAAAGCGTTAGGTTGAGCTCGATCTCGCGCGCTTGTCGGGCGCCCGTCATCGGCGCTATATCCACTCGCGGCCTTCTTGTCGGGGGTGCACGATGGAACAGACGCTTGAATTGCGATTGGGGGACCGGCGGCGCGCCGTCGATCGCTTGGGCGATTTTATCGCGAGTTCGGTCGAGGCCGCAGCGTCATCCGATGCGCCGTTCACGCACCTGGTGTTCGAGCGCGTTTTCCCTGACGATGTTTACGCGGCGATGCTCGCGAACATGCCCGAGGCAATGGATTATCGGCCCATGCACGGCCGCAGCAAAGGCCACGACCTTGCCGACGGTACGCATACGCGGGTGAAGATCGATCTGTTTCCGGAGTACATCCGCCACTTGCCGCCGCAAAAGCGCGCCGTGTGGGATATCGTGGGGCGCGCATTGCGCGCGCGTCCGGTCAGGGATGCCTTCGTGCGCCGGCTTGCCGCGCCGCTCGAGCGCCGTTTCGGCCGGCGCTACGCCAAAGTCGGCATGTATCCGATACCGATTCTGACGCGCGACATTCCGGGATATCTGATCACGCCGCATACCGACACGCGATGGAAGGGCATCACTGTGCAACTTTATCTGCCGCGTGATCGCTCGACGACGCATATCGGCACGATTTTTCATGAGAAGCTCGCCGACGGCACGTTGCCAAAGCGCAAACAAATGTCGTTTGCGCCGAACAGCGGTTACGCCTTTGCCGTCGGTACCGATACGTGGCACTCGGCCGATGCGGTCGGATCGGAAGTGCGCACGCGCGACAGCATTCTTTTGACTTACTTTGTCGACGCCGGCGTTTTGCGTTTCCTGCGCAACCGTAGCAAGCGGTTTGGCAATTTCGTACTCAACGAGGTTCGAAACCGGCTGCCCTGACGAGGCGCCGTCTCCTGACAGCCGTCCCAGAACGACAGGACCCGTAAGTAGGCCCGTGAAGAACCCTATGAGCGGCCCCGTGCACGATGGGACGTCCTGGTTCGCACTCCGATCAGGTCGCCATTAATCCCAATTTAAGCGACGATCTCGCATGGTGCGGCATGGTCACCCGCAGGCGTCTGCGCACTGTTCTCAATGCGTTTGCCCTCTACACCTTGGCGGCATTGCTCATCGGCTATTTCGGCGTCAACGCCTATAACGGCGACCGCGGATTGAAAGCCAAGGAGGACATCGACCGGCAAATGGCCGCGTTGACTGCCGATCTCGAACGCCTTCAGACCGAACAGGCGCAATGGGAAAGACGTATCGCACTCCTCAAATCGGACGATCTCGATCCGGACATGTTGGACGAACGTGTGCGCGCGCTTCTCGATTATGCCGACGCGCATGATTTGACTCTCATGCTTGCCAGGCCGTCCCCCACAGCAACTCCGCCCAAGCCCTAAAGACGTCCTGAAGAAGCCTAAAACCGAGCCTTGAACTTATCCTCGCACCTTCCGAAATGATCTTCTTCGACAATGATTTGGCTGCGCGGCGGTGCGGCTATGGCGAAGCCGGTCCCGACTTTCGCTAGGGGGGGAATTCGGCTATTGGATAAGTGCCGCGGACGTGTTGAGGACAATAATGGCTGTCGCCCAAACCAAGCAGTCGGTTCAGAGCGCGCAAGGTTTGCTTCCGAGCGCAGACCTCGCGGCAAAGCAGACTTCCGTTCCCGAATTCTCGAAAGACCAAGAGCTGCAGGCGCTCCGCCAGATGCTCTTGATCCGCCGTTTCGAGGAAAAGGCCGGCCAGATGTACGGCATGGGGCTCATCGGCGGATTCTGTCACCTTTATATCGGGCAAGAGGCCATCGTGGTGGGCATGAAGCTGGCGATGCGCGACGGCGATCAGATGATCACCGGTTATCGCGACCACGGCCATATGCTCGCGTCCGGCATGGATCCCAAGGGCGTGATGGCCGAACTTACCGGGCGCCGTGGCGGCTATTCCAAGGGCAAAGGCGGCTCGATGCACATGTTCTCGCTGGAGAAGAAATTCTACGGCGGTCATGGCATCGTCGGTGCCCAGGTGCCGCTCGGCACGGGGCTAGCCTTCGCCAACAAATATCGCGGCAGCGACGACGTCTGTGTGACCTATTTCGGCGATGGCGCGGCAAATCAGGGCCAGGTCTATGAGAGCTTCAACATGGCCGAGCTGTGGAAGCTGCCCGTCGTCTACGTCATCGAAAATAACCGCTATGCGATGGGGACCTCAGTCGCGCGGTCCTCGGCGCAGCCCGATCTGTCCAAGCGCGGTGCGTCCTTCAACATTCCGGGCTCGCAGGTCGATGGCATGGACGTGCGCGCGGTGAAAGCAGCGGCTGATCAGGCCATGGGCTGGTGCCGTGCCGGCAAGGGTCCGATTATCCTGGAAATGCTCACCTATCGCTATCGTGGCCATTCAATGTCGGATCCGGCCAAATACCGAACCAAGGAAGAAGTCGACAAAGTGCGCACCGAGCACGATCCGATCGAACAGGTGCGAAAACGGTTGCTCGATAAGAAATGGGTGAGCGAAGACGATTTGAAAAAAATCGATGGTGCAGTGCGCGCTATCGTCAACGAGGCGTCCGAATTCGCCACCCACGATGCCGAACCCGATCCCGCCGAACTTTATACCGACGTCTATCACTGAAGTGCCATTGCCGCGAGCAGTGTGAGCCACCATGCCGACCGAAGTGTTGATGCCCGCGTTGTCGCCGACGATGGAGAAGGGCAATCTGGCCAAGTGGCTTAAGAAAGAAGGCGATCCGGTCAAATCAGGCGACGTCATCGCGGAAATCGAAACCGACAAAGCCACGATGGAAGTCGAGGCGGTGGACGAGGGCACGCTAGGCAAAATCCTGGTGCCCGAAGGCACCGCTGACGTGGCGGTCAATACGCCGATCGCGATGATCCTCGCCGAGGGCGAAGATGCCGCGGCACTGACCGACGGCAAGCAAGCGCCCACTCGGCAAAGTAGGGCCGAGCAGCCGTCGCGTCAGGAGAAAGCCGCCGAATCCGCACCTCCTGTGCAAAAGCCGCAAGTTGCCAAGCAACCGGGAGCGCCGGCGGCGGCAAAGACCGGCACCACCAAACCGCCATCCGCAGAGATCATGCCGGAGCCGGAAGTCCCCGAAGGCACCGAGCTCGTGTCGATGACCATGCGCGAGGCGCTGCGTGACGCCATGGCCGAAGAGATGCGCCGCGATCCCGACGTGTTCGTCATGGGCGAGGAAGTCGCCGAATATCAGGGCGCGTACAAAGTTACGCAGGGGCTGTTGGACGAATTCGGCGCGCAGCGCGTGATCGATACGCCGATCACCGAACATGGCTTTGCCGGTGTCGGCATCGGCGCGGCACTGGCCGGTTTAAAGCCGATCGTGGAATTCATGACGTTCAACTTCGCCATGCAGGCGATGGATCAGCTCATCAATTCGGCGGCGAAGACCCAATATATGTCGGGCGGGCAAGTGAAGGTCTCGATCGTGTTCCGCGGGCCGAACGGACCAGCCTCACGCGTCGCCGCGCAGCATAGCCAGGACTATTCGGCGTGGTACTCACACATTCCGGGACTGAAAGTAATCGCTCCGTCGAATGCCGCCGACGCCAAGGGTCTGCTCAAGGCCGCCATCCGCGACCCCAATCCGGTGATCTTCCTCGAAAATGAAATTCTCTACGGCCATTCCTCGCCGGTGCCGAAACTTGACGACTACGTGCTGCCGATCGGCCGCGCGCGTGTCGTACGACCAGGAAAAGACGTCACGATCGTCGCCTGGTCAATGGGGATGTCCTACGCGCTCAAGGCCGCGGAGGAACTAGCCAAGGAAAATATTGAGGCCGAGCTCATCGATTTGCGCACGCTCAAGCCGATGGACACCGACACGATCGTGGAGTCGGTGAAAAAGACTGGCCGTCTTATAACCGTCGAGGAGGGCTGGAGGCAGTCTGGCGTCGGCGCCGAGATTGCTGCGCGCGTTATGGAAGATGGGTTCGATTATCTCGACGCGCCCGTAACCCGCGTCTGCGGTAAAGACGTGCCGATGCCCTATGCGGCGAATTTGGAAAAGCTCGCGCTGCCCTCGGTCGCCGAAGTGGTCGAGGCGACCAAAGCGGTTTGTTATCGGTAAGCTCCTCAGCGGTGAACCCGGCGCAACATGCCCGTCAATATCCTGATGCCCGCGCTGTCGCCCACGATGGAAAAGGGCAACCTTGCGAAGTGGCTTAAGAAAGAAGGCGATACGGTCAAGACCGGCGATGTAATCGCCGAGATCGAGACCGACAAGGCGACGATGGAATACGAGGCCATCGAGGACGGCACGTTGGCGAAAATCGTGGTTCCCGAAGGCACCAATGACGTTCCGGTCAATCAGCTTATCGCCGTGCTCGCTTCGGAAGGCGAGGATGTGAAAGCTGCTGCCGCGGCCGCAGCAAAGGCGTCGAGCGCGACGGAAGCGACGCCCAAACCCGCCCAGCCAACAGTTCCATCGAGTGGAAAGGAGACGAAAGCTCCGCCACCGCCCACTGCACCGCCACAGCCCCCTCCATCCGCGCAACGTCGCGACGGCGGTGAGGCAGTTCGGACCAATGGTCAAGGCGTCGGCCCGAGCGTCGCGCCCACTGTGGGGCGTATTTTTTCGTCGCCCTTGGCGCGGCGGCTCGCCAAAGAAGCGGGCATCGACATCGGCCGTGTTCAAGGCTCCGGTCCGCATGGCCGCGTCATTGCGCGCGATGTTGCAGCCGCGCGTGAGGGCCGGGGCTTACGTGCGCCGGCTGCCGCTCCCGCCGCCGCTTCCGCGCCCATGATCGCGCCGGCGATGACCGATCAACAGATCCGTGCACTCTATGAGGACGGCAGTTACGAGCTCATTCCGCACGATGCCATGCGCCGCACCATCGCGGCGCGTCTCACCGCCTCGGCACAGACGATTCCGCATTTTTATCTGACAATCGATTGCGACATCGGCAAACTTTTGGAGGCGCGCGAGGAAATCAACGCCACGGCGCCCAAAGACAAGGACGGCAAGCCGGCCTACAAGCTCTCGGTCAACGATTTCGTCATCAAAGCGCTAGCGCTTGCTCTACAGCGCATTCCGGACGCAAATGTGAGCTGGACCGAAGCCGGAATGCTCAAGCACAAGCACTCCGACATCGGCGTGGCGGTGGCGATGCCGAATGGCTTGATCACGCCGATCATCCGCAACGCCGAGAGCAAGTCGCTGTCGGTTATTTCAAACGAGATGCGGGAATTGGCAAGCCGCGCGCGCGCTCGCAAACTCAAGCCGCAGGAATATCAGGGCGGCACGACGGCGGTTTCGAATCTCGGCATGTACGGAATCAAGGATTTCACCGCGGTGATCAATCCGCCGCATGCTAGCATCCTTGCGGTCGGCACCGGCGAAGAACGCGCGGTGGTACGGAATGGCAAGATCGAAGCCGCCCATATGATGAGCGTTACGATGTCCTGCGATCATCGCGCCGTCGATGGCGCGCTTGGCGCTGAATTAATCGGCGCGTTCAAGTCGCTGATTGAAAATCCGGTAATGATGTTGGTGTAGGTCGCAACAATGACCCCGAAGACGAGATTGCGCCTCAGCGATCGCTAAAACCAAAAATCTCAACGCGCGTCGCTTTAACGCGGATCCAGTCCCTTAGACCGGAACACCGCAGCGGCGCCAGGCGATCGCAAACTCGCGATCAGCGCTTTGCTCGTTTCCGCGTTTTCGCTCCCTGTCATGACGGCCGCGGCAAATTCGGTGACAAGGTTCAGGTCGCCGGGCAGGAAACCGACGATTTCGACCCCGGACACGTGCAGCAATTCCGGCTTCTGTTGCACCGCAAGCTCAGCCGCGCCGGTCAAAAGCAGCTCGGCGGAAAAACCGCCGGCTGGCGGATATTTGGTCTTCGGCTTCATTTGCTCGGCGATGCCCATGCGCTCCAGCAGTTTGGCAAAATAGACACCGCTGGCGCCGCCCGCGGACGGCTCGCTATAGGCGACGGATTTTGCCTTGAGCAAAGTTTGCTTGAGAGCCTCCGGCGTGGATATGTCCGGTTTCGGCTTGCCCGCTTTGACGGCAATGGCGACACCCGACCCGGCCAGCGTCACGTCCGTGCCCGCTAAAACCTTGCTCTGTTTGCGTAATGCATCGATGCCAGCGTGGCTGAGAATCAAGACGTCGGCGCGTTCGCCGGCCTCGATGCGGCCAACCAGCATCGGCGCGGTGCCCCAGGTGACGGCGAGGCGGCAGGCACTTTGCTTTTCGAATTTCCGAAACAATTCCTCGGCGGCACTGCGCACACCGATGCTGCTGTAAACGGTAAGGTCGACCATCGGGAAGGATTCCTTGTTGCATCGTTTTATATCGCGTGCGAATGAGCGCGCGAAGCAGAAACCGGGAGCAGGCCGATATGGAAGACTTCATCGCCGGCTACCGCCGCTTTCGTGCCGGCACGTGGCGCAACGAGCGTTCTCGCTTCGACGAATTAAGCAAATTCGGCCAGAAGCCGCGCGCACTCGTGATTAGCTGTTCGGACAGCCGAACCGACCCGCAAATGGTCTTCAATGCGGTGCCGGGCGAGCTCTTTGTCATCCGCAATGTCGCCAATCTGGTGCCGCCCTACGGACCGGATGACCAGCCGCACGGCAGCAGCGCCGCAATCGAATTCGCGGTGCGAGCGCTCAAGGTCCCGCAAGTCATCGTGATGGGGCATGCCATGTGCGGCGGCATTCAGGCGCTCTTAAACGGCGCGCCTGCGGAAGCGTCGGACTTCGTCAGCCAATGGGTTCGTATAGCCGAACCGGCGCGGGCCCGCGCCATGACGGCGCCGGTAGAACGCCGGCAAGATATTTGCGAGCATGAATCGGTCCGGCTTTCGCTCGAGAACCTAATGACCTTCCCGTGGATCGCGAGCGCGGTCCGCGCCGGCCTGCTCAAGCTACACGGCTGCTTTTTCGACATCCGTTCCGGTATTTTGGAGCGGCTTGGCGACGATGGCATTTTTCGCGCCATTGCCGACTGAAGCTTTTAGGTTGCTTCCTACGCTGAACAGCGGGCTTGGTTCACTCCGCACTGATGTCTAAATCAACGGCAGCATCATGATGCCCGCGACAAGGACGGAGATGCTGGGTAAGGTGCGATACAGGTTGCGTTTTGCGAGGAATGAATGGCTGACAACAATTACGACATCATCATCATTGGATCGGGTCCTGGCGGCTATGTCACCGCCATTCGGGCGGCGCAACTTGGATTTAAGACCGCCATTGTCGAGCGTGAATATCTCGGCGGAGTCTGCCTCAATTGGGGCTGCATCCCGACCAAGGCGTTGTTACGTTCGGCCGAGATTTTCCATTATCTCGAGCACGCCAAAGATTATGGGCTCTCGGTCGGCGAGGTGACCTACGATCCCAGCGCGGTGGTCAAGCGCTCGCGCGCCGTCGCAAAACGGTTGAACGATGGCGTCGGCTTTCTGATGAAGAAAAACAAGGTCGCCATCATCTGGGGCGAAGCGACAATCGACGCGCCCGAAAAAGTGACCGTGAAAGCCGGACGAAACGAGCCGCCCAAAGGCACGCTGGGTGCGGGTGCGTATCAGGCTAAGCACATCATCATTGCGACGGGCGCGCGGCCGCGCGTTCTGCCGGGCATCGAGCCCGATAGGAAACTAGTGTGGACTTATTTCGAGGCGATGGTGCCGGATCGGATGCCGAAGTCGCTGCTTGTTATCGGTTCGGGCGCGATCGGAATCGAATTCGCATCTTTCTATCGCACGCTTGGCTCCGAGGTGACGGTCGTCGAGGTGTTGCCGCAAATCTTGCCGGCGGAAGATTCTGAAATAGCTGCTTTCGCGCGCAAGAGCTTTGAAAAGCAAGGCATCAAGATCTTTACCGGTGCTAAAGTCACGAAACTCGACAAGAAGGGCGATGGTGTCACCGCGACAATCGACGACGGCAAGGGCGGCACGCAAACACTCACGGTCGAGCGAGTGATTTCGGCGGTCGGAGTCGTCGGCAACATCGAAAATCTTGGGCTGGAAAGGCTCGGCGTGAAAACCGACCGCGGCGCGATTGTTATCGACGGTATGTGCAAGACCAACGTGCCAGGAATTTACGCCATCGGCGATGTCGCCGGTCCGCCGCTTTTGGCGCACAAGGCCGAACATGAGGGTGTAATCTGCGTCGAGGCCATCAAAGGCCTGCATCCGCATCCGATGGACAAGCTGCTAATTCCGGGTTGCACCTATTGTTCGCCGCAGATCGCCTCGGTCGGTCTCACCGAGCAGGCCGCTAAGGAGAAAAAGCTCGACGCCCACGTCGGTCGCTTCCCCTTCGTCGGTAATGGTAAGGCAATCGCGCTCGGCGAAGATCAGGGCCTTGTCAAAGTGATTTTCGACAAAAAGACCGGCCAACTCCTCGGCGCACATATGGTCGGCGCCGAAGTCACCGAATTGATCCAAGGTTACGTGGTGGCGATGAACCTCGAGACCACCGAAGAAGAGCTCATGCACACCGTGTTCCCCCATCCGACATTGTCCGAGATGATGAAGGAGGCGGTGTTGGATGCCTATGGACGGGTACTAAACATCTAGGCGACTAATCCTGCCATCGGCTTGAGCGCCTCGCTGCCAGGGAACACGTTTTGCGCCAGAGCTCTTTCATCAGCGCGTAGATGATCACGCAAAATACCCTTGAGCACCGCGCGCAGATCGGTCGTCGGTTTAAGATCGCGGTTCTCATAGAGATCGGCGGGCTTTAACCCGGGCCAATCGGCGATGACCCGGCCGCCTTGGAGCGCGCCGCCGACGAGAAGCGCAACCGTCGCCGTGCCGTGGTCGGTACCGTCGGTGCCGTTGATGCGGGCGGTGCGGCCAAATTCAGTGGCAAGCGCTACGACGGTCTCCCGCCAGGCCGACCCCATATTGGATTTGACCGCCGCCAGCGCCTCATCCAGAGCGCCGAGTAGTTGCGACAGCCGGCCTTGCGCGATACCTTCGTTGAAATGCGTATCCCAGCCGTCGAGCGCGAGCGCGCCGATCCGCGGTCCATCTGGTTGCGCCAAGAACTTCGCGGCGGTGCCGGCGGCTTCCGCGAAGTAAGCGCGCACTTGCGCTGGAACCGCCACAGCGGGTTTCTGCGCCATGCCGCCGGACTGTTCGACGGTAACGAGCTTGGAATTGTCCTCAAGCACGCCCGCAAGCTTGGCATCGCTTTCCCGGTAAAGAGCGAGCAGACGGTGCACCGTGTCTTCGCTCGCGGGCATCAAGCGCGGCGGCGACCATGACAGGACGGGGGCCGTTCCGCGCACTACAAGCGGCGTGACCGGTCCGACCGCGAAGACTTTGCGGCCGCGCGGATTGATCCGTCCGCCAGGCGCAAGTCCGGTCAGCGCCCGATTGAGCCAGCCGCTCTCGCTCGCCCCGGGCTTCGGCAGGCCGCTCTCCAACAGATCTTGACCGTCGAAATGCGAGCGTTCGCGATAGGGCGTGGCGCTGGCATGGACCACGATTGCCTCCTTTGTCTCGAACATACGATGCAGGTTGGGCATCGCCGGATTAAGCGCAAAGAAGTCGTCGAGCTTGAGCGCCGGCGCTTTGCCATCGAGCGTCAATGCATTGTCGCCGCGCAATGCCAGCCAATTCGGATCGCCGACCGGCCCCACGGTCGCAAGGCCGTCCAGCGCGCCGCGGAGAATGATGGTGAGAAAGCGAGGGTCGCGGCCTTCGGCCTGCGCAAGTTTCGGCAGATACGCCCAGGCGAATAGCGTCCCGGAAGCGAGCAACAGTTCGCGGCGTGAGGCGGCATGCAGTCTCATTATCATCTCCGCAGAAATTCAGGCGCCATCACCAAGAGCGCCACGGCCTGGCCGCGGGTCTCGGCGCGTGCCACGGTCTCACGAGTCGGTGCCGAGGCGAGGGGACCGAGACTGCTTTCAAGGAGTTCGAGCGGCTCTGCGTGCGGTGCGCGGCCAGCAAATTCAGTGGCGATATCGATGCGTCGCGGTATGCCGTCAATCCAGGCCGCTTCACTGTCCGCGTAGCCGTTCGGCGCCGGTGGCCGCCACAGTGGCGCGCCGAGTGCCACCTGCGCATTCATGATGCGGCCGATCGGAATTTCGGCACGCGTCCCAGTGAGACGAATGACGCCGGCAATCCATTCAGCTGGTAGCTTGAGCTTTTGCCGGGGCGCCGACCAGGACTCCTCCGCCGTGACCAATGTTTTCGCCACTTGTTTAAGATCGCCGTCGGTGTCGACGAACGTCTTCGCAAGCTTAGACACCAGCGTCGTCGGCGGATCGTCAGCCACGAAGTGCTGCGCGAGCTTTCCGGCGATGTGCTGCGCGGTAGCTGGATGTCTCGCCAGATCGGTGAGTACCGCGCGGCCCTGATCGACGCCGTTGTCGGCGTAGCGCTTGCCAAGCACGACCTGATCGCCTGGTTCATGCAGACGCTTGATGAAAACAAATTCACCGCCGTGGACGGGATTCTCGGGCTGGAGCCAGGTCCAGCCGGTCAGTACTTTGGCGAAATTGGTGACATCGGACTGGCTATAGCCGCTGCGCACGCCCAGCGTATGCAGTTCAAGCGTCTCGCGCGCCAGATTCTCATTGAGGCCCTTGTCGCGGTTGATCCCGGCGATCGAATCCGCGCCCATCGATTGCACATTATCGAGGTAGAGAAGCATCGCCGGATGGCTTTCCACCGCTTGCAAAAGATCAGTAAAGCGGCCGAGCACGTGTGGGCGGATGGCCTCGCGTTCATAAGCGCCGACCATGGCAACGTCCTTGTCCGCAGAAACGCAGAAGTGGTTCGACCAGAACCAGACGAGGCGTTCGACAAAACCGACATTCGCGTCAGCGGCGGCGTCGAAACGCGCTTTGGCTTCGTTGAGAATAATTTGCTGCGGCAGAGGCGGCTTTTGAGCGGGCGCCGCGCCATCCGAGGCAAGCGCTTTGACCGGCTCGGAAACTCTCTGCGTTTCGTCGCCGACGCTGTTCTCCTTTTCCCGGCGTAAGGCGAGCTTTTGCTCGGCCCGGCGCTCGGCGCGGAATTCGAAAACCTCGCGCGCCGCTTCGGCGCTTGAAACCAGAGTCGACGCATCAAGCCGACCAGCGCCCGGCCGCTCAAGATCGGCAACCAGCGCGCCGCGGGGATCGGCCGCAATTGCCGCTATCGCATTGCCGACTGGACCGAAGCCAAATCTGTGAAGGCCAAGCGCCGCCGCTTCCTGTCCGGAACGTGGTCCGCCCTTGGTACTCATGAATCGTCCAGAACGCTGTGCGCGCCCCACCCACCATCAACAGGCTTTCTTTGTGGCGAAAGTTGTGGTGCGAAATCGAAAAAACGCAAGCAAAACATTACTATCCGTTCATCCGCCACGCGCGGCAAGCCAACAGCTTGCGGCGCCCAGATCGCAGCCGTAAGTATCGTTCAGGGGTCACTGACCGCTGGGAACCTGATTCCGCGATGGCCATATTGATCGATACTGTTGCCGCTGGGCCACGCCGCCCTCGTCATCCGGAAAAAGCGCATCGGCCGGATCAGCCCGTCCTTGCCAAGCCTGCATGGATCCGCGTCAAGGCACCCGTATCCACGGGGTATCTCGAAACTCAGCGGATCGTGCGCGATCACGATCTGCACACGGTGTGCGAGGAGGCCGGCTGCCCAAATATCGGCGAGTGTTGGGAAAAGAAACACGCCACCTTCATGATCATGGGCGACACCTGCACACGGGCCTGCGCCTTCTGCAACGTCAAGACCGGGCTGCCCGGTGCGCTCGACCCGGCCGAACCGCAGCATGTCGCCGAAGCCACGGCGAAACTTGGCCTTGCGCATGTTGTCGTCACTTCGGTCGATCGCGACGATCTCGACGATGGCGGAGCAGCGCACTTCGCTGCGGTCATTCGCGCTATCCGTGCGCGCTGCCGCACGACCACCATCGAAGTTCTCACGCCGGATTTTTTGCGCAAGCAGGGTGCGGCTGAAGTCGTGGTTGCTGCACGGCCGGATGTCTTCAACCACAATCTGGAGACGGTCCCGTCGAAATACGTCACGGTGCGACCGGGAGCGCGCTACTTCGCCTCGATTCGACTCTTGCAGCGCGTCAAAGAAATTGACCCGCAGATTTTCACTAAGTCCGGGATCATGGTCGGACTCGGCGAAGAGCGAAACGAAATTCTGCAGGTGATGGATGATTTGCGCGCGGCCGATGTCGATTTTCTGACCATCGGTCAATATCTGCAGCCGTCGCGCAAACATCACGCGGTCATCCGGTTTGTCCCGCCCGATGAATTCAAAGAGCTGGCGGCTATCGCTTACGCCAAGGGTTTTTTGATGGTTTCGGCAAACCCACTGACCCGGTCTTCACACCACGCGGGCGACGATTTTGCCCGGCTGAAGGCGCTGCGGATATCGCCTCAATAAATGCCGCAATTCTCGACCAAGCGGCATGTCCAGCATTCCGCGTCCGAAATGTTTGACCTGGTCGCCAACGTCGAACGCTATCCGCAATTCGTCCCGCTGTGCCGGTCGCTGCGGGTGCGCAAGCGATCGACTGAGCGGGGCAAGGAGATTGTCATCGCCGACATGACGGTTGCCTATAAGCTTATCTACGAGACCTTCACCAGCCGGGTGACGCTCGATCGATCAGACCTTGAGATTCTCGTCGAATATCTCGAAGGCCCGTTCCGTAAAATGAATAACCGTTGGAGGTTTCATCCGGCGGAAGAGGGCGCCTGCGACGTGGAGTTTTTCATCAGTTACGAATTCCGAAGTCGCACGCTCGGTCTTCTCATGGGCGCCATGTTCGATGCCGCCTTCCGCCGCTTTTCCGCGGCCTTCGAACGTCGGGCCGATCAGATTTATGGCGTGAAGGCGGACTAGGCCACCCGCCTGGCTGCCGGCCTCGTTTGCTCGACCAAATCGGCCAAAAGCGCCAGCGCTTCCGCCACGGAGCGTTCGCGCACGCGGCGCCGTCCGATATTTCCAAACAGGCGCCGCCGCGCGAGCACCTTGCCGTCGCGCCTCGCGGCGGCAAAGTGCACGAGACCGACGGGCTTTTCCTTAGACCCGCCGGCTGGACCGGCGATACCGGTGATCGACACCGCAAAATCTGCGCTCGAGCGCTTCAGCGCGCCTTTGGCCATGGCCGCGGCTGCTTCAGCGCTCACAGCGCCGTGACGCAGAAGGATGGCGGCGGGGACGCCAAGCAGCCTTTGCTTGGCTTCGTTCGAATAAGTCACAAAACCGCATTCGAATACGTCCGACGATCCAGCGATTGCAGTGAGCGCTGCGGCGACGAGACCACCTGTGCAAGATTCTGCCGTTGCCACGCGCACCTCACGCGCCCGGCAGAGATCGAGCACAAATTTTGCCGGCCGGCTCGAACCTCGCTCGCTCATCTAACGCTCCAAGGTAACCGGACCGTCGCGGTCGCCATGGCGAAAATTCCCTCGCCGCGACCGGCAAAGCCTAGTTTTTCGCTGGTCGTCGCCTTAACCGCTACGCGATCGACCGGAATATCCGCGATGAAGGCGATGTGGGCACGCATTGCGTCTCGGTGTGGCGAAATCCGCGGCGCTTCGCAGACAATGGTGACGTCAAGGTGCGCAATCATGCCGCCCCGATTGCGGACGCGTTCGCAAGCGAAGGCGAGGAAACGATCCGAGGCCACACCCTTCCATTGCGGATCACTCGGCGGGAAGTGTGCCCCGATGTCGCCGTCAGCCAGCGCACCGAGGAGCGCATCGACAAGAGCATGCAACGCGACGTCAGCGTCCGAATGTCCGGTCACGCCGCGCGAATGCGGGATGCGAACGCCGCCAAGCATGACGTGATCACCGTCGGCAAAGGCATGGACGTCGAAACCGTTGCCGGTTCGCACATCCGACAGCGCCGCTAGCCGCGTCATCTCGGCGCGAGCAAAATCGTCGCCGGTCGTCACTTTCAGGTTTGCTGCGTCGCCCTCAAAGATACTCACGCACTGACCGGCCCATTCAGCGAGAGCCGCATCGTCGGTGAAGCTTTGCTGCTGCGCTGCCGCCGCGCGCCGGTGCGCTTGCAGGATCAGCGGGAAAGAAAAAGCTTGCGGCGTTTGCACGACGCGCAGCCTCTCGCGATCGAGCGTCTGGATAACCACAGCGCGATCGTCGATTGCCTTGACCGTATCGGCAAGCGCGACGCCGGGTACCGCCGCACTGGCCGCGCGTCCAGCGTTGATCGCGCGATCGATCAATGTTGCGCTGACAAAGGGGCGCGCTGCGTCGTGAATGAGAACCAGCGCTGGGGCGCGCGTCGCGAGGGCTTCCAGTCCGGCCCGAACGGATGCTTGCCGCGTGGCCCCGCCGGCGGTTGCCGGCAACAGGCCTTTGAGACCGGTAACTGCGCGCTCGTACGTCTTCGCGTCGCTCGGATTGATGACGGGCTGGACCAAGTCAATCCGCGGGTGGGAGAGAAAGGTACGTAACGTCGAACGGATCATCGGCTCGCCGGCGATCTGTCGATATTGCTTTGGAATGTCTGCGCCGGCGCGTTCGCCGCGTCCCGCCGCCACGATGACGGCAGCCACTGTCTCGGCCATCAGAAATCTTGCTCCGCTCGGCCTTGCTTTATCCCATGTCGGCAAGCGGGCGAATGGTTGCCGCCGATAGCGGTGAATATCGTTTCGGTGCACAGAGCAGCGATATTGCAGTGCAACACTTGCACGGCAACCGAATTTGGCTAAACTCTATGCACCGTTTGACTTCGCCTAATTGATGTGCAGCGATGTCGCATTCCGCATTCTTTATATCCGGTCATGGCCTAAGATGATGATATTATGTGGCTTTTTTTACTCACCGGACGCTGCGGAAGATCGCAGGATGTCTGCTAGATGAGCGCGGTCGAGCCACTGCTGGCTGGAACGCCGGCAGATGCCGTTCTTAACGCCTTGCCGCATCCCGTCGTCGTCGTCGCGGCCGACGGCAAGGTAATTGATGCCAATGCGGCCGCGGAAGCTTTTTTCGAGGTCTCGTTGCCGCTGCTGCGGCGTTATCTCCTTCGCGATCTGGTCCCGTTTGGCAGCCCCTTGCTGGTGCTGGTTGAGCAGGTGCGCAAACGCGGCGCCGCAGTAAACGAATACAAAGTCGATCTCGGCACACCGCGTAATCCCGGTGACCGTTTGGTTGATCTGCACGTCGCGCCGCTGCCAGAGCAGCCGGATTACGTCGTCGTTATGCTCCAGGAGCGCACGATCGCCGACAAAATGGACCGCCAGCTCACGCATCGCGGGGCCGCGCGTTCTGTGATTGCGCTTGCCGCAATGCTCGCGCACGAAATCAAAAACCCGCTGTCGGGCATCCGCGGCGCGGCGCAGCTGCTCGAACAATCGGTTGACGATGACGATCGTTCACTGACCAAACTGATCTGCGAGGAAGCGGATCGTATCGTCAAGCTTGTCGATCGCATGGAGGTGTTTAGCGACGAGCGGCCGGTCGAACGCGAGCCGATCAATATTCATGTAGTGCTCGATCACGTGAAGCGTCTGGCGCAATCGGGCTTCGCGCGACATATCAAGTTCGTTGAGGACTATGATCCCTCTCTGCCGCCGGTTCTCGCCAATCGCGATCAGCTTGTTCAGGTGTTCTTGAACTTGATCAAAAACGGCGCCGAAGCGATCGGCGAAACGGCAAGCGGCGGCGAGATCGCGCTGTCGACCGCCTTTAGGCCGGGGGTTCGCCTGTCGCTGCCAGGCGCGCACGCGCGCATTTCTCTGCCGCTCGAATTTTGCGTGAGGGATAACGGACCGGGCGTGCCGGAGGAACTCTTGCCGCACCTGTTTGATCCGTTCGTCACCACAAAGCCGACGGGCTCCGGGCTCGGGCTTGCGCTGGTCGCGAAAATCGTCGGCGATCACGGCGGCATCATCGAATGCGAGTCGCAACCGCGCCGCACTGTGTTCCGTATCCTCATGCCGAAATACGCCGCAACGCTGGGCGGCGAGGGAGTCCCGCCGCAGAGCCGCGTTCCAACGCAAGGGAATCATTGATGCCTGTAGGCAATATTCTCGTCGCGGACGACGATGCGGCGATCCGGACAGTCCTCAACCAGGCGCTATCGCGCGCCGGCTACGAAGTCCGATCTACCGGCAATGCTGCCACGCTGTGGCGCTGGATCAGCCAGGGCGATGGCGACCTCATTATCAGCGACGTGCTTTTGCCCGATGAAAGCGCCTTCGACTTATTACCGCGCATCAAGAAGGCGAGGCCGGATCTGCCAATCATCGTGATGAGCGCGCAGAACACATTCATGACGGCCATTCGAGCATCCGAACGGGGCGCATACGAATATTTGCCTAAGCCGTTCGACCTCAAAGAGCTGATAGCGATCGTGGGGCGCGCGCTCTCAGAACCGAAGGAAAAGCCACGTCCGACTCCCAAATCGGAAGACTTCGAGTCGATTCCACTCGTCGGCCGTTCACCGGCCATGCAGGAAATCTATCGCGTACTCGCGCGCTTGATGCAGACCGATTTGACCGTGATGATTTCAGGTGAATCCGGCACCGGCAAAGAATTGGTCGCCCGCGCGCTGCATGATTACGGCAAACGCCGCAGCGGTCCATTCGTCGCAATAAACATGGCGGCGATCCCACGCGACTTGATCGAGTCCGAATTGTTCGGCCACGAGAAGGGCGCCTTCACCGGCGCCAATACCCGCAGCTCTGGCCGCTTTGAGCAAGCCGAGGGCGGGACCCTTTTCCTCGATGAGATCGGCGACATGCCGATGGAGGCGCAGACCCGACTGCTGCGGGTATTGCAGCAAGGCGAGTACACGACCGTCGGCGGCCGCACTCCGATCAAGGCCGACGTGCGCATCATCGCCGCCACCAACAAAGACCTGCGACAGCTCATTCAGCAAGGCTTGTTCCGCGAGGATCTGTTTTTCCGTCTTAACGTCGTGCCGCTGCGATTGCCCCCGCTACGCGAACGCAGTGACGACATTCCCGATTTGATCCGTCATTTCTTCGCGCTCGTGGAGCGGGAAGGCTTGCCGCCGAAGCAGATCGACCAGGTGGCAATCGACCGGCTCAAGCGGCATCGCTGGCCAGGTAACGTGCGGGAACTGGAAAATCTGGCACGGCGTCTAGCTGCACTCTATCCACAGGAAACGATCACAGCGGCTGTGGTCGATGCTGAATTATCGCAGCCCGTGTTAGGGCCTCCTGGGGACAGCCAGGGCGGGGATGAACATTTGTCCAACGCGGTCGAACGCTACCTCGCCAGATATTTTTCCGGGTTCGATGGCGAATTGCCGCCACCTGGCCTTTATCATCGTATTTTGCGCGAGGTTGAAGGTCCGCTGGTCTCGGCCGCCCTTGCCGCCACGAGGGGCAATCAGATACGTGCCGCCGACCTTCTCGGCGTCAATCGCAACACATTACGCAAGAAAATCCGCGATTTGGATATCCAGGTCTATCGCACTGGCGGTGGTTAGCTGGCAAATCGGTCACAGAACTTCCGCGCTGCCTACCAGGTGGCCGCCCAGTTATTGTCGCAATCGGGCAACATTGTTGTATAAAAGCATCACTCAGGTGCGGGGTGGGCGCCTAATTTCCTTGCTCATCCGGTCGGCTTTTTATCCCAGGGGCAGGCTCCGGACCTTTTGGCATGGCGACTGTCGAACAGGTTGCCCCGCATGACACGGCGGCCAGCGCGCTGATGCCCGCCTCATCTCGGCTGATCGGCCCGATAACGGACAGCATTGCGCTTTTCTTGGCGGCCCTCACCCTCCTGGTGCTCTCCGGGATAACCCCGATCGCACCTATCAATGCATTGGCTACCGCGATCGACTTGTTGCACTCGCTGATTTATGGCGGTGCCGGTGCCACAGCACCACCGACCGCGGTGGTACAGGCCGCAATCGTGCTGTTGCTGCTGATCGGCAATATCGTGGCCGATAGTCTGTTGCTGGTGGCGCCGACGCCGATGGCGTCGCGGCTGATAGGAGCAATCGCGCTCGGGCTTGCGCTGCTTTGGGCCACCGCCACATTTCTGGTGCTTGGCGGTCTAACGTGGATCGCACCGGTCGATGAGGTGGTCAAGCAGCTGCTGCTTGGGAACGCCGTCACCGGAGTCTTACTACTCGCCATCATCGGGCGCGAAGTCTGGGTCGTCATCCAAGGACGCCGCCGCGGCCGGGCGGGATCACGGCTTCACGTGCAAATCGTCGGGCTGTTTGCAGTCATCGCGGCGGTGCCGACTGTGCTGGTTTCCGTGGTCGCCAGCACGACCCTGGACCGTGGACTTGATCGGTTCTTTTCAACTCGCACCCGCGCGATGATCGAACAATCGGTGATCGTCGCAAATGCTTATGTCAGCGAGCACGCCGAGGCGATACGCAGCGAATTGCTGTCGATGGCCTACGTTCTCGGCCGCGCCCGGCCAATATTCGATTCCGAGCGGGATCAATTCCAGAAGATCATGAGCGCGCAAGCTGCCGGACGTAACCTCTCCGCTGCGCTCATAATCAAATCCGACGGCACGACAGTCGATCGGGCTGGGGTGACCATTGATAAAAATATCGTCTTACCGACGGCCGACCTACTTGCCGAAGTCAATGAAACCGAGCCGCGAGTCGCGCTCATTCCCGAAGACAATCATCTCGCCGCCGTCGTCAAGCTGCGGGGCTATGACGACATGTACCTTTACGCCGCGCGCATCCTTGATCCGCGAGTCGTACAGCAATTGCGCGCCACGCAGGAGACCGTCGGCGAATTTGCCAATCTCGAGGCTCGCCGCCTCGGCATCCAGGTCGCCTTCGGTCTGATGTTCGCGATCATCGCGCTGATCGTCCTGCTTTCATCGGCTTGGATTGGATTGGACTTTGCCAATCGTTTGGTTGCTCCCATTCGCCGTCTGATCGGCGCCGCGAACGTGGTGTCGACCGGCAATTTGAACATTCAAGTCCCGGTGCGCCGCTCAGAAGGCGATATGGCGCGGTTGGGCGAGACTTTCAACAAAATGACCCAAGAGCTGCGCACGCAACATGAGGACATCGTGCGCGCGCGCGACCTTATCGACAGCAGGCGGCGTTTCACCGAAGCGATGCTCGCCGGCGCCAGCGCCGGCGTGATCGGGGTCAACGCCGACGGGCGAATCTCGATACTCAACCGTTCCGCGGAGCGACTCATGGGCCGAGCCGAGACCGAGGTCCTGAATCTGCCGCTGGCGCAGGTCGCGCCGGAACTCGGGGAGATCTTCGAAGCGGCGCGCACCGGTAATCAGCGTCTCATTCAACGACAACTCGCCGTGACGCGCGAGGGTCAGGAGCGAAATTATTCCGTGCGCGTGACCAGCGAGCAGGCGACCGAGGCCGAGCATGGCTACGTGATCACGATTGATGACATCACCGAGTTGGTGCTGGCGCAGCGCTCCTCCGCATGGGCCGATATCGCGCGCCGGATCGCGCACGAGATCAAGAACCCGCTCACGCCGATCCAGCTCTCGGCCGAACGGCTACGGCGCAAATACGGCAAGTCGATCGCGGACGACCCGATCGTCTTTGAACAATGCACCGAGACGATCGTGCGTCAGGTCGACGACATCAAACGCATGGTGGACGAGTTCTCGCGTTTCGCGCGCATGCCAAAAGCGGTCATTGCCGACGAGGACGTCGCCGATACCGTGCGCCAAGCGGTATTTCTGTTGCGTGTCGCCCACCCCGATATCGACTTTGACGTCGAACTCGAGGGCGAGACGATGCCGGCGCGTTTCGATCGGCGGCTGATTTCACAGGCGCTGACAAACATCGTCAAGAACGCGGCCGAAGCGATCGGCGCCGTACCGCCTGCCGAGCTTGGCCGCGGCCGGATCATGGTGCGCGCACAGCGCGACGGAAAGGACGTCGTCATCGATGTCATCGATAACGGCGTTGGCTTGCCGAAGGAAAATCGCGCGCGCCTGCTCGAGCCCTATGTGACCACGAGAGAAAAGGGAACTGGGCTGGGCCTCGCTATTGTCGGCCGCATCTTAGAGGAGCACGGCGGGCGTCTCGAACTGCGGGATGCGGCCGAGAAGACTCCCGGCGTACGTGGCGCATGGATGCAATTGCGATTCGTGGCTGAACGCGTCGTGACTACTACGACTGAAGAGCCGCCGCTCGAAACGCGCACGGCTGCGGAATAATTTTTCAGGATAGGGCGAAAGTCACCATGGCATCGGATATCCTGATCGTCGACGATGAAGCAGATATACGCGAACTGGTCGCGGGTATCCTGCAGGACGAAGGTCACGGCACACGGACGGCACGTGATAGCGACGAGGCGCTTGCCGCCGTCATCGCGCGTAGGCCCAATCTCGTTTTCCTCGATATCTGGCTCCAGGGTAGCCGTCTCGACGGTCTGCAACTGCTCGATGGTCTCAAGCAGCAGCACCCCGAACTGCCGATTGTGATGATCTCGGGACACGGCAATATCGAAACCGCGGTCTCTGCCATCAAACGCGGCGCTTATGATTTCATCGAAAAACCGTTCAAGGCCGATCGCCTGTTGCTTGTTGCCGAACGCGCGCTCGAGAATTCGCGATTAAAACGCGAGGTCCAGCAGCTCAAGCAATTCGCCCCTCTCGCTGCAACCTTGGTTGGACATTCGCCCTCTGTTAACCAACTGCGCCAGACGATCGAAAAAGTGTCTCCCACAAACAGCCGCGTTCTCATTGTCGGTCCGTCCGGCAGCGGCAAGGAGCTCGCCGCGCGAACCATTCACGCGCATTCGGCGCGCGCGACCTCACCGTTCGTGGTGATTAATGCCGCCGCCATCACCCCCGAGCATATGGAGACTGAGCTGTTCGGCATCGAAGGCGGCAACGGTACGACAAGCCGCAAGGTCGGAGCGCTCGAGGAGGCGCACGGCGGCACCTTGTTCATCGATGAAATTGCGGACATGCCGCGTGAGACCCAGAACAAGATTTTGCGTGTCTTGGTCGATCAAACCTTCCAACGCGTCGGCGGCAGCACGAAAGTGACCGTGGACGTCCGGATCGTTTCCTCGACCAGCCGCAACATCGAAGCAGACATCGCCGCGGGCAAGTTCCGGGAAGACCTTTATCATCGCCTGTCGGTGGTCCCGATCCGCGTGCCGGGGCTGGCCGAGCGGCGAGAGGACATTCCCGAACTTGTCGAATATTTCATGAGTCAGATTTCACACACGACCGGACTGCCAAAACGTACCGTTGGATCAGATGCGCTGGCGGTGCTGCAATCCCATGACTGGCCGGGAAACGTGCGCCAGCTCCGCAATAATGTGGAGCGGCTGATGATCCTCGCCGGCGGCGATCCGGAGGCAGCGATCACGGCATCGATGTTGCCGCAGGATGTTGGCTCGATGATTCCGAATATGCCGAACGGCAATGGCGGTGAACATTTGATGAGTCTTGCTTTGCGTGAGGCCCGCGAAGTCTTTGAACGCGAATATTTGTTGGCACAGATCAACCGCTTTGGCGGCAATATTTCACGCACCGCCGAATTCGTCGGCATGGAGCGTTCGGCTTTGCACCGCAAGCTGAAGGCGCTTGGGATTGATTGATGACAGATGTATCAAAGATCAGATATCGCAACACAAAACATCAGGCTTCCGACCTCTGACATCTGAGTGCGACGTTTGACGTCTGGCCTCCGACCTCTGACATCCTATGTCCCGCATTGCTTACGTCAATGGCCGTTATCTGCCCTTCCGCGACGCCAAGGTGCACGTCGAGGACCGCGGCTATCAATTCGGCGACGGTGTCTATGAAGTCTGCGAGGTGAGGGGCGGCCGGCTCGTTGACGAACGGCGGCACCTTGAGCGGCTGCAGCGTTCGCTTGCCGAACTGCGCATTCGCTCGCCAATGCCGGTGCGCGCGCTCGGTGTCGTTTTACGCGAAGTGGTTGCGCGCAATCGCATCGGTTACGGCATCGTTTATTTGCAAGTCACCCGCGGGGTGGCGCGTCGCGAGCATGCCTTTCCATCGCAAGTGGTGCCTGCAAGCCTGGTCGTGACCGTGCGCGGCCTCAATAAATCCCGTAATGAGGCCCTCGCTGCACAGGGAATTGCCGTGATCAGCGTTCCGGATAATCGATGGGGCCGAGTTGACATCAAGACCATCGGATTGCTGCCGAACGTGCTGGCGCGGCAAGCGGCGCTCGAGCGGGGCGCACGCGACGCTTGGTTCGTTGATGAGGACGGTAGAGTAACCGAAGCCTCTTCGGCGAATGTCTGGATTGTCACTTCCAGCGGTACCTTGGTTACCCGTAACGCTGACCATGCGATATTACGAGGCATTACCCGCACCGTTTTGTTCGATGCCATCAAAGCCGAACGCCTCACCGTTGAAGAACGGCCGTTCACGCTCGAGGAAGCCCACAAAGCGCGCGAAGCATTCATAACCTCAGCCAGTCAGATCGTGCTGCCGGTCGTTCGGGTCGATGACCGGATCGTCGGCGACGGCAAGCCCGGCCCGGTGGCGACCGCCCTTCGGCGTGCGTACCACCGCTACGCCGAGGCAGGATGAATTTAAGACCACGCCTCTAACTTGGGCTTGCATCGCTGCCCGGCGCGCTTTCTAATAGTCGAGCCGGCCGATGGGTTGGCTGGCTCTGCGGGATCGCAAGCAGAGAGAGGCAAAAAGCTCGAAATAGGCCAATAAACTGCCGCGGGGCAGGGGCTCGCGGCGCAAAGAACGGAACAAGGCCATGGCAGCCGACCGCGCACAAAATCTGCAAGACACATTCCTCAATCACGTCCGTAAAAATAAAATTCCACTCACCATTTTCCTGGTGAACGGCGTCAAACTGCAGGGCGTCGTTACTTGGTTCGATAATTTCTGCGTGCTGTTACGCCGCGACGGACATTCGCAGCTTGTCTATAAGCACGCTATTTCGACCATTATGCCGGGGCACCCCGTACAACTGTTCGAAGGCGCCGAGGAAGCGCCGCCCGGAGAATAGTTGGAGCCGCGCCACCGCGACACGCGCCCCTTGGCGCCGCGCCCGCCCGCCTCGCGGGCGGGGAAAAGGCGCGGGGATTCTCCGAGCACGGGCCGGGCATTGGTTGTCGAGCCAATTCTACGCCGGACGAATAGCAGTGCCGGCGAGCGGCCGCCGCAAGCAAAGCTTGACGAGGCGATCGGCCTTGCCCGTGCCATTGATCTTGAAGTCGAACAATCCGGCATTGTCATGCTCAATGCGTTGCGGCCGGCGACATATCTCGGCAAGGGCAAGGTCGAAGAGATTTCAGGTCTGGTCAAAAGCTTCGATGGCGGCATCGTCGTGATGGATTGCGCTCTTTCGCCGGTACAACAGCGCAATCTAGAAAAAGCGTGGAATGCGAAGGTACTCGATCGCACCGGCCTCATTCTGGAGATTTTTGGCCGACGGGCGCGCACCCGCGAGGGCGCGCTGCAGGTCGAGCATGCGCATCTGACTTATCAAAAGAGCAGATTAGTGCGCTCCTGGACGCATCTGGAGCGCCAGCGCGGCGGTTTCGGTTTTCTCGGCGGTCCTGGCGAAACCCAGCTTGAAGCAGACCGCCGCATGATCGATGAGCGGCTCGCCAAAATCGAAAGCGAGCTCACCACGGTCAAACGCACCCGCGCGTTGCACCGCGAGAGCCGGCGGCGTGTGCCTTATCCAATCGTCGCACTGGTCGGCTACACCAATGCGGGTAAATCGACCCTTTTCAATCGCATGACGCAGGCGAGCGTGCTGTCCGCCGATGTGCTGTTCGCCACGCTTGATCCGACGCTGCGGGCGGTGACGCTTCCACACGGCGCACGGATCATTCTTTCCGATACTGTCGGCTTCATCTCGGACCTGCCAACCATGCTGATCGCGGCGTTCCGCGCCACGCTGGAAGAAGTGGTTGAGGCCGATATTATTCTCCACGTGCGCGATGTTTCGCACGACGATGCCGACGCGCAACTGCACGACGTCGAAAAGATTTTGCGCGAGCTGGGTATCGATTCACGCAACGACGCTCGTGACAAGCGTTCACTGATCGAGGTCTGGAACAAGATCGACCACCTTGACTCTCGTTCCCGAGAGCGCCTCGACAATATAGCCGAACGCCGTGCCCCGACGGATCGACCGGTTCTGGTTTCCGCTGCGACCGGGGAGGGGATCGAGATCCTTGCCACAGCAATCGAGACACGCCTTGCCGCCCACCGCGAGGTCATTCAACTTCGCCTCGATGCGGCCGATGGAGCGGGGATAAGCTGGCTGCATCGCCACACCGAAGTGCTCAGCAAATCCGTTGACACCGACGGCGGGATCGCCATGACGGTCCGCGCCGACCCGGACAAGGCCGCGAGATTAAGAGCGAAGTTCTCCGTCCCTGCCGGAGCTGCGCGGCAGCATTGAGAGGCTCGTCACTCGTTCTCTTTCTGTTTTACCTCCTTCCAAAGCGCGTCCATTTCTGACAATGTCGCGTCTTGCGGAGACTTGTCCCGCGCTGCGAGCGTACGTTCGATTGCGGCAAATCGACGTTCGAATTTTAGATTGGTCTGCCGCAGGACCGCTTCCGGATCGGCCTCGAGATGGCGCGCTAGATTGACCACCGCAAATAGAAGGTCACCGACCTCGGCTGCGGCAGCGTCTTTGTTCATATCAATCCGATCAAGTTCGGTTTCGATCTCGTCGGCTTCCTCACGGATTTTCCGCAACACCGCGCGAGGATCATTCCAGTCAAAGCCGACTTTGCTCGCCTTGACTTGCAGCTTTAAGGCTCGGGTTAGGGCAGGGAGTGCAATCGGCACACCGGCCAGCGCACCTCCTTCGCGCGTGGTTTTGTCAGCGGCTTTTTCCGCTGCTTTGATGCGCTCCCACAATCCTGCAACCGCTTGCGGCGTCTTTGAAGTTTCATCGGCAAACACGTGAGGATGGCGGCGGACCAACTTTTCAGTGATCGCTTGCACCACGTCACCGAAGTTGAACGCGTCCTTTTCTTGGGCCATCCGAGCATGGAAGACGACTTGCAGCAGAAGGTCGCCAAGCTCTTCTTTGAGATCATTGAGATCGCCACGCGCGATGGCGTCGGCAACTTCATAGGCTTCCTCCAAGGTGTAGGGCGCGATGGTGGAAAAATCCTGCGCCAAATCCCAGGGGCAACCGGTTTTCGGAGTGCGTAACGCCGCCATGATCTCGAGAAGGCGGCCGATGTCGCGCGAAGGAGTCATCGTTAAATTCCTGATACAGTGCTCGCGATTACGTCGATCGAAAGGTGCGCGGACGCTATCAGAGTTGAAAAATGCGTGCGAGCGGTGCCATGCCCGTTTCAGCCTATCTTCGTGCCAGTGTCCTACTCATTGCCGCAGCGGCCGCCCTGTTCGGCTCGGCGGGTAGCCTCGCCATACCGACCTTTTGGCTGTATTGGGGCATTCTCGCCGCAGTCTTCTTTGCCGCCTTCGCGCTACTTGATCGCGGGCTTCTGCAAGAACGCATGCGGCCGGGCGGCAGACCGACTCCGCTCGGACTGCGCGTTCTCAACGTTGTCCTCTTGACGCATTGGATCATCGCGGGCCTTGATCGCGGCCGCCTGCATTGGAGCGACAGCGTACCGCTATGGCTGCAGGCTTTCGCGTTGTTCACCATCGTTGCGGCCTATGCCCTGGTTTTTTGGGCGATGGTGGAGAACCGCTTCTTCTCTTCAGTCGTACGCATCCAATCTGAGCGGGGACAACACGTGGTCGAAAGCGGGCCATACGCTTTCCTGCGCCATCCGGGATACAGCGCCGGCATCTTGATCTTGGCGGCAAGCGGCGTCGCGCTTGGCTCGTGGATCGCTGCTGCATTTCTCGTTGTGGTCAGTGTGCCATTTCTTTTGTATCGCGTGATCCACGAGGACCACGTGCTGCAAGAGCAACTGCCCGGCTACCGCGACTATGCGCAACGGGTTCGATGGCGGCTGGTCCCGGGGATTTGGTGACGATGACGAGAGCGAGAGAGCGGCGAGTGCTGGCGGACGGTTAAGTTTATAGGTCTCATTCGCATAAGAGATATTATGGAACAATTACTGCTTAGCGCGAATGTTATTGTCTTTCCGCGAGCGTGAAAGTCATGCCGTCGAAGGCCGGCACGACATGGACCGGTAGCTTTCCCCGCAACTGGTCATAGTCGAGATCGGCATGCAAATTCGTCAGGACAGCGCGTTTTGGCTTTATGCGCTCGACCCAGTCCAGCGCTTCCGCGACGGAGAAATGGCTCGGATGCGGACGATAGCGCAGCGCATCAAGAATCCAGACGTCGAGCCCCAGTAAGGCGTCAATGCTCGCCGCTGGGATGCCGCTGAGGTCGCATGAATAAGCGAGCCCGGCGAAGCGAAATCCGAGCGAGCCGATATCGCCATGATCCTGTAGGAACGGCAGAACCGTGATTGGCCCAGCTTTTCCGGTTACGGACACCGCCGTTCCGGCAGTCAACCGGTGCCCGGTTACGATCGGCGGGTAATTGCTGCCTGGCGGCGATTCAAAGCAATAACCGAACCGGGTGTGCATCATCGCCGCGGTGTTGTCGTCAAGGTAAACGTCGACCCGCTGATGCCGTTTGATGAATAGCGAGCGCAGATCGTCGATGCCGTGGGTATGGTCGGCGTGTTCGTGCGTGTAGAACACTCCGTCGAGCCAATCGACATCGAGGTCAAGCAATTGCTCACGCAAGTCAGGTGACGTGTCGACCAAAACACGCGTGACGCCGTCTGCCGTCCGGCGTTCGACCAAGAGCGATGTGCGGCGTCGGCGGTTTTTGGGGTTATTTGGATCGCACTCACCCCAACCCAAAGCCGGCCGTGGCACGCCGGCCGATGAACCACAGCCGAGAATCGTGAATTTCAATGTCATCGCGACGCCGCGGGCCCTTGTGCGCGCGAGGCCATTGGCGCAAGCGTCTTAGGCGGCACTTTGGTGAACAGCCGAAAGAAATTTGCTGTCGTCTGTTCGGCCATCCCTTCAACCGAAACGCCGCGAGTCTCGGCGAGGACTTTTGCAATTTCGACCACGTAAGCCGGTTCGTTACGCTTGCCGCGATATTTGCCCGGCGCGAGGTAGGGTGCGTCGGTCTCGACTAAAATGCGGTCGGCCGGCAGCCCCGCCGCGATAGCCCGCAATGCTTCCGAGTTCTTGAAGGTCAAGATTCCTGTGAAGGAAATGAAATGACCCAGCGCCACCGCGCGACGTGCCAGTTCGCGACCGCCGGTGAAACAATGCAGGACGGCGGCAAAGGCGCCCTTCCCCATTTCCTCTTCCAAAATTCGCGCGGTATCGTCGTCCGCCTCACGCGAATGGATGACAAGCGGCAGCCCAGTTTCGCGCGCAGCCGTGATGTGAGTGCGAAATCCGCGTTCTTGCGCTTCGCGCGGAGAATTGTCGTAGTGGTAGTCAAGGCCGGCTTCGCCGATCGCCACGACTTTCGCGGCGCGGCTGCAGCGTACGAGCTCGTCCGCAGTTACATCCAGTTCTTCATGTGCGTAATGCGAATGCGTTCCGATCGAGCAATAAACGTCTGGAAAGCGCTCGGACAACGCAAGCAATGCGGATTGCCGGCGGACGCGTGTGGAGATCGTGACCATGCGCTCGACACCGGCAGCGCGGGCTCGCGCCAGCACGGCATCGAGCTCGTCCGCAAAATCGGGGAAATCAAGGTGGCAGTGGCTGTCGATCAGCATTTGCGTTCTATTGTGCCGCTACTCCTGACGGCTCGACATAACGCGGAAAAACCGCAGTCGGCGCGGGAAGCTTCACCCCAACGGCAATTCGGTGCTGTTTCCCGAGAAAAGCAAAGCGGCGCTCGTGCTCCGGAATGGCGAGAAGATCAAGCAATTTCCCGACCGAAGCCGGCATGAATGGAAGTACCAAGATCGACACCTGCCGCAACACTTCCGCGGTTACATAGAGCACCGTGCCCTGCCGCACCGGATCGGTCTTCGCCAACGCCCAGGGCGCCTCGCCGGCAAAATAGCGGTTTGCGTCCGCGACCGCTGCCCACACGGCATTGAGCACCTGATGCAATTGCTGAGTCATCATCGCCTCGCGCGCTTTGCCAATGAGCGCGTCGGCGGCATCGAGCATGGTTTGATCGGTGGCCTGCAACGTGCCCGGCCTTGACAGAACACCCCCGAGATTGCGCGCCACCATCGTCAGTGAGCGTTGCGCCAGATTGCCGAGATCGTTGGCGAGATCGGCATTGATGCGCGCGACAATCGCTTCGTGGCTGTAATTGCCGTCCTGGCCGAACGGCACTTCGCGCAACAGGAAATAACGCAACGGATCGACCCCGTAAGTGTCGGCCAGCGCGAAAGGATCGATGACATTGCCGACCGACTTCGACATTTTCTCGCCACGGTTGAACAGAAAACCGTGCGAGAAGATGCGGCGCGGCACCTCAATGCCGGCCGACATCAGAAAGGCCGGCCAGTACACCGCATGAAAGCGCACGATATCCTTGCCGATCACGTGCAGATCGGCCGGCCAATATTTTTTGAATTTCTTGCTTTCGGTGTCGGGAAAGCCGACGGCGGTGATGTAATTCGTCAGCGCGTCGACCCACACATACATGATGTGCTTGGGGTTGGCTGGAACCTTTATACCCCAGTCGAAAGTGGTGCGTGAGAGCGAAAGATCTTGCAGTCCGCCGCGGACGAAACTCACGACTTCATTGAATCGCTCTTTCGGCAATACGAAATCCGGCACACGCCGGTACAGGTCGAGCAGTTTGTCCGCATATCTTGAAAGCCTGAAAAAATAACTCTCCTCTTCGACCCACTCGACTGGTGTGCCGTTGGGACCAAGCCGCTGACCCTTGTCATCGAGCTTAGTTTCGCTTTCGTCGTAATAGGCTTCGTCGCGCACCGAATACCAGCCGGAATATTTGTCGAGATAAATGTCACCGGCGGCCTGCATGCGCTCCCAGATGGCTTCCGAGGAGCGATGGTGGCGCGCTTCCGTGGTGCGGATGAAATCGTCATTCGAGCAATTAAACTTCTTCACCATGGCCTGGAAGCGCGGCACGTTGCGCTCCACCAATTGGCGCGGCGTCAACTTTTCCTTGGCTGCCGTCTGCAACATCTTGATGCCGTGTTCGTCAGTACCGGTGAGAAAGAACACGTCCCGGCCGTCGAGCCGCATGAACCGCGCGATGGCATCTGTCGCAATCGCCTCATAGGCGTGGCCGATGTGCGGCGCGCCGTTCGGATAGGCAATTGCGGTGGTGATGTAATAGGGTTTGCCGGCCGATTGCTCAGTCATGAGGGTTGGTATCAACCGCGCGTGGCCTCGGCAAGGAGGCCAAAAACGCCGAACACCAGCGGCTTGCGTTCAAGATTGTACATTTCGGCATCGCGTGCCGCGCCATTGATCCGCTCGGAAGCCTCAGCCAGACGATTAAGACGCTCCAAGTTGCCTCGACCGTGATCGAGCCGCGCCGACAGCCAGGAATTCACTGTATCGAGAAAGGCTGCAAGCGGCTGCGGGTCGGTTCCGGCTAGTGCATCGCCGAGCGCGTGCAATCCGCCGGCATCGAGCCCCGGCAGCTGCGCGAGCAAGTCGAGCGCCTGCTGGCGCAGCGCCAGGGCACCGTCATCGAGCAAAGTGAGCGCCCGAGCCACCGAACCGTCCGCCGCCGCAGCGGCAGCCACGACATCCGTTTCGTCACGCTCGCAATTCATCGCCGCGGCCACGGCCGCGGCAACATCCTCCGCCGCAAGCGCCCGGAGGGAAATGATGCGGCAGCGCGACCGTAGCGTTGGCGGCGCTCGCGCGGCGGAATGAGCGACAAGCAAAAGCAGCGCGCGTTTGGGCGGCTCCTCGAGCACCTTCAAGAGCGCGTTGGCCCCGGAACGGTTGAGCTCGTCGACGGCATCGATAATCGCAATCCGCCAACCGCCCTCACCTGGCGTGGAGCCAAAAAACGGCACGGTGCGACGGATATCGTCGACCGCGATCTGGTTACGCAGCACGCCTCGCTCGTTAACGCTTCTTTCGATGGCGAGGAGGTCAGGCTGCGCCTGTGCCGCGATGCGACGGGCCACCGAGCTTGTTGGCTCGACGACAAGGGACTGGGCGCTTCGCACATCCGGGGCCGCAGGATCCGGATGACAGAGGATAAACCGCGCGAGTCGGTAAGCGAGCGTGGCCTTGCCGATGCCCTTTGGACCCGCGATGAGTACGCCGTGCGGCATGCGCGCGGAGCGATAGGCGGCAAGCAAAGCGGCCTCGGCCGCGCCGTGGCCGAACAACGCAGTCGTCTCCCGCGGGTGCGGCGTGTCGTCGATGTCGTCGTCATCGTTATTGTGGGACATCGGGAGATCCGCGCAGTTACACGTTGGCGGCTGGGGGCTCGTCTAGCTGCGCAATTGCCGACGGGCCGAACCGTGTCTCCACGGCCTGCCAAATCGCATTAGCCACAACTTCTTTGGTGGCGCTGGCGTCGATCACCACGCACCGGTCTGGTTCGCGGGAGGCAATGGCGAGATAGGCCTCACGCAGTTTCTCGTGAGATTCTGCTCCCTCGCCTTCGAAGCGGTCCGCGGCAGCACTGCCGCGTCGCTGGTTGGCTCGCTCTAACCCAATCTCAACCGACAAATCGAGGATAACCGTAAGGTCGGGCGTCAGATCGCCGACTGAAACACGTTCGAGAACGTTGATGAGCCTCTGATCGACTTGGCCGAGAACGCCTTGATACACACGGGTTGAATCCGCAAACCGGTCGCAAACAACCCACCTGCCGGATTGAAGCGCCGGCAGGATCGTGCACTGCACATGATCGTCGCGCGCGGCGGCGAACAACATGGCTTCAACGTCGGCGCCGAGCGGTTTTGCCGCCCCAGTTAAAAGCACATGCCGAATGATCTCAGCCCCCGGCGAGCCGCCAGGTTCTCGCGTCAATTGGACTGCAAGTCCCTGCGATTCCAGTCGGAGCGCCAACATCGCGGCCTGGGTGGACTTACCGGTGCCTTCGCCGCCCTCAAGGGTAATGAATTTGCCACGCATCACGAGGTCTCGGATTTACGAAATCTTGTCGCGTTCCTAAGTTTCAGCAAAGGCTTACACCTATTTCCTTCGGCGTCACTATAAGATGAATGCCGCTAATTCGCGAGCCAAATATAGTCGCGCAAACGCGCCTTTGCCGACGCGAACGGACAGAAGTTCAGAGCTTATTCACACCCGCGCGCAACAGTCCGATCATCAGTTCGGTAGCGCCGTCCATCGCCCGCTGTGGCATGCTGCCCGGGCCGACATCATCGGCAGCCTGCAACGGGATTTCGAGGGCGAGGTTCTCGCCCCGCCACACCTTCAATTTGCCGATCGGCTGTCCCCTCGCGATGGGGGCTGGTATCGGACCGGTATAGACGATGCGCGCCAGCAAACGCTGACTGTTATTCCGCGGCACCATCAGGCGCACAATGCCCGAGGCGACCAAGGGTACGTAGCTGCGGTCGCCGCCGAACACCTTGGCGTCGCCTACTGTTTGCCCCTCGGCAAATAAGACCCGCGCCTGGAAGTCATGAAAGCCGAAATCCAAAAGCTTCTTGGCCTCGTCGGCGCGTTCCTTATCCGTTTTTGCGCCGGTAACGACGACGATTAGCCGGAAATTGTCTTGTATTGCAGAACCCACCAAGTTGAAGCCTGCTTCCGATGTCTCGCCGGTCTTAAGTCCATCCGCGCCGATACCCATGCCGAGAAGCGGATTGCGGTTCTGTTGATGGATATTGTTCCAGGCGAAATCTCGTTGGCTGAAATAGGGATAAAAATCGGGATAATCGCGGATGATGTGCCGCGCCAGTTCCGCCATTTCCCGCGCGGTCACCCGTAAATCGGGATCAGAATAACCGGTGGAATTGGTAAAAGTGGAACGTCCGAGGCCAATCTCGCGGGCCCGCCGCGTAAGCACTTGGCCGAAGCTACCTTCGTTCCCCGCAAGCGCCTCCGCAACCGCGATACAGGCATCATTGGCTGAATCGACGATGATGCCTTGGATCAAATCTGAAACTTTGACCCTGCTGTGAATGGGCGCGAACATCGTCGAGCCGTGCGATGGCGCTCCGCCCTTTCGCCAGGCGTTTTCGCTGATGATGTATTCATCATCGGGCTTGACCCTGCCTTCCTTGATCTCATTGAACAAAAATTCAATCGTCATCAGCTTGGCCAGGCTCGCGGGAGCGACCAGTTCATCGCCATTTTTATCGTAGAGAATGCTGTCACTATCGGCATCGAGGAGGATTGCCGCTGGTACGCTGGTCTGGAGTCCCTCCTCTTTCTTGGTCGCAGCAACCGGTGCGGCCACAGCGGCGAGAATGGCCGCCAAAAGGATCGCGAGCGCGCCAAAAGCAACCATTGCGCGGAGATTTGTTCTCGCGCGTTGATATTTCTCGTTCGTTCCAAACCGGCGTCCTGGCATCGTGGCCTCCGAATGCCCTTCTTATTCTCACGCAAAGATCAGATGGAAAACAGACCCTGGCCCCGCGACGAATCCGCCGCAAGCGCTATCAACGTGGATAATCTAACTCAGTAAAGTCCGCGTCCGGTGAGGAATTCGGCGGAGTCGCTGTCGCTTGAGGATACTGCGGTCGCATAAGTTAGAGTGGCGCTTCGCGGCAGTGACGCAGTTGTGGAGGTGCTGGCGAGCCGGATCCGCGGCGGCGCCGTCGTCGTCGCGGGCACAATGCGCAGCGCCGCGAGTTTTGTCGTGCCTGGCGCGGGCGCGGGCTCGTCCTGACGCAAACTTGCCTCGAGAACCCGGTCGTCCGACCCCTCGATTGGCGCTGCGCCGACATATTCCACTCGGACCCAGGCGGTTCCACTCACGGTGAAGCCTAAAAGAAAAGCGGCCCGCTTTGAGACGTCGATAATCCGATTGCCGGCATAAGGTCCACGGTCATTGACGCGGGCAATCAGCGAGCGGCCGTTGCTCAAATTCGTAACCCGCACATAGCTTGGTAGCGGCAGTGTCGGATGCGCGGCGGTAATGGCTTCAGCATCGAAAATTTCACCGTTGGCAGTCGAACGGCCGTGAAAATCCGAGTCGTACCAGGACGCAATCCCATCGGCGCGATAATGCGGATTGTCTTGAGGAATATAGACGCGCCCGGCCACCACATAGGGCGATCCGACCCGATAGACGCCGCCGCCTTTTGGTACGGTCGCGCCGGATTCGACGAGCCGCGCGCTCGGCTCGACCCCGTAGCGGGGATCGATGTGACTGGGACTAGCACAATTTCCCAAGGAAAAACAAAGAACTGCGCAAGCCATAGGCGGCGCAAATCGTCTCAATGCCGAGTTTGCCCGACCCCGCATCATCCCCCATCCCAGAAATGGAACTATCGAGTTTGAGCATGGTGAGATTGTGGCGAAAATGGGCAGCGCTGAACGCGAAACGGTTCATTTCAGGCAAGAACGCGGACGGCCGGATTCATCGTCGGACACATTACAATCAAGGAGCCGCTGGTCGGTTTGCTCCAGGGCGCCATCACGAGCGCGGGGATCGCCGTCCAAGAAACGGCTTCTTGTTAATAAGGATAGCGCCTCGGATACCTCGTCGGCGGATATCGTTCCGGCGCGGACTGGTACATGGGATTGGGGCCACAGTCCCCGCCAATCCCAGTCACGGTGGCCAAGCATTGTTGAAATGTTGCAAACCCGCAATTCGTGGCACCGCCATGATGGAAATTGCAATAGGCGCACCACCGATCGTCTTGCGCCTCAGCGGGCTTTTCGAAGCAGACGATAGCCGCAAAAACTCCCAGGGTGAGTAGCGAAAGCCTCATGACCACCTCCTCGCCCCTCCTCGACTTCTCATAAAATGCCAGTGCCCATGGTTTGTTTCCAGTCGCGATAAGCCGCGGCGAATGGCGGCGGACGTCGTGAAACTGCCGGAACTTTTTGAGCAAGACATTGTCCTCACTGGGGGTGGTGGCTCGAGCGTCTTGCTGGATTTTCCGGCGATGGCGGGTACGGACTGGGTGAACACGACCCGCCTTTCCCAAGTCGGTCGGCCAAGCATTGATCCAATGTCGCGTACCGGCACTGCGGATTACCGTAGCCATCGCCACTTTTATAGATACACCACGCACCGCTTTGGGCATCAGCGGGTTTTTCGATGCAGGCGACTGCTGCGAAAACTCCCAGTATAAATAGAGAAAGCCTCGTGCGCGGCTCCTAAGCTGGCCCTTTCCTGAAAACTCCGTCACCCATCATTTATTTCCGGTATCCTGCATGCGGCGTAGGAGCATGAGGGACAGTGAATAAAATGATGACCGTGATCCAAACTACCCGTTTGATTGTTTGGGTAATCGTCGGGCTAATCGTACTTGGAATTTTATTGTACTTTTTTGGCCCGGCGGCCCTAAGGGACGATGAGCTGATCGTCATCGGTTTATTGATTATCGGGCTGATCTGGTTTCAAGTTTGGCTCCGCCGACGCGGGGTATAGACTCAGAACGGCGCGCTCCCCAACGAACAACGTCTTTCTCCATCCCGTCCAATCCCGATCTACTCTCGGAGGTTGGGTGCCAGTTCGGGTGCCAATATTCGGTCGAGGAAAACAAATGCCCTGCTCACGCCGCTTCCCGCCGCCCTGGACTGTCGAAGATGTCGGCGGGTCGTTTGTCGTGAAGGCCAGTGACGACCGGCCACTGATATTCATCTACTACGGAGAAGGCGTCGGCCGCCGATCCCTCACGAGGTTATTGACCCGCGATGTCGCACGCCGGATCGCGGCAGGCATCGCTAATCTGCCGAAGCTGTTGCGCAAGAGTTGATCGGGGACGGGATACCCGACCACGACATTGTTGCTTTGGCGGCATTCGTCGGGGCCGGTCCCCGACTTAATCAAGAATGAGAACCCTGCCGCGCTTGCCGTGAAGCTGGAGGCTGATGAGGACTGGCGCAGATAATGTTGATCTGTGTCATTGCTCCTCGATTCGTAACGCATTTCTGAGGACGAAGTGGGTTTCGAAGGCGGTTTCATTCAACTCCCCGGTCCAGGAACTCAGTGTCCGGTCCGGTCGGTACGCGCGAAAATAGATCACGCCGTCTCGGATTCGAGTGACGATGCAGGTCGTTGGCTTCTTGTCCGTTTGGTTGCGCACCCAGGGGTGCTTAAATGTCGTGCCAACGTCGTATTTCATCTCGGCGTGCG